>Ga0210394_10000534_pt1 | contig 78414 bp, 66 predicted proteins | sample IncBWC12MmetaG_FD_160121 | JGI IMG/M metagenome (GOLD analysis project Ga0210394, IMG submission 160121) | Forest soil microbial communities from Barre Woods Harvard Forest LTER site, Petersham, Massachusetts, United States - Inc-BW-C-12-M | ecosystem: Environmental > Terrestrial > Soil >... | reverse complement strand
CCGGACGATAATACAAAGTTCATCGAGAGAAGACTAAAGATAACCCAGAGACGTACAGGGCGCGGAGAAGCTCGAAGAGGGATTCCTCCGCTTCCCGACCCGGCGAGCAAAAACCGCGCGGAAGACAAAGCCCGGGTCGCTCTGGTCGGAATGACGGTTGAAACAAAATAGGGAGTTAGGTGGGCATTTTGAAGAAGAAGTAGAGGGCCAGGAAGAAGAAGATGAGGTCGGGGGACCAGGCGGCGAGGAATGGGGGGAGTTGGCCGATGCCGCCCATGGCTTCGGTGAGGGCGGAGAGCGCCCAGTAGGCGATGCCGATGCCAACGCCGAGGGCGATGCCGCCGACCGCGCCGCGGCTGCCCACGAGAAGCGCGAAGGGAATCGCGAGCATCATGCTGATGGGCGCGATCAGAGGATAGGCGAGTTTCTTGTGCAATTGAACGGTCAGGGAGGCGACATCGAATCCGGCGATGCGCAAGCCGGCGATGTAGCGGCGAAGCTCGCGCCAACTCATCTGGAAAGCCTGAATGACTTCGCGATGGAAGTAGGAAGGCGGCTCGGTCATTTCCGGAAAGGAGATGACTTTGAATGGCGCGTAGTGAGTGACCGTGCCGTTGGCGAAATCGCGAATCCAACCGGATTCGAGGACCCAGGTATTTTCGTTATCCAGCCATTGCGCGCGATTGGCGAACACGCGCCGGCGCATCTGGAAGGTGGCGGGGTCGAGTTCGATGACGGTGAGGCCGCCGAACAGTTTTTCCTTGGAGTCGAAGAGATCGTAATTGTAGACCTTCGAATTTTCACCGAAAATCCAGCGCTCGGGGCGGGTGTGGGTTTGCGGCGGGCGGCCCTTGATGATGGCGCGTAGTTCGTCCTGGCGCTGGTTGGCGTAGGGGAGATAGGTGTCGTCGAGAATGAGAAGCGCTGCGGCGATGACGAGGCCGGAGACGAGAAGCGGAACCGCCAGGCGATAAAGAGAGATGCCGCTGGCCTTGAAGGCGATGATTTCATTGTTTTTGCTTAGAATGCCGAGAGTGACGAGGACGGAGACCAGAGCGCCGAGCGGGGTGAACTGGTAGACGGAATAGGGGATGAGGAAAACGAAGTAGCGGATGACGATCATGAAGGGGACGTTGTGGCGGCGAATGTCCTCGGCGAGTTCGAAGAAGGTGAAGATTTCGAACAGGAAGAGGAAGGCGAGCATGATGAGGAAGAATTGGTAAAGGAAACGCCTGAGGACGTAGAGGTCAACGATCGACGGGAGGCTGGAGTAAGAGGGGCTGGCCGATTCGCCGTTTTCGCCGCGGGCGTGGCGGGCCTTGGCGCGAATGCTGCGGCGGCGGAGCAAGCGCCAGAAGGCGCTGAGGCGAGCGAGGAAGGCGGGCGGGTGAGTTTCGTTGCGGTAGCGGTCCATGCGGGGGAAAAGAGCGACGGCGACGAGAGCGATGATTACGTTGGCGGCCCAGATGCCGACGGGCACGGGAACGACTCCCTGACGGGCGAAACCGGCGCCGGTGACGAGGATCAAGTAATAGGCGGCGATGACAACGATGGCGAGGAGCGAACCGGCGGCGCGGCCTCCGCGGCGGGGCTGCGCGCCGAGGGGAACGGCGATGAAGGCGAAGACGAGACAAGCGACGGGAAAGGCGAGGCGCTGGTTGAGTTCGACGCGAGCGTCGCGCCAGTTGGGGCCGTGGTCGCGCCAGAGTTCCGGGAGCGGGCGCTCGGGATAGGAGATGGTGCGCTCCTTCGGCGGAAGCATGGTGCTGAGTTCCATGGGCCAATCGGAGCGGCCGAAAGAAGTGATGGAGTAGTGATCGGGAGTGGCACGTGAAAATTCGTGGGTGGTGCCGTCGTTGAGATGAAGCTCCAACTTGCCGAGGTTGGGCTCGGCAATTACAATCGCACTTTCCGCAAGAGTGATGTCGGAATTGCTGTCCGCGCCGACTTGGGCGAGGAAAACGCCGCTCCAGTGTGTGCCGCTGACGGCGACGTCGTTCACATAGAGGACAATGTGAGGGAAGCGCTCGTCGAAGACCCGAGGTTGAAGGGCGAAAGAGATTTGCGAAGTGATGAGGGAGCTTTCGATGTCGCGTCCAGCGCGGAGGGATAGAGGAGCGAGCCAGGCGGTCATGAGGAGAGTGAGCGCCGCGCCCACCACGGCGAGAACCCCAACGGGAACGAGGATGCGTTTGCGGCTGACGCCCACAGCGGTGATAGCGATAATCTCGCTGTCCATGGACATGCGGCCGAGGCCGAGAAGGACGCCGACGAGCACGGCCATGGGTATAGTGAAGACGAGCACGCTCGGAACGACGGAGAGGAAAAGGGTGACGACCTGGGACATGGAGCCGGAATGGCGGACGAAAATCTGCATGAGCTTGACGAGTTGGGGGATGAAGAGCACGAAGGTGAAAATGATCAGGCCGAGGAATGCGTGACGAATTACTTCGCGGGCGATATAGCGGTCGAGAAGGCGCATGGGCGAAAGGGTGAGTGTAACATGGGGGGAGAGGCGGCTTGGGGGCAGGAAGAGAGAAGCGTCGAGGGGACTTTAAGAGTCACAAAGTGACAGAGTTTAAGGAGGGAAGAAAAAACCAAGACACACACGCAGAACCGGCGTGTGGGGCACCAGCCGGAGGCAAGACGCAGGAGAAAGGCGCGGTCTAAAGACCCGCACTGCGAGAGCAGAGGGCATGGGCAAAATGCCTGTGACACGGGGATTGTAGGGAGAGAATTGGGGAATGAATCGGATCCATTTGACGGTGTTGTGGCACATGCATCAACCGCAATATCGAGACCCGGAGACGGGCTGTTATGTGCTGCCGTGGACGAGGCTGCACGCGACGAAAGATTATTGGGGGATGGTGAAGGTGTTGGAGGAGTTCCCGAAGTTTCATGCGACGTTCAACATGGTGCCGTCGCTGTGCATGCAACTCGAAGAGTATGCGAGTGGGAATTTCAAAGAGCCGTGGTTCCACCTGGCGTTTCAGTCGACGGACCAGCTGACGAAGGAAGGGAAGGCGGAAATCCTGGAGCGGGCGTTTCAGGTGAATCACGAGCGGCTGATGTCCAGGTGGCCGCGATTCGTGGAGTTGTATGAATGGTCGCGGGTGGCGGGAGGTGCGCAGGCGCTGGTCACGTTCACGCCGCGGGACTGGCGGGATTTGCAGGTACTGTCGCAGCTGGCGTGGATGGATGAAGAGTGGTTCACGAAGGACGCGGTGACTTGCCGGCTGGCAAATCGCGGAAAAGATTTCACCGAAAAAGATAAAGCGGATTTGAAGGCGAAGCAGATCGAACTGATGGGGATGGTGTTGCCGGTTTGCCGGGAAGCTGCGGGGAGAGGACAGATCGAGATCAGTACGACGCCGTTTTATCACCCGATTTTGCCGCTGCTGTGCGATTCCGATATCGCGCGAGTGGCGAATTCGGCGACGCCGTTGCCGCGGCGGGCGTTTCGTCATCCGGCAGATGCGCGGGAGCAGTTGCGGCGGGCGAAGGAGTATCACGAGAGCATTTTTGGTACGAAGCCGGTGGGATTGTGGCCGTCGGAAGGGTCGGTGTCCGACCAGGCGATGACGATTGCAGCGGAGGAAGGGTTTCAGTGGTTTGGGACCGACGAAGGAGTTTTGGGAAGAACGTTGAATGTGGGATTTTTCCGGGACTCGTCGGGAGTTCCGACGAATGCAGAGCGGTTGTACCAGCCTTGGCGACTGCAATTGCCGAACACGGGAATCACAGGATTGTTTCGCGATCATCATTTATCCGACCTGGTGGGGTTTGTGTACAGCCGGATGGACAGCAACGCAGCCGCGGCGGATTTGCACGGAAGATTGCGGCACCTCGGAGAATCGGTGAAGAGCGGGAAACCGCTGACGGTGTGTTTGTTCCTGGATGGAGAGAATGCGTGGGAATACTATCCGGGGAATGGACGGCAATTCTTGCGAGAGTTTTACCGGAGGATCAGCGACGACCAGGATTTTCGCGCGTTGACGGCGAGCGAAACGATTGCGGCGGCGGGAGAAGCGCCGACGACGAATGGAATTTTTCCGGCGTCGTGGATCAACGCGAACTTTGACGTGTGGATCGGGAGCGGGGAGGACGTGGCGGCGTGGGAGTTGTTGTGGGATGCGCGAGAAGCTTATGCGCGAGGCGTGGATGCGCGCGCGAAGGGGCGGACGGATGCGCCGACGGAAGCGGGGCTAAAGAGGGCGCAAGAATCGTTGCTGGCCGGAGAAGGCAGCGACTGGTGCTGGTGGTACGGGCCGGAACACAGCACGGCGAACGATGCGGAGTTCGATGCGCTGTACCGGAAGCATTTGACCGGCGTGTACCTGGCGCTCGGACAGGTGGCGCCGGAGGAATTGGCGAAGCCGATCAAGAAGAAGCCGGAGCGGGCCTACCAATTGCCGCCGAGCGCGAATTTGAAGGTGAAGATCGATGGATATGATTCGAGTTATTTCGAGTGGCTGGGAGCGGGTGTGTACTCGCCGCTGCAGCGCGGCGGGTCGATGCACGGACGGGTGTTTTATTTGAAGGAACTGCGGTATGGATTCGAGGAAGAACGGTTCGTGGTACGGGTGGAATGTTTTCCGGACACGCTGGCGGAATTGGAAGACCCGGAGTTCCGCATTGTGATTGGCGCTGCGGAAGAGTTGACAGTGGTGGTGAACCTGGAACGTGGGCGGATGAAAGAGTTTGCCGTGGAGACGAATCGGGTGTGTTTGTTGAATCCGGACACGATGGCGGCCGCGGCGTTTCAGAGGACGCTGGAAGTGGCGATCCGGAAGGATGCGTTAGTGCTGACGGAGCGGACGAAATTAACGCTGGGAGTGGCATTGTGGCACGGGGGGTTGCCGATCGACGTGATGCCGGCGGAGGGAACGGTGGATGTGATGTTGGGGGAGGAGAATGCGGCGTGGGGGGTGGAGTAAGAGAAGAAAAGAGAAGAAAAGAGAAGAGAAGAAAAGAAGTGTAAGGGTTTCTGAGTCGCAGAGTTTCGGAGTTTCGGATAAGAGAAACCGAACACCCACGCAAATTCAGCGCATGGGGCACGCGCGAAGAACAAGCAGGGTTCTCGCTCTGCGGATTCGCTCGGGATGACAAAGGAGGATTGAAGAGGGATTTCTCCCTTTGAAGACTTGTTTCAAAATGACGGTGCGTAGATTAGGAGGCCAAACGCAGGGGAAAGTACGGGTCTGAAGACCTCGCCCCTACGACTGATCTTTAAGTGGCGAGTCGCAAAGTGAGACAGAAGTAGCGCCTGCCGGGATTGTCCGGCGGGCGATTTTTTTTGGATTGAAGATGAAGAGCGACTGTCAGCTCGTAGACCACAGTTGTAAAATTTGGGTAACCCGGACTGCTTTGTATTGACAAGTTAACCACTATGTCATATATAGACGGCGGCTAAAATCAGTTCTGGGGGAGTCTTCGATAGGGGAAAAATAATGAAAAAACTGCGTGTGGGCACGGGTGTAAGCCGGATTGGTTGTGGTGTTCTGTTGTTCGGAATGGCGCTGCTGTTCGGAGGGGCGATCGCCCGCGCGCAGGACAGTTCCGACGAACTGAACCTCGCGTGGGAGCCGGGAAGCCATGTGACCGCTGAGGCGTACACGGTTTATCATCATGCACGCGCGGCGAATACGCCTGCAGGAAGGTCGCTGCGAGCGAAGGAACTGGCGAGCGCCCAGGCGCCGAAAAAGAATGCCGCGGCATCGGCCGGCGGAATCCTGCAATTTCCGGGCGACGTGACGTACCAGGGAGGACCAGTAGTGGATTTCGCGCAATTCCATGCGATCTACCTGCTGCCGAACGGAAAATGCCCGATCGCCACGTGCTGGGGAGATCCGGAAGGATTTCTGCAGGATTTGGGGAAGAGCTACTTCATCCACCTGGCCGATCAATATATCGGTTTCTTCGGCAGCGACCGGTACACCGTAGGAGAGCGAGCAAACGTGTCGTATAAGCCTCCGAACGTGCCGTTGACCGACGCTGACGTGGAGTTCGTGGTGCACCTGGTGGCATCGGCTCTTGCAGACACGGGGTATCGGCACATCTACCATGTGTTCCTCCCACCGGGGCAGGACCAATGCTTCACGTCGGCGGATACGGAATGCTACTCACCGGATAATCCGAATACGTTCTTCTACTGCGGGTACCACAGCAGCGTAGATTTTTCGGATATCGGACATGTGCTGTACACCGTTGAACCTTACCAGAATGTGAGCGGCTGCTCGCTCCCGCCGGGAACACCGAACGGAATGCTGGTGGATTCGACCAACAGCGTGCTGAGTCACGAGTCGTTTGAAACCATCACCGATCCAGACGGGGACGCGTGGTTCAACACGTCGCAGCTTTTGATGTTCGGGGAGGAGATCGGCGATGAATGCGAGTTCGTGACATTTGTCGGTGGCAATACGTATTTTAATCCACCGATTTTCCGGATTCATGGAACCTGGTACAGCGTGCAATCAGAATATTCAAATTCCGTGCATGCGTGCGGGACTGAGCCGTGAGGTGAGGTCTGTGACGCGGTGATTCGAGAAAGGGGCGGAGAATTCGCCCCTTTCTTTTTGGCGGAGGGAGAGAAGAATAGGAGAGTACAAGAGTTTTCAGAGTGCAAGAGTCGACGGGAGGCAGCCGGGAAGAGGGAACGTAACACAGAGGAAAGAACACCGAGAAAGCACACAGAAAGAGAAGAGCGGGAGTTCGTAGGACGGATTGATTGTGCCGAGATGGGGCACAGCAGTGCTGTGCCCCTACGAAGAAGCGTGATTAGTGTTGGGTGTTGAGGAGGGAGAAGCCGTTGATCGCCGGGATGGCGGGCTGCAACATCGGCGGAGGAGCCGGGACAGTCGGCGTGGGAGTGGCGGAGGCGGTGGTAACCAGGGCGTTGGCTTCGTCGAGTTGCTTGCGGGTCATGATGCGGGCGAGTTGTTTGCGTTGGCCGGTTCCAGCGGAATCGCCAGCAGCGATGGCGCGGGAATACCAGGAATAGGAAGCGACGTAATCGAGCGGAACGCCTTTGCCGATTTCGTAGAGATAGCCGAGATTGGTTTCGGCACCGGGGAATCCAGTTTGAGCGGCGAGACGGACCAGGCGCGCGGCTTCCGTGTAGTCGCGCGGAACGGCGATGCCGTAGAAATAAAAGTAGGCGAGACAGTTTTCGGCTTCGGGTAAACGCGAATCAGCGGAGAGGCGAAGCCAGCGGACGGCTTCCTTGTAGTCGCGAGGAGTGGCGATGCCGAGGTAGTAGAAGGTAGCGAGGTTGATCTGGCCGACGGGATCGCCGTGCTGCGCGGCGGCGAGATACCATTCGTAAGCTTCGCCAATGTTTTCCGGAACGCCCCAGCCATGTTGATAAAGGGAAGCGAGATTATTTTCCGCAGGCGGGTAGTGAACGCGGGTGGCAATTTCATAATTCTGGAAGGCCAGCTTGTAATCCTGTGGAACGAACTTCCCGTGTTCGTAGAAATAGCCGAGATAAAACGCGGCGTTGGGATTGTTCTGGGCCACGGAAGCGCGCAGCCATTTGAGGGCGGCCTGGACGTCGTCCGGAGACGGACTGTGGGCGAGGAGGACCTTTGCGAGGCGGAACTGGGCGCCGGAGTCGCCGCGCTCGGCCAGGGCCTGGAGGTTGGACGTGGCGGCAGCGGGAGTTTGCGGCGATTGAGGCGCAGCGAGGGTGGGTGGAATCGCGGCGAGCGTTGCGAAAAGGAACGAAAACAGCGTGAAGAACGAGAACCAGTGGTGACGAGAATTCATGAGAGTCCCCCTTGACTAGAGATAAGTTTCGTTACGCCGCGAACTTGCTGACAAAGGTTGATGTCGGCAAAATCGCGAGCACCTTGAGCACACCCCCGCGAAGGCGCGCGTGAATTAGGACCGCGGCGCCGTGAAATGGAACAGGCGCACGAGGTCCTGGCACGCTGAAACGCGCGATGGGCCTTTTTTTCCACTCGGCTTGGATCGTTGTATGTATAACGAACAAGAGGGGGGAAAAGTTTGGTGGGAGACGAAAAAAGTTTGTGAAAGTGGCGTAAATGGGGGGAGTTAGAGTGGTTTCCTGTGGGATGGACACAGGAGACATGTGGCAATGCCACAGGAAAATAAGAGGTTAGGCGGAAGAGAGAAGATTAAGTGGAGCAGAGTTTCCGAGTGGAGGGGTGGAGGAGTCGAGGAGAAAACCCAAGCTCCAGGCAAGCGCGTGGGCCACCGGCCAAGAAGCAAGAGGGATTCCGGGCTCCGAAGACGGCGCTCGGAATGACGGATTTGCTGTTGGTGGGTAGCTTTGAGCGGAAGAGCCCGGCGGCAGGAAAGAAGTTTAGGAGTTTCAGAGTGTAAGAGCGAAGGAGATACGCAAGACCCCACACGCCGAACCGATGTTAGGGGCACCCGGCGGAGCTGAGTTGGCTACGGAGGAGTGCGAGGTGGCATCCAATGGGCGGGGTGCAATCCGAAAGACGAGAGACGGGAGAGATGAAGATGGCTAAGAACGTGGCAGTGCAGATGGCGAAGGCGGGTGGGGAGTGGGAATTGGTGGAGAGGGAGATTCCGCAGCCGGAGACGGGAGAAATACGGATCAAAGTGCAGGCTTGCGGAATCTGTCATAGCGATATGGTGGTGAAGAGCGGAGGGCTGCCGGGAATCACGTACCCGCGCGTGCCGGGACATGAGTTGATTGGATTGGTGGATGAAGTGGGCGGGGGAGTGACGGAGTGGAAGAAAGACGAGCGCGTCGGAGTGGGCTGGCACGGCGGGCATTGCTTTGTTTGCGATGCGTGCCGACGTGGGGATTTTATTATGTGCGAGAAGGAGCAGATCACGGGAGTGACGCGGGACGGCGGGTATCAGCAGTACATGCTGGCGCGGCACGAGGCGGTGGCGCGGGTGCCGGAGGGATTGGATGCGGCGGAGGCGGGGCCGTTGATGTGCGCGGGAATCACGACGTTTAATTCCTTGCGGAACATCGGGGCGAGGCCGGGAGATTTGGTGGGGGTGCTTGGGATTGGCGGGCTAGGACATTTAGGAATTCAGTTTGCGGCGAAGTTTGGGTTTCGCGTGGTGGCGATTGGACGCGGTCCGGAAAATGGAGCACTGGCGAAGAAGCTGGGAGCGTTTGCGTACATCGATACAAAAGCGGCGAGTGCAGCGGAGGAGTTGAAAAAGTTGGGTGGGGCGCAGGTGATTGTGGCGACGGCGCCGAGCGCGAAGGCCATGTCGGAAGCGATCGGCGGGTTGGACGCTGGAGGGAAATTGCTGGTGCTGGGAGCGCCGCTTGATCCGATGGAGGTGCCCGTAGCACCGTTGCTGATGAGGCGGCTGGCGATTCAGGGATGGCCGTCGGGAACAGCGCGGGATTCGCAGGACACGCTGGAGTTTTCGAAGTTTGCGGGAGTGCGGCCGATGATCGAGAAGTATCCGCTCGAGAAAGTGAAGGAGGCGTTCGAGAGAATGGAGAGCGGGAAGGCGGAGTTTCGGGTGGTGCTGACGATGAGTTAGTTAGAAAACCGAAGTTGGAAAATAGAAAACGGACGGCGCGGCTGAGGTCGCGCCGTTTTTTTGGGCGAGAGAAGAAGAAAAAGAGGAAAGATAACGAAGAGACGCGGAGGCGCAGCGGAAGCGGGGAGAAGAGTGTAAGAGTGGAATGGTTCAGAGTAGAAGAGTGGAAAAGAACCCAAGACCCACAGGCAACTTCGCCGGGTGGGGCATCCGGCGCCGCACCCGGCGAGGAGATCCTCGCTTCGTGGACTGCGCTCAAAATGATGCGCGTTAGGCTCGCCGAGTGACTGGGGGATTGGGGTTTTGCGTTATGATTTGGGCGCTGGTGGGGATGGCGTCGAGGTGGTTCGGCTAATTGAGTGAGTGGCAATGGGAGAGAGCATGAGAGAAGCGCGGTTGTGGATGGGTTTGCTGCTGGTGATGGCGATGGTGTGTCCGGCGGCGCGAAGCGGCGATGCGGGGAACGTGGATGTGCGACGGAAGGCGATGAATCAGTTGATCGATGAGGAGTGGGAGTACGAGATGCGGGAGTCGCCGGAGTTCGCGACGGTGGTTGGGGATTACCGGTACAACGACAAGTGGAGCGATTTCTCGCTGGCGCATGTGCTGGTGCAAAGGGAGGCGCTGCAGAAATGGCTGACAAAGTTTGAGGCGGTGGATACGACGGGATTCCCCGAGCAGGCGAGGTTGAGCCAGTTGCTGATGGTGCGGAATTTGAAGGAGCGCATCGAGGCGATCGATTTGAAGGTGTATTTGATGCCGGTCGACCAGTTCAACGGGATCCACATTCAACTGGCGACGTTTGTGAATTTTATTCCGTTTACGTCGACCAAGCAGTACGAGGATTATCTGGCGCGGTTGCAGAAGATTCCGGCGATTATCGATCAGGTGATGGGGGTGCTTCAGGAGGGCGAGAAGGACAAGCTGATGCCGCCGGCGTATTTGTTGGCGAAGACGGTGACACAGTGCGACGCGATCGCCGCGGCGGCGGGGGAGGCGAATGCGTTTGGTCAACCGGTAGCGCATTTCCCGGAGGTGGTTCCCGCGGCGGATCAGAAGCGACTGCACGATGCGATTATCGCGACGGTTGATAACGATGTGCGGCCGGCGTACCGAAAATTGCAGAAGTTTCTCGAAACGGAATACGCGCCGAAGGGAAGGAAGGATGAAGGAGTTTGGGCGCTGCCGAACGGGGATGCATTGTACCGGTTTTTCGTGAAGCAGCAGACGACGACCAGCATGGATCCGGAAACGATTCACGAGTTGGGGCTGAAGGAGGTGGCGCAGGTTCAGGCGGAGCAGGTGGCGATTGCGAAGAAGCTGGGATTCGCGGATTTGAAGGCGTTTCAGACCTCCTTGAAGACCAATCCGAAGCTGGTGCCAACTTCACGGGAACACATTTTGGAAATTTACCGGATGTATATCGCGCAGATGGAGCCGGAGCTGCCGAAATACTTCGGATTGTTGCCGACGACGAAGCTGGAAGTGAAGCCGGTGGAACAGTACCGGGAGAAGGACGCCGCTGCGGCGCAATATTATCCGGGGACGCCGGATGGGTCGCGGCACGGGGCGGTGATGGTGAATACCGGGGATTATCAGCACCGCACTACAACGGAGATGGAGTCGACGGCGTATCACGAAGGAGTGCCGGGGCATCACATGCAGATTTCCATCGCGCAGACCTTGCCGGAGCTTCCAAAATTCCGGCAAGAGGGTGGATTCAATGCCTACGACGAGGGTTGGGCGTTGTATGCAGAGCGATTAGGGAAGGACATGGGATTTTACCAGGACCCGTATTCGGACTACGGGCGGCTGGCGGGGGAGATGCTGCGCGCGGTGCGGCTGGTGCTGGATACGGGCGTGCATTACAAGCATTGGACGCGGCAGCAGATGGTGGATTATTTCCATAACTACACCTCGGAGGATGAGCCGGATGTGCAGGCCGAGACGGACCGGTACATCGCGTTTCCGGGGCAGGCGCTCGGATACAAGTTAGGGCAGCTGGATATTTTGCGGTTGCGGCAAAAAGCGCAGGATGAGTTGGGGAAGCAGTACGATGTGCGGGCCTTTCATGACGAGATTTTGAATGCCGGGGCGTTGCCGTTGGATTTGCTGGAGATGCGGGTGGAGGGATGGATTGCAGAGCAGAGGAAGGACGGAAAGAGCGGAAGTGGGATCGCAGGAGACAGAGAAGAGAAGCACTGAAAGAGTGGCAGGGTTTAAGAGCTAAGGGTGAAAGAGAAACCCAAGACTCCGCATGCAGAACCGGCATGTAAGGGCGCCCGCAGAAAACGGAAAAGAGAAGAAGTTTAGGAGCGGAAGAATTTCGAGTCGAAGAGTGAAAGAGAAAACCCGAGACCCACGCGCAACTTCGGCGTGGGGCACCCGGCTTCGGTTCAGCGGAGGAAAGTGATCAAGGTGTAGGTTCCAAGCGTGGTTCCGAGAGGAAGGTCGCACAGGGAGAGGATGCTGGCGACCAGGGAGAACCCGCGGGCAGAGGCCCTCCGCGCAAGGAGCGCCGTACCGGCAAGCAGGCCGAATAGGCCTGCGAGGACGGCGACGAAAATGGTGACAAAGTAGAGGACGTGGAAAACGCCCATCAGAGAAGAAGCATCGCGCACCCTTATCAGAAGCGCGCCAAACATCACCGTCGCAACACCGCTGTAGATGAGAAGTATGAGAGCCATCGCCAAGCGGAAGATGGCGTAAACAATCCACAGAGCCCCTAGTGTGCGCTCGTTCAAGCCAGAAGCTGGGGCGGTGTTTGCCGACATGAGAACCTCCCGTGATTCCGTACCTTGTCGCGAAGTGTAGCATTCCAGCGAGCGACAAAAGCGGACGATTCCGCGGCTACACACTTATTCCGCGCAAACTCCATTACATGTCCTATGGGTGCCGGCGGTCAGGAGGGATAGCGTCGCTTAGGGCCCGTCTGATGGTGGGAGGAGCAGTGAGAGCATGAGTGAGAAACAGAACCGGTGTTTTGGGGTTGGTTGGGAAACAAGATGCCGGGGAAAGTACCGGTCCCTTCCGGCGTCGGGCAGGCTGAAGACCCGCCACTACCAACGTCGGCGCAAGCTACTGTAGGCAGCGACTTTTGGGGGCGGTTGGGGTTAAATCGACCTAGTACGGTGCGGTTTGGTTTGGCGAAGGAAGCAACCCAGCGAATGCCGGAAAGGGATTTGCGTGCGCGTATTCCTCGCAAAGGCTTGCCGACAGTTCCGACGGCGTTTTCTCCTCTCGCGAGCGGTTCCTTCGCGTAATATCCTCTTTGTTTTGTTAATGATCGTATCTTTGGCGGGTCCGCGAACCTATGGCAGCGTGGGGGTCGTGCTGAACGAGTCGCTGAACGAGGACATGGACCGGATCACCGGAACGGGCCACACCGCGGTTTACTTCTCCAATATTTGCGCCGATTCGCCGGTGAAATTGCGTTTGTGCCGGCCGGGCGAACTGGGCTCGGTGATGAGCACGTACATCAACATCGGCGAGGACAAACCGTTTGAGTGGAACATCGTGCCGCTGAGCGTGTACCTGTACGGGGTGGAAGATCCGGAGAACCGCCCGATTTTCGGTTCGAAACAAGTGAAGTACGTGCTGGAGGAGCGATACCGCGAGCGGTATCTTTCGGAACTTTGCGAGACCGCGGCTTGCCAAACCAGCGCAAAGGCGGAATGGCGGGAGATGGTTGCGGCGACGATGATCCGCAACGTGTACATTTTCGCGGTGGATACCACGGCGGAGCAGGACCAGGAGTTCATCGATCACTTCAACGCTTTGGCGAATAAAAGCAATTTCAACGGCGTGACGCGGAATTGCGCGGACTTTACGCGAGGCGTCATCAATTTTTATTTTCCGCACGCGGTGCATCGCGACTATGTCAACGACTTCGGGATGGAGAGTCCGAAGGCAGTGGCGCGCACGTTTACGCATTACGCCCTGCATCATCCGGAATTGAATTTTCGCGTGCTGCACTTTGCGCAGGTGCCGGGGACGATTCGGCGGAGCAGCGAGGTGCGCGCGGGGACGGAGCAACTGGTGCGGTCGAAAAAATTGCTGATTCCGATGGCGCTGTTCGCCGATCACGCGATACCGGTGGTGGCGGCGTCGTACCTTTTGACGGGGCGATTCAGCGCGGAAAAGACATTCGAGGAATATCCTATGGCGGGGCCCGGCGTGGAGAATGCGACGGCGCCGGAGCAGCAGGCGGCCGCTACGCCGGGGGAGCGCACGCGGATCGTGGGAACGGCGGGTGAATGGAAGGGCTACCGGAAGGAGCTGGACGCGACATTGCAGGCGAACAAGGACGTGATCGACAGGCACGACTTGTCTCGTTTCTTCAAGGAGCTGGACCGCGCGGGCACGGCGAGCGTGGAGGACAACGGATCTCTGTGGATGCAGGTCTGGGAGAATGGCGAGCCGCTGAAAGTGGGCTTGAGCGCGAACAATGCACTGGCGCCGGATTCCAACCCGCGGTTGGCATATAAATTCCTGCTGGCGCGGACCCGCGGTGAATTGAAAAGTCCAAAGCACGGCCGGGAAACGATGCAGGAGTTTGAACAGGACTGGGCCAGGTTGCGGCAGGCATCCGGGGAAGGCGATTCGTCATTGGCATTGGCGAAGAATGCGGGCGTTGGGAAAGCGGCGGGCTATCGCTGAGGGCGGTCGGGCAGAATTCCTCAATGCGAAGACTTCGCTCGGAATGACAGAAAAACAAAAAAGCGCACAGGCTGAAGCCTTTGCTACGAATCGCATAAAGCCGATGGTAGGCGTTCCAGGCGAAGATCAAGATGCGGCCGCGAGACGTGAAGATCGAAGAGGGATTCCTCACTGCGCGGACTCCGTTTGTAACGACGGATGCGGTTGAGGCGGTTGAATCCGAGCGGAGGAGAAGAAAGCCCAAGAGCCCACACGCACCTTCGGTGTGTGGGGCAACCGCGAACCAAGATTCGGTGATGGTGCGGACATGGGGTCAGCAATGTTGGACCCCTACGAAGGAGCCAAAATTGCGGCTAGCTTGGAGCGGATCAGGGTTTCCACGCGATTCCACACTGCGGGGTCGCACTCGATTGCGGTGTGCGGCTTCACAAACCAGCGATCCCACCATGGATAATTTCCGCAGGCGGCGGGCATTGCAGAGTATGAATAGCGGAAATTGCCGACGATTCGGGTGCGCGACGGATCATCCGCGCGAATCTGCGAGCGCCCGTGAAGAAACCCATCCGACTGATAAAAATTTACCGCTTCCGCGACATTGGGCGGAATAGTCTCGTCGTTCTCCCGGCTTTTTTGCACGCTGTCGACTTGGATGGTCAATAGCACCGGGATGTTTTCCGCCGCCAGTGCGCGGGCTAGCGCGACGGTTTCCGAGCCGCCCCAACTCATGCCGTAGAGGATGATGCGGGCGTCGCGTTTTTCCTCGTCGGATAGAGTGCCGTCGTGGTTGGTGTCCAGAAGCTTGAGGATGGTTTGGTATGCCTGCTCGCGGCGGCGATTTTCGAAGACTCCTACATGGACGGTGGAAGGATAGTCTTTGCGGATGCGCTCGGCGAGTTGCACGGGACTGTGCACGGGGTCGTCGTGACGGACGAACCCGCCGACGAAGCCAATGACAAGGACCGGCGGCTTCGCGCTGGGAGAAGGAGCGGCGATGGTTGCGACCGCGCACAGCAGCGAGAGGATTAGTTTCGGAGTCATACCCAGACGATTCTGGCATAGGTGGGGTGGGGTCGCGAGGAAGGAGCATTCACTGAACAGGATGCGGAGAAGCCGAAAGCAATTAGCTCCCAGGCTGAAGCCCAGTGGATTGCCAAGCACTTATGTCGGAGCTGGAGCTTCAACCCCCGGTACCAAGCACATGCTTTCACAAAGCCGAGGAGCGCACAGGCTGAAGCTTATGCTACGGCGGATGGGGCGAAAAGTACCAACTCTTTGGTACCGGAAGGCCATTCCATGAGGCCGGGGCCGAGGGGTAGGCTGCTTGAATCGTGACACCCCTCTCGAGCCGAGCCCTATCGGCGGTCCGCCGCGCCATCTCTGGAACCCTAACGCGGGGGCAGGAAGACCTTCGCCTAAGGACAAAGCTGCTGCTCTCCTTCGTCATCCTCACAATTTCGTTGACCACTGCCACGCTGCTGGTTGTCCACAGAAACGCCGAGGATCGCGCACAGCAGGAGATCGAGAAGGACGCCGCCACAGCGAAGTCGACTTTTCAGGTGATGCAGCGGCAGCAGGAGATAACCCTGAACCGCCGGGCGGACCTACTGGCGTCACTGGCGTTCATGCGGAACGGCGATGTGACGACGATTGAGGACGCCGGGAACGATCCGTGGCAGTCCGACGACTGCAACCTTTTTTTGCTAACCGATGCGAGGACGAAGATCGTGGCCATGCACGTTTCCGGTGCGACGTTGCCGGAGGCTGACGCGCAAGCGATGTTGACCGGCTCGCTTGCCAGGGGAGAAACGTCTGGATGGTGGCTCGGGGGCGGGAAGCTATACCAGGTAGTGCTGCAACCTTTCTACGAAGAACCGTCGGGGAAACGAGACCTTGAAGGGTATGTGGTGATCGGCCGCCTGATGGACGAGCGCGCAGCAAGAAACCTGGCGAAGATTACCACCAGCGAAATCGTTCTTCGTTATGGAAATCAGGTAACGGCCAGCACGCTGCAAACGGTGCGCGAACAGGACCTGACAAGACAGATCCGGAAGTTTGGCGAGAATGCGCAGGTGGAACTGGCCGGGCAGCGTTACTATGCGAGCTCCGTCGATCTGATGCCTGGCGTGAACTCCGGCGCAAACCTGGTGGTGCTGAAATCGTACAGCGAAGTCGCGGCGTACCTTCAGAGGCTGGATCACTTGCTCCTCGCCCTTGGGCTGGCGACGATTCTGGCAGGAAGCATTCTTATTTTCATTATCTCGGCGACGGTGACTCGCCCGCTGGCGTCCCTGGTGCAAGGCGTAAAAGCGGTGGAGCGCGGCGATTTCACCTACCCGCTGGACCTTGGCGGACACGACGAACTTTCGCAGCTAACGAGGGCGTTTGACGGCATGAGAAGGACGTTGAAGAAGGATGAGGACCAGAGGGAGCAACTGGAAAGCCAGCTGCGCCAAGCCCAGAAGATGGAAGCGCTGGGACGGCTGGCAGGCGGGGTGGCTCACGATTTCAACAATCTTCTGACGGTGATCGCCGGGCACAGCGATTTGCTGAACGATCGCCTGAAGGACGACGCGCTGCACAGCCACTGTCAGCAGATTCGGAAGACCGCGGACCGCGCCGCCGCGTTGACCCGCCAATTGCTAGTGTTCAGCAGAAAGCAGCTGCTGCAAACGAAAGTCGTCGACCTGAACTATCTGATCGTGGACACCGGGAAGCTCGTTCGTCGCTTGGTGCGGGAAGACATTGAATTGAGCCTGCAACTGGGCGATTCGCTGGGCAGAGTGAAGGCGGACGCGAGCCAACTGGAGCAGGTGCTTTTGAACCTGATCGTGAACGCCAGCGACGCGATGCCGCTTGGAGGCAAGCTGACGATCGAAACGAAGAATGCGGCGGTGGACAAGATATACGCCGCGACGCGTACCTCGCTCGAGCCCGGCGATTATGTCGTGCTGAGCGTCACGGACACCGGGCACGGGATGGATGCGGCAACCAAGGCGCGCATTTTTGAGCCTTTCTTTACGACCAAGGAACCGGGAAAGGGAACCGGCTTGGGCCTCGCGACGGTTTATGGTGTGGTTAAGCAGAGCGGCGGTTTTATTTGGGTGGAATCGGAGCCGAATCGGGGAACGCGGTTCGAGATCTACTTGCCGAAAACCAACGGGATCGCGGAAGACCCGGCGGCGGAATGCCAGAAAAAATACGCGGGCTCCGCTGTGCGTCCGACAACGGTGCTGGTAGTGGAAGACGAACGAGAAGTGCGGGAGCTGGCTTGCGAATTCTTGAAGGGCGCGGGTTACAGTGTTCTTACCGCCGAAGACGGTCAGGAAGCCCTGGAGACGGCGCAAAGGTTGGGCAAATCCATTCAGGCGGTGCTGACCGACCTGGTGATGCCAGGGATGCGCGGAACCGAGCTGGGCGTTCGCCTCAAGAGCCTGCTTCCGCATCTGAAACTCATTTACATGACCGGCTACCTCGAGCAACAGGAAGGAGATGTGGAGTTCCCGCTGGATGCGCATTTCCTGCAAAAGCCGTTTTCGCGGGAAAGCGTGGTGCACCAAGTGGCGAAAGCGTTGAATAGCAAGCCCGCGATTGCCAAGACGGCAGTCAGCAAACCGCGGGTGGCGGTGCGCGACACGATTGCGGTTTGAGGGGATACCGAAAACTTCGAGCCTCGGCCAAGCACATTTTTCCGCGAGTAATTGAGGCGTTGCGCTGGAGCTATTGGCCGCGATGGGAAGCGGTGTGAGAGCAGAGGGAGCATGGCAATTCGCAGCCGATATGCTCCGAGCGTCCCTGAGGGGTTGTGACCCAGTGGCGCGTGGTCCAGGGCGGATTGTGGCGAACATGCTGTTGATGTCCGCATTCAAGATCGGCGACCCAGTCGAGGCGATCGTCCAGATGAAACCCGATGATCTTGCGGGGAGTTCCGGGGAGGCGTGGCTGCATCGGTTTCATGGGTGAGCCAGATCTATCGACTCTTGGCAATTGCGGTCGAGCGGTGGTCCTGCGCGCAGCCGGAAAGACAAACCCCCAAGACCCACCCTCCCAACACGAGGGTGGGCACCCGACTTCATCGCACCGCAGAAGCGTGCGCCGCTGGTCTGCGAGCGTCGGTAGTTTACGCCTTTTTGCGATTGATGACGCGGGCGATCTTTCGGCGGTTCAAGATTCTTCGTCTTCGTCAAACAAGCGAGGCTGGGCGGCGGGGGCGGCGACGGGTTTGCGGCGGGCGATGCCGACCACGCCGAGGACGGTAAATTCGGTGAGGGCGGTGCGCGGGACGAAGATGCGGTCGGTGTTGGAATTGAAATCGGGGGGAGTCATCTGGAGGCCATTTTCCTGGAGGCCGAGGAGGTCGTTGGGGATGACGCCTTCGAGGCTGTCGCCGTCACGAAAGCGGAGGCGGACCCAAAGGCCATCGAGCTTGGGGCGGCTCAGGAAGCTTTTGCGTTCCATCTCGATGTCTTCATTCAGATCCTGGACAAAATAGATGGCGCGAACTTTTGCCAGGGGCACGTCCTCGTGGGCGCCTTCCGGCGTGAGCAGGTCGACACCCTCGGCCTGGGACAGGCGCGTGGGATTGAGGTAACCCCGGAGCAACTTCTTGTCGAGAAGCTCGATGACGACTTTTTTGTGCGTAGAGGTTGGGGTGCGGCTCTTCAAAGCGACCTTTTTCGTCTACATTCACGAAATATTTGCGGAAAAACGCAGGTTATGTTAATTTAGCCTCGACTTTCCTGTCAAGTTATTGTTTTCATTGGGCTTAGGTCCCTGAGGGCGGCTTTTGACCGAAAAGAGACAAATCCTTAAATCCGCCTCTATCATTTCTCTGGTTACCATCGTCAGCCGCGTGCTCGGCTACGTTCGCGACCAGCGCATATCCTTCCTTCTGGGTACTACTCTTTCCGCCGACGCGTTCGTCCTTGCTTATCGATTACCCAACCTTTTTCGGCGGATGGTGGGGGACGGGGTGGTGACGGCGTCTTTCATTCCGGTGTTTACCGGCTACATGCGGGATTCGTCGGAGGATTTGTGGAGATTCGCGAACCGGCTGTTCTGGACGCTGGCCCTGGCGTTGGCGATCGTTACGGTGCTTGGGGTCATTTTCTCGCCGGTGGTGATCAAGTCGTTTTCCTCCTCTCAGGATTCCTCTAACAGTTGGGCGGAAGCGATTTCGCTGAACCGCATCATTTTCCCGTATTTGTTTTTCGCGGGACTTGCGGCACTGGGGATGGGGATTCTCAATTCGTTTCACAATTTCGCGCTGCCGGCTTCAACGACGGCGCTGCAGAACTTGTCGATCATTATTTTTTCGATTGCGGTGGTGTGGCACTACTTCCAGAGCCCGGCGATTTCGCTGGCGGTGGGGGTGCTGGTTGGGGGCGCATTGCAGTTCCTGATCCTGGTGCCGCAACTGGTGCGCAAGGGGATGCGCTTCGATTTCGGGCTTTCGCTGGCGCATCCGGGCATCAAGAACTTCGCGCAGCTGATGTTTCCGCGTTTTTTTGGCATGGGCGTCGCGCAGATTAATTTTTATGTGGATACGTTTTTCGCCACGGCGCCACGCATGCCGCACGGCAGCCTTGCCGCGCTATACGTTTCCGATCGGGTGATGGAGCTGGTGCTCGGCGGCTATGCCATTGCCGTAGCCACGGCGATTCTGCCGATGATGTCTCACCAGGCGGCGGCAAACGACTATGAGGGGTTGAAGCGGACGCTGACGTTCGCGGTTCGCATCGTGGCGTACATCACGATTCCGGCGGCGCTGGGGCTGATGATTCTGCGAGAGCCGATCATTCGTATGCTGTTCCAGCATGGGCAGTTCGTTGCGGAATCGACGCGGCTGACGGCGCGGCCGTTGCTATACTATGCGGCAGGGCTTCCGGCGCTGGCGTGCGTGAAACTCATTGTGCCAGCGTTTTATTCGGCCGGGGACACAAAGACTCCGGTGGTGGTGGCGATCATCTCGTTCATCATCAACATAGCGCTGAACTTTCTGTTCCTGCATTTTCTGTTTCGCCGCTTTCAGAACGGCGGTCCGGCGCTGGCCACGGTTCTCGCTACTTTCTTCGACTTCTTCACACTGTTTTTCATTTTCCGTTTCCGCTACGGAGCGCTCGGGAGCTTCGAGATTTCGCGTTCCATCGGCAAGATTTCCTTGTGCGCGGCGTTGATGGGCGTAGGTTGCATGATCGGCAATCACTACGCCCGGTACACGGTGCAATCGGCGTTCTTCACGCAACTGTTGGTGTTTTTGGCGCTGATCGGCGGCGCGACGTTGTTGTATATCGGCCTGACGTGGGTGTTTCGTTGCCCGGAGATTGAAGAAGTCTACGGCATCGCGACTCGCCGCGAGACAGCCGAAGAATTGGCTGGTTCGTAATGGAAATTTCGGCTGCGATTTTGGCTTTTTTGACACATGTTCGCGTGGAGAAGGGACTCTCCCCGAACACCGTGTCGGCCTACGGGCGAGACATGGGTAAATTCGACGTGTTCGCAAAAAAGCGCAAGCTGGACCTGAAAGGCGTGTCCCGGGACGATCTGGTGGATTTTCTTGCGGAGCTGTATCGGCAGAAGCTGGAGAGCCGGACGGTGGCGCGACACCTGGTAACGCTACGGAATTTTTTTCGCTTCGCGCAGATCAACGAGCTCATCAAGGATGATCCGTCTCTGCATCTTGAATCGCCCAAGATTCGGCGCTCACTGCCGGGCTATTTGAGGATCGAGGAGGTGGAAAAGCTCCTGGCGCAGCCGGACGAGAAAACTCCTATCGGGCTGCGCGACCGCAGCATGTTGGAGGTTCTCTATTCGAGCGGGTTGCGGGTATCGGAGCTAACCAGTTTGCGGGTGATGGACCTGGACCGTGCGGTCGGCTGCGTGCGTTGTATCGGTAAAGGCGACAAAGAGCGAATCGTCCCAGTCGGCAAGAAAGCGCTGGCGTTAGTGGACCGGTATCTTCGCGACGCGCGTCCCAAGCTGCTTGGAAAAGGCCCGTTTTCTAATTCGCCCACTCTTTTCCTGAACCGCCGCGGCAGCCGACTGAGCCGCGTCGGTGTGTGGAAGATTCTTTCCGCCTACGGCCGACAGGCGGGTTTGCGTGTGGCGCTTACGCCTCACATGCTGCGTCACAGTTTTGCAACGCATCTGCTGGAACGAGGCGCCGATCTTCGCTCGGTCCAGTTGATGCTCGGTCACAGCGACATTTCCACGACGCAAATTTACACGCACGTCGTGGAAGAGCGTTTGAAGCAGGTCTACAAGGCTCATCACCCGCGCGCGTAGCGCACGGGAAGGGAACTACCGCGGGTGCGGCGCCATTGCCCTGGGATGCCGACCCTAATGTGGAAGGAGCGCAATGCCAGATTACATGTTTTTGCTTGAAAGCCGCCTTTCGCCGGAGCAGCGTGCCGCGATGCTCCGCATCCAGGAACTGGCCGCCGCGATGGGATTCAATGTGTATCTTACCGGAGGGACGGTTCGCGATCTGATCACCGGAGCGACGCTGCGCGATCTGGATTTCACGGTCGAAGGGAATCCGTCGAAGATGGCCCGGGAACTGGAAAAAGGCGGCGCAACGGTACTGGCCGAAGATGAAAAGCTTCGGCACATCGAAATGCTGTTTGCCGGGGATGTCGACGGCAGCATTTCCGCGGCACGCGACGAGTATTACGTGCGACCCGGCACGCGGCCGGAAATTCGGTGGTCCACGATTATGGAGGACCTGCGGCGGCGCGATTTTTCTCTCAACGCCATCGCGATATCGCTGAATCCCGCTTCGCGAGGGCTGCTTCTTGATCCCACGAATGGGCTGTCGGATATCGAGCACGGCGAAGTTCGCGCACTGACGATTCACAGTTTCACGAACCAGCCGGTGCGGCTGATTCGGGCGTTGCGGATGGCCGCACGGATGGGCTTTAAGCTGGAATCGCGCACGCAGGAGTGGTTCAACCTGGCGATCGAGCGCGAATTGCAGAAGACGATTACTGCGGAAGATGCGGGGCAGGAGCTTCGCGCTCTAGCCCGGGAAGAGCGGCCGCACCTGATTTTGAAGGAGTGGGATGAGCAGGACCTGCTGGAGCTTGTGCACCCGCTGCTGGCCAAGAAACATCCGGATTATGAGGCGATTTCGCGGCTGTTCAAGGTGCGCGACGAGCTGTTCATGGCTGGTTTTCGTCCGCGGCTGGCTACGCCGATGATGCTGGCGATTCTTGGGAGGCTGAAGGATCGCGAAGTTGGTCACCTGCTTTCGAAACTAGGGTTCCGGGCCGTGGAGATCGAGACCATTGAGGAGTTTCCGGCGAAAGCGCTCAACGTACAGAAAGACCTGGCGGGGAAGAAAGCGAAAACGCCGATCGAGGCGTATCACTATATCGAAAAGATCCCGCTGGATGTGATTGCCTACCTTTTGGCGGAGTCCAATAATTCCGCGGCGGTGTCCAAACTGAAAGCATATCTGAATAAGTGGCGACCAATACGGCAGGCGCTGCCGGTGGTGGCCACGGAACTGGAAACGCTGGGCCTGGCGCGCGGTCCGAAATTCGATCAGGTAGTCAACGATGTTTTCGCGGCGCAATTGAACGGGAGAGGAAAGACTCCGGAAGAGCGCGAGAAGATGCTGCGGAAACTCTCCGGGATCAAGGAACCGCCGAAGAAGAAGGAAAAAGAGAAGAAGACCAAGGCCGCGGACAGACATGCCGCGCACGAGGCGATCCACGCGAAGCAGAAATCGGTTGCCGCTAAGGCGAAGGAAGCTCCGAAGGTGGCGCAAAAGGTAGACGCCAAGAAGAAGGCGAAGTAAGAGGAGCGGCGGGAAGCCTGGGTTTGGGCGGCAAGAGGCGGTGGAAAGGCATGCAGGATTCCTCAGGGGCTGAAGGCTATGCTACGGAGATTTATCCACAGTGGCGGAGTGGGTGACCGTCGCATTTCGGTGGGGCGCGAATTACAATTGAGTTTATGGGCAACCCCCAGTTTGTTCACCTGCACGTTCATACGGATTACAGCCTTCTGGATGGAGCGTGTGAAACCTCTCAACTGCTGGATGAGGCTTCGCGGCAGAAAATGCCGGCGGTGGCGATTACCGACCACGGGAATCTGTTCGCCGCCGCGAATTTCTTCTACGAAGCGAGTAAGCGGGACGTAAAGCCTATTATTGGTTGCGAGGTGTACGTCGCCAAGGGCAGCCGGCACGACCGCGGCGAGAAATCCGGGCAGGCGGCGGACGATCGCGATGATTTCGAACCGGGGACGCGGGGAAGCAATCACCTGGTGCTGCTCTGCGAGAACCTCGAGGGATATCACAACCTGATCAAGCTGGTGTCGGCGGGATTCCTCGAGGGTTTCTACTACAAGCCGCGGATCGACTACGCGCTCCTGAGCAAGCATTCGAGGGGCTTGATTGCGCTGGGCGCGTGCCTGCGCGGGCCGGTGACGGAATGTATTGTCGACGACAAGTACGACAAGGCGCGCGAAACGGCGTACAAGCTGCGCGATATTTTCGGCAAAGGGAATTTTTTCCTGGAGATTCAGGACCAGGGGCTACCGATCGAGAAGGGCGTCAATACGCAACTCATCCGGCTGGCGAAAGAAACCGGAATACCGCTGGTAGCGACCAACGATTGTCATTATTTGCATCACGACGATGCGCACGCGCAGGAAGTCCTGCTGTGTATCCAGACCGGCAAGACGATGAGCGATCCGCATCGCATGAAGTTCGCGACGGACCAGTTTTATTTCAAATCCGCGCAGGAGATGGCGCAGGTTTTTCGTGAAGTGCCGGACGCGGTGACGCGGACGATCGATATTGCGTCGCGTTGCAACGTAAAGATCGATCATATTCCGAATGCGCTACCGGAATTCAAGGTGCCGGCAGGCCACACGCCGGGCAGCTATTTCGAAAAGGTAAGCCGGGAAGGATTCGAGAAGCGGTTGCCGAATCTTGAACGGTTGGCGAAGCAGAACCTGCTGCACAACCCGATCAGCGACTACGAGCAGCGCCTCACGTCGGAAATCGAAATGATCAAGAAGATGCACTATGAAGGCTACTTCCTAATCGTTTGGGATTTTATTCAGTACGCGCGGGCGCAAGAGGTTCCGGTCGGGCCGGGGCGAGGTTCGGCGGCGGGGAGCCTGGTGAGTTACGCGCTGCGCATCACGGACGTCGATCCACTCCAATACAATTTGCTATTTGAGCGCTTCCTGAATCCGGAGCGCGTATCGATGCCGGATATCGACATCGATTTTTGCGTGCGCGGGCGCGGGCAAGTGATCGACTATGTGACGCAGAAATACGGGCGCGAAAATGTTTCGCAGATCATCACGTTTGGGACCATGGCGGCGAAGGCGGCGGTGAAGGACGTGGGCCGCGCAATGGATATTCCGTATGGGGAGGTGGACCGACTCGCCAAGCTGATTCCCCTTAGCCTGGGCATTGAACTGGAGGACGCGCTTAAGGAATCGCCGCAACTGAAAGCTGCGGTGGATGCAGACGAGCGGCTGAAGGATTTGATGAAGGTAGCGCTGCGGCTGGAGGGGCTTTCGCGGCACGCGTCGACGCACGCGGCGGGAGTGGTGATTTCGCCGCAGCCGCTGACGGAACTGGTGCCGGTCTACAAGACGAACCGCGACGAAATCACGACGCAGTACGACATGACGGCGCTCGAACGCATTGGGTTGCTGAAGATGGATTTTCTCGGGCTGACGACGCTGACGGTTTTGTACGACGCGGTGAAGATGGTGGAGCAGAACCGTGGACTGAAGATCGATCTGGACAGCCTGCCGTTGGAAGATGAGACAACCTACAAGCTCTTCTCGCGCGGAGATACCACGGCGATTTTCCAGTTTGAGTCGCACGGGATGAGGGACATTCTGCGGCGGTATCAGCCGACTCGCGTCGAGGACCTGACTGCGCTCAACGCGCTCTATCGCCCTGGGCCGATTCAGGGCGGGATGATCGATGACTTCATCAATCGCAAACACGGGAAAACCAAGGTTGCTTACGAACTGCCGCAACTGAAAGATATTCTGGAAGAGACTTACGGCGTAATTTTGTATCAGGAACAGGTGATGCAGATCGCCAACCGCCTGGCGAGCTTTTCGCTTGGCGAAGCGGATATTTTGCGCCGCGCGATGGGAAAGAAGAAGAAGGAAGAGATGGCGGCGCAGCGGGCGAAATTCCTTGCGGGCTGCGAGAAGAACAAGATTCCCGAGAAAAAAGCGGTTCGCATTTTCGATTTGATGGAAGAGTTCGCGGGGTATGGGTTCAACAAGTCGCACTCCTGCGCATACGCATTGCTTGCATATCAGACCGCTTATCTGAAGACCCATTTCCCGGTGGAATTCATGGCCGCCTTGCTGACTTCGGAAACCAGCAACGCGGAAAAGCAGGTGAAGTACATCAACGAAGCGCGGGGCATGAGCATTCCGATTCTTCCGCCGGATGTGAACGAGAGTGATCTGTTTTTCACCCCGGTGGGCGATTCGATTCGGTTTGGCTTGGCGGCGATTAAGAATGTGGGCGAGAACACCGCAAAGGCGATTCGGGACTCGCGGCTGCAGCAGGGCGAGTTCAAGTCACTTTATGATTTTTGCGAGCGGATCGAATCGCGGTTTCTGAACAAGCGGGTGTTCGAAAGCCTGATCAAGTGCGGCGCCATGGATTCGCTCGGACCGCGCGAATCGATGCTGGCTTCAGTAGACGACGCCATCGCTGCGATTCAGCGCGCTGCGCGGGCCAAGGAGTCGGGACAGCACGGGCTTTTCTTTGGCGGAGGCACGGCGAGCGAGCCCAAAGTGCATTTCGGGTTGCGTGACGCCGCGCCGTGGACCGAAGAGGAACGGCTCGCCAGCGAATACGCGATGCTTGGCTTTTACGTTTCCGGCCATCCGCTCGAGAAATATGCGTCGCAGCTAAAGAATATGGGAGCTATTTCGCTGGGCGAGGTGGAAGGTCAGCGCAACGGCAAGGAAATCACGGTCGCCGGGCTGATTGTTGGGACGAGGCCGATGCGTTCGCGCAAGGGAGCGCGGTGGGCGATTTTCACTTTACAGGATATGACTGGCGTGCAGGAACTGCTGGCGTTCCCGGAAAGTTTTGCGCGACTGGAAATTGTTTTGAAGCCCGGCCAGCCGCTACTCCTCAAAGCGCGTATTCAAGTGGAGGAAGCCGGCACGCGGCTTTCGCTGCAGGAAGCGCGGCCGTTGCAAACGGTGGCGGAAACCAACGGGCCGGCGGAGTACCGGGTGAAGCTGGACCTGCAGCGATTAAATGAAGCCGCGCTGGCGCAGCTCGAAGAACTGTTCGCCAAGGCCGCCGGACCGAGCACCGTTGTCTTTGAGGTTAAAGCCAACGATGGCACTACTGCTGTAGTGCAATCTCAGCGTAAGATACGGGTCACGCCGGACTTCATCGCGGCGCTCGATCGGATCTGCGGAGACGAGGGGATCCAGAGGGTTTCGTAGGTGGGTGGCGGTGGTACGGCTGGAGGGGTGTCGTGCCTACGGCGCTCGGGTTTTGAGCGGGCCTGACGCTTTCGCGCTGGGCGAACGTGTGCCGCGACGGCGCCGCGGGTTGAGTGGTGATGGCGTCCAATAGACGCTGTCCGCGAGAGGGGCTGTGAACAAAAAGGGCAAAAAGGCCGTCGAGACGATCGACCGCCAGAAGGAGATCGAACGCCTCGAAAAGGATGTCGAGGAGTTGCGGCGGCTTTCCGCGGTCGGCGAGGATGGGGATGAGGCCGAACTCGAGCGGCTGAAGAGGGAAGTGCTGGAGCTGCGACGCGAATTTTACCTGCATCTGGGACCGTGGCAGCGGGCGCAGATCGCCCGACACCCGCAGCGCCCACACACCTTGGATTGGATCGGTTTGATGATCACGGACTTCATCGAACTGCATGGAGACCGTGGTTTCGGCGATGACAAAGCGCTGGTTGCGGGAATGGGCAAGTTTCGCGGGAGGCCGGTGTTTGTGATTGGGCCGCAAAAGGGACGAGACACGAAGCAGCGCGTGATTCGCAATTTTGGGCAGCCGAAGCCGGAAGGTTATCGCAAGGCGCTGCGGGTGATGCAGCTTGCGGCGAAATTTGGGCGGCCGGTGCTGACGTTTATCGATACTCCTGGCGCGTATCCGGGAATTGATGCGGAGGAGCGCGGGCAGGGCGAAGCGATCGCGCGGAATTTGCGGGAAATGTCGCGGCTGGCGGTGCCAGTGATTGCCACGGTGACCGGAGAAGGCGGATCGGGCGGAGCGCTGGCGATTGCGGTGGGAGATCGCGTCAATATTCTGGAGAACGGATTTTATTCGGTGATTTCGCCAGAGGGGTGCGCTTCGATTATTTGGCGCGATTCGGCGAAAGCGGAGACCGCGGCGATCGCGATGAAGATTATGGCCACGGATTTGCGGGATCTGGGGATTATTGATGAGATCGTTCCGGAGCCGGATGGCGGCGCGCACGAGGACTATGACGGCGCGGCGAAGATGCTCGGGGATGTACTGGAGCGGCAGCTGCTGGTGCTGACGAGTCAGTCGCCGCGACAGTTGGTGCATGACCGGTATGAGAAATTTCGGAGGATGTGTCAGTTTTTTGATCTGGGCGGGTAGGACGAGTTGAGAAGGCCCGCTTCGGAAAGCGGGCCCTATGAAGGCTAGAAACCCAGCCAGAAGAGACCGCAAGAGTCCACACGCAACTGCGGACCTTCGGCGCCAGAGCGAGCGTGTGGGGCACGCGGCACAGCGTCAAGACGCAAGGATCGAACACGGATTCCTCACTTCGCGGACTCCGTTTGGAATGAGGGTTACGTTTGCGGTAGTTGAAAGCGCGAGAGCGGCGGCGAAGAAAACCCAAGAACCCCCCATGCAAAACCAGCATGTGGGCACCGGCCTCAGTAGGCGGCCGCTACAAAAGCAGGAAGAGCACGGGCTGAAGCCTATGCTACGAGGCCCCCGTAGCAGATTGGGAACGTTGGCTGCAAGTTTGGTTGTTGTGGCTCAGGCCCGCGAACTAGTCTTAGTGTGCAGCGCGTGACCCTGGCCTCGGGGAACCTACTCCGCACCGTTTGCAAAGGAAAAAGCCTCGTCATGTCGGAACCCTTTCGTCCGTACGAAAAGCTCGTGGACATCACTATTCTGGGAAAGAAATTCCAAGTGCCAGAGCGCAACTCGCTGCTGCGGTGCTTTCAGTTCATCAGTCCGGAAACGATCCCTTACGGGCGTTTTTGCTGGAATCAGGATTGCCAGTATTGCCGGGTGACGTGTCAATTGCCCGACGATGACGAGCCGCGCGAAATGCTCTCGTGCAAATTCATCGTGATGCCTGGGATGGAGATTAGCGACCTGAGCCAGGAATTGAAATGGTGCCTGCGTTCAAAACTGCCTTCCGACGCCGCAGTGTCCCAGTAGTTTTTTGACTACGCTACGGGCCGAAGCCGCGGTTCATGTCCCAAAGCGGGTAGTGCGGCAACGAGTGTGCGGAGTCTTGGACGACAACTCCGTCTGTGGCACGAGCTCGCACGTGCGCTGGCGAGCCGCCGCGGCGACGGTCGCGCGGCCCAGAGCGGGCACCTGTTTGCCGGATCGAACGACACAACCCAGTTGAAATTTGACGTGGTTGGGTAAACGGACTTGATTTGCGTCGGGGACGGCGGCTGCACTACGATGCGTGCCATGACGAATGCTCTACTGTTGTGCGATGGGTGCGGGCAGGTTGCGGATTCGGTGCACATTGCGCGGCGGCTTGGGCGGCTGGCGTGGGCTACAAGGTTTCGTCCTATACATATTCAGGCGCTGCTGCTTGCGGGGATTGCGCCGCGGCTTGATGGAAATTTTCTTTACTCGCCGGAAGGATCGTTTAGCGGCGAGGCGGCGAGTTTGCTTCAGGCCTTGCCGCTTTCTGCGGAGGGGAAGTCGCGCGAGGCGGTTCTCGCTGAGTTTCAGAAGCTAGGGTTGATGTTGGCGCATGTTTTAGAGTGTCCGCTGCAGGAAGGCGTTTCTGAATCGCAGGAACGGGCGCTGATTGAGAAGCAACTGCCGGCGACGATGGCGCGGATTCGGCGGTCGCTGAAGCCGAAGCGGGTTTTGGTGGTGTCGCCCGAGCTTGCGGCGTTTTCCCGGAAGCTTCATGAGGCGGACTTGGGATGCGCGATTTTGCCGGTGGAGGGCGGGGTGTTTCTGGGTTCGGCGGCATTGGTCGAGGATGATCTTGCAAGTTTTCGGACGGCGTTGGGGGGTTCTAGCGTGCGGGCGGGTTAGGTCGGAGGGGTTGCGCACCGAGAAGAGAGAATTGAAAGAGTTAAGAAAGAAGAACTCCAAGACCCCATACACAATACCGGCGTGTGGGGCACGCGGGCTCAAGACGCAAGGATCGTCGAAGAGTGATTGCTCCTTCGCGGGCTCCGCGCACACGCTGATACCTATCGACTGATTATGGGAAGGGCCATTTCAGATAGCGGGCCCTACAAAGGCTGGAAGAGGGCTACGCGGCGCACGCTGCGGCTGATTGTCGTACAGGTGGGGCAGACAGGCTGAACCCTATGCTTACGTACCATGTTGGGGTGGTTGTGGGTGTGCTACTATCGCGTTAGGGCGCACCTACTTCAGGGGGATTTGTGCAAAATCGCGCGAAATTCGGCGTTGGGATCGGCGTGATCTTGGTGTCGCTGGGTTTCCTCGCGTGGATGGGGTACGGAGAGAGCAAGACGTACTATCACACGATCGCGGAATACCAGGCGCTGCAAGGGTCGGCACGGAATCACCGGATGAGGCTGGCGGGAACGGTCGAAGCCGGGTCGATCAAGCATCTGCCCGGGCGCATTGAGTTTGTGCTGGAAGAGCAGGGGAAGACGTTGCCGGTGAGTTATGTGGGCAGCGATCCTTTGCCAGATACGTTTGTGGACAAGTCGCAGGCGCTGGTAGAAGGCCGTGCTTCGGAAGACGGGAAGTTCGTTGCGGAGCACGTGCAGGCGAAATGCGCGTCGAAGTATGAGACCGCTCCCGGTGGGGATAAGCCGGCGGCGGCTGGGAATACGCAGAAGAGCAGCATGTAGCGGGCGGGTTGGCTGGGAACCCAAGATTGCAGAGGCAGCGCGCAGGTTGAAGCTTATGCTACTTCGCAGGTGCCTGTGGCGCTGGACGCTGAAGCCTATGCTACTGGTTGCGTAGCGGCCCGCTTCGGAAAGCGGCCGCTACAAAAACGCGAAACATAAGAAAGAACCGTTCCCTTCCTGCGTCGGGGCAAGCGGGAGACCGGCGGTGGCGGGCGAGGGAGGCGAAAGCTAGATGGATGTATTTGGCAGTTTTGCGCTTCTGCTTGCGTTTGTGTGCGCGGTTTACGCGTTTGTCGGCGGGATTTTTGCGATTCGCACGCGGCATCCTCTCCTTATTAAAAGCGCGCGGCAATCGGGGATGGCTACGTGCATCCTGATTTTTGTTGCGACGCTGAGCCTAGAGTTTCTGCTTTTCAGCGACAATTTTTCGACAGCGTATGTGGTGTCGCACTCGAACCGCGATCTTTCGACGTTCTATAAGGTAGCGGCGCTTTGGGCGGGGCAGGAAGGGTCGCTGCTGTTCTGGAGCACGCTGCTTTCTGTTTACATCCTTTCGGTGTTGGTCGCTTATCGGCACAAGAATGGCGAGCTGATGCCGTATGTCGGCGTGATTCTTGCCGGTGTGCAGATATTTTTCCTGACTCTCAACAACTTTGTCGAAAATCCTTTTAAGACTTTGGCCGCGGTGAGCGCGAGTGGCGCGCTGATGCCCTTCACCCGGCTGGACGGGAACGGGCTGAATCCGTTGTTGCAGTATCCGGAGATGGTGATTCACCCGCCGAATCTGTATTCGGGCTATACCGGGTTCACGATTCCGTTTGCATTCGCGCTGGCGGCGCTGCTGGCGCGTTATCCCGGAGAAAAGTGGATTCACCTGACACGCAAGTGGACGATGATTGCGTGGTGCTTCCAATCGGTTGGGATTCTTCTCGGGGCGCACTGGGCGTATGCGGTGCTTGGGTGGGGCGGATATTGGGGTTGGGATCCGGTGGAAAACGCTTCGCTGCTCCCGTGGCTAACGGGGACGGCGTTTCTGCACTCCGTGATGATGCAGGAAAAGCGCGGGATGATGAAGGTTTGGAATGTGTGGCTGGTGTTTTCGACGTTCCTGCTGTGCATTCTGGGGACGTTCCTCACGCGCAGCGGCGTGGTGAGTTCGGTGCACGCGTTCGCCAATTCGCATATCGGTCCGTGGTTTGTAGGTTTTATTGGGGTGATTCTCGCGGTGTGCTTTGTAGCGTATTTCAAGAATCGCGATTATCTCAAAACGGAAAATATGCTCGATTCCATCGTTTCTCGCGAATCGAGTTTCCTGTTCAACAATCTGCTGTTTCTTGTCGCGTGTATCGCGGTGCTTTCCGGCACACTGTTCCCGGTATTCTCCGAATGGTTCACGAACAACCGGATCAGCGTCGGAGCCCCGTTCTTTAATAAGGTAATGATTCCCATCGGGCTGGCGCTGTTGTTTCTGACCGGCGTTGGGCCGTTGCTGGCGTGGCGCAAGACTTCGATGGACAGCTTGAAGCGGAATTTCGTGTGGCCGCTTCTTGTAGGCGCGGTATCCGGCATGGTCGCCTTTGTTCTCGGTTACCGCGAAGGCGCTTCGATGTTGTGCTTCTTCCTGTGCGGATTCGTTACATGGACGATTGTGATGGAGTTTTATCGTGGCGCGAAAGTTATTCGCGCGCGCTCGGGAATGAATCTGCTGTTGGCGGCGCAGGAGCTTGCCATGCGCAATACGCGGCGCTACGGCGGGTACGTGGTGCACTTCGGGATGGTGCTGATTTTCATCGGGCTGGCTGGGGCGGCGTTCAACACCGAAGCGCAAAAGACGATGAACGTTGGCGATTCGCTGGAGCTCGGGCCGTACACGCTGGTGCTGCAGACCGCGGACACGAAAGCGGAAAAGAATTACACGGCGCAGCGGATGGTTGTGGAGGTTTTGAAGGGCAACAGGCAGATCATGCTGCTGTACCCGGAAAAGCGACAATTCCAGGGAAACGAGCAGGCGGCGGGGACGATGGTGGCGATTTATTCGACGCTGCGTGAGGATTTGTATGTTGTGTATGCGGGGATGGATCCCCAGGCGAACATTCCCGTGATTCATGCGTTCTTGAATCCGCTGGTGAAATGGATTTGGTTGGGTGGAGTTTGGGTGGTGATGGGGACGTTGTTGGCGTTGATGCCAAACCGGCGGCCGGGATTGGTGCTGACTGGGGCGCCGCAGGGTGCGGTCGTGTCCGGTGACGTGGCGTTGGCACCGAATGTGTCGTTGCGAGAGCGGCATGATTGAGCAAGACGGAAAATAGAGATTAGAAAAGAGAAAGTCGGAAGAGGAAAGATAACGCTGAGACCCTGAGATTCGCGGAGAAGATAGGACGTAGAACACAGAGGCCGGAACACAGAGGGCACAGAGAAAACGGAAGCAGGACCGACTATGAAGTCGCATACGGAGTTGCGAGGTGAGGTAAGAGTGAAGAGGATTTGGTTTGTGACCGTGATCGCGATGCTGGCGGTGGGGCCGTTGGTGACGGCGCAGATGGGGTATTCTCCGCGGGCCAAGGAAATTGGGACGCATCTGAAGTGTTTGTGCAAGGGATGCGATATGAGCGCGGGGCTCTGCGCGCATCCGGGTGGAGCGTTTTCAGGACCGTGCGACACGGCGAAAGGGATGTTGCGGGAGATCGATCAGCATCTGGCAAAGAATGAATCGGAGCAGCAGATCATCGATGCCTTCGTCGCGCAATACGGTACTGTGGTATACGTCGAGCCACCGAAAAAGGGCTTCGGGCTGGTGGCGTGGCTGATGCCGGTTTTTTATTCCATCGGGGGATTGGCGCTGGTGATTTTTGTTGTGCGCAAATGGGCTGTGAGGCCGCACTCTGCGGGTGCGACGGCACCAAGCGTGCCGAGCGATGCGCTGGCGCGTGCCCGCGCGCAGGCTGCACGCGAGACCGAGGACTGATGGCATGCTCGCATTGTTAGCGCCGATTCTCCCTTTGCTCTGCGTGGAAAGTGGGTCGCTCGCTACCGAGACTCCGCTCGGAATGACAATGGATGTTCTGGTCTCGCTTCCACCACGCTTTGCAACTGCCCTGGTTGTAGTTCTGCCGGACTGGGCCGCTTTGGGAGCGTGCTTTGCCTTGGCCGCAGCGGTGGTGCTGTTGGTGTTCTACATCCAGCCGGACGCGTCGGACCTGGCTCCGCACCGGACGAAGCTGGACCAACTGCTGGAACGGCGCGACACGATTTATGATAATCTTCGCGACCTCAAGTTCGAACATCGCGCGGGCAAATATTCCGAAGGTGATTACGAGTTGATGAAAACGTCTCTCGAAAATGAAGCCGCTGTGGTGCTGACCGAGATCGAACAGGTCACGGAGTCCCACGTGCGGCGACCGCGGCCGGTGCGTCTGTCTGACCGGAGCGTTAGATGAAGTGGTTCGCGGGGAAATTCCTTCTCACAATTCTCGCGTTTCTCTCCCTCGCTGTGAGCGTTAATGCCGGAACTCTCAGCGGGACGGTTATCAATCGAACTACCGGTAAGCCCGAAGCGAATGTCGCGCTCGATCTGTTGAGTCCGACCGCGGGGATGGCGCAGGTCGCGAGCGTCAAAAGCGACGCGCAGGGACGGTTTTCGGTAACGAAAGATGCGATCGGCGCGACCCCAATTCTCATTCGCGCCACGTTTCATGACGTCAGCTTCAATACGTTTGCTCCGCCGGGACGGCCGGAGGTGGAAGTAGAGGTGTTCGAAATTTCCAAGGATCCGAAGACCATCAGCATCTCGTCGCACGTGATTATTTTTGAGCCCCAGGATGGGAAGCTGGTCGGCGCGGAAGAGTATGCAGTGCAGAATTCGTCGCAGCCCCCGGTTGCGTTTTTTCGCACCGAAGGGAATTTCGATTTCGCGATTCCGGAGAACGGGACGCTGGGACAGGTCAGCACCACGACTTCGTCGGGTATGGCCGTGCCGCAAGCGTCGATCGACAAGGGCAAAGGACATTTTGCGATTGCCTATGCATTTCGGCCGGGACAGACAGATGTGCGTTTGTCTTACGGACTTCCCTACGCGAACAATTCGGCGACGGTGAAGCTGCCTGTTACTTATGCGCGAGCGAAGATTCTGGTGGTTGTTCCTCCCGGCGTTGCGGTGACGGGCGATGGATTGACGGCGGCGGGGCAGGAACAGGGCATGATGGTGTTCACGCACGAGCCGCTGCCTGCGAAGGGCATGTTTACGGTGAACCTGTCCGGCGTAGCTTCCGCGCAAGGCGCGAGCGACGATCAGGGTCAGGGCGGCACGCAGGAAGGGAATTCGCGGCAAGGCGGTCCGGAGGTCATCGCCGCGCCTAGCCGCCTTGACGGTTTCAAATGGTACATCTTTGGCGGGATGGCGGCGCTGTTTGCGATGAGCGGGATATTGTTGTCGCGGAAGCGGGTGGTGGTGGCGGGTGGCGTGGCGGGAGAGGGTACGGAGGCGGCCCCGGCTAAGAGTGTCACGCCGGCTGTGAAAACGAAGAAAGTTTCTGCGGCGACGGCTGCTCCGGCGAAGATTGCTGCGGAGGTGGAATCGCAGGTGGCGGTGACGATGGAGTCGCTGAAGGAGCAGATTTTCCGGCTGGAGTTGCGGCGTCAAGCGGGAACGATTTCGGAACAGGACTACGAGCGGGAAAAGGCGCGTGTTGACAAGACGCTGCGGGATATGGTGCAGGGGTAACGAGAACCGCAAAGAGCCCGCCCGCAACACCGGCCCTTCGTGGAGGGCAAGCGTTTGGGTACCCAAAGAGAAGAAAAGAAGTGTAAGAGTGTAAGAGTCTAAGAGTGGGAGACCCCAAGACGCACCCTCAGAAAACGAGAGTGGGGCACCCAGCAGAAAACCCAAGAAGCTGGCTAGAGCCGGCGCTACGGATAAGGCAAGATAGAGGGTCCGAGACACAAGATCCGTGGACACAAAACGAGCGACACGGAAAGACACATTGGCGAATTTCACTCCAACCGGGTTGCGGTTCGACAACATAGACAAAAGGTATGGCGGGCTGTTTGCGTTGCGGCGCGTGTCTCTGGAGGTTGCTGCAGGAGAATGCGTGGCTGTCGCGGGACGCAACGGATCGGGTAAGACTACGCTGCTGCGCGTGGCGGCGCGGCTGGTGCGGCCGACGGCGGGGACGTTGTCGTTTCTAGGAGCGGCTGCTGACGGCGCTGCGGATGGACGGCCCGGGTATGTGGGTCATGCCACCATGGTGTACGAGGAGCTGACCGCGGAAGAAAACTTGATTTTGTTTGCGAAGCTGCAGAGTGTTTCGCAGCCGGTGTCCCGGGCTGAGGAACTTTTGCAGGAAGTCGGGCTGTGTCAGCGGCGTGATTCGTTGGTGCGGACATTTTCGCGCGGGATGCGGCAGCGGATTGCGATCGCTCGGGCGCTGGTGCACCGGCCGAGCGTGCTGCTCTTCGATGAGCCGGCGACGGGGCTCGACCCTCTCGGTATTTCGTGGCTGTCGAAGGCGCTTACGGAAGTGCGGCGCGCCGGATGCACGGTGTTGATGAGCTTGCATGGGGAATCGGAAATTTCGGCGCTGGCGTCGCGCGGGATCCGGCTGGATGCGGGGTCGATTGTAGCAGACACGGAAACGGGGGCGACGCTGCGGTCGATTCTTATGTTTGGGGGCGGGTGAGGCGTGCGTTGGCTTCAGGGCTAAAGCCCTTCTCGTTCGCGGCGAGGTGCGTGGGGCGGAAAGCCCCACCTCCTAAAGAGAAGGAGTGCGGAGCATGCGTCGGTGAAAAAGTCAGTTCTTCAGGGGCTGAAGCCCAAGAAAGAGGGACGGCTATTGTCGGAGCTAAAGCTCCGACCCCTATTGCCAAGCACGGGCGAGACAAGGTGTGAAGGCGGGCGCGCTCGATTGATGTCGGATTTCGGCGCTCTGGACAACCCGAAGGATCGACCCGCGGTTCCGAGCCCGGGTGGTTCACGGCGTGAAGGCGGGCGCGTTGCTGCAATCCGTTCTCAGCTTTGGCTGCGCTTGACTCATCCATGAGCCTCCTCTCCAACACCGCGACGTTGTTGGGGAAGGAGTTGCGGACGGAGTTTCGTTCGCGGGAACTGCTTACCACGACGGTGGTTTTCATTCTTGTGGTGCTGATTCTTTTTAGTTTTGCGATTAATCCTACGGCGGAGGAGTCTCGCGAATTTGGGCCGGGGTTGTTGTGGCTGGCGATTTTGTTTGCCGCTTCGTTGATGCTGCAACCGTGTTTTCTGCGCGAGCAAGCGAATGACACGCTAAGCTCGCTGCGGCTGGCGGTGAGCGATCCGTTTGCGATTTTTCTGGCGAAACTGATTGCCAATACGCTGTTCCTGCTGCTCACAGAAGTTTTAATGCTTCCGCTGTTCGCCGCTTTTTATAACGTGGCCGTGCTGCCGCAGCTCCACTTTTTGCTTCTCGTTTTGTTCCTCGGCAGTTTGGGCGTTTCCGTTGCGGGGACGGCGCTTTCGGCGATTTCCGCGCAGGCGCGGATGCGAGAGCTGCTGCTTCCGCTTTTGCTGCTTCCGCTCCTCACTCCGGTTCTGGTGGTCAGCGCGACGGTCAGCGTCAGCCTGCTCGATCGCGAACCGGTGGTGCAGTGGAAGGGCATTGCGTTTCTTGCGATTTTCGATCTCATCTTTTTGACGGCGCTGTGGCTTTTCGGAGAATATCTTCTGGAGGAATAATCCGCCTTGCTGAAGCGTACGCTGTTTGCGGCCGTTTCCGTCGCTCTGGTGGTTGGCGGCGCCTACGCCGCTTTTTTTATTGCTCCCACCGAACGCACCATGGGCGACTTGCAGCGAATTTTTTATTTTCACGCGTCTACGGCTTGGGCGGCGATGGACGCGTTTTTTGTCTGTTTCGTGGCGAATCTACTGTATGTGTGGAAGCGGCGGCAGGCCTACGAAGCGCTTGGGGTTGCGAGCGCAGAAGTTGGGCTGGTGTGCACGACGGTCGTATTGATTACCGGACCGATTTGGGCTAAGCCTGCGTGGGGCATCTGGTGGACGTGGGATGCGCGGCTGACGTCGACGTTCGTACTGTGGCTGCTCTATATTTCGTATTTGTTGTTGCGTTCGCTGATCGAAGAGCCGGACCGCCGGGCATTGCTCAGCGCTCTTTTCGGAATTTTTGCGTATCTGGATGTGCCTCTGGTGTTTTTCTCGATTCGCTGGTGGAGGACGCAGCATCCGGCTCCGGTGATCATGGGCGGGCCAGGGTCTGGTCTGGATCCGACGATGAACAAGGTGTTCTTTTTTAATGTGCTGGCGATGCATCTGCTGGCTTTGTTTCTGATTATCGAGCGCTATGGGTTGGAACGAATGAAAAATGATGTGGATGTTTTGCAGCGCGAGGCGGAGGCGCAATGAAGAATCTGAACAGCGTGTTTGCGGCGTACGTCATCGGATGGGGGGTGTTTTTTTTGTTTTATTTGACGATTGCGAAGAGGACGTCGGAATTGAAAGAGGAGATTGAGCGTTTGAAGAATGTGGTGGGGAGGGGCAGAAGATCGGACGTATAACACAGAGGACACCGAGAGGCGAATGGCTGGTGACAGGCGTTGGATTAGGAGGCAAGACACAGGGAAAAAGCACGGGTCTGAATACCCGCCACTACGTTCGGGCTTTGGATCGGCGACAAGACGCGGTGGTAGTGAAGAAGGAGCGGCGTGAGTAGCGCGAAGAAACGGGTGGGTATTGTGTTGTTCCAGCTGGGCGGTCCGGATTCGCTCGCCACTGTTGAACCTTTCCTCCGCAATCTTTTTCTTGACCCTGACATTATTCCGCTGGGACCCTTTGATTTTGTGCGCGGGCCGCTGGCGCGGTACATCGCGAAGAAGCGGACGCCTCCGGTTGCAGGGCGGTACGCGATGATCGGACGGCGTTCGCCAATTGCGATTCTCACGGAACGGCAGCGGGTACGGCTGGTGCAGGCGGTTTCGCCGTACATCGATCCGGTCGCGGTGACGGCGATGCGGTACTGGAGGCCGCTGACGGAAGATGCCGTCGCAGCGTTGCGGCGGGCGGGGCGGCTCGATGAGTTGGTGCTGCTTCCTTTGTATCCGCATTATTCGTATGCCACTACGCTGAGCAGTTTGAAGGAATGGCGGCGCGTTTATGGCGCGCCGGTCGATACGCTTCCTGAGCGCAGCATTGAGGCGTTCTACGATCATCCGTTGTACATTGAGGCGCTCGTGACCAACGTCGGGAAATGCTTGCGGCAATTTCCGGATGCGTCGCGGATTCATTTGCTGTTTAGCGCGCATGGATTGCCGATGAGCCTGGTGGAAAAGGGCGATCCGTATCCGAAGCATATCGCCGAGACGATACGGCTGGTGTGCGAGAAAGGCGCGGCGCGGTTTGCGAATTGGCCGAGGACGCATTTGCTGTGCTACCAGAGCAAAGTGGGGCCGGCGAAGTGGCTGGAGCCGTCGTTTCTGGGAACGCTGGAGAAGTTGGGGCATGAGGGTGTGAAGGAAGCGATGGTGGTACCGATTTCGTTTGTGACCGAGCACATCGAGACGCTGCACGAAATTAATATTGATGGGCGTGCGGATGCGATGAAGGCGGGGCTCGAGCGGTTTCGGATGATGCCGGCGGTGGGGGATTCGCCGGCTTTTATTGGGGCGTTGAAGGATTTGGTGCTGCGGGCGATGGAGATACATGCGGAGGCGGTAGGGCCGTGATGAAGGTGGAAGAAACAGCAGGTCCCTCGCTTTGCGGACTCCGCTCGGGATGACAGGGATGACTTCCGGTTTGCTCGTTAGTCGACCAGAATGGAAGGCGAACTTAAACGGCAGCCGAAGTTGATTAGCGCCCGTATCGCGTGACAGTAGCTTCTAGATGATCCGCTTCGCCTTCAAGTAACGGCTCGTGCACATGTTTCAGGTTCTTGTCGAGGAATGCGATAATAAAGGATTCAGTCAAGCGCAGGTTATGAAGAGCAAGTTCAGTCTCTGATGACTGGCCATTCGCGGCCAGAAGCGGGTAGTCGCTGAAGCTCGCGTGAACCAGCCCTGCCGACTTTAGTAGAACGTCATAGCTGCCTGCAGGGCATTTGTTGAGCTGATCTTCCTTTTTCTTGAGGTACTCAACATTCTGTGCGTCGTTGAAACCTCTGCGCTGGCCGGAATGATCTACCTCCAGAAGAAGAACAGGCTGAGTGAACATCTTGCCATCGGGATTCTCGGGAAATGCCGCGATTGGGGGCATCTGCCCCTCCAGGCTGAGACAGGCTTTAAAACGTGCATCGAGCTCGCAGGCTAGCGTTGCATTGGCTCCGCCCGATGAGTGCCCCATCGCCGCCACTCGATTCAGATCCAGCCTGCCGCCGAGAGTAAAGTTCTGTGCTTTGCTGTCGTTCAACGCAGTCAGCTTGTTCATCACAAAGATCACGTCGCTCGCGCCTGTGTTGATCATTTGCCCGGCTCCCTTCACCATTCGCTGGAACCGTTCTTCCGGGGAGAGGCCAGCAGGCTCCGGCTCGTGATACGCCGCGATGATTCGGCCATCCGGAAAGACGACTGCCGCAGCGACATATGTGTTTTCAACTGCTGCAACCACGTATCCGCGGCTCACCATGTCTTCGATCAAAGATGTGTACTCAAAGGATGAACCGCCGTTGCCGTGGGCGAAGATCACCACCGGAAATTTGTTCGGAGCTTTAGCAACCAGCGCACGCTCGATTGCATGAGAACTTATCGCTCCCGAAACGATGAATGGCCAATTACCCTCGAACTCCGCCTTCATCGCAGGCTGAAGAGTGGGGTCGCCATTCATTTGAATCGCTCCTGGCAAGTACACTCCAGGTTTACCGGATTCCCTTTTTGGCGAAGGGTACCAGAGGTAGACCATCAAATCACGATGTTTCAGCGGGTCAGCTGAATGCATGTCGGACCGCGAGGTGTCGATCCATTCGTAGCCAATTCGGCCCACCCCGAACGGCCCGGCTGGAACGGGCAACTGTGGAATCTGTGGCCGAGGTACAGGGGGGCTAGGCAAGTTACCTTGCGAAGCGGAATCTTGAGCTGTGGCGACCGTGAAGACGCTACATAGCAGCCCTGAGGCCAGGAGGAGCGTGATGTGTAGAAGCTTCATGAGGCCGCCCTTCGTTCCCCCATAATCGTATACGAAAACACTGTTTTAAATTTTCTTGCAAGTTCTATCAGGGATACGCGCCGAGGTCCCGATTACCATCCAAACGAGGTTATCGGAAACATGGGTATTAGCAAGAACTTAGGTCAACGGAGTTGCGCTAATGCCTTTCGACGACATTTGCCGGTTCACTTGCAGGACGCGACGCGCTGGGCGGCTGCGACCGGAATGAGGAAAGGCGAACTCGCGCGATTGACGTTCGGCATGGTCGAAGGCGACGAACGCCGCTGGCATTCCAGACCGACTCTTCCATGATTTGCGGCGCTACGTGTGCCGTTCGATGATTAAGGCGGGCGTCCAAGTTTCAAAGTTGGTCTCGGGTCACAAAAGCGACAGTCTCTTTTATCGCTACACGATTTTGGACACCGACCAGGTTGCAGCGGCGATCCAAGCCACAGAACAGGTTCACGCCGCCGAACGCGCGAAGGAAAAGGAGAAACCGAAAGTCGTTGCGATGCGATAAACGTTCGCAGCGAACCTTTGTTTCGACCGGGCCGGGGATTTCTCCCGGCCCTTTTTCTTGTGATACGATGTTCTCGGTTTGGGGACTTTCGGAGAAGTTTTCGGACAAGCCGAGAGAAAATGCACAAATGGCTGGGAATATGCGGACCGTTTCGGGTTTGGGGCCCGGAAGCATGATGGCTACGTATCGCTCTGGGATTCATAAATTTTCGCTATTTGTTGTTGGGTGGGCGGCGATTCTGCTTACGGCGGGCGCGCTGGTGACTTCGGAAGATGCCGCGCTGGCGGTGCCGGACTGGCCGCTTTCGTACGGGACGCTGAACCCGCCGATGGTTGGCGGCATTGCGTTTGAGCATGCTCACCGGTTGATTGCCGCAGGGCTGGGTGTGTTGATTATGGGCCTGGCGTTTTTGCTTTGGCGGTATGACGAGCGGGCCTGGATGAAATATCTTGGCCTTGCCGCACTCGGCGGAGTGATTTTTCAGGGCGTGCTTGGCGGGCTGACGGTGCTGAAGCTGCTGCACTATTGGCTCCCGGTGATGCATGCGTGCACGGCCGAGCTGATGTTTGCGATCCTGGTGGTCATCGCGATTTGCACCAGCCGCTGGTACATGCAGAGCCTACCGCAATATGTCGATCGGGGCTCGCCTTCGATTCATTCCATCGTGGCGCTGAATGCGTTTGTGATTTTTCTGCAGGTACTAGTTGGCGCGGGCTTCCGGCACAAGTACATTTCGTTGAAGCCGCACGTTTTTGGCGCTCTGATGGTTCTGGTGACGGTGATCTGGACAGCACGAGCATTGCGCCAGCGTTTCCCTGCAGTTCCGGTGATGGTACGTGTTCGCAAGCTGCTGCACGCGATCGTCGGTTTGCAGGTCGTGCTCGGATTCGTGGCGCTCTGGGCGCGAATCACCTCTGCGAATGACCCACAGCCGCTCCCGCCGGTAGTGATTTCGACGGTGATTCATACCGTGGTTGGTGCGTTCCTGTTCGCCACGGCGATTGCGGCGACGATCGTGTGCTACCGGCTGGTGCCGAGGAGTAGGGAATTACTGTTGGCGACGACCAAGGGCGAGGTGCCCGCGTAATGGCGAACTCGCGATCGAATTCACACACAACAGCGATGGCGCAACCGACGAAGCTGAGCGCGTACATTGCCCTGACCAAACCGGACGTTTCGTTTCTGGTGTTGATGACCACGGGAGCGGGGTTTTACATGGGAGCGCGTGGGCCGATGCCGTGGCTGCACATGACGCACGTGGTTTTCGCTACGATGCTGATTGCGGTAGGGACGGCGGCGCTAAATCACTACATCGAGCGCGAATCCGATCGGCATATGCGGCGAACAGCGACGCGGCCGCTGCCTACGGGTGTGCTGGCACCGGTTGAGGTGCTGTGGTTTGGGCGCGTGCTCGCGCTGGCGGGAGCGATCGATCTTTATTTTGTCGCGGGATATGTGGCTTGCCTGCTGGGCGTTTTCACCAGCGTTACCTATTTGTTGGCCTACACGCCGCTAAAGAAGCGAACGATTTGGGCGACATTTATTGGCGCGATTCCGGGGGCGATTCCACCGATGATCGGGTGGACCGCCGCTACGGGAAGGCTGGACGCCGGCGCGTGGCTGCTTTTCGCTATTTTATTTTTCTGGCAGTTCCCGCACTTCCACGCGATCAGCTGGATGTACCGGGAGGATTACGCGCGGGCGGGGATACTGATGCTTCCGGTTGTGGACAAGGACGGAACGAGGACGTTCCGGCAGATTATTTTGTATGCCTGCGGGCTAGTGGCGGTGAGTCTTCTGCCTTCGATCCTCGGATTTACCGGCATTCTGTATTTCTTTGGAGCGCTGGTTACTAGCACGGCGAGCCTGCAGGTTTGCTTGTGGGCTGCGTCCGCGAAGACCAATACGCGCGCGAAGTGGCTGATGCACGCCACGGTGCTGCACATTCCGATTCTTCTCGGGTTAATGATGTACGACAAGTTGCCACGCTGATGTTTTCCCAGGCTGCGCTTAACGCGACGCTAAACGGGACGAGCGCAATTCTGCTTGCTTGCGGCTACGTTGCGATTCGTTCGCGGAAAATTCAACTGCACAAGAAATTCATGATTTCGGCGTTCGCGGTGTCGTGCGCATTTTTGGTGTCGTACGTGATTTATCACTTGCGGATCCGCCAGGTAATTCACTTCCAGGGGCAGGGTTGGATCCGGCCGGTTTATTTCACGCTGCTTACGTCGCACACGGTGCTGGCGATTGTCATTGTGCCGCTGATTTTGATTACCTTGCGGCGGGCCTGGCTGGCGCGGTTTGACAAGCACCGGATCATAGCCCGGTGGACGCTGCCGTTGTGGTTCTACGTGTCGGTGACCGGCGTTATTGTGTACTTCATGGTGTATCAGATTTACATCCCGCGCTGATCACGTGCAGACTCCACGCTTATTGGCCCAACCCCCGTGGGGATCGCGCATCCTTTCGACTAGTTGTTTGGCTAACATTTCACTCAGGAGCGGCCCGCGCTCTTCAGTTGGGATTCGGTTGGAGAATCGGACGAACGGTACGGCGAAGACTGCGTTGATCCCGATTGGCTCAAGACCTATGAAAGCAAAGGCGAAGCCGTGCACCTGGAAGAAGGGGATCAGAAGGCCGTCAATTTGAAGGTGATCGAAACGGCCAGCGATTCCGCGGCATCGAACTAGCGCATAATAACGACCACATGAAAATGAAAATACTGCTGTTTGGGGCGAGTGGTTCTGTGGGCAACGCGGCGCTGGAGACGTGCGTGGCGGCGTCGATTGTGGAGGAGGTGCGCGCGATTGTGCGGCGGCCGCTGATGAATGCGAGTTCGAAGTTGCGGACCTACGTGCACAAAGATTTTCTGGATTACGCGACGGTGGAGGAGGCGTTTCGCGGTGTCGACGCGTGCCTATTTTGCATGGGTATTTCGGCGACGCAGGTTTCGAAGGAGGCGTATCGCACGATGACGTATTCCTACACTTTGGCGGCGGCGAATATGCTGAAGCGGCACAGCCTTGACGCGGCGTTTCACTATATCAGCGGGCAGGGGACGAGGGCGGACAGCCGGATGTTTTGGTCACGCGTGAAGGCACAGACCGAGCACGACCTGATCGAATTGGTGGGAGCGGACTGCTGGAGGCCGGCGTTTATCGATGCGAAGCCTTCGGCGTCGCTGCCCAGGATGTACGCGCTGTTTTTTCCGCTTGGACGGCTGTTCAAATCGTTTCCGCGGTTTTATGTGCATGGCCATGATTTGGCACGGGCGATGCTGCAGGCTACGGTGGAGGGAGTGCGGGGGAGGGTATTTGAGAATCCAGAGATTCGCGAGATTGCGGCGCGGGCGAAGTTTTAGAGGTTGGTGGCGGCAGCAGTGTGTGCGGCAAACCGCAACCCCAAGACCCACCTCAGAAGGCGACCGCTACAACAGCAAGACCGGGAGGGCGACTGGAGGATGGGGAGTCAGACCCAGCCGCGGTCGCGATAGACTTTTGTGCCTAATTCGAGCGCGGACTGGATGTCTTTGCGAAGGCCTTCATCGAGTTTGGTCAGATGGAAGCAGGTTTTGCCTTTGAGGAGCTTCAAGAGCGCGGGCGAGAGTTTTTTCTTTGTGGCATCGTTCATGTAGATGCACATCAAATAAAATCCCACGAAATCTTTTTGGACGATTGCGGACGCCATGGCGAGGTCGACGGGCTTGCCGCCGTAGGCCTCGGGAACGGAGACGGGCTTCGGTACCGTTAGCTGGAAGGATTTTTTGCCGGCGCTCATGCAGGGTATGTCGGTGCGAAACGGAGGTGCATGGCGCTTCATGATGGCGACGAGGTCGTCGTAGAGGGAGTCGAGGGGTTTTGATTTTGCTCGCGCGGGTGCGGCCATGGGGCGAGATGCTACTTCAGTTGGTGCGCGAGGACAAGCGGGAAGAGACGGGAGCTCCGAAAAGGTGCGGCTGCGCGGGTCGCAAACGGTAACCCCAAGACCACGCTTAGAAAACGAGGGGGGCGCCCAGATGCTTCCGGGAGGTCGGCGCGGCGGAGGGATTCCTCGCTTCGCGGACTCCGCTCGGAATGGCGGAATTTATTGGGACGCGAGAAGGAGCGGCCCGCCTCGGAAGGGCCGGCCGCTACAAAAGCAAGACTGGAGCCGTCCGCGATGCCGTCCAGAGGCCAGCGCTACCGGAGATAAAAGTGCAACCCCACGGCCCCACCCACAACACCGGCGTGTAGGGCACCCGGAAAAGGAGAGAAAAGCACGGGTCCCTTCCTGCGTCAGGGCAAGCTTAAGACCCGCCCCTTCGGTGCGGTTCGGGATCCATTAGCACAGCTTGCACAGGCTGAATCCTATGCTACGGGAGGGCGGAGATGATGGCGTCGGTGAATTGTTCAGTGGAGGCTTTGCCGCCGAGGTCGCGGGTAAAGTGCTTGCCTTCGCGGTAGACCTTCCAGAGGGCTTGCTCGACGCGGCCGGCGGTGGAGCCTTCGCCGATGTAGTTGAGCATGAGGATGGAGCTCATGAGGAGAGCGGTGGGATTGGCGATACCTTTTCCGGCGATGTCCGGCGCGGTGCCGTGAACGGCTTCGAAGATGGCGCTTTCGTCGCCGATGTTTCCGCTGGGTACGACGCCGAGGCCGCCGACCAGGCCGGCGGCGAGATCGCTCATCACGTCGCCGTAGAGATTGGGCAGGAGCAGGATGTCGAACTGCCGCGGGTCGATAACGATCTGCATGCAGGCGTTGTCGACGATCAGTTCCTTGTACTCAATATCGGAGAATTTTTCGGCCACGGCGCGAACGGATTTTAAAAAGAGGCCGTCGCTCAGCTTCATGATGTTGGCTTTGTGAATGGCGTGGATTTTTTTGCGGCCGGTCTTTCGCGCGTATTCAAACGCGAATCTGGCAATGCGCGTGGAGGCCTTCTCGGTGATGATTTTCAGGCTTTCGACGACGCCCGGGATGACTTCATGCTCGAGGCCCGAGTACAGATCCTCCGTGTTTTCGCGAACGATGACCACGTCGACATTGTCGAAGTGCGATTTTACGCCGGGGAGATTTTTCACCGGGCGCAGGTTTGCATATAGTTCGAGGCTCTTCCGCAGCGCCACATTTACGCTGGGTGCGCCGCCGGCGACTGCCGTGGCCATGGGACCCTTCAGGGCGACGCGGTTGCGACGGACGGAGTCAATTGCAGTGCTGTTGAGCACCGCGCCTTTCACGGTTGTCGTGTCCGTGTTTTCGGCACGTGCTTCGAGAACTTCCCATTCGATTTGCACGCCGGAAGCGTCCAAAATGCGCCGCACAGCCACGGAAACTTCGGGTCCGATGCCTTCGCCCGGCAACAACGTAACTTTATGTTTCATGATGGCATCTATTTTAAAGGAAGCGTGCGGTGTTTTGTAGCGAGGCGCGGTGAAGTGTTTCCGGGATTGGAATTGAGAGAGAGTTTGGGCGGCGGAGATAGTTGTTCCCGGAGCGCAGAAGCTGAAGCCTATGCGTGGGGCAGGGAAGGACGAGATACACACAGTTGACTTTTTCTGGAAAAGCTGTGTGTTATACTAGATTTGAGTATAGCTTGCGGGGGAATTCCGCGAGCGGAGGCCAAAAGAAACATGATTAATCTCACGCCCGTTGCAGCGGTTAAGGTCAAGGAAATCATGAATATGCAGAACCCGGTGCCGGTGGCGCTGCGTGTTGCCGTGGTGGGTGGCGGCTGCTCCGGTTTCCAATACCATATGGCATTTGAGAATCAGACGAATGACTCGGATGAAGTCGTGGATTTCAACGGACTGAAGGTGGCGGTGGACCAGATGAGTTCGATGTACCTTGAAGGCGTCGAGATCGATTATGTCGAGACGCTCGAGGGGGCCGGGTTCAAGTTTAACAATCCCAACGTGAAGAGCACGTGCGGGTGCGGAAGTTCGTTCAGCGTTTAATTAGAAGTTGGCAACAGAGGTTTCCAGGGCCGCCTTTCGAGGGGGCCCTTTTTTGTTATGGGTGGTCGTGTTCGGAGGCCGAGCAAAACAGGCGTCTCGCAGCGGACACTGCAACCCCAAGGCCCACACGCAGCACCGGCCCTTCGTGGCTCAGGTCAAGCGTGTAGGGGAGGGGGCTCTGGCGCCCCCAATCAACCGCAGATCCGGGATGACAGTTTAGGTGGTAGGTCTTTACTTCTGTGGGCGCGGGGTTCACGATAGTGGCCCACCCAGAAGGAGATTCCATGCCTGAGAAACTCGTTGTTTTGATCAGCGGTGCGAGCACCGGTTTCGGCCGTTTGATCGCAGAAACGCTTGCGCGCCACGGACACACGGTTTTTGCAACGATGCGCGATCCCGCGGTGCGGAATGCGGCAAATGCGTCCGAGCTCCGCGTGCTTGCCGGAAAGGAATCCCTGGCGATCAATGTTTTGGAGATGGACGTCACCGACGAAGCGTCGGTGGAGCGCGCGGTCCACGATTGCGTGAACAAGGCCGGGCGGATCGACGCGGCGATCAACAATGCGGGCTACGGCGTGAAAGGGCTTGCGGAAGCGACCACGGTAGAGCAGGCGCGGCGGCTGATGGATACGAATTTCTTCGGGTGCGTCCGAGTGGATCGGGCCGTGCTCCCGGTGATGCGCAGACAACGGGGCGGGCTACTGCTGCATGTGACCAGCGGCGCGGGACGGGTGGTCGTTCCCGGATTTGGCTTTTATTGCGCTAGCAAGTTTGCCGTGGAGGCGCTTGCGGAGGCGTATCATTACGAGCTTGCGGGGCAGGGAATTGAATCGTGCCTGATTGAGCCGGGGGCGTACCAGACGGCCGTGTTTGGGAACATGGTGACGGCAGCGGATCACCCGCGAACGGAGACGTACGGCGTTGCGGCGCAGATTCCGGACAAAGTGAATGCGATTCTGTCCAACACCACGGCGAACGCGCAGGAAGTGGCGGATGCGGTTCTGGAGATTGTCGAAACGCCGGCAGGGAAGAGGCAATTGCGGTATCGCGTGAGCCCGACGAATATGGGCCTCGACGAGATCAACGGCGTTTGCGCGCAGGTGCAGGCCCGTGTGCTGGAAGCGTTTGGTTTGACGGCGGAGACCAGGTTTGCGCAGTGGTCGGCGGCGGGCGCGGATTAGAGTCTGGCCCTTCGTAGCGTTCCGATAATGTAGTTAAAATAATGGAGTTACGCTTGTTCTCCTGGGATGATGCCAAGAATCAGGCGAACCGAAAGAAACACGGCGTCAGCTTTAAGGCTGCAAGTCTCGTGTCTGACGACCGGTTCCACATCAACCGCTTGGAGCGCGTCGAGGCTGGCGCGGGACGATGGCAGACGATTGGCATGGCCGGCGAAGTGTTGCGTCTGCTGGTCGCTCACACCTAGGAAGAGGCCGGCGGCGAACTGCACATCCGCATTATCCCCGCCCGCCGCGTCAACAAGCTGGAAAGGTTGATTTATGAAGAAGGTCCCTGAATCGATTCGGAAAGAGTTGGCGGCGCTTTCCGCGAGGCCGAACCGCGACATCGATTTTTCCGACCTTCCACCGACATCTAGGAAGGATTGGGCTGGCGCAGTGCGCGGCAAATTTTACCGCCTATCAAGCACCAACTGACTGAGCACATCGACGCTGATGTGAGCGTCGCCGCCCGAAGAATCGCATTCAGCCGGCTCTGCTATCCCTTGCCATAGCTCTTAAGCCAGGCAAGCACATGAAGTCGCGGCGGCGCTGAGATTGACCGGCTCAAGATCCATAGAGGGTCCGGACATGGGGCGCAGGCGTTCTGCGCCCCTACCGAGAAAAGAGAGAGCCAGCAGGCTGAAGCCTATACTACTCGAGGCGGTGCCACTGAAGAAGGTAGGAAACACAGAACAGGCAGGCATTTGCATTCGTGGCGGGGGAACATTTATCCTAAGCTTCAACCCGGATGAAGATAGCCCTCGCTCAATTCAATCCCACGGTCGGTGACTTTGACGGGAATTCCGCACGTATTTTGGAATTGGCCACCCAAGCAAAGAACCGGGGAGCCGATCTTGCCGTTTTCTCCGAGCTTTGCATCTGCGGATATTTGCCGCTCGATCTGCTGGAACGTCCCGCGTTCATTCAAAGAAATCTCGACACGCTGAAGCGCGTGGCTTCGCGAATGCCGCTGCCCGCGATTGTGGGTTACGCCGGGCGGGTGAATCCGGATCATCACAAGACAGGGAAGTCGATTGCGAACAAAGCGGCGCTGATCTGCGACGGACGCGTGGTGTTCGAGCAGTCGAAGATGCTGCTGCCGACGTACGATGTGTTTGACGAGTCGCGTTACTTTCGACCGGGCGACAAGCAATATGTTTACGGCCTGGATAGAGAGCAGATCGGGATCACGATTTGCGAAGACGTGTGGAACGACAAGACGTTTTGGGCGACGCCAATGTACGCGCGCGACCCGGTGAGCGAGTTGGTGTCACAAGGCTCGAGCGTGCTGATCAATATTTCGGCTTCGCCGTTCACGATCGTGAAGCGGCACCTGCGTCTGGGGATGCTGCGGTCGACGGCGTTGCATCACAAGCGGCCGGTGGTTTATGTGAACCAGGTGGGCGGGAACGATTCGCTGATTTTTGACGGTGCGAGCGTGGCGTTCGACGCCAACGGAAAAATTGCGGCGCAGGCCAAGGCGTTTGAAGATGACATCGTGCTGTTCGACACGGTCACTGGAAAGGGCGATATTCATGAACAGCCGGTAGACGAGATCGCGTATTCGTATCAGGCGCTGGTGCTTGGCACGCGGGACTATGTGCGGAAATGCAATTTTTCGAAGGCGATTGTGGGGTTGAGCGGAGGCGTGGATTCCGCCGTGGTGGCCGCGATTGCGGTTGATGCGCTGGGCGCTTCAAATGTGCTGGGCGTGTCGATGCCGGGTCCGTATTCGTCTGAAGGAAGCAAGAGCGACGCGCAAGCGCTCGCCGGGAATTTGGGGATCGAGTTTTTGACGATTCCGATTACGTATGTGTTTGAGTCGTATCGAGAGGCGTTGGCGGCGGCGTTTGGACTGGTAGAAGCGCACAGTGGACATCTTGCGGACATGGAGTGCAGCCCTTCGGAGCTCAGGGTGAATCGAACTGCAGCGGAGCAACGGCCCGCCTCCCCTCGTGCCTCAGGACAAGCAGAAGGCGGGCCCAACAAGGGAGTGGCTTCGGATGCTACGGAGGAGAATATTCAGGCGCGGATTCGAGGGAATTATTTGATGGCATTGTCGAATAGGTTTGGATCGATGGTGCTGAGCACGGGAAACAAATCAGAGAACGCGGTGGGATATTGCACTTTGTACGGGGACATGGCGGGCGGGTTGGCGGTGATTTCGGATGTGCCGAAGCTGATGGTTTACAATCTGGCGCGTCATATCAATCGCGAAAGGGAAGTGATTCCGCGATCGACGCTGGAGAAACCTCCGTCGGCGGAGTTGCGTCCAAACCAGAAGGATACGGACTCCCTTCCCCCGTATGAGGTTTTGGATCGGATTTTAAAGTCTTATATCGAAGAAGTGAAATCGCCAGAGGAGATCGCGGTCGAAACCGGGTTTGATTTGGGGCTGGTGCGCAATATCGCGGCGCTGGTGGATCGCAACGAGTACAAGCGGAAGCAGGCGGCGCCGGGATTGAAGATTACTTCGCGGGCGTTTGGGTTTGGACGACCGTTTCCGATCGCGCAGCGGTTTGTGCCGTGAGGGAAGTGGCGTGGGACAAGCGAGGATAGGCGCGTGAGGAAAAACGACAATCGAAAGTCGAGATTTGAAAATGGGGAAGAGGAAAGCGGATCGATCGGGCGCGAAGCGTACGGTGAGATCCTTCTGGCCAGAAACGGCGTGGCCGTCAGGATGACACGTCTCCTGGTGCAAGGCGCTTGGCTGTTCGTGCTTTTTATGTTTGCGGGTACTCTCACTCGGGCCCAACAGGCGGGAGGGCCGACCGCGGCAGGGAATTCGGCGAAAGCGATTGAGGGGTTTTTGCGGAATTATTATGCGCTGGGGTCGGATTTTACGATTACCGTGGGTACGCCGAAGCCGGTCGGGAACTCTGGGCTATCGGAAGTTTCCATCGACGTGAAGAGCGCCGACGGATCTGACACGGTGAAAATGTTTCTGACCGCCGATGGGCGGTACCTGATTCGCGGGGACCTGAACGATTTGACGGTCGATCCTCTAGCCGAGAACATTGCGAAATTCGATCTGAAAGGCGCGCCGGTGTTGGGCGATCCGAAGGCTCCCATCACGATCGTGGAATATGGCGATTTCGAGTGTCCGGTGTGCAGGAATTTTCACGACGCGTTGCGGGGGCTGCTGCCGAAATATCCGCAGGCGAAACTCATTTTCAAGGATTTTCCGATCGATCAGATTCATCCATGGGCGAGGACGGCGGCGCTGGCGGGACGGTGCGCGTACCAGCAGGACCCTAAGGCATTCTGGAAGATGTATGACCTGATTTACGACAATCAGGATTTGGTGTCGGCGTCGAACGCGTACGAGAAGATGATGGATCTTGCGGGGCGCGCCGGATTGAACACCGGGACTTTCAAATCGTGTTTGAGCGGCCCGCAGGCGGCGGCAGAGGTGGACGCGAGCCTAGAAAATGGAAAGTTGGTGAATGTGCGGAGTACGCCGACGGTGTTTGTGAATGGCCGGCCGCTGTCGGGGGCTGATCCGCATGCGCTGCAGCAGTATTTGGATTTTGAAGTGGCGAAGCTGCAGGCGGGCAAACCGTAGCAGCACTCCTAAGCCTGCTCACGAGCAATCCGTATAAGAGAAAACCCGCACTCGTTGTAATAGTCGCAACGGATGCGGCACCCAAGTTTGTTTCCGCGGTTAACGTATCGGCCACCCGCCGCCTAAGTGAGGAACCTTGACTTTCCCTCGCCTGTTTCTTCTGACTGCTTGTTTCGCCCCGACGACACCGGCGTGGAGTAGCCACACTTTGACCGCTGAGGAGCAACTAACTCTGAAAAGCTGGCTACATTCCGAACCGACCCTCTGACCCATCTCGGTTAAGGGGTTTTGAGACTGGTGCGCTTGGCCAGCAGGGCTACACGCTGCTCGTGATTCATAGGCTCCCAGGGGACGAGCTTTTCGGCGAGGACATCCATCCTGCCGAGAAGGGTTAGCTCGAGGAAAAGGCCGAAGAAATCCAGGTCGCGGAAGACTAACGAGCCGGATTCTCTCATTTTGTCGCGAAGGCGGTCGAAATGGACTGGCATTTCGGTCCAGTGCAGGCTGGAACGGTGATGATGGCACAGGTGGTAGCCTTCGTTCATGAAGTTCACTTCGTCCATGACGGTCACGCTGTTCGCGAAATAATCCTCGGGACGGTCCGGGTCGCAAAACGCGTGCTGGACCCAGGCGGTGATGGCGTTGATGAAATTCATGCAGAGAATGGGAACGAGGACGAAGAAAATTCCGATGCGCCAGTTGTAAAGGAAGACGGCTGCGAAGTAAGCATAGTAAAGCGCCATGCCGCGGAGCATGCGGCGGCGGTTTTTTGCGTCGCCTTTTGCCCGAAAGTAGGCGTAGGGAGCGAGGCCCAACACGGTCCAGATGTTGTCCGCCATATACCACAGGAAATCGAGGCGGCTGGTGCGATCATAGCCCATGGTTTTCCGCGTGTCGTCGAAGCCGGCGTTCTCTCGATGGTGGAGACAGACGTGAGCGGTGCGGCCGAGTTCCGGAATGTTTCCATAGAAAAACCCAAGGAAGAATTCGAGGTAACGGCCGAAGAGCGTATCGTATGTGCCGGAAAAGTAGCCGTGGCGGCGGTGCGCCTCGAGATGGCTAGCGCTGAACATGCGGATAAAGCGCTGGAACTTGAGGCCGTAAAGAGAAAGATAGAAAGGGACGACGAGAAGCAGACGCGGTTTCCCGAGGACGAGTTGGATCGCGAAAATGGGCACCACGGTGAGGGTGAGTGAGACCATCAGGCGCAACGCGGGGGTGTCGCGAGGGTCGCGGAGGATTTTTTGGCCGAGGCGAGCGAGGAGGCTGTCGTAGGAGCGGGAGAGAAACTCGTAAGTGGCACGTACTGGGGGAATCTTGCCGAGCCACAAGGCTACACCATAGGTTCCGAAGGAAAGCACGGCTACGGGCAATGCGGCAATCGCGCTTGCCAAACCCATGAGGACGGCAAAGAACTGAAGTAAGAACACGAGCTTAGGTTTGGCTCCAAGACTCATGGTCATGGAGGAGGTGCCAATTTCGGGGTGAACAATCTCCATTGCAGCACCGCGCGTCAGAATTGGTTAATCGATCCGCGTGGTCATCTTAGGCCGCGGGAGGAAAGGGAGTCAACGAGTAAACGAAGAGGCTTTGCTTGATACGTGGCAGGAAGCAGGAAGAGAGATAAACGAGCGGGGCCGTTTGGCGGATACTTCGTATGAGCGTTCTCCGTTAGTGAGCATTCGGCGCTTTGGGTGGGGAGGGCTCGATGAGCAACATGCTGGTTTCGTCCATGGACCTGATCGGGGCACAGCTCTGCCGTTGTTCGAGAAGGCCATGAGGCGGAAACTGCGGGGTTCATCGCTTTCGGTTAATCGAGACGAATATTAGAGGCGACCGCGAGGCAGACCTCGGCGTAAGCGGGCTAAAGCGAATCGTGTATTTAGCTTCTCCTGCCATTCCAGTACGCTGGTCTCATGCGCGTCCTTATTGCGGATGACCAAGATTTTATTCGTCGAGGCGTGCGCGCAGTCCTTTCCGACGAGAAAGACATCGAAGTGTGTGCTGAAGCTATTGACGGCAGGGATGCGCTCGTCAAAGCATTGGAGCTTAGACCCGATGTCGTAATCATGGACATCATCATGCCGAGGATGGACGGGATTCAGGCGACACGGCTACTTCGTAAGGCGCTGCCGGAGACGAAAATTTTGAGTCTCAGCCAGTACGACGTTCCTGAAATGGTGAACGAAGTAGAACAAGCAGGTGCCGCTGCTTTCGTCTCAAAGTTATTGGTTTGGGATGAGCTGGTCCCATCCCTCAGAAGAGTGCAACTCGGCGAAACATTCTTTCCCTAAGAAAAGACGGGTTCGCACGGAACGCTTCGTGAGGTTGGAACGTGGCGAGGTGGCATTCCGGTCGTTTGCCTGCGTTGCAGCGCTGCGGAATCTCCATGGCCGATGACGGATACCGCCTCAATTGCTGGTCGCAGCGTCTCTCACTATAGCGTCTCAGAAAAACTTGGCGGCGGGACGGGCGTCGTCTACAAAGCCTGCACCTATGGCGTCTTGGGAAGAAAACCAGAGGCACTGGCGACGTTGAAGAAAGCGCTTGATGCAGGCTACGGCAACCCCAACTGGGCGGTTAGAGACTCGGACTTCGAATGCCTGCATGTCAATCCGGAATTCCGGAAGCTCGTCGGCCTAAGCGACGCACCTGCATCGTAGAAATTGCCCCCGCACGCTTCCAAGCACAATTTAGTCTCCCGTGAGTCATTTACGTTGACATTCCGTTTTAGCGACGGTTTGCGACTAATCTGGTAATCAAGCGGAAGGGAATTCGTAAACACAACGGCGTCGCCCAGGACCTATAGTTGCATCCGCTCGTTATTCTGGGTAGTCGAATGGCAAACGAATGGCAAACTCGTTGTGTCCGATGCAGAAGAAGCATACGATGTGCGAGTCTGAGGGCCAATCGGAGATTCTTGCCGTAGTTGGGGTGTGCCGGTGAGGGAACGCGCAGTCCTCGTTTACGCCTTAAGTTTGGCCGCGGTTTTGCTGCTTGCAAATCCTCCCGCGCTGGGACAGGGCACTACAGTGCTGATCAACGCCGGTGGGCCGGCGGTGAGTCCGTTCGTCGCCGATAAAGACTTTTCGGGCGGCAGCACGATCAGTCACGCCAACACCATCAACACCAGCAAGGTGACCAATCCGGCCCCGGCGGCGGTATATCAAACGGGCCGCGACGGCAATTTCATCTACACGATTGGCGGGTTTGCCGCCGGATCGAGCAATATGGTGCGGCTGCACTTTGCTGAAACCTACTGGACCGCCGCTGGGAAGCGCGAGTTCAACGTGAGCATCAATGGGACGCAGGTGTTGACGCACTTCGACATTTACGCGACCGCGGGCGGCCAAAACGTCGCGAACATTCAGCAGTTCATGGAGCCGGCGAATTCGAGCGGGCAGTATGTGATTCAATTTACGTCGGTGATCGACAAGGCTCTGGTGAGCGGGATCGAGGTATTATCTTCCACCTCTTGCACCGCACCAACCACTCCGAGCGGTCTCGCGGCGATGGCAGCTTCCAGCAGCCAGATCAATCTGAGCTGGACGGCCAGTTCGTCGCCGTGCGCGGGCATCACCTACACCGTCTACCGCAGCACAACCTCCGGGTTCGCGCCCTCGAGCAGCAACCAGATCGCGAGTGGCGTGACTGCGACGACGTATTCGGACACGGGGCTTACGGCTGCGACGGCCTACTATTATTTGGTAGAAGCGGTTGGCTCGGGCGGCGCGTCCGGAGCGTCGAGCCAGGCTACCGCGACGACACAAGCCGGCAACTTTGGCTCACAACTTATCGCGATCAATGCCGGCGGTCCGACGGTGAGTCCGTTTGTGGCCGACGAGGACTACACGGGCGGCGCCGTCACCAGTCATGCCAATGCCATCGACACCAGCAAGGTGACCAATGCGGCCCCAGCAGCGGTATACCAGACGGGCCGCGACGGCAACTTTACCTACACCATTGGCGGCTTCACGTCGGGAACGAATTATATGGTGCGGCTGCACTTCTGCGAGACGTACTGGACGGCGGCCGGAAAGCGCGAGTTCAACGTCAGCATCAATGGGACGCAGGTGTTGACGCACTTCGACATCTACGCGGCGGCGGGAGGCCAAAACATCGCGAATATCCAGCAGTTCATGGTGCCGGCGAATTCGAGCGGAGAGTTTGTGATCCAATTCACCACCATTGTAAACAACGCGTTGGTGAACGGAATTGAAATCACGACTTCCACAGTGTCGGCGTCGGCGCCAAACATCGCCAGCCTATCTCCGACATCAGGCGCTGAGGGCACCTTGGTAACGATAGCAGGAGCGAACTTCGGGAGCACTCAAGGCACGGTCACGTTCAATGGGGCTGCGGCGCCGGTAACGAGCTGGAGTTCGTCTACCATTATGGTGGCGGTGCCGTCCGGAGCTGTTTCGGGGAACGTGGTTGTAACGGCTGGAGCGGTAGCGAGCAACGGCGTGAGCTTCACCGTGCTGCCCCTTCAGTTGCCGTCTCGAGCGCAGGTCTTTGCGGCGATCGAGAAGGTGAACAACTATTGGATTGCCAACAACGCAGCAGGGAACAGCGACTGGAATCAAGCGACTTACTTCAGCGGCGATCTGGCGGCGTACGATGCAACCGGACAAGCGAATTACTTAAGCTTTGCACAGTCCTGGGCAAGCCAAAACAACTACAGCCTGATTGGCGGAAACACGACCACCTGGCCCGACTACCAAGCAGCTGGGCAGGTTTACATTCGCCTATACCAGCTGAGCAACACTTCATCGGATTTGTCCGGCATTACAGAAAGTATTAGTGGAATGGTCAGCAGCACCGTGGACAACGAGTGGACGTGGATTGACGCGATCAACATGTCCATGCCCGACTTTGCGGAACTCGGTTCCATCGACAACAACACAGACTACTACACCAAGATGTACGCGCTCTATAGTTACGCAAAGTACTCCGTGGGGCTCTATGACTCGAAAACCGGACTCTGGTGGGAGAATGGCACGTACGTAAACAGCTCCAATCACTGGTCGCGCGGCAACGGTTGGGTTTTCGCGGCCCATGCGAAAGTACTCTCTGTGCTTCCGCAGTCGGATCCGCACTATGCTGAATACCTGGGCGCCTTCGTCACCATGGCGCAAGCGCTGGCCGCGTGCCAGCAGCCAGGTGGCTATTGGAACCCGGACCTTACCGGCACCGACAACGCCGGGCCGGAAAGCAGCGGCACTTCCTTCTTTCTCTATGGATTTGCGTGGGGCCTGAACAACGGCATTCTGGATCAGAACACCTATTTGCCGGTGGTCGAGAAGGCCTGGAACTTTTTCGCGAACACGGCGATTCAACCTTCAGGCCTGCTGGGTTACGTGCAACCATCCATCTTGGGCGCGGCGCCACCTTCAGCTACCTCCACGTATGACTATGGGGTGGGTGCGTTTCTTCTAGCGGCACCCCAGGTGGCGCTGCTGACGCAGTAACGCGGGCGTCCGGCATCTTGCAGAATTCCTCGGGCGGTCAGCTCAAACGGCTGCAAACTTAGTTTCGTCGAGTTCAATTTCAATTTTGTTCGTGGCCTGCGAAAAATGCCGCAATGTCCCGGGCGAGAGCCATTGGTTCTTCGGTGGGCGCAAAATGCCCACCGCGCTCCATCGGTGTCCACCGCTGGATGTTATACAGGCGTTCAGCCCACTCGCGCGGCGCAACGCCTTCAAACGCGTATTGAGATGTGAAGTTGGCAATGGCAGTGGGTGAGCGCACAAAGTCTTCCGGCCCAAGCGTAATCCCGTGCCAGCGGTTATCGAAATAGTCGCGGATGGAGCTCGTAATTGTTCCAGTGACCCAGTACAGAGTGACGAGCGTCAGTAAAAAATCACGTGGAATGCGCGCGTCGAGGTCCCCGTGGCAATCACTCCAAGATCTCCACTTCTCAGCGATCCATGCGGCGAGTCCGGCAGGAGAGTCGTTGAGAGAATATCCGAGAGTCTGCGGTCTTGTCGACTGGACCGCCTTGTAGCCACCTTCGGATTGCCACCACCGGTCGGAAATCTCGATATACGCTAATTCCGCGGGCGACAACGCACGTGCTCCTGGGCCAATGTAGGGTGCAAGCTCCAGGTTGGTAAGGTGAATTCCGATTACTGAGTCTGGCCTGTCGAGTGCCATCAGCGTGGCAACGCCTGCGCCAAAGTCACCGCCGCCAGATCCATAGCGCTCGTATCCGAGCGCGGTCATGAGCCGGTGCCAAAGCGCCGAAACATATCGATAATTCACGCCAGCACGCTGCGGACGCTCTGAGAAACCGTAGCCCGGTAGCGATGGGATGACAAGGTCGAAGCCGGGGCCGTCGATGCCGTGTCGCAGCGGATCCGTGAGCAGTGGCACGAGCGGGAGGTACTCGACGAATGCGCTCGGCCAACCGTGTGTTAGTATCAGCGGAATCCCGCGACCGCTGCGCGCTCGTTCATGGACGAAATGGATGCGACTGCCATCTATCTCGATGCGAAACTGAGCGAGTTTCCTCAGTCTTCTCTCCTGATCGCGCCAGTCGAATTTGTCGACCCAATAATCCAGCAGATTCCGTAGCCATTCGAGATCAGTCCCCTGCGACCACGGAGCACCAGGTGCACTGCCAGGCCAACGTGTATTCCGAATGCGTGCCTTAAGATCCGCGAGAACCGGTTCAGGGACCGCTACACGAAAGGGCTCTATGGACAAATTCGGACTCCCCGCAGCACATAGATTTCGACTCACTCATTTGAGACCATGCTAGCCTAAGTGAGCATGTTCGAAACGGGGAAATCTTAATCCAGTCGGCCGATTGCCTCGAAAAGGTATGTCCGAGACTTTGCAGGCAATATGATTTTTGATCAAAGGATAGACCTGTCCGACCTCATCCGAAGATTAGATTGTCGAGACGGCAGAATCCGTGGAACAATTTTGTGGCGCACGGCGAGGATAAACACTGGGTTCGCCCTGTTCCTTCCTAGGCCCAAGGGCAACAACACCAGCGCGAACACTGCTGCTCCCTTTAGCGCTGGCTCCTGTGCCAGCACCGTTGTTCGAACCTACTCCGCATCGACCGCTTCCTCTCCTATCTCTTGACAGCGCCCCCCGGGTTATCAATGATTCGTCGTGAATCAAACTGAACTTTTTCCCGCGGAACGGTGAATTCCAAATGCTGCCAGCAACAACAACGCACCGGCGGAGGCGAGCTTGACCCGCATTCCACGACGCAAGTTCCTTCAGCAGATGAGCCAAATCTCCGGCCTCGCAGCCTTTCCTCCCACGTCCCCTCTCGCTGGCGCCCGGTCCCTTCAGTGGACCAGCGGCGAAATAAGCAACTCGGTTTTTCGTCTGTCTATCGGGCCTGCAGAAAGTCTCAATCACACGCGCTTGTCACACGTCCCCACGGGCTTGCTTCTAGCGGATGCCGGTTACAGCTATTCGCTTGGCCCTCCGCAGTTCCGCGAAAGCTCATCTTCTTCCGCCCGTGAGGGCTTCTCGCTCATTTCGCTTCGAGGCGATTTGCCGGGCGGCTTGGAAATTCTCCAAGAGTTTCGCATCTCCCACCGACAGCCTTGGCTTGAAGAACAGATCACACTCTCGAATCGCGGCTCATCTCCCTTGGACCTCAGTTCCTGGCGCTGCGGATTTGTGCTGCCCCTGGCGCCACCATCGCGAGGCCAAATTGTCGGCTCGTGGGCACAATTCAAACTCACCGCGATCCCGTTTCGTCGCGAACCCAACGGTTCTCGCACCCAATACGCCGACTTTTCCCTTGCGCAAATTCTGACCGAACAATTCTCCTCCGAACTCTGGACCGCCGACGCCACTGCCACTCCCGCGTACGCTTCCGAAGCCTGGGCTTGGACCGACGGCCAGCATGGTTTCTTGCTTTCCAAATACGGTCTGCAGGGTATGGAGTGGTCTCTTCTCGATCGCGTCCCTGTCGATGCGCATCAGTGCGGCTTTCGCTGGGGCGGTTGCGGCATTTATCGCGGCGATCCCGAGCACGGGGCCTGGCTTCTCCCTGACGAATCCCACCGATTCGGTGTCACGCGGCTCACTGCCTATGCGGGCGGCATCCTCGAAGGTTTCTACACCTTCCGTCAGGAGATGGAAGAACGCGGTCATGGTTGCCCAAGCGCTTTTGACCCGCCTGTGCATTGGAACGAAATTTACGACAACAAACTGTGGTGGCTTCCGAATGATCAGCAGAACGACCCCGATATGCGCAAGAAATACTTCACCCTCGCTGACTTGAAACTCGAAGCTGCCAAAGCCAAGTCCATCGGCTGCGAAGCTCTTTACCTTGACCCCGGCTGGGACACCTCCTTCGCCTCCAAAATCTGGGACCAGTCTCGCCTCGGCACTTACAAATCCTTCACGCAAATGCTGCACGATGATTACGGTTTGAGATCCTCGTTACACTCCCCACTCTCCGGTTGGGGCGATCCCACTTCCTATCCGCAGGAATCGTATCGCCTCGACCGCTTCGGTCAGCGCGGCACCTGGGATCGCGCAAACGGCTTCGATTCGTCTCCCCTCTGCGGTGCTTCTCGGCAGTACGTCGACGAAACCGCCCGCCGCCTTTTGGCCCTTGCCCGCGATGGCGCCTCCTACTTTATGTTCGACGGCACCAAGTATCACTCCGAGTGCTGGGATCCCAACCATGGCCACGCGGTTCCGGCCCGCCGCGAAGAACATGTTCAAGCGACTCTTCGTCTCGCGCGCATCATTCACGCCGAATTCCCCAAACTCCTCATCGAGATGCACGATCCCGTGATGGGCGGAGACACATGTCGCGCCGCCCCTATTTACTACGGCCACGCCCGCGCTCCCCAAAGCGAGCAGTTCGCTCAAGCTCTCGGCTTTGATTCTGTCTGGGCCTTCGAACTCATGTGGATGCCTAAGGACGATCTCCTCAAGGGCAAATCCATCGCCCTTTACTATTACAACCTCGCCTACAGCATCCCCCTGTATATCCACATCGATCTTCGTTCCGACAACCAGCACGCCTTGGTCTTCTGGTGGAACGCTTCGACCTGCCGCCATCTCGGAATTGGTGGCACCCCGGACGACCCGGCGGTCCGCAAAGCCCATCAAGACGCCATGGCCACCTACCTCCGCCTGGCGCCCTTCTTCAAAGCGGGATCCTTCTACGGCCTCGACGAAATGACTCACCTCCACGTCCATCCGACCAAGCCCGCCGCGATCGTGAACTGTTTCAATCTAGAAAATCGACAAGTCGACCGCGTACTGGAGTTCATCCCACGAAAATTCGGCCTGGATCCAACGCGTTCCTACCGCTTCAACGGCCTTGCCGCACCCACGTCTCCCGGCGGCTACACCGTAGCCGTGTCCCTGCCACCGCAATCCCACCGCCTAATCGAAATCATCCCCGTCGAGAAATCGTAAATGTCTCGTATCGACATCTCCCTCCACAGATTAGTCTCGAAGAATGCACTGCCGAACAACCGTCGTACAATGCACCAGATTGTCCGGTTGACAAGGCACTGGAGAAATTGTCTGTGACGACAAACGAGGCTTGGAAACTGGCCGAGCATTGGATTGCGGCCTGGAATGGTCATGATCTGGACCTGATCATGACTCACTATGAAGACACCGTCGAGTTGACCTCACCGGTTGCCGCACAACTGCTCGCGACGCCTGCTGGAAAGGTGATCGGAAAGGCGAACTTAAAAGCTTACTTTCGACGAGGGTTGGAAGCCTATCCGGAACTGCAGTTTCGCCTTAATGACGTACTGTTGGGTGTAAGCAGTGTTGTGCTCCTCTACACAAATCAAAAGGGGACACACACGGCAGAATTCATGGAACTCTCGCCGGTTGGAAAAGTTGCCCGGGTTGTCGCGAACTACAGTGCTCAGAAGGCATGATTTCGCCGCAACCCCAACTCCCGAAAATCGGCACTCAGACATGGGCTGCACGGAGACTTGCAGGTCACGTTTGAAGAAGGAACCTCGGCTGCCTGGTTGTATGACTTGCTGAAACCGCACGTGATGAAATTGCTGGTGTGCGATCCCAGAAAGAATGCCTCCATGAGGGAAGGCAACCAGAAAGACAAGATCGACGCGCGCCGGTTGGCCGAGTTGCGGCGCCTCAATCATCTAAACCCCGTCTATCACGGAGAGCATGGCCTGCGAAGCTTGAAGGAACTGGTGCGCAGTTATCTCGGCATCACCAAAGATCTCGGACGGGTCACCATGTCGCGGGTGAAGGCCATCTATCGCAGTCGGGTTCCTTGTACCGGCAAGCAGGTCGATGCACCGCGATATCGGGCCGAATGGCTGGTGAAGATCACGGAACCGAGAATGCGCCGGCGGGTGGAGTATTACGACCAACAACTCGATGCGCTGCGGACGGTGCGTCATGGTGTACAGCGGGATCTGTTGGCGGAGGGCAAGCGCGGCGAGCAACTTCACATTCCGCTTGACGCTATTCGCCTCCTTCCCTGTAAACTGTCCGCAACTTCTCGCGGGGAGAGTAAGAACATGTCCCTGAAAACAACTGCTGCCATGACTATCGGATCCTTCCTGATGCTTTTGACCTGCGCCTCTGCATTCGTGGCCGGGGACGACGCCTGTTCACTTCTGACTCAAAGTCAGGTGAGCAGTGTTCTCGGTGTTTCCGCTGGCGTTGGGCGGCATCCCAGTGATGAGATGCACCTTCCACCAGGCGATCCAGCGGTCGACCGGCGAACTTGCACTTGCTATGAGGGTGGCAAGATCAGTTCCGTTGGCAAACCGGTCAGCCTGATCATCTTAGGCACGATGGGTAGCCTTACCCCGGTGCAGCGGTTCAACAACGCGAAGGCGCCGATTCAAGGAATCACAAAGACGCCAATCACCGGTGTCGGCGACGACGCGTTCTTTATGGTGTCGCAAATACGCGTGACGCTTCATGTTAAGAAAGGGAATTCGGTTTTCGAAATAATGGTGGGCGGCTTCCCCGCGGAGCAGATCGAGCAGGTCAAGACAATGGAGAAGACACTGGCGCAGGAGGTTGGCGCAAAGTTGTGACATTGTTGAGACCGTGAATTGGAAAATGAGCGACACTTTCTTGGACACCGTCGAGCGGTTGGAACCAGCAGTTCATGCTGAGGAACTTGAGGACTGCGAGAAGATAGTGGTCGAACAGATTGAGCATTTGGCAAGGCCGTTTGACGTGGCGCTAGAAGTGAACATCTCGAATGACCCCTTTGCGCCACGACGATGTCAAGAAAAGTGAATTTCAGATTCACATTCACCCTGGTGCTGACGAATTGGATAAGACATTCAGAAGGTACAGGATTTGGCGGAATGGGGTCTCTTAGGTAGATTGTTCCTGGAGGATTTCCATGACCATTTTGGCAGCAATTAAACGCGAAGAAAAAAAGGTTAAAAAGCAATTGGCTAAGTTACAGCATGATTTGAGTGGCTTGCAATCGGCAGCGAAGGCTCTGGGTAAGTCGGCAAGCCGGGACCTCACCACTGTCAAGAAGCGCGTACTTTCAGCCGCCGGGCGAGCAAGGATTTCAAAAGCTGCCAAGAAACGCTGGGCAAAGGTCAAAGCTCAAGCAAAGAAGGCTGTCGCCTAAGAGCGACTCAGTGAGGAACCCTCGCAATTCCTGCTGAACGGCTAATCGGCAATCAAGTGGCTGACAGTACCCACGGTGAAGGGAAGAGGGCGTTCAGACTTCTTCCCGCCTGATGCACTTTGGGGGTTTGGGTCACTTTCATGCCAACGGATTCGGGACAGCACCCGCAAAACCGGGCTGTCTCGCGCAATTAGAAGTTCTTTGCAAGGTAGTTGCGAAAGCGACCTATTCTGAAGGTAGCGTCGTTGGTTTCAATTTCCAGAAGCAGCTGCGTGGCGGCCAATTGGTTGTGGAAGTCGAATGCCGCCGTAGTGTCCGGCGCTGTGACCAACTGAAGGTTCTTGTCGATCTGTTTGCTTTGCTCCTCAAAAGCCGCCAGCTTGACCTCCTGCGCGGCGACACAATTGAGTAACTGCTGCCGAAGCACTTCCATTTGACGCACCACGTCGCTTTCCTGCAGTTTCTTCCATTGGTCGTGGGCATCAACGGCGCGATCCAAGTGCCTGTCGATGGAACGACTGGCGAGATTGTAATTGATCGAGACTGCGCCATAAGGCTGCGGACCGTAGGTTGCTGGATTGACCTGCTGGTGGACTCCCACGGTGAGAAGGATATCCCAATCATTCTGGCGGCTGAGTTTATCGACCGCCTTCTGCTCGTCGGTCTCGGTGCCTTGCTTCTGCGCAACTAGTTCTTTCAGTGGTTCATCGCTTAGAGGTGGAACGTAGACTGCGCTGATCTTGGCGCTCGTGTCCGCGCGGTCCGCTTCGAGCTTGATCTTTGTCGTCTGCAGCGTGAAGAGCATAAGACGGGTGGCGTTCTGGGCGTCGAGCATCTTGGATGTTTGGTCGATCATGGCGTCCAGGGACTTCGAAGCACGTTCGATCAGGGTAAGCCGGTTGAGCAGGGCCTCCTTCTCCAGGCTGGCGAGTGCGTATTGGATGTCTCGTTGAGCCCATGTATTGGCCTTGTAGAGTTCGCAATCCTTCCGAGCGACGTCCATGGTCAAACCAGCCTTCTTAACCTCGGAAAGGCCGAGGGTTGCGGCGCCCACGACTTGCACGGGGAGTCCGGTCTCGGGTTGCGTAAAGCCCGCAGTGGCCGTGGGAGTGCGGAGCAGGTTTCGTTGCGCTTGGGCTTGCTCCGTGACGTACACGCAGTAGGCTTGATCTTCCTGGGCCTTCGCGAACCAGGGAGCAGCAACGAAAAAGGTGGCTGCCAGTGCAGATTTCCAGAGATTTTTGATCATGCACTCTCCTCAGAGCAACAATGGTTTGCGGCCGAGGAATACGGTCTTCGATTTCGCGGAATCGGGATGGTTCAGATTCATCTGCATCAGGAAGCCTCGAATGTTAGTCTTGAAAATTGGATGAATCGCGGTTTCTTCGCCGGGAAATATCTGGCTTACCGTACCGACTCTTCGGCACACAATCATGTTGAGGTAGCAGTCGTAAATCGGCGCGCCGGCTACCGCATTGGCTTGATTGTCGTAAGGAACGAAAGCGAAATAGAGAACCTGGCCGCCAGCGGCGTTCAGATAGTACGGGCTTTGTTTCGCCGCGACGATGGCTTGCCGCAATCGATCGATTTGGCGAGAATCCTCCTGAAACTGTTTGTCGGCCAGGTTGATGGCGAGCGTGAGCTGCGCGGCCTCTGAGCGCAACTCGGCTTGCTTTTCGAGAACATCAAGCTGGTCCGTGCCGGTCGTAGTCTTCTGCAGAATGTTGTCCGTGAGCAGCACCTCGGCAATCTTGCTGTCGGTGTAGGCGCTCTGAGATTGGTTCAGTGCGGACAACTGCGTGGCCGCATCGCCTTTGGTGATCAGGCCCGCGGCTAGATCTTTACTGATATCGGACTCAACTTCCTTGAGTTGCGCGAGAACCGTTTGCGTCTTCACATTGTCAGCCTGTTTTTCCGCGTCGAGAGCAGCTAGTTGCGGCCCGACCGAACGGCTATGGGCTAATTCGCGAGCAATCGCTTCCTTCAATTGAGGCTCGAGCGCTAACAGAGCGGCCCGGTGCTTTTTCATCTCAGCAAGGCCGCTTTCTTGCTTCTGGGAATCGACCTTCAGGTCTTCGATTGTCTGTTGGCTGGTCACCAGCTTTTCACGGAAGTCGAGGCTTTTCTCGTCTACGGCGGAGAGAATCAGTGGTGCGGCCCAGGAGTTGCTGAGCGCGTAGAAACCCATCACGAACGCGTAGGTGAGAATGCCGACCAGCACGGCGTAGAGCACCGTTATGGCAAACACGCGATACAACGAAATCAGCAACTTGTAGTGGAGAGATTGCCCGCGCGCCGCTTTTTTCGGCGGGGCCGGCAAAGGCTCAGTGATTTGTGTTCCCAAAACGTACTTCTCCTTGTTCTTTCGTTCGTGTTCCCCAGTCCGCCGAATCCATGGTGCACAGAGCGAGGGGCGTGAGGAACAAGCTGCTGACCAGCGACCAGGCGACATACGCTCCAAATACCAGCGGATGGGCAATTGCCTCTCTTGCGCTGTATTTTTTGATCACCCACGTCAGCACCGAACCGATTCCCAGAGCTGTGACGAGCGGTAAGGGGCCCGCCCACACAAGGGGATCCGTCGACAGCGCGGTGACGACGACCAGGAACCCAACGATCGCTCCAAGAGGGGTGAGCACCAGCGTGAAAACCGAGTTTGGGTGCAGTTTCCACACGTGTTTCGGCAGTGTTCGAAGGGTGTAAAAAAAATCCCGCACAATGCTGCGCCTCCAGCGAAGCTGCTGTTTAAACAGAACGGAGAGCGTGTTGGGAACCGTGGTCCAGCAAAGCGCATCGTTGTTAATGTAGGTGCCATACCCGCGCAACAAGGTCTGATGCGTCAGGAAGCGGTCTTCGCCTTGATTTACGGGTATTCCGAACCAGTTGCGCGCACGGATCGCAGGCTCGATTTCCAATAGCAGCTCGCGGCGGATGGCAAACAAGCACCCACTGATGCAGCAGACACTGCGCGTCCAGTTCTCTGGAATTTTGTAGAGCTGAAAAGCAGCGTAGTAGATCACGGCTTGAATGGAGGTGATTACGCCATCGTTAGGGTTCCGCACGCCGACCCTGCCGCCGACGGACCCAATGCGCGGCTCCGAAAAGCAGGCGGTTAACTCCCGGACTGCATCTTCATGGAAGATGCAGTCGGAGTCGATCGAGATAATGATGTCAGCCGTTGAGTGCTGCAGGGCGTTGCAAACGGTACGCGCCTTGCCGCTGTTTTCGGAGTTGCGGCCTGTGCGGATGCGAATGTTGGTGAAATCACGCTGAGCTTTCAGCATCCAGTCGTAGCTGTCGTCGACCGAACAGTCGTCCTGGGCGATGACTTCAAACTTGTCGTTCGGATAGCTGCTCTTACTAATGCTTTCGATGGTTTCGTAAACAGTTTTGCCTTCGTTGAAACAGGGCATGAGAACGCTAACGGTGGGCTCGTAGCTGTAGTCCTTTTGGATCTTCGCGCCGTGGCCCGCGATCTTGAGGATGATCCCCATCACGTACTTGACCACAGAAATCAGCAGGCAAAGGATCATGACCAGCCAGAGCAATATCGGAGCCATGATCGCCGTGCCTCCCATGACGCGAATGCCGCGTAGGTGGTTATGCGTTCGAAAGAATGTACCGATTTTATGCTGAGTCGGAGAATGGGAAGGCCTGCGCCTTGGTGGCCTGTTACCATTCCGGTACCTCTTAAGGCAGCCAGACTTTGTCAGGCCTTGCCCGACCATAGCCGACGAACAGAGCTAGCACTAGGACTACATCAAGCACAATTCCGAGGGGGTGATAATAAAGTGGGTTCCGGTGGGATTGTGTGACCAATCAGGAGTATAGCAACTGCGAACTGATGTTCACGATTGTAGGCGGTTCAACGGTCATGCGGGAAATGGGAAAGATTCTACCCAGCAGGAAACGGGAGGGTTTGTTCTTCAGCCGCGGCTCTATTGCTACGCTGCCTGTTACAGCGTGCGATACATCACCAATGCGTCCACGTATCCCAGCCTTGGGTGCAAAAAGGCATCCGGCAACCGCCCCACAACCTGAAAGCCGCAGCTTTGCCACAGCCGCACCGCATTTGCGTTTGTCGCGACTACAAAATTGAACTGCATCGCGCGAAACGCGCGTGCTTTCGCGCGTTCCATCGAATGGTGGCACATGATCCGCGCGAGTCCTCGTCCCTGAGCCGCTGCGGCCGTCACATAGCCGCAATTCGCCACGTGGGCCCCGCCGCCCTTCTGATTCGCCTTCAGAAAATATGTTCCGACAATTTCTCCATCCTCTTCAGCGACAAACACCTCATGGTCGGCTCCCATCCAATAAGCCAGCGCTTCGTCTTTGTTCATTTCCCGTGGTAGCGTGTAGGTTTCTCCTGCCCGCAACATCGGTTCTAAGATCCGCCAAATCGCGTCCGCATCCTCAAGCTTTACCGCTCTGACGGTTCTCATAAGGCTAATGTAGCACCCACGGTCCAGACTTTGGGATAGCAGGGGCATCGTTCACGGCAACCTTGACAGATCTGAGAAGGCTCTGGGTCCGGCCCGTGAACATCGTGGCTTCCATCGCTGCGCTCCATAATTGCGTGGCCGATAGTGCATGCTCTCACCTTGACATTCTACTGGAAACAAATTAGCATCACCTAGAATGTCTACTAAAGAACAGAAAGAGCGCATCGAACTGCTGCAAGGGACTCTAGATTTACTAATCCTGCGCACGCTGCAACTTGGGCCTGCGCATGGCCATGCAATCGCCAAGGCGATCGAACTGAAGTCCGATGACGTGTTGCAGGTCGAACAAGGGTCGCTATACCCGGCGCTGCATCGGCTTATCAAGCGCAGATGGGTTTCCGTCGAAGACGGCACCTCTGAGAACAATCGCCGGGCAAAATTTTACCGGCTCACGGCAAATGGCCGTAAGCAGCTCGCGGTGGAGACAAGCAAGTGGGACAAACTGGCGGGTGCGATCGCGCGCATTCTCCGGCCGACCGAGGAGGGCTAATCATGTGGCGCCGTAGGCGCATGTTGGCTGATCTCGACCAAGAGATCCGCGAACATATCGAGATGGCAACCAACGACAACCTTGATCGTGGCATGTCGTCGGGGGAGGCGCATTATGCGGCTTTGCGCAAGTTTGGCAATGTGACTCGAATGAAGGAAGAAGCGCGAGAAGTGTGGAGCGTCGTCTGGCTCGAACAGTCGTTGCAGGATTTGCGCTTCGGCTGGCGTATGCTGCGCAAATCGCTGGGCTTCACGACAGTTGTCGTGCTTTCCCTCGCCCTGGGTATTGGCGCCAACACGGCCATCTTCACGCTCATGGATGCGATTTTGTTCAAGATGTTGCCGGTAAAGAATCCGCGGGAGCTCGCACTGCTTCAATGGTCGGTCCCTCTAGAGCGCGGCCTGCACGGCCTCTGGTATGACGGGAGTTCTTGGCCTGAAAATAGCAAAGAGGTCGGCTTCTCCTTTTCTTATCCCGCCTTTCAGCAACTTCGGGCCCGTAATCAGGTCTTATCGGACCTTTTTGCCTTCGCCGACCTGGGCGGCGACGTGAACGTTGTAGCGGACGGCGAGCCCGGCCTGGCGCGCGCTCAGATGGCCAGCGGCAGCATTTTCACGACCCTCGGCGTTCGGCTTGTTGCCGGCAGGCTGTTCTCAGAGAGTGATGATAGTCCCGCCGCGCAGCCGGTGTGCATCATAAGCCATGCCTACTGGAAGCGTCGTTTCGGAGCGCGGACGGACATTGCCGATAAGGCCGTCGTCATTGCCGGAGTTCCATTCAATATTATTGGTGTGACGGAACCCAACTTTTTCGGCTTGACGGCTGGTTCGAATATCGACGTGTGGGTGCCGCTCTCCACACAGCCGCTGGTCGAGCCCAACTTGGATCCTAAGGTCTCGATGTTTACTGCCGCTGATCACTGGTGGGTCCAGATCATGGGGCGCCTGAAACCAGGAGTCTCTCGCGCGCAAGCTGCGGCGGCTCTCGACGTCATTTTCAAGCCCGCCGCAACGGAGGTCATTCCGTCACGGTCGGGTGAAGCGACCGTCGTCCCCTCGCTCGAACTTGGCCGCCCGGGACAGGGATTCGGCCAGCTTCGTAACCAGTTTTCGCGCCCGCTCTTCATCCTTATGGGCTTGGTCAGTCTGATCTTGCTTATCGCTTGCGCCAATGTTGCGAACCTGCTCCTTGCGCGGGCCGCTTTGCGCAAAAGAGAAATCAGTTTGCGTCTCTCGCTAGGTGCTTCCCGAGGGCGTCTCATTCGCCAGTTACTCACCGAGAGCATGGCCCTAGCGTTCCTGGGTGGTGCCGTGGGTTGTCTTTTTGCGTATTGGGGAACTAGCCTGCTCATCTCACTCATGTCCTCCACAGGTAACACGATTTCGTTGAGCGTTAGTCCGGACGTGCGCGTCGTCGGTTTCACTACCGGAACTTGTCTTTTCACGGCCATCCTCTTTGGACTAGCCCCGGCTTGGCGCACCGCTCGCACTGACCTGGTGCCCGGCTTGAAGCAAAGCCCCCGAACCGTCTCTACGGCGGCCCTGCACTTAGGTTTGGGCAAGGCGCTGGTCGTCTCCCAGGTCGCCCTCTCGTTCGTTCTGCTGTTCGGAGCCGGTCTTTTCGTGCGCACACTCGTGAAGCTCAAGAATGTGGACATCGGTTTCGATGCGCGCAACCTGTTGCTATTTGGCCTTAATCCGACCAAGAGCGGGTACAAAGAAGCGACGCTGAACGATTTTTTCTTCCGCGTCAGCCAACGCCTTGCCGCGTTGCCCGGCGTTCAGTCGGCAACGGCTTCCTTCCACGAGCCGATCAACGATGGCAGGCGCGGCCGCACCCTCCGAGTATCCGGTCTCACGCTGCCACCCGATCAAATGAGTGTCGCCGTAATGCCTGCTGGATCGGGGTTTTTTGCGACGATGAAGATTCCCTTGCTTCGCGGTCGTGACTTCAACGAACATGACACCGAACGAGCTCCCAAAGTAGCTGTTGTAAACCAGTCATTTGTGAAGCGCTACTTTCCTGACCGAGATCCAATGGATCAGCACATCGCCTTCGACTCAGACCCCGCCGATCAGGAGATGAAAATCGTCGGCATCGCGCGCGACGCCAAGTATGGCTCGCTGCGTGAAGAGACTCCCGCCACAGTTTATCGCCCCTTCGCCCAGGAAGGCGAAATCCCCTATATGTTTTTCGAATTGCGCACCGCCGTCGACCCTCTCGCACTGGCACCCGCAGCGCGCGCCGCGGTAGCTTCGATCGATCCCAACGTTCCGCTCTTTGGCATCGAAACAGAAACGCAGCAGATCGATGACGCACTCCTTCAGGAACGCCTTTTCGCCAAACTCGCTGGCTTTTTCGGCCTAGCGGCGTTGCTGCTCGCTTCTATCGGACTCTATGGCATTTTGTCCTACGCCGTTGCGCGCCGGACTTCGGAAATCGGTATTCGCATGGCCCTGGGTGCGCAACGCGCCAACGTTCTTCGCATGGTCCTGCGCGAGACCCTCCTGCTGGTCCTCTCCGGAGTTGTCATCGGCATTCCGGCGTCGCTCGCCGCCGCGCGATTCGCCTCCAGTGTCATTTCCGATTTGCTGTTTGACGTCAAAGCTACCGACGTTTCCACGATGGTCCTCGCGACAATCGTGTTGATGGTCGTCGCGGTGTCCGCCGGCTTTCTACCTGCGCGCCGCGCCGCATGTATCGATCCCATGGTTGCCCTCCGTTATGAATAGAGTCTCGCTCCTGCTCGGATCTTTTGTTTAGGCGGGCACGCTAACTCGGGCCTCAGGCCCCAATACCGGCCGCCTTGCGCGCGATCAATGCGAAACCCTTGGATCTTGCCTGTTCCTCAAGAGTCTTCGCATGGGCGCGGGCCGCGATTGGATCCGTCTTGGTCTCCACTTGGCACAACGCGAGGCGGGCTTCCAACTCGTAGCGGATGTTTCCGTGTTCGGAGGTTTGTGCAACGACAGTGTTCAAAGACTGTCGGGCCTGGTCGAGTCTGCCGACCGCCGCCTGAACGCGGGCATCTGCGATCCCGAACAGGAAACGCTCCTCCCAGCCCTGGCTCTGGCGAAGCAGAGATCGAGCAGCAGCGATCGCCCGAACGGCTGCCGCGGTGTCCCCTTGCTCCAAAGCAATTCTGGCGAGCAAGCTTTCTGCGCCGATTTCGTTGGTTGGGTCTCTATGTTCGTGAAGAGAGGACAGGAGTTCGTTGATCTGCCGCCTGGCTTCCACCTGCTGGTTTTGCTCGTCGGCGACCTCCGCAAGGCCTTCTTCGAACAGGGCTATCAGCGCCGAGCCACCTGCTTCGCGGGCCAAAGGGAGTGAGTCGGAGAATGTCTTTCGTGCGTCATCGAGTTTTCCTTCAAGTTTCGCGATATTCCCGAGGTAGAAAACATCGGCGACAATCAGGTGCTTGTTACCGCTCTTCTGGGCAAGGGCCAGCGAGTGCTGACAACTTTCCCTGGCCTTGCCGAGATCCCCCAACATAGTGAGTTGGCTGGTTTTCTCGTTCAAGGCCGAAGCGGCGCCGTTGTCATCCGCCACATCCGTAAAAATGGTCAGCGCCTGATCGTCCATGCTCAGGCTCATTGCGGGACGGCCCTCAGCCGCAACTGCCCACGCGACACCCATCAACGCCCAGGCCTCACGGTTTCTGTCACCAATTTCGCGGTAAATGGTGAGGGCCTGCTCATTCAGTTTCTTGGCGCCTTCCACGTCTCCGCTCGCTCCGCGCTGTGCGGCGATGGAAGTGAGATCGACAGCCTCGCCCGTCTTGCTGCCAATCCTGCGATTGACTGCCAGCGCCTGTTCGTAGATCTCCTCTGCTTCCTTCCACTCACCGCGCCCAGAGCGGACGTACGCGATGTATTCCAAAGCATTGGATACTCCCCACTGATCTCCAGCCGCGTCGTAGATGTTCTTGGCTTGCTCGGCGGCGGCAATGGCATTTTCGCTTTCACCCAAGGGAGCCAAGCAGGCGGACTCGAGGTAAAGGGCCCTGGCCAGGAGCAAGTCGGAGCCGCTGTCGCGAGTCTTTGTGACAGCCTGAACGGCCACGCTGCGAGCGGTGGCGTACTGGCCAAGCCTGATGTAGTTCATTTCTTCGGCCAGATCGATGCGGGCATCGTCGCGTGCCGGAGACGGCAACTTGCGAAGCAACGCAATGGTGGCCAGCGCGTCATTTCTCTCGCCCGCTTGCGTCTGGGCATCTGCTAAACGCAGGCCGCATTCGATGTCGTCAGGAAAGAAATCGAACAAGGTGTGGTAAAGGTCGATGGCTTTCTGCCACTCGTTGTTCATCCCGCGGTATCGTGCTTCAACGAACTGGCGGTCTTTACGCGGCAGATTGCCGGAGAGCTCGAACGACTTCTGGGCCGCGGTTTTTGCCCTGGCTTCATAACCTAATTTCGACCAAGCCTCGGCGAGAGCGGAGTGGGCCAGGGCATAGCCAGGGTCAGCATGAATGGCTTGTTCCAAGTAATCGCGGGCGGAAAGTGCGTCGAAGTGCTGAAGTTTCTCGAGTCCGAGCGCGTACAAACGGGCCGCTTCGGTGTTGGAAGGGTGCGAAGCTTGCACCCCGGCCAGTTGATCTCCGGAGATTTCGGGGACAGCCATCTTTTCTCGCAAGCGTGCACCCGCGCGGGAAACAAGTGGGAAGAGGTCGGCTTCGCTGCCGGTTTCGGAAATGGCCGCGACGGTTTCCCCGCTGGCGGTGTCCTGGAGCTGTATGTCCAGGCGGATCCGTCCTCGCGACTCTTTTCCTAGGTCGCTATAAGAACCGAGTACCACCACGTCAGCCCCAACGGTTTGCCGGATCCGCGCCAGGGTGTTCCGAGAAAGGGTGCCCCCGCTTAAATTCGAGGAGCTGCCTTTCAGTTGCGCTATCTCCTCGGAAGACACCGTACGCAGTTGATCGCCAGCTCCCAATTCCGTGGTTAGCATTTCGGAGAACGCGGTGGAAAGCCAGGCGGGATTGCTCCTGCCCGACAGGTTCTGGAACCCCAGCACTGCCACCGACCGCCGTGGCCGGATCGCCATCGGCGGCAACGACGATGCCGATGACCGGTGGGTGAGCAAGCCGTGATAACGGAAGCCAGCCGTCATCCCAAGTGCCATCAACAGGGCAACTCCTATCAAGGAAATCGTGACCTTACGATGCGGTCTGCTTTGCTCAATCACCAGCCGCGATCGCGAGCGGCTTTCAACGACGAGGCTCTCTTCCTTGGCGACAACGCGCACCTTGGCGACGAAGCGGTAACCTCGGCCCGGAATGGTGACGATATAGCGATGATCGCCAGCCGTTTCACCGAGAGTTTTCCGCAGCACGAAGATGTTCTGGGCCAGATTGGATTCCTCGACAAAGGTGTCCGGCCAGACGCTCTTCATCAGGTCATCTTTCAAAACCACTTGTTCGCTGTGGCGCACAAGCACGAGCAGGGTCTCGAAGGCCTTCAGTTGTAGTGGAACGGGCTGATTGTCGAGGAGCAGAAGGCGCTTGCCGGGATCTAGCCGGAAAGGACCAAACTCGTATAACTCCTTTCCTTGGTTGTTCATAACGCGCCTGATAAATTTCTGAGGTTTCTCTAAAGACTTCTGGGGACCGCTTGGGGCAGGCTGCCCTCGTTCCGCAGCGGGAGCTCGGAAGCTGAGCCAAACGTGAAGGGCAATCTATCACGATTTCGGGGTTGGGCAAAGCGCTGGAGAGAGGGAATGACGGCTGACAGAAGGACGGAAATTACCGTCGAAACCGAGCACGTCCTGATCGTCCGGCAGCGCCGGTCAATCCGGGCCTGGTGCCGGGAGTGCGGACGCGAGGCGGAGATGGTCAGTCTGGAAGAAGCGGAGGCGCTCAGTAGACTGCCAGGGCAGGAATTCTGCGAGTCTGCTCCGGCCCACAGGTGGCACCTCTCGGAAACGCAGGAAGGGACCTTCCTCGTTTGTTTGGCGTCGCTGTGGAAATAGTTGGGACCACTAACGGAGCCCCGCGAGAAAGGCTCTTGAATCCAATTAGCGGACGAAAGGAAATTACTATGAGGCTCATCTTCAGGGTTCTTGCGAGCGGCATGGTTTTCGCGGTTGTAACCCTAGGCGCGCACGCCCAGGACATTTGTGGCTACCCACCATCGCCTAACAGCCCTGTCCAATACGTGAGCGACGCGCAGTTCGACCAGATGGTTCAAGGGGGAACGTTGCTTCCGATTACTCCTGAGCTCTGCGCGGAAGCGCGACGGGGTGGCCTAATTGAGTATCTGCGGGATGAGGCTTACGTTGGCGACTACCTCCGGCGAAATCCTGAGCTCACCGACCTCGCCGCTCTGGTCGAGTCCAGGCCAAATCCAAACGATCCCTATGTCCAGCGGAACCCCAATGGAACCTATGACGTGACCATCTTCAATTCCCAGGGCTCCATTTCCCCGGCTGCGGGTCCCCCCGCCGCCATCGGAACGGTGAAAAATTTTGGACGCAGAACCAAGGTGAGACAATTGGCGGGTTCGATCCGCTCCGCTACCGATCCCGCCCTGCAGCTAAGGAATTACACCAATCTGTACAATCAACTTCCCGCAAGTTTTCTCAACGGCACGAATATACCTGCGGGCGCGGCATATACTAAACCCATTCCACCGTCACAGCTACAAGGCGCGCCCCTGGAAACGATCCTGGACGCCCTCGACGTGCTTACCGCCCAGTGGCGCATCATTGTCCCGCTGTTTCCACCGTCCCCCGTCATCAGCCCGGTGTCCTGCAGCGCGGAGGTTGGCGTAAACGCAATGGCAAGTTCACCGGAGGGCGAGGTCAACTATGGTGACGAGACGCCGCTAGCGAGCACTTGTCGCGCGCCAGAGGCCTACGGCCTTTACGCCAATTTCGACTTCGTGAATAAAAACGCGGTCAGTTGTGTCAAAGACCAGGGCAATCGAGGAACCTGCGGTGTTTTTGCCGCGACGTCAGCCGTCGAAGAGCTCATTACGCTCAACACGGCATCACACGATCACGTGAACCTCTCCGAGCAGGACTTCTGGGAGAACCTGACTCTGAACTGGACGACGCCGCCCCAGTTATTCGAAGATGGATACGACGCGGGCGACGCCCTCAGCTTAGCACTTGTTAACAATTATCAATTCGCCTACGAGAATCAGTGGGACTACAACCCATCGTACTCTCAGCCTTTCCAGCCCCCGCCGCCGGCTCCCCCGGTTTACGAATATGTGAACACTTGCGAAAACTATCCGTATCCCTTGCTCGAACCGGCTTGTTCGGACAGTTCCCCGCAGGCGGTGGAATTCTGCACGATCTCGGGTTCACTTCATGTTGAAAGGTGCGCATTCCTGAACACGACTCTTCCCGCCCGTTCCCCTTATTCGATTGGTCCGGGATCGTTTTTTGCGCCCGACCAGGCGAAGGCAAGCAGCAAAAGCTCCGTTGTAGGTTCGATAACGGATATCTGGATTGCGTCGGGAGTCCCTCCTTCGCCCTGTTCCGGCTGCCCGCCCGCCTATGGTGGGGGTCCGCATCCGAACGTCACGGTGAACTCGATGATCCTAGCGCTGGTCATGAATAACACAGTCATCCTGGGGTTCGAAGAAACCGATGGTTTTGGAATGTACTACTACACCCCTTGCTGCGACTCGACCCCGCCGTGCCCGACCTGTACGCCACCGACCGCGGGAGGGGACCTAACTACCGATGCCGGCGGCCACAATATTCATGTGATTGGCTACATCGACAACTCATACATTTCCGCACTCACGCCGCCTCCAGGCCCCGGTCCGGCACCGGGCGGAGGTTATTTCATCCTCAAGAATAGCTGGGGAGCGTGCACGGGAGACGCGGGTTACTTTTACATGCCCGCCGACTACGTAAAGAAGCGCGCCCAGGCCGTCTACGTGATCACTCCCGGCAGTTGAGCGTGTGGAGGACTCTAGCGATCGTGCAGGTACAAGCACACCAGAGAATCAAGCCTCACCAGAAACTGCGCTATTGGACCAACGTTCCGTTTCGTCGCGGACCGAACCATATTGTCAAGCAGTCGGCGACACCGTTCCTTGGCAACCCAGCGCGCTCTTTATAAACAGACAATCCGAACGTCCTGCAAGACGAATTGATTCGCCATCCTAAGAAGATGGCAACATGAGCGGCTGCGACCTTGGAGTGCAGTTCTTGAAGCCGAGAGAATGACGTACTGGGGCAAGCCGTACGACTTAAGCTTTGGACGGAAAACGTCCCAACACCTTCAGAGCCGAATCGGCAATGAATGTTTCTACTTCCTTGGCACGGCTGCCCGGATCTCCACCGCATGACCGATCCGGCATTTGATTCGCAGTCTTCTGTGCGGCTCACAAAGCACTGCATTGAAATCGTGGCGTGGAGACCAAGTGCTCGGAAGAACCGGCCGATGACGGGAATCAGTGGAACTCCACACTGCCGTCGTCAGACGCCAAGCGCCACGCCGGCCCGTCCGAACGTTCGCGGATCGGCCTGCGAAGCCGCTGGTAGTTTGTCACAACACCATTCGCCGATAAGAAAAGCAAACCGAGAAAGTTCTGGAGGCGCCTTGGGATTCAGTTTTCCTGTACTCCGATTGGTTTCTTTGCATAGCTGTCCAAATCGGGCGAATTGGGCTCAAGTCCCGAGAAGCGCGATTGCCGGGGACGTGGATTGTAGAATACATTTTTGCGATTACCGACTGCCTAGGTGCACACTCGCAAGCTCACGCGCTTGCCACCGTTCGCGGCCAAATTCATCGTAGGATGTAAGCGGGAATCGAATGCGCTACCTCATGACGCAACGATTCATTCTCACAACCTGCCTGTGGGCCGTTGGGGCTGGGATTGTTCCTGGTCAGACGCTGAAAATTTCTCCCAGTAGTGTGTTGGTGGACGAAACCGCGGTGATCCGGGCAGGAGGACTCGATCCGAGCGAGCACGTTTCGATCCGGGCCGAATTGATCGATGGAGCGAACGAGCCCTGGTCTGCGCAGGCGGAGTTCATAGCCGACCCGGAAGGCGTGGTCGATACCTCCAAGGAAGCGCCCGTGAAAGGCTCTTACAATGAGGTTTCTGCTATGGGCCTGGTGTGGTCCATGAAGCCAAATGCGAAACATGTGGCGTCGTATCAAGGGCAGCGGGATTTGGGCTTGCAGACGATCGAATTCCAACTGATCAGAAATGGACAGCACGTGGCGAGCGCCCAGATGCAACAGCTGGCTGTCGGCGATGGGATAAGGCGAGCCACCGTCGAGGGGCGCCTTCACGGTGTGCTTCTCCTGCCCAACACAACCGGGCCATATCCGGGCGTGCTGGTAGTGGGAGGGTCCGAAGGAGGCGTGCCGCTCCGCAAGGCTGCATGGTTAGCGTCACGCGGGTATGCTGCGCTTGCGCTCGCCTACTTCCGCTACGACGACCTCCCGCCACTACTGGAAGGTATCCCGCTCGAGTACTTCGGCAGCGCGCTCTCGTGGATGAGGCAGCGGCCGGAAATCTCCAGTGACCGCCTCGCCGTTGTGGGAACCTCGCGGGGCGGGGAACTGGCACTGCAGTTAGGGTCAATGTTGCCGGAGATCAAGGCGGTAGTCGCCTACGTTCCGGCCAACGCGCGCTTTCCAGCTTGCTGCGGCAACACGCGGGTCCCATATTCCTGGACGTGGCAGGGACAGCCGCTGTCATTTTTGGCCAAGCGATCACGGCCAGATCCGAGCGCGGCCATGAACGCAGCGATCGCAGTTGAGCGCACTCATGGCCCAATTCTGCTCATCGCCGGAGAGGACGATGGAGTGTGGGACTCCTCAGGAATGACCAATGCCATCGTTCAGCGTCTGAAACAGGCTCACTTCCCGTTTTCCTACGAACGTCTGATATACACTCACGCCGGGCACCGAGCCGGACGTCCTGAGATCGTTCCGAGTTGGCACGGCAGTATCAGGAATCCCACCACGCAACGGGAAGAAAACCTTGGTGGGAATGCACGAGGCGATGCTGAATCGTCGATCGACGCCATTCCCAAGGTGCTTAATTTCCTGCGCGAGAATCTCAATCAGCCGCAATCCGGTACAGATTGAAACGTTGCCGCTTTCTATCGGGCCGTTCAACCGGTAATCCGTGATAAGCGCGGAATGTGAAAGATAGGGCTTAAGTTACCGGGGCACGACTTACGCCGCAAATATCGAGTCCAGACACTTAGTATCCGATGGGATTCGGATGGCACTCCCATGCGTATTTCCCCGCGAGGTAGCCGTTCGATACCCCATTCCGTGTGGCAGGTGATTCAGCAAC
>Ga0210394_10000532_pt1 | contig 78559 bp, 116 predicted proteins | sample IncBWC12MmetaG_FD_160121 | JGI IMG/M metagenome (GOLD analysis project Ga0210394, IMG submission 160121) | Forest soil microbial communities from Barre Woods Harvard Forest LTER site, Petersham, Massachusetts, United States - Inc-BW-C-12-M | ecosystem: Environmental > Terrestrial > Soil >... | reverse complement strand
CCACAGGACCGGCGGCCGCTACGGGTCCCTCCGGAGGACCGACCGGTGCGACTGGACCTGCAGGACTCCCGGGCGCCACGGGAGCCGCGGGCGCCACCGGCGTGTCCTTCACCGGACCGACCGGCGCCACGGGCGCGATCGGCGCGACCGGCATTCAAGGGGCGACAGGACCCGCCGGCGCCACGGGCGCGGTGGGCATCACGGGGCAGACCGGCAATACCGGTCCAATCGGGCCTCTCGGCCCCACCGGTCCGGGATTCACGGGACCGCAAGGACAGACCGGGCCGAGTGGTGGCCCGATAGGCCCCACGGGTCCATTGGGCCCCACAGGACCAAGCGGTGGACCGATTGGCCCCACAGGCGTTGTCGGCCCCACCGGGCCGCAAGGCGCGACGGGTCCCTCGGTCACAGGAAGCATCGGCGCGACCGGGCCCGTGGGGCCCACCGGTATTCAGGGAGCTACCGGACCGCTTGGCGCGACCGGCCCCCTTGGGGCCACAGGTACGATCGGAGCCACGGGACCCGCGTTTACGGGCCCTCTCGGACCGACAGGACCCAGTGGGGGACCCGTCGGTCCGACCGGCCCCACGGGGGCCACGGGGCCAAGCGGCGGGCCGCAAGGCAGCACGGGGCCCACAGGCGCAACCGGCCCCACCGGAAATACGGGGCCCACCGGGGCGACCGGCCCGGCATTCACAGGCCCGACCGGAAACACCGGGCCCACAGGCGCGACGGGTCCTCAGGGCAATCTCGGCGCTACAGGGACCACCGGCGCCACCGGAACGACCGGCGCCACGGGGCCTGTTGGAAGCACAGGTCCTACCGGGCAAACGGGCGCCACAGGGGTGATCGGCGCAACCGGCCCGACCGGGGCTACAGGGACCCTCGGAGCCACAGGCATTCAAGGGCCCACCGGCCCGACCGGGGCGACCGGGCCGGCCTTCACCGGACCGACGGGCGCCACCGGCCCGTCCGGCGGTCCTGTCGGGCCGACCGGGCCGCAAGGGTCGACCGGCCCCAGTGGGGGCGCGCAGGGCGTCACAGGACCCGCCGGCACGACCGGCCCGAGTGGAGCCACGGGCCCAAGCGGCGCGACGGGTCCGGGCTTCACTGGACCGCAAGGAGCGACAGGACCGCTCGGCGGCGGCACGGGGCCTGCTGGCGCGACGGGCCCAAGCGGCGCGACAGGCCCCGTCGGTGCGACCGGCGCCGCGGCCGGCAACGTCACGCCGCCCGCCAACGGCAGTTGGAGCGTCTCGACATGGTTTATCGATCCCGCGTTCGGTTCGGATTCGAACACGGGCACGACGGTCGGATCTCCTCTCAAGACGTACGCAAAGCTCGCGAGCTTGTGGGGCACGTACAGCCCGGCGCTGAATCAGACCACGAGCATTGAATTTCTCAATGCGCAGCCCGACGCGACCGATCCGATCATTTATACGCCCATCGGTTCGGGCGCCTCGTTCATCTTCTGCGCGCTTCCCGCGCCCACGGCGACCGGGACGCTCTCCGGTCTCGTCGCGAAGAACCGCGCGGCGGGCCAATTGCTTGCAGCGAACCTGCAAGCGGGGCTGACCGCCTCTCAACTGATCGTCAACAACACCCGCAACACGCAAGCGTATCTCTACAAGAACGTCTCGGGCAACGTCTGGACGCTCAGCCAACCTACCGCCCTCAATAGTTCGACGGAAGACGACACGTGGGCCAACGGCGATAGCTATTCGGTCTACAATCTCTTTGCGCTCAACATCGAAGTAGCTGGCCAGGCCGCCGGCGGCGGCAGTGTGACGCTCGAGCGTCTTGCCATCATGCCGATCGGCCAAACCAATTGCGTCTTGGGCAGCCCCATTGGAGGCAACAGTCTCGGCACCGTTAGCGTCTCGATCACCGGGTGCGTCGTCAACAAACTCGCGACGATGAACGGCCCGGTCATCGCGCGAAACGTGTGGTTCGCCAACGGCGCGTCGGGCTGGTTGCCCGTCCAGACCCCGCCCGGCTCCTTCCCGCAATTCTACGCCGGCGTCTTGATGCAAGCGGCCGCGAGCGTCGAGCTGCAGGGCGGCACGCTCGATCAAGACATCATCCTCACGGCCCTTGGCGGATTTGGTCATATCGGATCGGGCCTCTTCGGATTTGTCTATTCCGATCTGACGAGCCCCATCACGTTCGGGGGTATCTCCAACGGGTACATCACCACCACGATCGGCGCGCAGCCGCCCGTGCTTTGGGGCCCTGGCCGATTCGACTTTACCGGGAGCATTTTCTATATCGGGTCGTCGACCGCCGTCTCTATTTTCCAGAACACCGGAGGCCTCTTCCTCGACTTCGCATCCACGGCCGAGTCGATCAGTGCTTCGGGCATCGCGGCAGGAATTCCCCTCACGGCCGCGAACCTCGACGCGGCGGCAGGCCCCACGGGGTTCGGCGGAACGGCGTTCAATCAGCGTGGGAGCTCGATCGCGAACGGCACCCCCGTCACAGGCTTCTCCGTCGGCGCGACCGGTACGGCCGGTCCTGCGGGCCCCACGGGCCCCGCGGGCATCCAAGGCGCGACCGGGCCCGCCAACGGGCCGGCCGGCCCGACAGGCCCGATCGGCGCGACCGGGCCCGCAGGACTCAGCAGCACCCCCACCAGCCAAGTCTTCAACGGCCAGTTCAGTCCGACCGCCACATTCACCGTGCCGCCCGGCGTGACCGCCGTTCTGCTGTCCGGATTCGGTGGCGGTGGCGGCGGGTCGGCCGGCAACGTGGGCATCACGACGTTCAACGCGCCGGGCGTGGCGGGCGGCGGGGGAGGCGGCGGCGCTCTTCTCAGCACGCAATGGGCTACGGGTCTCACCCCCGGGCAAAATATCACGGTCACGATTGGCGCGGGCGGTGCGGGGGCTTCGGCGGCCGGGCCTCCTGGCGGCAACGGTTTGCCTACAATCTTTGGGCCCTTCGCCACGTTCGCGGGTGGGTCCGGCGCCCCAGCTCCGGCGGGCAGCCGAGTGGGCGGCGGTGGCGGTCCGACGACCGCCAACACGGCGGGCACGGACACCGTCCCGATCACGCTCACGGGCAGTGCGCCCACCGTTTCCATCTTTGAGATTGCCATTCCAAGTGCCGGCGGCGCGGGGGGCGTTTCGCTCTTCTTCCAAAGCCCGGAGCCTGTCGGCCCCGGTGGCGATAGCCCGCAAGGAGGATTGGGCGGACCCCCTGGAGCCAACGCCGCCTCGAGCGGCGGGTACGACGGCGGCTGCGGCGGCGGCGGCGGCGGCGCCGGTCCACGGGGCAACGGCGGCGCGGGCGGAACGGGCGGCCTCGGCAATCCCGTGAGCGGTCAAGCGGCCGTGTCGGGCGCCAACGCTCCCGCCAACTCGGGGGCGGGCGGTGGCGGTGGCGGGGGCGGCGGCAACGGGGCCAGCGCGGGCGGGATTGGGGGCTTCGCGGGCAACGGCGGCTCGGGTCAACTCACCGTCATCTGGTGGCCGCCGGGCGGATCGCAAGGCCCCGCGGGCCCCACAGGCCCAGGCTTCACGGGGCCTGCCGGATCGCAAGGCAATCTGGGCCCCACAGGCCCCATTGGCGCGCTCGGCCCCACAGGGCCCGCAGGCGCCACCAGCGGCGTTACGGGCCCTCTTGGCCCGACCGGCCCGGGCGGCGGCACGTGGCACGTTCGCGAGTTCGACACGACGGGCCAGACCTTCACAGTGCCCGCCGGCGTCACCTTCATCGACGTCGAAGGGTTCGGCGGCGGTGGGGCGGGTGGCGGCGGCGCCACGGCGACTTCCCCGACGGGCGTTCCAGCTCCGGGTGGTGGGGGCGGCGGCGGCTCGGTCGCGAGTCGCCGATGGATCAACACGAATCCGGGGGACCTTCTCGGCATCCTTATCGGCGCGGGCGGCGGGGCCAACGGACCGGGCGCCGCCGGCAGCGCGGGCGGCCCTTCGATCGTCATCGACGACTCGACGGGTCTCACGTTGGCGGTCTTCCCTGGGGCCTCCGGCGGTGCGTCCATTGGCGCCGGCGCGGGCCTCGCCGCGAGTGGCGGTGCGCCCGTCACCGCGTCCGCCGCGAATCAAACGGCATTCCTCAACGCCATTGTGTTCCCCAGTGCGCCCGGAGAGGGCGGCAACGGCGGCGCGACGGTCACCGGCAGTATCCCGTTCGTGGCCAATAGCGGCATAGACAATGCGTCCAGCGCGGGCGGCACGGCCGACAATACGCCGCAGGGTGGCGCGGCCGGCGCGCAAGGCGGCAACGTCGTCAGTGGCGGCCAAACCTTCCTTGGCGGCTACGGCGGCGGCGGTGGCGGTGGCGGCCCCGCGGGCGCGGGTACGGCGGGCGGCAACGGCGGCGCGGCGGGCAACCCGATCGGCAACGTGGGCCAATCGGCCCTCAGCGTCGCCACGGCGAACACGGGCGCTGGCGGCGGCGGCGGGGGTGGGGCCGGAGCCTCCGTCAACCTCGGCACCCAACTGGCGGGCGGCCCGGGCGGCGCGGGGAGCAGCGGCAAGATCATCTTCCGGTGGTTCGTCTAATCGCGCCTTAGGGGGATCGAAAGATGCAGGGCCCTCGCGACGGTCGGCACGAAGCGATCTTGGAGCTTCGGCCGCCCCCAGGGCCGCTCGGCCCTGCGCCCGATCTTCTGCTCGCCCCTTGGATTTCCGTCGGCGCGGGCGCGACCCTCCAAGTCACCAACGCGCAGTACTTCATCGCCGTCAACACGACGGGCTCGACGCCTCCTACGGTTTTGACCCCCACAAGCCCGTCGGACGGCCAACCGTTGATCATCACGGACCGCAACGGCCTGTCTGCGGTGAACCCCATTCAAGTAAAGGCCGTCGCGCCGATCGCGATCGACGACCCGAATAGCCCCGGGAGCTTCGTGCAAGTCGTGCAGTTGCCTTCGGGACTCGTTACTTTGAGACTCAAATTCGAGCTCGCCTCCAACCATTGGTTACTCTGGTGATCTATGAAGCGACTCCTTTCGCTCCTGTTGTTACTCCTACCCAACGTAGCCCTCGGCCAGTCGCCGGTGTTGCCGCCCAGTTGGAGCGTCCCGGCATGGTACATCGATCCCCAAAACGCCAGCGGGTGCGCGAGCGACACGAACAATGGAACAGTCGGCACGTGTGGCAGCGGGGCTCAAGGGCCGCTCGCGACGCTGCATCAGCTAACCGACGTGCGGTGGGTTTGCCGAGGCGCCCCGATGAATTGCCCACGGCTTCTTCAAACGACGGTCATCACGTGGCTCTCTGCGGGCAACGCGAACGACATGGGTTATTCGCACCCCGCGCTCGAGAGTGGAGCCACCCTTGTGCTTACAACGCCTCTCCCAAGCGCGCGTTGCACAGGGGCTCTCAGTGGGGTTGTCGCGATGAATCGCGCGACGCCCCAATTGTGGAACGCCACGCTCTGCGCCGGTGTGGCCGTGGGCGACCTCGTGGTCGACACGACGACGGCCGCGCGCTTTCATGTCTTCCGCAACGTAAGCGGCAACACGTGGGCGCTCGACGCTCCGCTCGCCCCAATGACCGTGCCGCTCGTCAGCTTTCCGTCGTTCACGGCGCCCACGATCGCCAACGGCGACGTCTACGCGGATTACCCTCAGCCCGCGAGCGCCTATTTCGCCGACCTCCGAAGCGTGCAAGCCAAGACGTCCTCGGCCTTCACCGGCTCCGTGACGGTCTATCAATTGGGCCTCGCGAGCTCCTCGCGGCTCGATGAAGTGCTCGTGGACGATCAGTTCGCGATGATCGAAGCGTACGCCGCGCCCCTTCTTCGGTTTCAGTCGATGGGCGGCCTCACGCGGGCGTATCTCATCAATGACTATATCGCCTCGGGCCTCATCGGCGGCCCGCCTACAAACAGCAACTTCGCCGGGCTCTTCGCCATTGTCGGTGGTCAAATTGGCGTCACGTCGGGCAACTCGCAAAACCTCACGTTTCTGAACAGCGCCAACATTGACTACGACACGATCATCACCGGTGGGGGAGACGCGTCGGGCACCGCTTGCACCTCCGAGGGCGAACCGTGGATCAACAACTTGCAGTTCGGCGGTGTGTACTTGGACACGACCACCATTTTGCAAGGCAACGGCGCTTGGAACAGTTGGCATTCCATCTTGAGCCAGATCCATTCGTTGTGGGGGCCCGGCTCGTTCGACATGTGGGGCAACGGCCACTTGGGCTATCAAAACCCCGCGACCATCGCGGCGACCTTCGCGCTGACTGGACCCATCTATCTTAATTGCGGCACGACGGCTTGCAACGGGGGAGCTTCGGACGTCGGCGCGACCTCGTTGCCGACCGCGTGCGGCATCACGATCAACGCGACGAACTTGGCGGCCGCGCAGAGCGGGTCGGGGTTCGGCCACACCGCATGGATCCCTGGGGGGGCGTCGATCGCGCCCATTCCTTGAATGCCGCAAGTCGCTGCCGTCAACACGCCCGCCACGCCGGGGCAAATCTTGGGGGCCCTCGAAGCGGGTGGGGCCCCCCGGCGGGCCGCGCCCATGCTGCTCGCGCAAAGCGCGTTCGAGACGGGCGGGTGGGCCAACGGGTTTTGGAACTACAACCTCGGCAACATCACCACCACCTCGTCGGATACCTATCAAGTATTGCCGGGCGATTCCTCTCACCTTCTCTACAAAGTCTACAGTTCCCTGGATGAGGGCGCGGCCGATTACGTCTCGTATCTCAATCGTCGCGGGTTGGTCGCGATCGCCGCGACCGGCGACCTCGGGGCCTACGTCGCGCGCTTGAAGCAAGTGGGCTACGCGTCGGCCCTCGCCTCTCCTACCGGGTATGCGCAATACCAAGCCGGCATGGCGATGTGGCTTCGCAAGCTGCAATACGTGCAGCCTGAGTCGCGCGGGCTCTTCGCGGGCCTCGTCGGGGGTCGCCCGCGGGCCTACGCGCTCGGCGCGGGGATGATCGGCGTGGCGGCATGGGTCGCCGACGGCATCTACCGTCGATAGTTCGATAGTTCGATACATGCTTATCCGGTTGACGCACTTAGTTCAGCAATACATTTCGGGCAAACCAGCATAAAACCCCACCCGATGCCCCATCCACTAAGCTGCCGCCCCTTAGTTTGACATCGGCCGCACTCGTGAAACGGTCGCGGTGCCGGAGCCGGTGGACACGGTGACCACCCAAGCAGCTTCGGGGATACGTGCCAACCGCACTCCCTGATGGGGTGCCCAACAGACGGCGATACCTGTCCGTCCTCAGCAATTGTGTGATTTACGATCGGAAGGTGGGCCGAGCATGTCGGGCATGTGATGATGGCAGACCAGTACGGACGATCCCCGAACTCGTCCATGAGTAATCGCTGCCACGTGCCAGGCCCCTTGCCATTCGGTAGCTCAATCAGCATCAGATTCTTCCATGTGCGTCAACCGTATAAGCACAGTTCGATAGTTCGATAGTTCGATAGCCCGATCCCTCTAAAAATTCATGCTGTAGAAGATGACGTCGAAGGGCTTCGTGGCCGGAGGCGGGCCGCCCGACGCCGCCCATTCGCTGATGACGCTAATCGCGAAGCCGCCGCTGCCGTTGTCCGTGTAACTGATCGAACCGCCCGCAGACACTTGCCAGTCGCCCGACCAACCGACGCCCGCGCTGTAGCCCGAGCCGACGCCGGCGTTCGTGCTGCCCGACGAGAAGGACCCCTCGATCAGGCCGGCGAAGGAGTCGGTCGCGGACCCCATGAGCAGATTGCCGCTCGTGGAGTTCACGGGGCCGCTGTTGAGCAGCAACACGAAGACGTTGGTGGCCGCAGAGAACTGCACGAACGGTGAGGTCGTGCTGACGCCTCCGATTTCGCTGGCGATGAATTGCGTGCCGAAGCTTTGCGCTTGCCCCGCATTCGCCGTCACGCTGACGGACGGCATCGTGCCCGACGTGACGTTGGCGACGTAGTAAAGCTCGCCGTTTTGGATCCCCTCGACGTGCCCCACCGCAAAGGTCGCGGCGGCGCCCGCGACGGTCACCGTAAAGTTGGAAACGCCGTCGGTCGGCGTGCCTCCTTGCGCGAAGGCCCACACGGCGACCGCAGAGCTGCTTCCAATCGGCGACGTGGCCGACGCGGTGTTGGTGGGCGTCCCGTAGGCCGTCGGCGCCCAATTTTGGGGGATCGAGGCCGCCATTGCGGCTCATCCCGGGGTGAAGGCGTGCTGATTGACCGCGCCCCCCAAGAACATCGTGCCTGCGCCTCCCGTGCACCCGGTGAACGACGTGCCCGTAAGGCCCGTGTACGTGATTTGCTGGGGGACAATCTGGCCGACTTGCGGCCCGGACGTCTGCGTCGCGGGCACGAAAATAACGCCGGTCGCCGTGAAGTTGGCCGTCGAGGCGACGTTGATCGTCCCTTGCGGGAGCGCAGCGCCGTTCGAACCCGCGGCCACCGTGGTTGTTTGCGTCACCGCGCTCGCGCCGATGTATGAAACGCTCGAAGGGAGCACCGCCGGGGCGACCGTGGACGTGCCGCCGTTGACGCGGGCGTAGAGCGCGCGGTACATCGCGTCGACCGTCGCGAGCGCGCCCGCGTCCGTGAAGCACGGCAGGGGGATCGGGATCGGGATCGGAAACTCCCGCACCTGCCCGAGTTGGATCGCGGCGATTTCGGCCGGCGAGGCGCCCACGCCGACCGTCGCCCAGACCGAGCCCGCGACGGCCGTCGCCTGCGCGGGGACGGCGCTCTGAAAGCTCGGCGAGAGCGGCTGCTGCATCGTCACGTTGACGACGGGGATCCAATAGACTTCGACGAAGCCCATTTGCACGTTGTAGGGATCCGCGAACTGCTGATTGACAACGATGACGTTGCGCATTGGGTCCGAGCTTACCTCATTCCAAGGCCGTCAGGTGCATGGGCATCATGAGCGACATCTTGCCGCACGGGCAGCGATAATGAATCTCGATGGCCGTTGGCAGCCGCGTTTCCCCGTCGGGCAGCGGGAAACAGACGCTCGCATTGATTTTGCCGGCGGGCGCGAGGTGCCAGCCGCAGGCGGCGCAATGGTGTCCGGGCGCGGGCAACGGCAAATGCAGGAGATCGCCCATTCAGCCGCACTCGGGATGGAAGAGAAGCCGACGCCGCAAGGCTTCCTCTTCGGAGCACCCCTGCTCTTTGCGTTCTCGGGGGCGGTCTTCGGGCGTCGGATCGTACAAACCGCGGCCGCATGCCGTACAATAATAAATGAGGCCCCCGTCGCTGTTGCCGAAAGTAGCCACACGGTTGTCCTTGTCGGCCCCGAAGGCGCTCATCGGTCCGCCAAGGCGTGAAGCTCTTCCCGCTTGCCCGTCTCGATCGCGCCGTCTTTGCGCAGCTTGGCGATGACGCGTTCGCCTTCGAGCTTGCCGTACGCCCGAATGATGCTCGCCATGCTGAGGTTCGTGAAGCCCTTCTCGACAAATTGAAGGACCTTCCCATCCGGTCGCACGGGCATCTCCTCCGGGTGCTCTTTCATCCACATGCGGATAGCTTCCTTCGCGGGCTTGGCGAGCCGCTCGAACTGATTGATGAGCTGGTGGAGCCGAGCGACGTTGACGGCCGTTGCGAGATCGGCCGTTTCCTCGGGATGAAGCTCGTCCGAAGCGCGGGTGACCAACGCGGCCGACCGCGCGAGAAGGTCGTTGTTTTTGGTTGGGCAGTTGTCCAGCGCCGGGCACGTTGCGCACCACGGCCCGGGGCGCATGCTCCCGTCGTTGATTCGTCGAAGTGCCGTCCGCAGCTTCTTGGAATGCTCTTCGAGATCCGAGACCTCGATCTCCTCCGCGTAGACCGTCGGAATGCCGCGTCGATCCGCGTCGAGCACGGCGAGGTATTTACTGCCGCGGATAAGGGCGGCCGACTTGAGCTGGCCAAGCGCGGAGGGCGAAGAGAAGTCTTTGTGGCCGGTCTTGTGGTCCAAGATAAGAGGGCCGACAAGAAGGTCGACCGTGCCGGCAATCTCGCCGCGCTTGAGGCCCTCGTAGTGATGGGCGTCCTCCGACGGCAGGTTGATCTGCCGCACTTGCGTTTGGGCCAAATTCACGGAAGGGCGGACGATGAAGGCCTTCTCGACGATCGGGCCGTTTGAGTTCTCATCACGACGAATGAAGTCTTCGCCCCAGGGGTTGGCCCCCTCAAGCCACGCGATAAGCGTTTTTGTGCTCGCCGAGACGTGATCGCGCATCGAACTTACGACCGACGGTGCAAGCCGCCACTTTAGGCGCAGCGTTTCAAAGCGCGCGTCGGTCCAATTGGGCTGCAGGCCCGCATCGTGAAAATAATAGAGGAGACCCTCCCCGAGCAGCTCGTGAAACGCACTTCCGTACCGTGCCGGTTCCCCCGGCTCGTCGTGCGTCTCCACCCCATCGGCAAAGGGGTATTGGCAATTCAAAAGCAAATCCGTCCGAGACATCGTCGGCTGCAAACCCATCTTCTTTTCTCCCTTTCGAAACTCCCTTTCGAAACACCAGAGCGCGCGCTAACGCCTCTTCTAATGGCCCTATCCTTGACGTTCTTTGAGCTCCTCTTCTGCGAGGTCTAACAGCCGCCTGTCGATCTCGCGCAGGTTCACGGTCGAGGTTCTTCTCGCTTCTACATTTGAGGCGGATCCGCGCCCGAACGCCCGCGCCCATTCCTCGCGGTCGCGTTCGAGGACCCGCCGGCGCTCGGCGAAGCTATCCTCGACGGCTGTCGGGTCCATCATCCGCTGCTCATGGAGCCGCTCGTGTTCCAGCGCATATTTCGCGAATTGAAGCGACGACACCACGACGACGCTTGTGCAGATAGCCAAGACCTCGAGAATCATCCCCCGCGGGCCTCAAAAGCCTCGTCGGATTCTCCCGCCGGCCGATGGAGCAAAAACCGCCAGGCCCTCCGCTCTTGCCGAAGGACGCGCGAGTAGCAGTTCAATTGGTCCGTCGTGCTGCCGTGCGACGGGCCCCCACAGGACTCACAGGGGGGCGGCATCTCCACCTTGAAATTGTCGTCATCGGGGGCGCTCATTCGGTCTCCTGGCGGCGGGGCGGGGGCTTCTTCGGCAAGTTCTGCAAAACGCTCGGCGTCGGAACCTCCTTGCCGCGCGGGCACAACCCGTTGCTGATCAAGTTCTCGTACTCCGGCTCGTCGTCGCTTATTTGGCGCCAAACGCTTTTCGCCCACGCCCTTTGCTTGTCACTCAATCGAGTGACAAATCGTTCGGTGAGCCGCGCGTACATGTCCTTGAAGGCGTCGACCGCTATTTGAGAGACACGCCCGTCGTCCTCCTCGAGAAGCTCCTCGCCCTTTTTGATTGTTTTCGCGAGAAGCGCGAGGTCTTCGTTGTCTTTGGCCGCCACGTCGCCCATCGGTAGAATCCTTCGTCCAGAGTTATTTTTGCGAGATGCCATGCGATCTGCCGGAGCGTCTTCACTTCTTGCGGGCCGTAAGTTCGATGTGCGCTTGCCGAATGTGCCGCCGGAGAATCTCCGCCTCGGACAAATTCTGATCCTTCGCGACTTCGGCGAGCCAGGCCCTCTCGGGCACCGACAGATTGAACGTCAATTGGGTTTGGGCAACGTCTTCCGTCGGCTTTGGCCAATCGCCCCAGGGCCAGGGCAGCTTCACGGCTCCTCGCCGATCGGGAACATCTTCCCCGCCCGGTCTTCCGCGTCGCGACGCGCAATCCGTTCCACCGCATCGAAAGGCGCGCGCATCGCGTAGAGCCACGCCTGCTCGAGAAGCGCGTCGGCGTCGCGCTGTTCTGCGCGCACATCGAGAAGATTGATGATCCGAGGGTCGGTCGCGAAGAGGCGCTTGGCCGTCAACGCGCGAAGAGCATCTTTGTCGGGCCGACCGCCGAGAAGCTCTACGTTGCGTCGAAGGCGCTGCAACGGCGCGATGAGGCCCTTCGTTTGCGCGAAGGCCACATCGCCTTCGTCGGGCACGATTGGAGGCACGTTCGCTGCGAGTCCTTCTACCCCCGCGCCTGCCGCTGGTGCGTTAGGGTTGGCGTCCGGGCGGCTCGGGTCGAAGACCAATTGGCTCTCTTCAAAGTCATAGACCCTGTCTTGCACGTAGCCCTCGCGCGTGATCTCCAGGCGCACTTGAACGCGCGGGATCGCAAACGTCCAGTCAATGTTTACCACTTGCCCGTGCAGCGCGAGGTCTCGTAAAAGCGCCACTCGATTGCCTACTCTGAAGTTCATGAGGCTTTCTCCATAATATCGTTCGCTCGCTTCACGCACGCTTCGCGAATGAAACGCGTGAAGGGAATGCCCAACGCCGCTGCCGCACGACGAACAAGGCGCATCTCGCGCTCGTGCCGAAAGTAGACGCACGTCGTGCGACGCGACGCGCGCGTGCGCCAACCGGGCTCCTCCTTCGCGACCGCAGGCGGAGACCCTTCACTCATTGCAAGACCTTTCTTGCCTATCGTCTTCATAAAACCCCTTGCCGTTGATATCCCACCCGATTTCAACTGCGGTCCGCAGGACCGTTGCGTCGACCTCTAACATACGAGTAGGTTAGCCCTCCCGCAAGAGCTCGATGCCTTAGCGCGGCATTTTGAAGCGAAGCGGGAGGCCCGAGGGAGAAGATGACCAAGCGCGTGCTCGCCGAGGAGGAACTGGACCGCTTTTTCGCCCCGACAGGAGAAGACGGTCCGCCCGAGCAAGCGACGGGGGCTCGAAAGAGGCGCAAGTCCAAAACGACCCCTGGGTCGAAACCGCCCCTGAAGGCCGTTGCGCCCAAAGCAATGCCCAAAGCAGCGGCCAAAGCAGCGCCGCCGAAGCCGCTGCCCCTCAAGGCCGTCGCCGCGCATTGGAAGACGGAGCTGACGCGCACCCCGCGCGGCAACTACGCCCCCTCGCTCGCGAACGCCATCAGCATCTTGCGGCACGATCCCAAATGGGCCGGCGTGCTCGCCTACGACGCCTTCGCCGGCAAGGTCCTCAAACTCACCCCCGCGAAGTGGCACCGGCACGACCGGCCGTCGAAGGCCTACCGCAAGCCCGGACCCTGGACCGATCTCGACACAACGCTGCTCAGAGCCTGGCTCGAAAGGGAGTACGAAATGCAACTCAAAGCCCACGACGCCGTCGCCGCCGTCGATGCCGTCGCCCACAGCAACCCCCAACACGGCCCGCGCGACTATCTCAAAAAACTCATCGGCACGTGGGATCGCACTCCGCGGCTGGACAAATGGTTGGTCGACTACGCCGGCGTGCGCGACACGCCCTACGCCCGTGCGGTCTCGGCGATGTGGATGATCAGCGCGGTCGCGCGCGTCTTCCAGCCGGGGTGCCAAGTCGACCACGGGATCATTTTGGAGGGCGCCCAAGGCATCGGCAAAAGCACGCTGCTTCGCGCGATCACGCCCAACGAGCAGTGGTTTCTCGTCGACATCGGCAGTGAGTTCGGCAAGGTCGACTCTTTCCAAAAGCTGCGCGGCAAGTGGATCGTCGAGATGTCCGAGCTCGACTCGCTTGGAAAAAGCGCGCTCTCCGCCGCAAAGGCCTACATGACGTGCCCCATCGATAGCTACCGAAAGAGCTACGGGCGCGAGACGGCGGACTACCCCCGCACGTGCGTCTTCGCCGGCACGACCAACAAGGACGAGTACTTCACCGACGACACCGGCAACCGGCGCTTCTGGCCGCTCCTCTTGGCGGCCATCGACCGGCTTGGGGTGGTCCAAATTCGGGAGCAGCTTTGGGCCGAAGCTACAGCTCGCTACCTGGCCGACGAGCCCTGGCACATCAGCGACCCGGAAATTCTCGCCGCGGCCCAGGACGAACAAGAGGCGCGACTTCTGTCCGACCCGTGGGCGCGAATCGTCGCCCGATTTCTGTCCGACGAAGCGGTCCATTCGGCAGGAATTACGACCCATCAGCTCCTGACGACCGTTCTCAAAATACGCCCCTCAGATCTCAAAAGGGACGTAGAGATGCGTGTAGCTGCCATCCTTCGCCTCCTAAAATGGGCAAATTCTGGGAGGCGACTTTCGACCGTCGACGGCGTTCGCGCCCGGCGGTATTTCCCGGGGAAAGGGGCACGAAAACCCACCCGATCGTCCCTGCGGGTGCCTGGAGAAATTGTGAAAATAAATGTCACACCCTCGCGGGAAAAAATAGCTAAAACTCTAATAGAAAACGCGAAAGAGGTGGATCAGTAGGCCCGAGGTGGATCACTTTTGATGAGCGAGCTGGACAATGGGATTCATCGGTGTTACAAGTCTCTCTTACGGCAGAGATGAACCACCTGAACCACCTGATCCACCTTTTCCAAAGACCTGTATAGAACAGCACCCTGTCACACCCACGCATTTATAGAAGTCTTGAAACCAGGTGGATCAGGTGGATCAGGTGGTTCACCGGCCTCAACAGGAGTTTTGGATGGCGCGCTACACCCTCGAAGGGAATTTGACCGCTTGCACGACGGGCCACCGCGCCCTTTTCCGCGCGCTCGAGAAGGGCAAGTTTTTTGAACGCCCGGTTGTGGCGTGGGGCCGGCCCACGCGGACGCCAAAACCTGGCTCGGACGACTATGAGGCAAGAGAACTGGCTCCCACCGCCCTCGTCGCGACCCACAGCGGGCAGCTCCGGCGCGCCGCGGGCCTCAAGGGCTTCATCGCGGTGCTCGATCCGCATGAGAACTTCATGGGTCTAACCGGCGGCGCGCTCACGACGACGCGTCGTTGCTTCGGGCCGCTCGGCGTGTTCACGAACGACTTGCGGCTGGTCACGAAGGTCCGCGTTCGCGGAGAGGAGAACGGGCAATGAAGCTTTCCGAGAAGATCGATCAGGACATGGCGGAGATCACCACGCCGACGATGCAGACGGGCGCGGTCAAAGTGTGGGCGCAGCACATCGCGGCCGAAGTGCGGAAGCTCGAGGGGATGCAGAACGACCGGTGGCGCGCGGAGCTAATTGCATTGATGGCAGGGGCGCTCAGCAATCCGCGGGTCGACCCTCTCACTGCGATCGCGGTAGTGGTTACCGCACACGCGGCCTTAGAAGATATCGACTCGTCCTTGAAGGGCCCAGCCAAGAAATGAAATCCCGAAAGTTTGAGATCACTCTCACGCTTCAAACGAACTGGCCGGTCACGCCCGAGGATGTCCAAAACGCAATGCTCCGCGCGATCGCGACCAAAGCGTTCGGCATTCCCGGGTCGTGCCAAATCAACGTGCGGCCGCTCGAGGTCGTGAGCGCGGAAGAGGTGGAGGCCGTCGAGACGATCGCCCGTCCCGGCATTTGTCCCTGCCGCGGGTGCGAGACGCCGCTCTTGCGCAAGCACTTCGTCTGTGGGGCGCACTTCCGGGTGTTGCCGAAGCTGCTGCAAGCGGCGTTGCGCGCGGCGTCGAACATCAACCGGGGAGATATTCCGATAGTGAAAGAGACTCTCGCCGGTGTGTTGCTCGCCTGTGTGGGCTTCGTGGCGCGGAGCGAGAGCAAGGGCAACACGCGCGACGAGTTGGGGGCAATGGCGCTCTTCGAACCGGCGGCAACGCAAGCGGGGACCGCATGAGACCGCGGGCGGCATCAACACTCTCCGACGACACGCTTCAAAAGATCCGTGTGCTCTTGGCGGACGCTCACATGATCATGGGAGATCCGTCCTTGCGCGATGAGGCTATCCTCACGAACGGTTGGCGGGCGCGCTGTGAGGCGCTCCTCAAAGAGCTGTGGGTGGAACGATGACGACGCGAACCGATGCTTTCTACCTTGAACACAAGCCGCGCGAATCGCTCGACGAGCGGGCGCGGGCATTGCGCGAGCATGCCATCCGCGTGGGCTGCGAGATCTACGGCGCGCTCGCGTGGAAGAACATGCTGCAGCGCCACAAGGCGGGATGGTTGGCCCTGACGCAATACGCGATGCAAACTCTGGCCGATGCGGGCCTAAACAAGCCGGTCGGCGCCGTCGAATGCGCGCAGGGTGATCCCGTTCGAGTCGGGACGCGGCAACCAGAGCCGGGCCACGGCGGGAGTACCGTGGCATCATCTCTAAAGTCGAATGAGCCGCGCGATCAGCTCGCGGATCGACTCCAACACATTTGGGACGTCGCCCATGGCACCCAGTTCAACTTTACGTGGGGTTGGAGGGCCGTTGCCGATGAGTTCGAGCGGGCTGTGAACTTTGAGAAAGCGGCCTATCGAACGCTCGACAGCTTTTACCGCGACCACGCGAAGACAATCGAGCGGCTCCTAGCGCGGGTCGCAGAGTTGGATCTAGAGTGCGCCCTGTTCAAGCACGACCTCAAGTTGCTCACGTCGAAGTACGAGGCGGTCAAGGCGGACCGCGAAAGGCTCCTCGAAGAGCGGGTTCGTTCCCCCACGCGCTAATCTAGATTGTGCCCTCGTCTTCGTTTCCTCCCCCGCGTTCGTATCCCCCCGCGGCGTTTCCCGCGGAGCCGAAGACCGACGGGTCGCATCGACGCGCGTTAGAGAAAGAGCTCCTCCAGTACGACCCGCTCGTACGCAAAATCGCCCGGCGCATTCTCGGCAAGCTCCCGCCGAACGTCCAAGAGGAAGACCTCATCGCGGCCGGCCGCCTCGGGCTCTGGGAGCTCCTCAAGCGTACCCCTGAGCGAAACTCTAACTTCCTGATGGCGCGCATTCGTGGGGCCATCCTGGACGAACTGCGGGCCCAGGACTGGCTGACGCGCCGGCAGCGGGCGGGGTTGCCGCACGTCAGCAAGATCGGCATCGACGACCTCGTGGTCTCGGAGTGGGAGCGCATGGCGCCGCGGGTGCACCCGCCGAGCGCGGACCTGATGGACCGGCGGATGGTGCAGCTTGCCCTTTCGAAGCTGTCTCCCCGCGACCAAAGCGTGCTGCGGGCTTTTTTCGTGGGCGACATCCCCATGACGATCATTGCGGCGCGGATGCGGGTCTCGCCGCCGCGGGTTTCGCAACTGATCGACCGGGCGCTCGGGCGGCTCCGCGACGTGCTCGAGGGGGGCGCGGGGATCAACGAGAACGACAAGCTCTCGGAAGGCTTCGAGACCGACGACTTTTCCGCGGAGGAATCCGCCGCAGAAGAGGCAGAAGCCGCAGAGCTCGTAGAAGTCGAGTTTTTGGCCGAAAAAAAGAACTACGACCCTTGACGACGGCTCTGCTAGGCTTAGCGCGACCTTTCGGAATCTCTCCTTCGTTTCCGACGTCGTGCGCTAGACCGATCCCTGGGTTCTCTTCGGAGAACGCGGGGATTTGTCTTTCTAGCGGGGAAATAAGCGGGGTTCGAAGAGAGCCGAGAAGAAAAAGAGCGACCTCTGCTGATTTTACTTGCCCGGACCCGTGGGCCTCGACTATCAACCCCGATGTCGAAGGATTGAGGCGGGGCTGGGGCTGTACTGCGGTGGCTTGCCTGCCCCCCCGGGCACCATTGGGGGTACGTTGCAGCCTCGCCTCAATCCGGCGACCGTGGCGGTTCGGGTTAGCGCCCCAACGCCACGAAACGAAGGGATGAGAAGAAATGCCGGGCGCCAGCGAAGTGGCGATGGATTTGTACTTGCGTCTTTTCCTGTTGGGGCCCCCCAAGATCGGAAAGACGCGCGCGGCCGTGACGACCTGCGAGCCGGGCGTGCTCCTCATCAACTGCGATGAGAAAGGCGCGATCCGGCCCGCCGTGCTCGCGTGGAAGAGGAAAGACGGTCAGCTCGGCGCGATCGCCGGCGACGAGTTCGACGTGGAGTTGGTCGAGGAGCTGAACGACATGGAGCGCGCGCTCGCGGTCGCGCGCAAGGGCGTCAAGGCGGGGCTGTACCACACGATCGTGGTTGACCCGTTGAGCTCCTTCGCGTCCAACATCGAAGTGCAGCTCGCGGACGCGACCAATGAATCGGGCAAAGGGCCCGACGGCCGCCGCTACTGGCCGGAGTACACGAAGCGGCTGCAGAACGTGTGCGCCCGGCTCTTTCGGATGAAGGCGCACGTGATCGTGACCTCCCACTACATGGACGTCGGGGGCGAGATCATTGAAGGGCAGACCGCCAAGTCGGGGCACGGGATTGTCCCGCTCCTCGGCGGCAAAGCGCGCACGGTGATCCCCGCGATGTTCCAGGATGTCGTCTTCATGGACATGCGCAACGGCCAGCGCGTTTTCGTGACGAGCGGCGAGGGCGTGTGGGGCCCCGGCTGCCGCAGCTTGCCGAGCGGTGCACAGACAGTGCCCATCCCGGCGAACATTCGAATGCTGATGAAGGCGATGGGCATCCGCAAAATCGGAAATAGGGTGAAGAAAAACCCTCCCGTCGAGGCCGCGCCGGGTCGCAGCAACGGCCTCGAAACGAAGAGCGACTCCACATGATGCCTCAAGAGCTGGCGGACGACGCGTACGACGATGCTATGGCGCACAAGATGTACGGGGACACCGAGTAAAAATGTCGCCGCCCGTCAATGGCGGCCCAATCGCAATCAAAGAATGAAGGAGATCAGAGATCATGCCCGCTGCTGAAAAGACTCTCGCGTTTAGCAAAGTGAAGTACGACTCAACCGACATCCCGCCCGACGCCCCGGCCGGCCGATGGACCGCCACGCTCAAGGTGATCAAATCGACGACGGGCAAAGACGGCGCGCCCAAATACCCGATGTTCAAGCTTCAGTGGAAACTGAAGACGTGCCTCTCGCACGACGACGAGGAGCACGAGAAAGCGCTCGGGAGCAGCGTGTTCGACTACTTGGGGTTTGTGCCCAAGGGGCACAAATGGGAACAGGGCTGCAAGAAGAAGAACCGCGACCTCGCCAAGCTCGCGGGGGTGGAGTTGAGCAGTTTGCCGACGGTCTACAAGGAGTGGTCCGACTTCGACGAATACATTGCGGCGTTGGACGGCCAGACGTTCGAGATCGGCACGGTCGTTACGGAGAAGGACGGTGAGAAGCGCACCGAGGCGCGGTACACCAAGCCCTCGGGAGAAGTCCCCCCGCTGAAAGACGTCGACGACGAGGACGACGAAGAGCCGCCGGCCGAGGGACCGGAAGAAGAGGACGAGGACGAAGAGGAGGACGACGACGAGGAAGAGGACGAGGACGAAGAAGACGAGCCGCCCAAGACGGTCGCCAAAGGGGTGAAGAAGACAGCGCCGCCTTTGAAGGTCGTCGGCAGAAAGAAATAGACTTCGGGTACGGGTGGGTGGTCCGGACCATCGCCCGTTCGCTGCCAACCGACGGTTCGCCCGTCGTTCTAAAGGCGTGCGCAGTCTCCGCCGGCGGACGCCCCGCAGAGCCGGCAACTTTTTGAAAGACTCGAAGCTGCTCGGGTCTGACCGCTCGAGTACTTCAACGTGGCGCCTGCCCACGGTTTCGATGAGCATGGCCGTACTCCCCGCGCGCCTTCGACAGTTCGCGGGGGGAACGTTAGGCCCTACGGGGTAAAGCTTCTCTCCGCCCGCGGGTTTTGGACGACACTCATCGGCGGTGGAGAAGCACTTCCGTTCAACTCGGGAGAGGGTCACTTCTTCAAGAAGGGATACGCAGATGGCGCAGAAGAAGAAGGAGACCATCATGTTGCCGCTCGAGTACGCGCGGCGGCTCGAGGAGGCCGCGACGGTGCTGGCCGACTTGATGGACGAGGGCATCGATGTGGAGAAGGTGCGCGCGGCGCGTAAGATTCTCACTCGACTTGATCAGATTCAACTCACGCGAGAGCAACAAGACTTGATCGACCCGGCCAACGCAGGCTTTCGAGGTTTTATTGTAACCGGACCGACGCCGCGATGAAGAAGAGAGCCAAGCCCCAAGATGAGAACGAGCCGCAGTTCATCCGCGACGAGGACGGCGACGTGTCGACCGACGCGGACACGTGCGCGCGGTGCGGCTGCCCGCGGGGCGCGCATGAGGGCGGCAAGGGCGAATGCTCTTGCGGCGAATGCCCCAAATTCAAAGAGGCTTGACGTGGACTTCATCGAAAAGACAAAGGCCTTGAGTATTGCGCTCGAGAGGGCCGCTAAGGACACCGACGATACCTACGGGGAGATGAGAGCGGGTATTGCAGCCGCGCAAACATTCGTCAAAGAGATCCTCGATTTGACTCGGGTAACGGCGAGACCCGCGCCCGAGCTCATTAGCATTACTTGTGATAGCTGCGTTCATTGGGCTCCCCCTCAGGGGAGCCTTGCTTGCCGGCCTACATCGAACATGGATGGTGCAATCGTTTGCACGAGGCCGATCAAAGCAGCAACAGGCCCCGACCCCGAAAAGGCTGTCACGTACGACTCGGAAGGCAACAGCTCCGGGCTTATGGCTCGCCCTGATTTCGGCTGCGTGCTTTGGGAGAGAAAGCCATGACCCCCACGATGGGCTTTTGGATTTACGCGGTGCTCGCTCTCACGTTCGCCGTCTTGTCGATTCAAGGCGCATACCTTCACGACGCGCCACAAATGGTCGCGGGGTATGTCCTCGCCATGGGGGCGGCCATCGCCACGGTGCGGGCGCGCGCCCAGCTCGACTTCAAGAAATCGATTCGTGGAGATCAAGAGCCATGACCTTGGGGGCTTACCATCCCATGGCCCATGGCGCGCATTGCCACGTCTGCCCTCTGAAGGGCTTGACGGTGGTGCCGCCGGCTCCCGCGACGTCGACGTTGAAGCTCATCATCGTGGGAGAAGGGCCCGGCCGCGTTGAGGAGAAGCTCAAGACGCCCTTCGTCGGCCCTTCGGGCAAATTCCTCGACACGCTCTTGCAGGAGCAGTCGCCCGAAGGGGCCGTGCTGCCGCGCACGAACATCCACGTGACGAACGCCATGTTGTGCCGCGGCGAGTCGGACAAAGACAACGCCATTGCCGAGATTTGTTGCGGCCCTCGTCTTCTCCGGGAGCTCGCGGGGCTGCCGAAAGACATTCCGATAAGCGTCCTTGGGAAGGCGGCCGCCAAGAGCGTTCTCGGCATCCGAAGCATTCTGATGGCCCGCGGGTTCGTCTGGACGGCCAAGGCGATCGACTTGAGCGCGGTGAAGGCTCTCAAGCGCGCGTACGACAAGACCCGCGGCATCGTCGTCATGCGGGGAGTTACGCGGAGAGGAAGAGTCTCGACGCCGCAAGCGCAAGCGAACGCCCGGCTCAAGTGGCTCATTCTCAAATGGCGGCGGCGGCTCGTTGGCCGAACGGTGTTCCCTTCAATACACCCCGCGTTCGTGATGCGGGCGGACACGTGGAAGCCCATCTTGGAGCTCGACATGCGGCGGACGCTCCGGGCGGCCAACGGGGAAGTGTTGAGGCTCCGCGATGTGGGCCCCTACGCGCACGTGCGGACTCTCAAAGAATTTCAAGCCGCCGAAGCTGTCCGGTGGATGGGGCCCATCGTCGCCGTCGACATCGAGACCGATGGGATCGTGCCGCTCGAGACGAAGATGCTTTGCATCGGCATCTCGGACGGCCGGCGGACCGTGGTGGTCGACCCGCGGCAGAAGACCGGCGACGATCCGGTTTGGCCAAAGGGGTTGGTCGCTTCCATGCAGAAGTTCTTGGAAGGCCGCAAAGCGGTGGTGATGCACAACGGGTACAACTTCGACCAAATCGTGATGCGGCACTACGGCTTCGACTTCGGCGGGGTCGTTGAATGAGACGCAAAAAACCGGAAGAGACGCCCATGCGCCCGACGCTGACCGTCCGTGAGTTGAAGGTGCTGCTCGGGGCCTATTCTGCGGACACTTATGTTTATATACGTTGCGGTGAAGACATTCGGGGCATTTGGGAGGTGAATATCATTCCCGATGGGGATTTCAGCGGGCGTTTGGCGATCATGCCGAAGCTGAGATCATGAAGGAGATCGGCCGCACCCGTCAATACCAGCTCGCCCACGAGGCGGCGGGGCTTTGCCAAGCGTGCGACAAGCCCGTCGTCGAAGGTCTGCGCCGCTGCCAAAAGCACCGGAAGGCGTTGAACGCCCGGAGCCGCGAGAAAACGAAAAAACGCAAAGCCGCGGGGATGTGCGTGCAATGTGGCTCCCGACGCATTGAAGCCCCGAGCGTTTCGCGGTGCGCGGTCTGCTTGAAGTACATGCGAGACCATCAGCGGAACCGCACATGATTCATCTCGAAGACACCCTGCTGGCCCATCACGCCTTTGCGAGCCATCTTCCGCAACGGCTCGACCAGGTCGTCAGTACCTACGTCGACAGCGGGCCATGGAAAGTGCGTTTTGGAAGAAGAGGCGCGGCCGAGAAAGGCCTGGCCCCTCACTCGATGGAGCGCGAAGAGCTCGCGCTTTACAACAGCGGCGACGCGCGGCTGACGGCACTCTCTTGGAACGCCATGCAAGGCGACTTGGAGTCCGAGCGAAAGATTTATGAGCACGACAAGCAACTGAGCGTGATTTGTCAACAGATGCACATCGACGGCATCCGCATGGACGTGCAGCGAAGGGATTATCTCTCCAAGAAGATGAAGGACCGCGCGACGTGGCTGCGCGGCAAGATGCGCTCTCTGCTTCAAAAACCGGAGTTCAACCCCGCACGGCTTAGCGACGTCCGGTGGGGGCTCTTCACCAAATGCCGCGCGCCAATGTTGAACCCCACCAAATCGGGGTTGCCTTCGACAAGCAGTGCGACGCTCGAAGTCTTGGCGGGGCCCCACACGAAGGCCGGGCAGCTCGCCCAACTGCTCCTCTATTGGCGCGTCCTCATGAAGGTTCGCTCCACGTACCTCGAAGCCATCGAGGTCGGCGCCGACGGGCGGGTCCACTACAATTGGCGCCCCTACGGCACGGTCTCCGGGCGATGGAGCTGCCGCATCCAAAGCATCCCGAAGGGCGACTACCTCGAAAAGGGGAAAGCGAAGCGGGAAAAGGATCTCGACTTGGAAGCACGGGCCCGTGAGCTGTACGTCCCCGACAAGGGGCACGAGTTCATCTACTTCGATTTGTCACAAAGCGAGATGCGAGCGGCGGCCTACCTCAGCGGTGACCCGGCCTTCATCAAGACCTGCGAAAGTGGGGACGTCCATAGCGGCAATGCTTCTATTTTGTTCCCCGCGCAGGCCGCCATCATCAAAGCGGACCCCAAAGGGGAAGGCAAGAAGTATAGGGACATTACGAAGAACGCGGGCTTTGGGATCCTCTACAGTGCCGAGGTTCAGACAATTTTTATGTTTCTGCGGGCGAAGGGTTTCCCCGTGACGTTGAGAGAAGTCCAAATCATGTTCGACTTCATCCGGTCGGCCTATCGCGTCTACTACCGGTTTTGCGCCTCGAACCTTATGCAGTGCCAACAGTACGGATTCATGCGCACGGCGTTGCTAGGGCGTATTCGCTGGATTGGATGGTATCCATCCCCGGGCGACGTGTATAATTTTCCCGTCCAAAGCTTCATTGCCGATTTGATGAACTTGCGTCTTATCGAGCTCGTGCGTAGATTGCGGGCGTACCGGAGTACACGCAAGGTGCGGATCGCCGCGCAGGTCCATGATGCGATCATCTCCGAAGCGCGGATCGGGCTGGCTTCGAGGGATACGCAGAAGATCGTGACGGACCTTTGGGCCGAACCAATAAAAATCCCGACGAACGGCCTTTCGTTCGTGATGCCGATCGACCTGAAGACGGGCGGCCGGTGGAGTCACTTCGACGGAGACAAAGCTGCATGATTTTCTATAAAGGAGAATTCAATCGATGCGAGAAAGCACCCGTCGGTTATCAATGCACGCGGGTACTTGGGCACGAGGGGCCGTGCGCCGCGACGCCCAACGGGCCCGAAATCGAGCCTGGCTCTGTCGTGCAGCTCCGTTCGGGAGGGCCCCTCATGACATGCTACGAAGTGCTTCCCGCAACCCCGGAGGTCGCAGAGGTCTCCATCCCGGGCCCCACCGGCGAGCGCGTCGTCGTGACGCCCGCGCAGCCCGCGCAAGGGCCTCGCGCGAGTTGCGTTTGGTACAACATCGAATTGGAGGTTCGAAGCGGCAACTACTTTTTGGTTCTGTTGCGGGTCATCCCATCGACCTCGCGCGCGCCGGTGGGCGGCCTGCAAGAGGAATACCGATGAGCGCCGCGCAGGGTCCTCCGTGCGTCGTGTGCGGCAAGCGGGTGTCGTACCGGCGGATCACGACCTGCCCGCGGTGCCGTCGGGTGCTCTGCCTCAAGTGTATTTGCCCCAACAGTTGTTTCGGAACGCCGCCCCCACCCGACCCGTTGGAAGATCACGTCGAGCGACAGGCGCGCTTTCGAACGGCCCTACGGAGAGTTCGATGAAAGCCGATCGAAAGCTTTCCTTCGACGATTTGTCCCCCGACCAGAAGGAGGTTTACACCGCCATCTGCGATTGGGTCTGCAACGCCGCCTCCAAAAATAAGCCCATTTTGACGGTCGGCGGGCTGGCGGGCACCGGCAAGACGTCCGTCCTCTCCGTTTTCGCCGCCGAGACCGAGCTGCTCGTCGCGTACGTGGCCTTCACGGGGCGTGCGGCCTCCGTGCTTGGCCGAAAGCTCAAAGCGTGTGGCGTCGCGACCACGGCGACGACTTCGACGGAGAAAGAGCCACAACATCTCCCGCTTTGCACGACGATCCACGGCCTTCTCTACAAGCCGGTCATCGACAAGGAGACCGAAGAGCTCCGGGGGTTCGAAAAGCGAAGCAAGCTCGATCGGCCCTATGATCTGGTAGTCGTCGATGAGGCATCCCAACTCAGCGATGAGATGTTGGCCGACCTGAAAGTGCATGGCGTGCCGATCCTTGCGGTCGGTGACCACGGCCAGCTTCCGCCCGTGATGAGCTCCGGGAGCTGCGTGGCGAACCCCGATTTGCGGCTCGAGAAGATCCATCGGCAGGCGGCCGGCAACCCGATTCTCCGGCTGGCCCACCGGCTAAGAGAAACCGGCGAGCTCCGCGACGAAGACTTCGACGGGGAGCGCACTATCATAACCCGACGCGGGCGCGTTGGAGACGTCTTTCAACAAGCGGACCTCGACAAGCTCGCGACGGGCATTCTTTGCTGGACCAACAAAACCCGCATCATGCTCAATGGGTTCGCGCGAATCAGTCTCGATCGGCAAGGGGCCCCGCGCGAAGGAGAGATCGTCATCGCACTGAAAAACAAACCGCCGGTCTACAACGGCATGCGGGGGGTTCTGGTCAAGGATGCGGTTGAACCCCCGGAAGATTCGAAGAGGCCTTGGGAATTGACGGCGTCCATTGAATTTCCCGATGAGGGCCTTCGCGCCACAAGCCATGTGCTCTGCGCCCCGCAATTCAATCGCGAACGCGTCTTCGGCGACGTCGAGGAGTTGCGCGCGCGCGGGATCGACGTCCGAAGCATGAGCATGGCCGGCGAGTTTTACGATTTCGGCTACGCCCTGACCGTTCATCGCTCTCAGGGAAGCGGCTTCAAGCACGCGATCGTCTTCCTCGATCGACCGGTCGACCCGGAGAGCGAAGAGTGGCGACGATGGGCCTACACGGCGGTGACGCGGGCTTCGGAACGGCTAACAATTCTGCGCTAGGGGTATCTATGAGTACGGCGTTCGAGACGGCGGTTCACGATTTGGTCGAAGTCTTCCAAGAGTTCCTCGATCTCGGGGAGCCCTACGAGATGTCCGACGAGGTGAAAAAGAAGCTCATGTCGGCCGTTGGGGTCGCGGCCATCAATCTCGCCATCGAAGTCGTGAACGGCCCGACGCGCATCGCGAACGCCATCGGCGACGTCGCGGGGGCGCTCGATCGAATTGACGGCACGCTCAAACGGATGACGATACCTCTTTCGTTGGACAACGAAGGGAACATACTCCCCCCGATGCCCTCTCCGACAGAGGAATACCTCCGGCGGGCGACCGTGGCGCTCGAGAACATCGTGGAAGAACAATTCCACAAAATCCGATGAAGAAGCCGGCCCGCAAAGAGGAGTCGATGCGCATTCGGCTGACACGTGCGGAGAAGGCCGCATGGGGGGCCGCCGCGACACAAGACGGGCGGACGGTCAGCAATTGGCTTCGGCTTTTGGCCAACCGCGCGTGCGGACGCACGCTTCGGCTGGTCGTCAACAATGACGTCGTCAAGAAAGAGAAGTCATGAAGAAGAGAGTGATTATTGAGAGCCCCTTTGCGGGCAACGTCGCGCGCAACAAGCTCTACGCCCGTGAGTGTCTTCTCCATGCCCTCAAGCTCGGGGAGGCGCCCTTCGCGTCGCATCTGCTCTACACGCAAGTGCTTGAAGACCTATCTCCCGAGGAGAGAAAGATGGGGATCGAGGCCGGGTTCGCGTGGGGCGCCGTCGCCGATTACGTGGCGGTCTACGTCGACCTCGGGGTTTCCGAAGGCATGCAAATGGGGGTCACGCGCGCTTTGGAGCGAGGTTTGCCTGTGGAGTACCGCTTCCGAATTGAAGGGGAGTTCGCTTGTTCCGTCGTCCTGCCGGACCAATTCGCGCACCCACCGACCTCTTGAGGTAGGATCAGCCGGAAGATGAGAGTTCCCGTTGCGTACGAAAACCCTCAGGTCGCCAAGCGGCGGGACGCTTATCGCCTGGACGTCGGGGAGGCTCTCCTTCGAATGGGGGCGCCCGTCCCGCGCACGGTCTTGGATTTGGATGCGGCCTACATCAAAGCGGCGTACGACGCGGGGTTGGATGCCAAAACGACGGCGGCCATTATTTACCACAAGCACGCGGGCGGGGCGGTTATTGCAGGAGACTTGAAAGCGGCATGTCCTCCACCGGAAGTCGTCGCGCCGGGAGCATGCAGCCCTTTCAAAGAGGGGCCCCCCGACGAGGCGTGCCGCAAGCGCGCGTTGGCCCTCGGCAGCCTGACGAACCCCCGAAGTGTTTATGCGCTGCTTCGGCCGGACCTCGAGCAGCAACTGCAGGAGATTTTCGTGGTGGTCGGGCTCGACGTCAACGGGGTGCTCGTTTGTTACCGTGAGGTCGCGCGCGGCCAGGTCGACCACGTGGCCGTCGCGCCCGCCGACGTCTTGCGGCCCGTTTTGATTGCCGGCTGCAAGGCCTTTTTGGTGGCGCACAATCACCCTTCGGGCAACGCGAAGCCCTCTCGCGAGGATGGGGCTCTCACCGAACGGATGAAAGAGGCGAGCAAGCCGTTCGCCGGGCTCGTCTTTTTGGACCATCTCGTGATCGGCAAAGGCGAGGTCTATTCGTTCACGGAAAAGAAGCTCACCAGGGTTTCCAAGAGGTGAAAGTAAAATGTCGTTTTCAGAATGGTGTATAGCCGCGCCCCTCCTAATTATCCTCTTCGCGCTCGCGTGCTACAGGCCGTGAAGAAGGTTTCCTCCATCGTTGTCGATCTGGTCTACGTGCCGCTCCGAAAAGATGAGCACGAGGCGCTCCAGCGCGTGGCCGCTCATTACGGATTGTCGCCCGAAGCGACCTTGAAGTTTCTGCTTCAACGCGAGGACAACTACGGCCAAGCGAGCGTGCATCGGGTGACCCGCGGGGCTCCGGCCCGCTACTGAAAGGTTCTTTTGAGCTACGCGCCACGAAGACAGCCCCGGTCATTTGGTCATAGCGCTGGTCGCGAAGCCACTAACCGAGGCTGTCTTCGCGGCCCGTCGAAACGGAAAGGGTACTTTTGAACCATGGTGAGGCGCACAGTCATTCACTCGCAAGAGGAGTGGCGGACGAAAGGGAACCGTCGCTTCCCTCGCGGGCGCGCGTGCTTGTGGCTGCGCTTAGAGTGTGGGCACTGCGAGCAACGAATGCGCTCGCTGTCGCGAGGCGGTGAGTACACGGTGCCCAAGCAGGTCGGGTGCCACGAATGCTGAAAGGGTACTTTTAAGCCATGGCAGGCATCGGCGGCATGACCAGCGGAATGCGCCTCGTCGCGCTCGAGTGTCCGAAGTGCGGGGCGCGGTTCACGCGCGACAAGTACGTGACGCACTGGAAGGGAGACAGCGAAGCCGCGCTCGAAGTTCAGCTTCGCGCGACGCTCGCGCGCCTGAACTTGCGTTGCATCCCGTGCGATCGATCGGTCGGTGACTTCGTGACCATCTGGGCCCCCGCGGCCTGAAAGGGTACTTTTGAGCCATGAGCGACTCACGCAAGGCGAGGTACGGAACGCGGTGCACGTTCTGGAAAGACACCGTCTTTCGTTCGCGCTCGCAGGCGCGCGCGAGAGCGACGCGAAAGCGGATTCGCTCGCAACGGGACAGATCTCGGGCGAAAGCGAAAGGGTACTTTGAGCATGACTAAGCGGGTTGGCAATACCGTCATCATCGAGCCGGAGAAACCGGTTCGGTGCTCCCGTTGCAGGAGAGTGACTGAGTGTCGGGACGTCCTGGGCGACGGGAAGCAGGTCTGTCTTCCGTGCACGACGGAAGACGAGCGCGAGGCGTACGGTCGCCTGATGTTCGGTCCGCCGAAAGGGTACTTTTGAGCCATGGCATGGATCGCGGTGCTTCTCGCTCGGCTGTCGGGCGTCATCATGGCAGCCGCGGTGCGGTGTGATCGCACAGCCGTCGAACGCTACGTGCGTAGCGGGTTGAACGCGCTGCGAAAGCCGTGACTAGTGTTGACCTCGCCATCCTTCGTGACTAAAACAAGTCCCCGTGACGCAACCCGATACGATCCCCGCCCCTGCGAGTACCAATTCCGCGACGCATCCGACGGTCGGCCCGTCCGCGTTGACCCCGCTCCCGACGCTCGACCCCCGGAGCCTTTTGCAGGCCTGCATCGACGAAGCCGGGCTCAGCGGTGAGGACCTCACCAGCTTGGCGGTCGTCAGCAAAGTCATCCTGGGGGAAAGCCTGTGGGCGGTCGGAGAAAAAGCGCCGGGCGCCGATCACCTTCAAGTGGTGGTCCTCTTCGAGGGCGACCAATCCGACCTCAACGGGACCCACGTGCCGGGCGACGTCCGGGCGTACGTGGCCCCGCTATCCCCGGCGAGCCCGATGGAGAAACGGTGGATTCGCTACAACCTTTCGCGGTCCCAGCCGTTCGGCTACTCGGCGGTCATCATGACGCAACCGCGCTTCATCGAAGAGGTCGCGGGAGAATTCACGAGCCTTGCGGGAGTTCGGGATACCATCTTTGATGACAACTCAGACCTGCGCGAAGCCCTCGAGAAGATTCTCGGGAAGGCGAACGAGACCACGACGCCGGCGATGAACCGGCTCGCGTCCATCGTCGTGCTCGTGATGGACGCCCTCAAAGAAGAGGAAGAAGAGGAAGGCGAATGAGCGCTTCGGACTGGCGCGCGCAGCTTCGAATCGATCGGGAAGCCTTCTTCCTAAAAGAGGCACTCGCACGGGCCGCAAAATGGCACGCGGCCGCCGATCGTGTTCAAGCGCTTTACGCGTTTGATAAAGTGCCGGACGAGCCGGGGATTCTCGACCGCCTAAACCCTTTGTGGCCCGGGGTACGTGTCGGCTTTGCGCTCGTTCGGTTCCGAGACGAGGTGCCCGTGGAATACGGCGCGGGCCAAGAGGTCATCCTCGTGAGCATGAGTGCGCTGCACCCCATCCCGACCTATTTGCGGATCACCATCCTCGATGGATACCGCGTGGTCTACGAGACGCGCAAAGAGACGCCCGATGGCACATAGTCAAATCGCCTGCGGCTACAAAGTGACCGCTCAGGGCGGCCAGACCATCGCCACGCTCGCCACCGAGCTCGCGGCGGTGCCTCTCGACCTTACGATTCCGACGCTCTTTGGGCTTCTCCCCATCAAAGACCAAACGGTCACCGTAGGGCAATCCGCGACGCGGACGATCACCTTGCAGATGGCGCCGGCGGTCCCGGCCTTTGCGGCGGCCACGCTCGTCCCGGGCTCCCCGAAAGGCCCCATTGAGACCATCAGCCTCGGCAACAGCGAGGCCAATGGCGATTACGCAGCCCCTCCAATTATCACATTCACGGGCGCGCAGGAGCACAAAGCGCGTGCGGTCGCGATCATGTGCCTCGTCGACGCGATCATCGTCAACCCGGGGAGCGGCTACACGGGCGCGGCCACGGCGACGGTCGTCGGCGGGCAAGTCGCGCCAGCTTCTGGCGTTTTGAACCCTGGGCGAGTGGCGTTGGCGCAACCCAGCTTCATCGGCGGTGCGGTCAGCGGCATCACGTACTTGGACATCGGGACGGGCTACAACAGCTTCCCCCAAATTGTGATCAACGATGTGCCGGGCGGCGGCTCGGGCGCCATCGTCTTCGGCGGCCTTACGGTGCTCGCGCTGCAGCTGTACGACCCTGGGGTCTACCTCGGCGCGCCGGGCATGGTGTTCACACCCGCCTTTCAGGCGAGCAACCCGGACACGTCCGATCAACGCACGGCCGTTTCGGGCTTCATGACGCGGGCGTTCGAAGAGTCGATGCGCAGCCAAGTCACCGCGCTTATCCCTGTGGTCACATGAGCGACATCGACGTCGAAAGCGCGATCGGCGAGCCGCCGGCCGACGGCCCGACCGAGTTGGTGGGCGTCGTCCAACGGCCGAAGAAGGGCAAAGACCGCAAGGGCAAGATGCCTTTGGCGCAAGAGGTCCGTCGCCCCATCGGCCGTCCACCGGGTTCGACCAACGCGCCCAAAGCGGCGGAAGCAGCGGAAGCACCGCCCGCACCGGTATCCCACAAGAAGATCGATCGGGCGATGAACCCCACCGACGTGCAATCCAAGAGCGCGCTCGAACGGTGGCCCGTCGTGCTCGCGTGGCTCGCCGATCAAGGGCTCGGGCCCGACGCCGCGGTCATCCGCGTGAGCCGCATCCAACTCGGCGGCTTCGGCGCGGGTCCCGGCGTCCCGACCCAAATGCACCCGCCGATCGACGGGTCGACCGTCGCCGGCAACGAGCAGCTCTCGCCGGGCGATGACTTGAGCAACGCGATCCTGCAGCTCTATCATCTCGGGTCCGGCCGGCGCGGCGCCGCGAAGTACGACTGCGAGTTCAACTACAAAGTGCCGCCGCGGAACCGAAACGGCGGCAGCACGATCTGCCGCGGCGACGTCGTGTTCGACGACCCGGAGACGATCGAGCAGCAGCAACGGCGGGCGGCGGAATATTTGAACACGCGCCGGGGAACGGCTTCGGCGGCGCCGTCGCGCGGATTTGCGGGGATGCCGCAGTATGCCCAACCGCCCTTGTCGCAGGCTCCCCCGCCCTCGATGCAGACCATGCAAGGGGGTGACCCCCAACTCGCCGAGCTCCGGCGCGACATGGCGCGCATCATCGGCAGCCGCGACACGACCGAAGAGATGCGGCTGATGCTCGCGCAAGCTCTCGCGCAAGTCAGTCCTGCAACGGTTCAAGCGCCTCCGCCCGCTCCGGTCCCTCAAGTGAGCGATCAAGAGCGGCAATGGATCGAAGAGGGCCGCTTCCGCATGATGGCCGAACGGTTGGGGTACGTTCGGGCCGACGCCGTCGGCGTCGCGGCGCCCCCACCCGCCGCGGTGCCGCCCCCCGCGGTCGCCGTCGCGACGGGCGTGACCGATCCGCTCGCGGGCCTCAACGGCTTGATCAAAGGGCTCGAGGGGTTGGAGCTGCTCAAGCCGCGACTCGCCAAACTCGTCGGAATTCAAATGCCCGAACCGGGGGAAGAGGGCGAAGAGGAGGCGCCTGCCGCCAAGGCGATCGACACGAACCCCCTCGGGCTTCAGGAGGTCCCCGTCACCCGCTTTCTTGGCCAACCCGTGATGTTCCCCACGAAGGCCGACGGCATCGTCGAGACGATTCAGAGTTTCCTGATGGCCAATCCGCACATCGCCATGGAAGGTCTCTCGCGCCTAAGCAGTGTCTTCACGTCGGACGCTTTCTCGGCCCTGATCGCGCGGCTGACCGGAGCCCCTGCCCAAGCCGCGGCGCGCGTCGTCGCCCAGGGCGTCACGGGGACCGGCACACAATCGTTAACCAATGGCGCGGCCGCCCACGCCGCGTTGGCCCCCCTGGCGCAACAAGCGCCGATCCCCGGGCCACCCCCGCGTTATCGCGGCCCCACAGCCTAAGTCGAAGGAGATGCGGATGCCTCCCAAGAGACCCCGCGGCTTTGCGGCGATGGACCCCGAAGCCCAAAAGAAGATCGCCTCCAAGGGCGGCAAGACCGCGCACGCGTCGGGGGTCGCGCACGAATTCACCGAAGAGGAAGCCAAGGTCGCCGGCCGCAAGGGCGGCAAGACCCACAGCCGCGAGCATATGGTGGAAATCGGGCGCAAGGGCGGCAAAGCGCGGGGCAAATCCCGATCGAAGCAGGCCGCGGAATGAGCGACACGATGAAATCGGCGCTCTCCCTCGTCCCCACCGCGAATCGAATGTGGCTTTGCGTGTGGCACAAAAAGTACCAAGGGTGGGTCCTGCCCGGCGGCAAGGTCGAAGAGGGCGAGACGCCCGAGGACGCACAAGCCCGCGAGCTCTACGAAGAGACCGGGTGGGAGACCGAAGAGCGCACGTTCGTGTACGACGGGCCGTCCGAAAGTGGCCGCCGTGTGTTTGTCTATCTCGTCTCCATCCGTCGGGGCGCCTCGCGCGTCATCGCGCCTAAAACGGAGCCCGGAGCGCCTGCAATCTTGCTTGCGGCCCACAATTTGTTGCTGTGTTCGCCCTTCGCGTACTTTTACGTCGGGCTCTTCGACCATTTGCGCGCCCGAGGTTTGGTCGACGTTTGACGCGTTTGGGGGCTAAACTGCTCCCAAGAGCATGAGGTTGCCCCCGCGTCGCGTCGGCTTTGGGGTGGACCCCGCGACGCAAGCCGCCCAAGCGCAGGCGCAAGCCCAAGCCGCGCAGCAACAGGCGCAAGACCAAGCGGCCCAAGCGCAAGCGCAGGTGCAAGCCACGCAGGCGCAAGTGCAGGGCCAAATTCAGAACGTGCAGAATCAGGCCCTCGGGACGGTCACGCCCATCATCTCGAACGTTCTCGATCAGACCTCGACGACGATCTTGCAAGGGCTGCCCACGAGCGTGCAAGCGGCTCTTTCGACCGGCCAGTCCTATTTGGCCCAAGGCCAGCCAGCGTTCAACCTCGCGAGCACGATCGCGTCGGGCGGCACGCCCACGGGCCAACAGTTGATTCTTGGCTTGGCCGCGGTCGCGGGCGCGATCAACCCGCTCGCCGGCGCGATGCTCGCCGTCGCGGGCGAGGCGGCGGTGTTCGTCGCCGGCGCATTTCAATCGCTCTACACGGCGTTGGGCCTTTACACGACGCCCCCGCCCACGTGGGTTTACGTCGGGCTTCTCCGCCTTCAAGTCGATCCGTTGCCGTTTCCGCCCCTCGCGGACGGCACGATCGACCCCGCGTGGATGTCGTTTCTTCCGGTTAGCGCCTTGACCTGCAATATCGCATCGGATGTTCAAGACTTTGGTCTGCCCTGCGTCATCCCACCGAATATCCCCAATACCTATTCGCCCGACGTCGATAGCGCAACCCGCAATACGCCCTATCTCAACTTGTTGGCGACGGCGCTCACGCGTTTGACGCCCCAGCCCGTCCCGGGCGGCACACCTCCCACAGCGTTCGAACAGTATTTCAACGCACTGCTCGTCCAGAATTTGACTTATTGGGCCAACGGACAGCCGTTTGTGCCCGTTCGCTCCTTGCTCGCTGGAACTGTCACCGCATGGAATGCCTCGCACGGCGGGCCCGCGGTGCTCTTCCAACCGGGAACCACCGCGGAGCCTTTTGGGATCTCCCCTAGCCAGTACGTGCTCGCCCCCTTAGGGGCCAGCACCGCGGTCTACGCCTCGACCATCACTTGGATTTTGAGCCCCATCGGCGGAGAGGTCGACGGCAACTCCAGCATCTTGGGCGACAGCCCCGCATTGCCGATCAATAGCCCCGACGGCTCGAACGATTTGAATGCCAGAAACATCGGGAGTGGCGCGGCGAGCACGCCGGTCGCCCAAGTCGCGGCGGCCACCCTCGCCGTGCCGCTGGGCGTCGCGATGGGCGCGGTCGCCTACAGCCTCGCGCTCGGCCAAGCGCGCACCGCGGCATTGAAGGGCCTTTGGAGGTGGCTCATGGCGCGCGTCTAATCCCTGTCAAGCGGAGACATGGGTGTGTTTTGCCCCAGACCCGGGTAAGATCCGACGCAAGCGCGTCGCATGGATCAACCGTCCGATAACCTCGCGCGCGTCGGAGACTTAGGCCAACTCGTCTTCGTCCTCCGTGGCCAAGGGGGTGGCGGCGGGGCCACAGGCCCAAGAGGCGCGACCGGTCCGGCGGGGCCCGCGGGAGGACCGACCGGCCCGGCCGGCCCGACCGGCGCGGCCGGGGCCGCGGGGGCGCCCGGCGTCACAGGACCCGTTGGGGCCACCGGGCCGGCCGGAAACACGGGATTGACCGGCGCGACGGGCCCGATCGGCCCGACGGGCCCCTTCGGGGTGACCGGTCCGTCCGTTACGGGTTCTGCTGGTCCGACGGGTCCGATTGGCCCACAAGGACCGGCCGGTCCGACGGGCCCCTTCGTCGTCGGGCCGACAGGGCCGGCCGGGGCGACGGGCGTGGGGTCAACCGGGCCAGCGGGCCCCACCGGAGCCACAGGAAGCACTGGGCCGGCAGGAGCCACAGGACCGCAAGGAACAACAGGCCCGCTAGGAGGCGCCACGGGCATTCCCGGCGCGACGGGGGCTCCCGGGGCGACCGGGCCCGCGGGAGCGACAGGTCCCGCAGGAACGACAGGGTCCATTGGTAACACCGGTCCGGCGGGCGCCACAGGGCCGTCCGGGGGTACGGGAGCCGCAGGAGCAACGGGTCCGGCGGGAGCGACGGGTCCTTCGATCACCGGTCCTGCCGGAGCTCCCGGGCCCACCGGCGCGGCCGGGACGACAGGTGCGATCGGCGCCACGGGCCCCTCGGGCGCGACCGGGCCTGCCGGAGTGACCGGCCCAAGCATTACCGGCGCCGTGGGCGCCACGGGGCCCGCCGGCGCGCCCGGACCGACCGGACCTGCAGGAGCGACGGGACCTAGCGTGACGGGGCCCGCCGGCGCCACAGGTCCGGGGTACACGGGGCCCACCGGAGCCACGGGGCCCACGGGCAACACGGGGCCCACCGGAAATACCGGGCCGACGGGGAACACAGGTCCAATTGGCGCCACGGGCCCTCTTGGCGCTACGGGGCCGCTCGGCACGACCGGCCCTCAAGGGCCCATCGGCATCACGGGAAGTACCGGCCCCGCAGGGCCCACGGGGCCGGCAGGCGCCACGGGTGCGGGAACGACAGGACCGACCGGCGCGACTGGACCCATTGGACCCCAAGGACCCCAGGGTGCCACGGGTCCTTTCGTTGTTGGCCCGACCGGGCCCGCGGGCGCAACCGGTCCGTCGGTCACGGGCGCCCAAGGCCCCACTGGCGCAATTGGCGCCACGGGTCCGGCCGGAGCGACGGGGTCTTCCGTGACGGGCGCGCAGGGCCCCACCGGTCCCGCGTATACGGGGCCCATCGGTGCGACCGGCCCTTCGGGGGCGACCGGACCCGCCTATACAGGTCCGACGGGGGCGACCGGCCCGGCCGGCGCGACGGGCCCGAGCGTCACTGGGCCGATCGGCCCTACGGGTCCGGCATACACAGGCCCGATTGGAGCGACGGGGCCGAAAGGCGCGACCGGGACAACCGGCAACACGGGCCCGACAGGCAATACAGGTCCGGTGGGCGCGACCGGTCCGGCGTACACGGGGCCCGTTGGAGCCACCGGCCCCGCCGGGGCTACGGGCCCCTCCATCACAGGGCCGACCGGCGCGACAGGTCCCGCGTACACAGGCCCCATTGGCGCGACGGGGCCCGCCGGAGCAACGGGTCCTGCGGTGACCGGGCCGGCCGGTCCGACGGGTCCTCTCGGCGCGACCGGGCCAGGCGTCGCGCAGAGCCCCTGGACGAGCCTCATCACCGCGGCGAACCACGCGCTCGTCGATGCCAAAACGATTACGTTCCATGCCGAATTTCAAAATGGCAACAGCGGCGCCACGGGCGTTATTGATTGGACCGCCGCGCAGAAGCAGGCGATCACGCTGAGCTCCGTGACGGTCGCCTTCGTGTTCAACCCCGCGCCTTTGGGGGTTGGGAATTTCCTTTTGCGATCCGTCGTTGGACCCTCAGGCCCCTACGCGTGGATCTGGCCGACGGGCGCCTTCGGCGTGAAGTGGAACGCGCGCACGCCGCCCGCGCCTTCCGCCACCGCGGCATTCGAGGACATCCTGAGCTTCTATTGGAACACGACGAACTACTATGGATCGTACGGAAACAACTTCGGCTAGCGGGTTTTACGCTGTCAAGGGATGGGTGTAGACTGCCCCGGCGGGGCCGGGTAGCATTCGCCCCACCCCATGCAACAGCCCCGCGACGGCCGGCACGAAGCGATCATCGAGCGTCAGGCCTCGCAAACGGGGGGTGGAACGACCGGGACCGTCGGTGCCACGGGCCCTACAGGCGCGACGGGGCCTTCGGGCGCCACGGGCCCGGGAGTCACAGGGCCCGCCTTTACGGGACCGCGGGGGAGCACGGGCCCCACCGGAGCGACGGGTCCTACGGGCGTGACGGGCCCTGCGTTTACGGGCCCGCTCGGACCAACAGGGCCCAGTGGAGGCGCGCAAGGCGTGACCGGACCGCAGGGGCCCACCGGCCCTTCGGGCGGTCCGATTGGGCCCACCGGAGCCGTGGGAGCGACGGGCCCCGTCGGCCCCACAGGACCGGTCGGCGCGACGGGGGCGATCGGTGCGACGGGCCCCCAAATCAATTCCACGTTTGCGCACGCGACTTCCTATTTCGCGAATGACACGTTCGTGGTTCCCCCGAATGTGGTCAATCTGTTGATTGAGGGGTTTGGAGGCGGCGGTGGAGGGGGAGGCGGCGCGGTCGGCGCGAGCCCCGGCGTCTTTTCGGGAGGCGGTGGCGGCGGCGGCTCCATCGCGGGATTTGTCCCCGCGGTGGGCGTGACACCGGGCCAGAGCGTCACCGTCACGATCGGGGCAGGGGGCGCGGGCGGCCCCGCGTCGACCCAGTTGAACAACCCGAACGGGAGCCCAGGGCAACCAACCGTGTTGCAAATCGGCCCCTTCGCGATTGCGGCTTTCCCCGGCGCGCAGGGCGGGACAGGCATTGCAGGGACGAACATCGCCGCGGCGTACGGCGGCGCGCCGACGACGATGCAAGGCGCGACGCAATCACGCAGTGCGGTCGCGGGTTCAGGCGCGATCTACCCTGTGGCCCCCGGCGAGGGCGGCACGGGCGGCAACGGCCTCGGGAGCATCTTTGCGGCGAGCGCGGGCATGGACAACGGGCCGTGCTTCGGCAACGGGGCGACGGGCAACTTTGGCGGCAACGCCGGGGCGGCGGGGGGCGGTTCGTCCGTCAATGCCGGAGGCGGAGGCGGTGGCGGTGGAGGTGGTCCCGCGGGCGTCGGGGGCGCGGGCGGTGCAGGCGGAACCGGCAGCGTCGGCAGCACGGGCGGCAACGGCGCTCCGGGCAGCGCGGCGGCCGCGAACACGGGCGCAGGAGGCGGGGGAGGCGGCGCGGCCGGCGCAGGGGTCGGGAGCGGCACACCGGGGCAAGGCGCCGCGGGCGGATCGGGACGCTGCACGATCTTCTGGTGGAATTAGTCGCAATAAGACGAGCTCTTGCGTCGTCGCGCGAAGGTTAGTACTACGTAAGGCCCATGGCGGTCTCGGACGTCTCGCTTTGCGTGATCACGAAAGACGAACCCTATCTCGAAACGGCCTTATCGTTGGTTCGCCCCTTCGTGAAGCAAATCGTGGTCGTCCTGACGGGCGGGAGCCTCAAGGCATCGGAAGTCGCCCTGATCGACACGCTCGAGGAGTTCTCGGGCATCAACCCGGAGCTCGACTGCTTCGACTTCTCGCTCGCGCGCAATCGGTCGTTCGCCCTCGCGAAGTGCAAGCACGTGATGTGGATGGACGCCGACGACGAGGTGTTGGGGATCGAGAACCTCGCGAGCGAGGTGGAGTTCCTCGAAAGCCAAAATAACCCCCAAGCGCAGTTGATGTTTCCGTACCTCTACGCGTTCGATCGACGCGGCAACTGCACGTGCCGGCTCGACCGCGAGCGGCTGATGCCCAACACCGGCGGATGGTTTTGGGAAGAGCCCGTCCACGAGGCTGTGCTGCCGATCGGCAATCGCCACGCCCGGAGCGCGATTCAATGGAAGCACCACAAGGACATCGCGCAGGTCGCGGCCGCGCACGGGCGCAACATCGCGATTCTCCGCAAGGTCGTCGAGAAGCGGCCGACCGCGCGCAACGTCTACTACCTCGGCGTCGCGTGCGCCGACGGGGGGCTGCGCGAAGAGGGGGTCTTGTGGCTCGAGAAGTTCGTCGGGATGAGCACCTACGAGGACGAGCTCCACAATGCGTTCTTGGTGCTCTCCAATTTGACGTTGGCGCTAGGCAAGATTGACGACGCGATCAAGTGGGCGTGGAAGGCCGTCGAGGCCAAAGAGAAATGGTTCGAGAGCTACTTTGCGCTCTGCCGCTGCTACTACCGCCGGGCGGAGGGGTCGAACGACCGAAGGGACTGGGAGCGGTGCGTCCATTTCGGCGAGCTCGCGTTGAAGCAGCCTCCTACGATTTCATTTCAGCCCTCTCAACCGATGCTCCGCGCGCACGAGATCTTCGTGTGGCTCTCGCGCGCGTACGATCAGCTTTGGCAACCGGAGAAGGCGCTCGCAATGGCGAACGAGGGTTTGAAGGCGGTGCCCGACGACGGGGCTCTCGTCTTCAACCAATTGCTCCTCGGGGCAGCCGTCGCCCGGTCGGAGCTGCGCAATGCCGCGCGCCGCTTGTTGGACTCCAAAGGAAAAGAGCGGGCGGTCGACGCGATCATCGAGGAGGCCTTTGCGCTCATCGCGCACGACATCAGCGAGCACTTCACGGTGGAGTTCCGACCCCATATTCCGGTCTCTCCTAAAATCAGGCAGCTCAACGCCCTGCCCGAGAAGTTCGATATCGTCTTTGCGTGCGGCGACGGGTGGGTGCCTTGGGATCCGGAGGAAATTGAAAAGAAGGGCTTCGGCGGCGGCTCCGAGGTCGCGGTCGTAGAAATGGGCAAACGCCTGGCGGCCCGAGGGCATCGCGTGCGCGTCTACAACCCGTGCGTGCGGGCGGGTTTGCATGCGGGCGTCGAATACATCCGCTTCGAGGAAATGGAGAAGCTCGAGGGGTCTGCGCGAGAATGCGACGTTCTCATCGCGTGGCGGACCACGGGCTACTTGACGCGTTTTGAGGCGCATCTGAAGTTGCTATGGCTCCATGACATCGTGGCGTGGGGGACGCCCGGGCAACCCGCGAGCCTTGAGGAGATAGGGCGCGCCGATTTTGTACTTTGCGTGAGCGAATGGCACCGGCAGTACGTTGCGGCCAATCAAGGGATTCCGTTGGAGAAGATCCTCAAGACGCGCAACGGGATCGCCAACCCGGACCGCTTCGCTCGCGCGTCGGCGAGAGATCCCCATGCCGTGATTTACAATTCGAGCCCCGACCGCGGCTTGGAAATGCTCCTCGATTTGTGGCCTCTGGTACGAAAAGAAGTCCCCGACGCGTCGCTGCAAATCTTTTACGGGTTCGAGACGTGGAAAAAGATGGGGCACAACCAAGACGCGGCCGCGCGCATTGAAGCGAAGATGCTCGCGCTAAGCGAAGAAGGGGTCGTCTACAAGGGGCGCGTGCGGCCGCAAGAGCTCGCGAACGCCATGACCGCCGCGGGGTGTTGGTTTTATCCCAATTGGACCTTCCCCGAAGTCTCCTGCGTCGCGGCGATGGAGGCCCAGCTCGCCGGGCTCGTCGTTGTGAGCAGCGACTTTGCGGCACTCGCAGAGACGGTTGTCATGGGCGCCAAAGTCGGAAAGCCCGACGACTTCTTGGCGACGGCGTTGGCGGCGCTCGCGACGGGCGATGTTGCCTACAGCGGCGAGTTGCGGCACGAGCAGTCCATCGCGGCCGGCATGCTTTTCAGCCTCGATACGCTCACCGACGAGTGGGTGGTCTTGTTCAAAGAGAAGCTGGCGGCCAAGGTCGTGCCGGTCACGTTGGAGGCCTTCGAAGGAGTCTTGCCATGATCGACGACCGGCTCGAGATTCAACGCCGCATCCGCTCTGGGGAATTGTTTCAGGGCAACGTCATCCGCGTGGGGCCCGATCGGGTGATCGCGCTCGAGGAGAGCGATTGGCTCGTCTTGGAGAAGCTCGTGCGAATGCAAACTCCTCTCCGATGGGCTCGTCTCACGTTCGAGGCCGCGAAGTGAAGCTCGCGTTCGTCTTTCCCCCGATGCTCGTCGGCGGCCGCCCTCTCGACTTTGGTGCGATCGACACGTCCCCGCGGGGCACCACCGGCAGTGAGATGCAAATTCTCAGCATCGCGCGCGAGATGGCCGCGCGGGGCCATTCGGCGACCCTCTACATCGACGACCCGAACCGCGGCGAGTGGATGAACGTCGCGCTTCGGCCGTTTCAAGGCCTCCACGGCGACCGCGATCTCTACCAGGCGATTTGCACGTCGCTCGACATCAACGTCGCCCGATGGGTATCGCCCACCTCTGCCTATCGCGTGGTGTTCCAGCAGCTCAATGATTTCAACTACGCGAACGGCAAGGACTTCGCGGATTTCGTCGATCTTTTCGTGAGCCCCTCCTTTGTCCACCAGCAGTTCATGGAGGAGAGTTGGCCGACGACGAAGGGCAAATGGGAGATGCTGCCCAACGGCTGCTACCCCGCAGAGCTCGCGATGCGGCCCGAAGACGTACGGGTGCCCGGCCGGATGATTTACGCGAGCAGCCCCGATCGCGGCCTGCATCTGCTTTTGCAAGAATGGTTGGAGATCCGCAAGGCTTGCCCGCAAGCCCATTTGAAGATTTTCTATTACAGCCTCCAAAGCTGGATCGATCGCTGGAAGACGCACACGATCGAAAACCCCGCGTGGCATTGGCACTTCAAGGAGAACTTCCGCCGGGCGAAGTACATCGACCGTGCGTTGCACGTGCTGAAAGATCAGGGCATTGAGGTCGTCGGGCCGGTCAGCCGCCGGCAGCTCGCCGACGAGATGCGGCAGGCCGAAGTGTTGGCCTACCCGTGCGACACGATCGCGTGGACGGAGGGGTTTTCGTGCGCGACGCTCGAGGGGTGCGCGTCGGGCGCTCTGCCCATCATCTCGGCGATGGACGCGCTCGGATCAATTTACGAGACGGCTTGCCCGATGGTGCCGGCGCCCGCGCGAAAGCACATGCCGGAATGGCGAAATCTTGTCGTGCGGGCCTTGACCGACAAGCCTTGGGCCGAAGGCTGGCGTAGGAAAGGCGCGGCGTTCGCGGGGGCGGCCTATGGGTGGCCCGTCCTGGCCGAGCGGCTTGAACGCATTTTGGAAAAGAGGTTGCCTCGATGATCCAAGGAAGCCGCGAAATAGGCCGCGAATTCAAAGGCCGCTTCTACCGGCAAGTGGCGGTCGACCGCATGGCCGGTGATCCCTCCTGGTACTCCTTCGACGACGAGCAGTCGGTTCGCCAAGAGTTTTGGAACATCGGCGAGGGCGACCTCGTGTTCGACATCGGCGCGGCCTATGGCTCCTACGCCATCACGGCGCTTCTCATGGGCGCGTCGCACGTCTTCGCGTGGAGCCCGCAGGGGCACCCCGGCAGCCCCGACGGTGAGAAGGAAGCGGATTTCTTGCGCTCGAACGCGGAGATCAACGGGTGGGCCGACCGTTGCAGCGTCTACGAGGAAGGTCTTTTCGACCGCGCGGGGTGGTTGCATACCGAGACGCAAGAGTTTTTTCCGCTCGAGGGGGAGAAACCCCCGCCGCATTGGGGGATCATCCCCGTGCGGCCGTTCGGCGAATGGTTCGACGCGGAATTTGTCGCAAAGGGATTTCGCCTGAACTCCCCCAAGACGTGGGTGAAAATCGACGTCGAAGGGGCCGAACTTGAAGTGCTTCGCGGGCTTCGGCTCCCGTTGATCGCGCCGGCGAGCCCCAATCTTCTCATCGAGAATCACAACTTCAAGCGCGGGACGCTCGAAGACGAGGTGCGGCAGCTCGTGACCGGATGGGGCTACCACGAGGTTGCCACACGGCCGTACCACAGCGTCAGCCATAGCTTCTACGTCGCCTAAGGGGCCGAGCATAAGATTGAAGAGCTCGGCCATGTGGGGTAAAAATGCCCCGTGGCCTCTTCGACCCAGGGTGTTCTCGCCCCGTCCCGCCTGGCGTCGCGCATCAAGGCGCATGCTTTGGCAGGCATCGAAGCCGCCAAGCCGCCCATCGTGATGATCACGCCGCCCAGCGTGTTTCTTCTCGACGAGCGCGTCTTCATGAGCCTCGGGATTTTGAAAGTGGCCGCGGTGCTCGAGAAGGCCGGCCGGAAGATCGAAATGCTCGACCTTTCGGGCATCGAGAACTACTTGGACGTCGTGGCGACGCACCTCGCGTCTTCGAAGGCAACCCACGTTCTCATTACAGTGACAACGCCGCAGTTCCCCGCGACGGCCCTCATCGTCGCGTGCATCCGCGAAGTGCGGCCGGACGTCATCCTCGTCGCCGGCGGCCCGCACGTGACCCTCACGGCGGCCGCGGTGAAGCTCGAGACGAAAGCCGGCCGCGTCGCGCGCGCGCACCGGGCGCTCGATTCGCTACACCAAGTCTTTGACGTGCTCGTCGCGGGGGATGGGGAAATGGCCGTCTTTGAGGCCCTCTCCCAAAATCCCCCCAAACTCATCGATGGCGATGACAACCGCGGCCCACTCTTTATGGACAATGCGATCTACGAGGAGAGCCCTCTGCCCGCGCGGCACCTCGTGGACGTAGAAAGTTATAAATATACAATCGAGGGGCATAAGGCCACGAGCTACATCGGCCAGCTCGGTTGCCCGATGGCGTGTTCGTTCTGCGGGGGTCGCAATTCAAAGGCGCTACGCGTGATCCGAGCGCGCACGAGCAGCTCCATCGTCGATGAGCTCGAAATGCTGTATTCGCGGTACGGCTTCACTGCTTTTATGAATTATGAGGACGAGCTCAATATCAATAAGAAGGCATTTCTTGAAAGCCTCCGCGACATCCGCAAGCTTCAAGATCGCCTCGGAGTGGAGTTCCGTCTCCGTGGGTTCGTCAAGGCGGAGCTCTTCGACGAGGAGCAGGCAGAGGCGATGTTCGCCGCGGGCTTCCGGTGGATCCTCTCGGGCTTCGAGGCGGCACATCCGCGTATTCTCGAGAACATCCGCAAGAACGCCACGGTCGAAGACAACACCCGGGTCGTCCTCGCGGGGCATAAATACGGCCTGAAAACCAAAGCACTCATGAGCGTCGGTCATGCGGGGGAGAGCGAGGAGACCATCCTCGCCATCCGCCAATGGCTCATCGACGTGAAGCCCGCCGACTTCGACTGCACCGTGATCACCGTTTACCCCGGGACGCCGTACTACGACGAGGCGGTCGAAGAAGTGCCCGGAAGCGGGATCTGGACATTCACGTGCAAGAAATCGGGCGACAAGCTCCATGCGTACGATCTCGATTTTACGCAAAGCGCCGGGTACTACAAGGGCGACCCGAACGCCTACAAGTCCTACGTCTTCACCGACCATTTGAGCGCCGACCGCATTGTCGAGCTCCGCAACGTTGTCGAGCGCGACGTTCGCGCGGCATTGAACATTCCGTTCAACCCGAGCAACCCCGCGCTCCGGTACGAGCATTCCATGGGCGCCGCGCCCGGCCTGCCGTCCTTCATTCTTCGTCGGAGTGTCTGATGGCTCTCTTTTGGCAACTGCCGTTCGTGGCGGTTCTCTCGGCGACCGTCACACTTCTGGGGTGGGGCGCCATCCAAGTCGCACGGGACGCCTGGGAAGATCGCGATCTCGATGAGTGAATGCGTGCTCCACGTGGACTTTTTCGGGCGCGCGCTCGTCCGAAGGAGTTGTCGTGGGGGCGCCCCGGGCCGTGTCGGCACGCTGCTCATCGTAAGCCCCCGTGGGTCGGGGGAGGGCTACGCGTACAGCACACTCGCGCTCATGGTGGCACCGAGCGCCCGCATGCTCATTGACTATTTGTACGCCTACCTCAAACCGGGCACGACCCTTAGCATCCACGCCTCTTCCAAGCAGGCGCGGGTTTTCGCGGCGCAAGAGAGACGCCTGCGGCTCGTGCCCACCCCCGAAAGCGCCTAGCATGTTCAACTACGAAACCAACGCCCGCCTCGACAGCGTCATTGAGCTTCTCAAGAAACTGCTGCAGACGGGACTCGCGAACCAGGAGAAACTCATGGCCGATTTGACCGCTCTTACCGCCGCCGTTGCCGCCAACACCACCGCCGTCAACAGCGCCGTCGCGGCGCTGACCGCCGACGGGAGCGAACCCGCCGCCCTCGCCGCGTTGACCGCGCAACTGACCGCGAACAACACCGCGCTGACGAACGCGGTCACGCCGCCGGTCGCTGCAGTGCCGCCTGTCGCCACCTGATTTGAGCTTGACGCCCGCCTAACGTAAGCTCTGCGGGTGAGTTCGTTCGCCCCTTCTTTGGAGCATTCCCGCAAAGAAGGCGTGCGCGTGCTGCGAACGACGTACCCCCCAGGGGTCGCGGGGGTGAAGCTTTCCCTGCAACAAATCGCTCAGAGGATTCGCGAGGGCGCTTTGTCGCCCAAAGTGCAAGGCGTCGCGTTCGACGCGCTCCTTGGGGCAGGGTTTGCGGGAAGAGGGGCCAACGCGGGGGGCGCGCACGCGCGGGCCTCTGCTCTCTTGTCTTTTGTACGTCAGCACACGCTCTACGCGCCCGACCCGCCGGGCGTCGAATACATGAAGAGCGCCGAGGCGATGCTGTGCCTCGCGCCGAATCTTTGCATTCGAGGTGGCGACTGTGATGATCAGCTGATCCTCCTCGGGTCGATGGTAATGGGGGTAGGTATACCCGTTCAAGTTTTGAAGCAAACATTTGGCGTCGGCGACCAAGAGCACGTTCTTCTCGAAGCCCAAGACGATTCCGGCCAGTGGTTCCCCCTCGACCCGTCGAGCGACATGCCGGCCGGCCGCAAAGCGTACGCCTCGGAAGAATACCGTCTCGACCCTTCGAACCCGACGATGATTGGGTTGCACGGCGCGCCCGACGCGGAATTCATCGGGGTGGGGGGTCTCGGCAACGTTCGTTTCATTGGAGATACCCCCACGGCGACCACGGCGTGGACCACGACCGATATCGTGTTGGGGGTCGTCGCGCTGGGGATCGCGACGGGCCTCGCCGCCGGCTTTGTCCAGCGCGAGCGACGAAAGAGGCGCCGATGAGGGCTTACTTGCCTCCGCGCGCCGTTGGGGTGGGATCGATCCCCTTGCCGTTGGGATTCAATCAAGCGCAGATCGATCTGCAAAATCAGTTCGTGCTCGTCGTGAATGCGGGCAACACCTATTTGACGGCGGGCGAAACGGCCAATGCCCTCGCGGCCTACAAAGCGGCCGGCATGACGGGCGCGACCACGATCGGGCCCGAGATTGATCTTTCGGGCATGCCCAACACGACGCAAGAATTCACGCAACAGGCGTGGCAATTCAACGGGCTTTTGCAGGCGACGACCGACGCGCCCACCGCGCAGAAGTACGCCAACGCGATGGAAACGCTTTACCAGCTTGCGATCGCGGCGGCCAAAGAGGTCGCGAACAATGCCGCCGATCCTTCGGAGCTCGACGCGACCCCCGGCGTTCTTACGATTGGGCCCAATCGATTGCTCTTCGGAACGCTCTTTGCGGGCGCCCTGGGCGGCCTCGCGTGGGTTTGGCTCCAACGATGAGCTTCTTTGGCACATGGACCGTCAGCGACTTGAAGGCCCAACAGGCGGACCTCGCGAGCATCGGGGCGGACACCGACCTCGCCGTCTCGTCGTGCACGACGCTCGACGCGGCGACTCGTAGTGGATGGCAATCCTTCTACGCGACGGTAGTTGCTTTTGTGGCCCAGAACCCCGTGTGGCTCTTCGCGACGGGGCCCAACGACGTGCTCGCGACGGGCTCGCGCGTCGATGAAACGCAATCGCTCACCAAAAGCGTCTACGCGTGGCGTCAACAGCTCTCGGGCAAATGCAGCTTGAGTGGCCCTCTGGTGGACCCCAACCCCGGAGACGCATCGAATACGGGGTTAGCGCCGAGCACCGCGCAGACGATCGAGTACGTCGCGGTGGCCGCGGGCTTCGTCGCGTCGGCCGTCGTTGTCGTGAAGATTGCGTCGCTCTTTCCTTCTGCGAGCCAACGCGCGCGATCGCGGCGAGAGACGTATTCGAGGCGCATCGCCGCGGCCAAGTAATGCTGATTGCGAAAGGCTATAGCGTCAGCTTCAAGATGATCGAGGGGGGCACAGTCCGAGGGGGCGCAGGTGCGGCCCTTCTTCATGATCCAAGCGGCAAAACATGGCCCTCGTGCAGTGGCTTGGTCGCCTCTTTCAAAAAGGGGTTGGGCCCGATCAAAAATAACACCGCCGAGGAGTATCTCGGCATGCCGGCGCTTCGTGGAGAAATCAATCTTCCCCCGCGGCGGCTCTCGGAGTGGAGCTACGTCGGCGAAATTGCCGTCGTGAACTATCGCCGGATCGGCAAGCACGCCTCGCCGTTCTACCACCCGATCGAGGGCGGCAAAGCCAAGCTCTATCGCTGGCGCGGCCGCGTGCTGCGGATGGAGCTCGGGTCCGGGTGCGTTTGGAACTGGCGTGGCATCGTAACTCCTTGATGTTGCTAATGGCGCCGTGGGTTTTAGAGGCCTTCTTTTTCGGGGTGTAATTTTCTCTCGCGCCGGCTTGCGGGGCCCCGTGCGCTATCCGTAGCGCGCTGCATGCACGTCAAATGGACCCTCTGCTGGCAAGACCCGCATCGAAGGCCCGTCGAAGTCGCCACGGTCTTCTTCATCGCAAGCGGACCCGTCGCGATGTTCCGCGAGCCGTCGCCCTTCCTCGTGAACGATCCGCTTCGCGTCATGATGCTCGCGCGCGCGTTTCTTAGCCTCTTGCGCCTTCAGAACGTGCGCGACGAGGCGACGCTCGAGGGCCTGCTCGCGGAGCACCCGGAATTCACACTCACGAAAAGCGAGTCACTCTAGACCCAGGCCATTTTGACCCATCCGCGGCAGCCGCGTAGTCTGCTCGCGTGGCTGTCGACTACTTGCAACTCATCGCGGCCGACAGCGCGGGGGCGCACGCCAGCAACCGCAACCCGCTAAAGAAGGGAAAATCCCGCGCGGTCATCTCCCAGAACATCCGAACGGAGAGGCGCGCGGGCAAGCCCCAAAAGCAAGCAGTCGCCATCGCCCTGCACAAAGCGGGCGTAGCCCGCAAGCGATCCCCGGGTAAACGAAGACCCGGGTCGAATTTGACAAAGGGGGGCCGATCAGGTTCACTCAGCCGCAGCGCAGTACGACGATCGAAACGACGGGGACATCGGCCCACCGCCGAGGAGACACCCGCCGTGGCAAAAAGACGAGCTGGCAGAAAGCTGACGAAGGCCGAGCGCCGCCGAATTGCGTTGCGCAATTTACGCAAGGCGCATCATCACCTTCGCTACAAGCGGAAGCGCTCGGGCGTCGTCAAGAAGCGGGTGGGGGGAAGACGCGGTCCTTTGCGTAGGGTCAAACGCAAGGTCTGGACCATCAACGAGAAGCCCCGGCGGCGTCGGCGTCGGAAGTCGTCCGGGCATCGGAAAAGCCCCAAGCGTGTCGCTGCAGGTAAGAAAGCCGCGCGGACCCGCAAAAGGCGCCGTCGTAACCCGATCCCCAATCCGGTCAAGCGTCGTCGCGCCAAGCGCCGAGCCGCCCCTCGCACGCGGCGCGCCCGTCGCGTGGCCCCGCGCCGTCGTCGCCGCGTCAGCGTGCGCGTCGGCGGCAAGAAGTACGTCTGCAAACCGCGTCGGCGCCGCACGCGCACGGCGGGCGATGAGCGCGGCTTCGAATTGACGGGCGGGGATTCGTACGAACGCCCCCGCCGTCGGCGTCGTCGTAAGGCGGGCAAGCGCCGTCGCGCGCGCAAGAATCCCCTTCCGAATCCGATGCGCCGCCGTCGCCGCAAGAGCGGTCGCCGTCGCGCCCGCCGCAACCCGATCCCGAACCCGGTTCGCCGTCGCCGCTACTCCCGTCGACGCAATCCGCTCCCGAACCCGATCCCCAACCCCGTCGAAGGGCCGATGGAATTCATCGGCGCCCTCTTCGGTGTCGGCTTCGGGTTTGTACTCGCGAGCGGCGTCGACCGCTTCGCGGCGGGTCACGCGCTGACCACCACGGGCGGCGTGCTCATGGACGCGCCGGCGGCCGGCCAGATTTACGACAGCGAGGCGCCCGCGCTCCCCATTTGGGGCAACTGGCAACGTCTCGCCTACGCGGGCGGCGCTGTCGCCGTCCCAATGGTGCTCGCCGGCATGACCGGCGGCAAAGTCCGCGACGCGCTCAAGCTCATCGCGCTCGGCGCTCTCGTACGCACGGCCGGCAAGGCGATCGAGGACGCCATCGCGACCTTCGCGACCTCGCAGCCGATCGTCCAGCAGCTCTACGCGCCGGAAATCGCCGCGACCACGCGCCTCAATCAGGCGAACACCGCGGCGCTCGCGTCGGCTCCGGCCGCCACGTTCGCCGGCTTCCCCCAACAAAGACGCGCCAAGCAACTCGGCATGGGCGACAACGGCGACGGCTGCATGCCCGCCATGAACGCGGGCATCATCACGGATCCGGTCGCGGACCGGAATTCCTTCGCGACCGGCAACGGCCAGATGAGCGCGTGGCCGAGCAGTTGCGGCAATTGCGGGCAGTGCTCGCAGTGCTGCTTCAACCCGCTGGCCCCAACGCCCACGGACACGTCCTTTCCGCAGCCGCTGACGATCCCCCCGGCGCCCCCGCCGGTGATCATGACGGCGCCACCCCCTCCGCCCACGCCCCCGATGGTGTTTACGCCACCCGCGGCGCCCTCGACGCCGTTCGTGAACCCCAATTGGGTTCCCGCCAATCAAGGGCAACCACCGCCCACCCCTCCGGCCATCCCGCAAACGATCACGACGTTCATCCCCCGTTGAAGTTCCTACGCGAGGGCAGACAGGTCATGGACCACCCCCGCTGAAAGAGAAGATAGACCATGCGACCGACTCGATTTTCCGGCCCCAACGAATTGGGGTTCATCAACCGCGCCGACCCGACCCGCAAGGTCGGCATGGGCGCCCTCGGCGATGTCCGCACGATGGGTCGCCCCGAGGCGATCAACCGCTTCATTGGCGCGGTCAAAAACGCGATGGGCGCGCCCACGTACAACCTGCCGAACATCGAGACGGTCCGCATCCACTACGACGGGCCTTTGTCCGATGCGAACGTCCAAGCGAGCTTCGGCGCGAGCATCAATCCTTTGGGCAGCAACGCCGCGACGCCGCCCGCCGGCGCGTCGTCCGTAGAATCCACGATGGCGGAGCCCGGCAAGCTCCAGACGCACGCGCTCATCCTCGCGATTGGCTGGCATCTCGAGCCGGAGCCTCTCCAGTTCGAAGCCAAGGTCAACGCGTGGACGACCCCGACGGGCACGCTCAAGATGCCCGTGAGCCCCGACGACTTCACGGTCGCGGATCTCACGACCACGCTCGGCCTGACCGGCGCGCAAACGATGGTCCCCGCGTTTCTCGAGTGGGGCTGGTGGGCCGAAAAAGCGTTCTACCATATGAGCCGCGCGTACAACCTCGTGTGGCAGTGGGGCCAGCAGACGAACATCGTCAACGATTCGCTCCGCTTCACCGCGTACACCCCATCGAGCGGCCAAGAAGGCGGCGCGTCGAGCTCCGAAGTGGACGTGGCGGCGTTCATTCATCAGAGCAACCTCTATTACCAGGGCCAGCTCAATAGCGGCATGATCGCCCTGCCGGTCGACCGCACCCGCATCGGCAACATGACGCTCAACGGAACGGCCGGCTTGTCGGTCTATCGCCCGACGCGCACGTACGAGACGGTCGGCGCGACCTACGGCGGCATGGGCCTCCGGAGCTTCCTGCGCGGCAACACCGAATGGCGCAAGCTCACGGTGCCGTTCTTGCTCAAGCCGGGCGTGCCCATTGGGCTTCGCGCGGACGTCAAGAACAGCGACGATCAGGGCCTGATGCAGCAATATTTTGCCGCATCGCAACTCCTGAACGGGGTCGTCCCGGCCGACTTCACGGCCTTCCCGAACATCAGCACCGGCGCCGGCGTCTCGGGCACGAACCAGATCGGCAACGAGCCTTCTTTGGACAACCCCGTCGCGGCGCAACCGATCACGACGATCACCGATCGCGTGGTCTTCAAGGGCGGCGGCTTCAAGATCACCGTGGGGCTCAAAGGATTTGAGCTCACCGACGACCAGGCCGAGATGCTCCGCGATCCGAACTTCACGGGCGCCCTCATGGGCCAGTGCGGCTGCCAAGTCCCCACGACCTGATTCTAGGGGGCTCTCCCTCGGGGAGCCCCGCTCTCCTTCCTCTCTTGAAGGGTCTGCGCGATTATGGTCGATAAATTTCGAGTGGGAGTGGGCGCCGGGTTTCCGCTGAACAGCGGCGACGCCAACTCCATTCTGCAGATCGCGCAGTATTCGCCCCAAGTAGCCCTCGCGCTCGTCAAGCGGGTCCGGTTCGCGCCCTACCACGTCAATATCCGCGCGTCGTTTGTCGATACGACCAACACGCTCAACCCCGTCTCTTTCGATGGCGGCAATCTCAGCCAGCCGTCCGTGTGCGACTCGATTGAATACGAGGTCGACGCGCCCAACGCGTTCCCCGGCACGCAACTCAAATCGTTGAGCGACTACTTTTACGGATTGCAGAGCGGCATCCAAGCGATCATGGAGGTGCAAGGCGCCCCCCGCTACACGGTTTCCCCATTCTTCACGCCGATCCGCGCGTTGATGCACAGCCTCGGCGACGCGTGGCCCCACGGGTGGGTGCTGCAATACAACCAGACGATCTCGATGCAGTTCCAGCAAAGCCAGCCGGTCCCGACGTACCCCACGAACATCGTGGTGACGTTCCGGCTCTGGCAGCCGAGCGGGACGGACGAATTCACGGCCATGACCACCGGCGAGGCCTCGCGGCAGCTTGCGCAACTTGGGTGGGCGGTCGGCCCGCTGGTGGGCCCGTTGTACCAACAAGCGGCCGTTCAGGCGGCACCCTAATGACAAAAAGGCGTATCAAGAGGCGCCGACGGCGCGCGCGCAAGCAGAACCCCTCGGGGACCGACACCCTTCTGCTCTTGGGCCTGGTCGGCGTCGTCGGCGGGGTGGGCTACTACCTCTGGACGAAGAGCCAAGCCGCCTCCGGCGCCGCCGCGACGGCCGCCGCGAATCTGACGCCCGGCGGGCAAGCGGCCAACAAGGCCTTCGCCACCGCGGCGGACACCGCCAGCCAAAACGCCACCGCGGCAAACGCATAAATCAAAGGAACATCCTCATGGCCCGACGACGCAGACGACGACGCAACCCCGTAAACAAGACCGATTGGATGCCGATCCTCATCGGCGCGACCGGCGGGGGCCTGGCGATGTATCTCTACCTCAAGAACATGGCCGCCACGGCGCCCGCGACCCAAACGGTCAGCGTCACCACGCCGACGCTGCCCACGCTCACGACGACACCCGCAGCCACCGGCTAAGGAGACCTTCGATGAGCAGGCGGAGACGCAGCAATCCGTTGCCTGAATGGGCGGGCTTGGCTCTCGCGGCCGGCGCCGGGGTCGCGGGGACCCTCATTTACCAGACGTACATCGCGCCGTCGGTCGCAAGCACCACCACGACGAGCACCACGACGATCACGGCCTCCACACCGGCGACGACGCCCGTGGCGACGCCGGTGACGCCGACGCCCGCGATCGCGGCCGGGACCCCCACACCGACGGTCACCGCGCCTTCTTTGAGCGACGTACAGAACACGATCGCGCAACTGCAACAGCAGATTCAGGCATTGCAACAGAACGGAACCGCGACGCCCTCGACGACCGACTCGAGCGGCAATCCCGTGCAGACCGATGCGAACGGCAACCCGGTTGATGCGAACGGCAACCCGATCACGACCTCCACGAGCACGGGGACGTCCGGATTCCCGCGCCAGAACGTCTACCCCATGCGGCGGTACGGCTAAGCGATGAAAACGTGGCAGTGGGTTGCGCTCGCCGCCGGCGGCCTCGGCGTGCTCTACGTCGTGAACAACGCGATGGCCACGAGCGCCCTCGCGAGCGCTTCGACGTTGCCTTCGCCCACGTCGCCGCCCGTTCCGGCGGGCACGCCTGCCGCGTCTGCGCCAGCTTCGACGTTGACGCCCGATCAACAAGCGCAAGCCGCCGCGTTGCAACAGCAGTTGAGCGGCCTGCAAACGACGGGGACCTCGTGATGCGATGGCCCGCTCCGCCTACGACATCCAACTCGCCAATCTCGAAGAAATTCTTCGGGAGCGCGAGCGCCGTTACGACGCGGACCCCACGAAGGCCAACCTTCGCCGTGTGCAAGCGATCAAGCACGAAATTCGTGATCTGAAACAAGGAATACGCAATCCCATGAGACGCCGACGCCGCAGACGCCAGAAGAACCCCACGAGCGGGGACATCTTCCTGGTGACGCTCGGCATCGCCGCCGGCGTCGTCGGCCTCATGACGTACCAAAAGTACGTCGCACCGCAGCTCGCGGCGGGCACAACCGCCTAATTTCGCGCTCGAAAAGAGTAGGATGAGAATGTGCGCAAGGACAAGCGGAGGATTGAAGTAGCGACCACGGGAATCGACGAGGCCTTGCAAGGCCTCACGTCGGATCCCATCGGTTCGGGCCTTCCGCAAACCACCGGCCTTCGCGTCCCTCCGGTGTTGCCGGGCTACACGACCCCGCTCGCGCAGCCGCGCTACCGCTTCTGCCTCGCGACGCGCACGATTGCGGGTGGCGCCCCGACCCGTCTTATCGGCATTCGGCAAGGCGTGACGCTCGGCGTGGACGCCAATGGAGGCACGCCTCCCGTGCGGCCCGTCGAAATGGAAATTCAAACCCCGACGTTCCATTTCCCCGACGGCAACATCTCTTGGCATCTCGTCAAGGAAACCGTCGGCCATCGCGTCGTCACGACGCCGAGCACGAACGCGCCCGCGTGGAGCTACCTCGAGAGCGACGGCTCCGCGATGCTCTACAAGACGTTCACGAACACGAACGTCGATCCCGTCACGGGCGCGCCGGCCTATTACAACGTGGGCCTGACGGCGTACACGCCCCCGCCGACGCCGCACGATTGGCTCTCCATTTCGGGCCTGGGCGACTTCCATGACGTGCGCTTTCGCTGGAAAGCGAACCACGCGTGGTCGACGCTCGACGAAGTGATCGACGGGACCTGCCGCATCTCGCTCTACGCTTCGGTGTTGCAGACCAACCCCGCGACGCGCACGAACCTGACGATCCCCACGACGTACAGCCAGACCGGGATCATCCCCGAGGAAGTCTTCATCGCGGATTGGACCACCGGCGGGGGCGACGCGCCCTTCAAGGGGCCGATCTACTGGCGCATCTACGGCGCCCTCGTCTTCGAAGACGACATCGGCGGGTCCGACGCGCCACGAACGCCCGAACCGAAGGCGACGCCATGACCCAACCGGCATTCAATCTCGGAGGCGATTCGGGGGCGCTCGGCTCCAACCAGACCACCGAAGACATTGCCGCCGAAAACGAAGCGGCCGCGCAGGCGTTCGCGAATGCCGCCAACGCGGCGTCCCAAGGCGCGACGGCGCTGACCAACCCCCCCGCGCCTCCTGCCCCCGCCGCCACGCCGGACACGTCGACCCCCGACACGTCGACCCCCGACACGTCCACGCCCACGACAGACACCTCGACGCCACCGACCGCCACAACGACCGCTCCCGCGACGTTGGCGCCTGTTCCGGCCGGGACCCCCGCGCCGCCCGTCACCGCGGTCGCCGCGGCCTCGACGCCCACCACCACAGCGACGCCGGCGGTCAGTTCGAGCGCCGTACTTTGGATCGTCGGCGGAGCTCTCCTTGTGGGAGGCGCTATCGCGTACACTGTATCCACTTCAACGGCCGCTGCTCCCCGGGCCCTTCGGAAGAGAAACCCACGCCGACGAAAGAAGAATAGGAAACGATCATGAAAACCACACTCGCTCCCCGACGCGTCGGAGGCGGCCCGGCTCCCGTGGGGACGGGCTATGGCCAAACCACCTTCTCGCGCCGCGGCGCTTTGGCCACGGCCCAAAACATCGTCAACACGGCGCAATCGCCCATGGACATCGCCCGCGCGGGCAAACTCGCGATCGCCGCGGTCGTGGGCATCAACACGACCGCCGCCGCGCAAGTGGCTGCGTACGTGCGGCAGGCCGAGCGGACCTCGACGTCCACATCGCCTGTCTCGATGGCGTACCGCAAGCAGTGGTTGACCTACGCGATCATGTGGGCCGGCATCGCGCTCACGGGCGCGGGCGTCGCGGGCCTGCCGACACGCGTCGGCATGGGCGACTTGAACGTGAACGACACGCAACTCGGCGTGACCGCGTCGGCCCTCATGAGCAACCTCAATTCGGCCGGCTGCCAACAGGCATTTTCCCAGCCCGTTTCGGATTTCCAGAGCGCCTACAACGCCGCCGGTGGAACCCCTGCGCTCACGGTCGACGGGCTCTACGGCGCGCTCACGCAAGCCGCTTTGCAACAGGCGATCAATGGGCTTCCGAGCCCCATTGGGCTCACCGGCGCGACGGCGCCCGCGGGATGCGTCGCCGCGGCCTCGAGCAGCGCAGGGCAGCTCAATGTAAGCCCCACCGTCGTGCCAGGCAGCGCGCCGAGTTCCTCGAGCGCCTCCATCGCCGGCACCGATCTTGTACCGCTCGCCATCGCAGGAGTTGCAGCCGCCGGGCTCATCGGCCTCGCGATCTATGCCAAAAAGAAAAAGGGCTTCCGCATCATCCACCGACGGCCTGTCCACCACGGACGGCACGCCTACCGCTGACAACATGCCCGGCCGCCGGACCGTTCGACCCAATGGCATCCACCGCCTCGAACGTATTGCGGCGCTCGAGTTACCCGCGTTGGTCGCCCCCCCGGCCAACCCCACCGTGGAGCAGGCGATGAGCGCATGGATGGCAATGGCGCAAGCGTACGGCTCGATCGTGATGCGACAGCAGGAGTTCGAAACCGCCACGATCGAGGTACTTCGCCACATGGACCGGGCGATCGAATCGCTTACGGCGGCGGTCGATCTGCGCGTCGAGGACCCCGCAGAAGACGCGGAGGGTGATCCGCCCACCGCCCCGCGGGGCTAAGCCTTTGGACGTCTTCATCGAGAAGGTCGGCGAGCATGGCATTCTCGGGCTGATTTTGGCGATGGTCCTCACGGGCTACGTCTTCAAGGATCGGGCGCTCCAACGCGAGAAAGACGCGCGCATCGCCGACTCGAAGGCGCTCACGGACATCGCCATGCGTCTTCAAGAGCAGCACATCGCCGCGGTCGACAAACTCGCGGCGATTTTCGACGAGATGAAAAAGCTTTGGCCAGGACGTCGTGGAACCTGAGTCGACCGGACCGATGGGCGAGGCGACCGGGCCGCGCGGCGATTCCATCCCCGCGCCCAAGCCGACGATGCCGCCGCCGCTCGAGAAGCGTTCCCTGTCGGGCCACCATCCGGCCGTGACGGCCTACCGCAACAAACTCGAGTCGATTGTCGAAGGGGTCGAAGAGCGCGGCGCGGGCCTCGACGCGGAGCTGGCGGAGTATTTGGAAAAATTGCGGACCCCCGTTCCGCCAGCGCCCGACGACGATTAGCTCCGGGCGTGACGCGCCTTCATGGCGCACGAGCAGCACCGGCGTCGACGACGTGCCTGTTGGGGCCACGCGGCCAAGAGCGTCGACCGCGCGCAGTAAAGGCAAACGACCCGCCAAACAGGCGGCGCGTGCGTGCCTCGTCTTCGGACGAGTACGGGCATCATGCCGTCTTCTCCATGGCCGCTTTGATTTGCGCGACGGTGCCCGCGCGGCACGGGGCGCCAAACAAGAAGGCGCGAAGTGTCACGGGCGCAATGCCGATGCGTTTGGCCACGACGTAGAGCCCCTCCGCATCGACCCGCTTGCGGACGGTAAGATGCAGGCGCGTCACGCCGAAGTGAATACTACGTAAGGGGTTGACCTCGCAAGAGCTTGCTCTTACGGTAGCGCGCATGCACGAAGCCTCCTCGCACGGCTCCGAGTCTCCGAAGCACCCTGACCTCCACTTCACGCCTGCGGAGATGCCCAAGCGCACGATCCGCCCGCTCTACAGCAAGGTCGTCGTGCGCCGCATCGAGGCCGAGAAGCAGTCCAAAGGCGGCATCTTCATTCCCGAGAACGCCAAAGAGAAGCCCGTCGAAGCCGTGGTGCTCGCGATCGGCCACGGCAAGATGCTCCCCGACGGCAAGCTCATCGCCCTTGAAGTCAAAGTGGGTGACCGTGTGCTCGTCCACAAATACGGCGGATCGGAAGTGACGATCGACGGGCAAGAGCTACTGATTATCCATGAGGATGAGCTCCTCGCGATCCTCGAATAAGGCGCCGTTTCCGGTAGAGTGGAGAGCAAAGCATGACCCCTGACGCTCTCCTGCAGGCCTTTGAGGCGCACAATTGGATGCCCGGCCTCGTGATGCTCTCGCTGCTCGTCCGCACGTGGCTGAGCGACAAGAGTGCCTTCCCCGTGACGTTGCCGGTCGACTGGCAACCCGTCGTGGTCGCGGCCGCGACGGCCTTCGTGAACGCCGTCGCGAGCGTGCAAGCGGGGCTGCCCGCCGGCACCGTGATCATGAGCACGTTGGTCTGGGCCGCGTCGACCGGCTTCTTGGATGGAGTCCTCGTGGCGATGTGGGGGAGCCCTTCCAAGGCGCCCTGGTGGGGCAAATTCATCGTCATGGCCTTCGACGAGATCGAGGGCCACAAGGGCCCAGGCGGCGGCTTGAAGGCGACCGTGGGCCCCGGGCCGAGCATCACCGTCACCAGCGTGCCTTCGACGTCGGAGTCGAGCCCGACTCTCGTCGAGCCGACGCCCAGTCTGCCCACGAAGACGCGGCTCGCCCTGCCGGCGTTCGCCCTTCTCGCGAGCGGATGCGCGCCGGCCGTGTCGCTCCCCGGCCCGGCGGACATCGCGCTCCACTTCCAAGAGCAGAACGCTTGCGTGGAGGACGCGTCGACGCGCGCAACTACGGATAGCTGCCGCAAGACCAACATGGTCACATGGTGCAAGGCGTGGCCGGCCGCGGAAGACTGCCTCACCGATGCGGGATCCGACGCGGCTCCCGTTGCGGCCCCCGATGCGAAGGGAGACAGCCAATGAGCCTCCTCGGCGATGTGATCACGGTCGCGCAGCTCTTCGACGCCGAGCTGCCGGAGCTCGGGGACCTCTTCAACGCGGTCAAGGACGCGATCGATCAAAAGAACGCCGCGGCCGCGACGCAGGCCTCGATCGCGGCGGTTGACGTCGCGGTCGACGTGAACGAAGACCTCAAATTCCCCAAAGCCGATGGCTAAACAAGTTCTCCACGAGCTCTCGCGCCAGATTTTGATCGGGTTTGGGCGCATCGGCGGGCGCGCGGCCGCGTCGGCGATGAAGAGCGTTCTTCGCGATGGGCGCACGATCGCCAAGCAAGTGGAAGATCGCTTCTCCGTGGCGAGCGAACGCATCGACGAAATGCTTGGGGGCGAGGGGCGCGATCGCGACAGGGACGATCGATGAGCGTCCAGCGCGGTCGCTGCCCGTACTGCCACGGCCCCGTCGCGTACGACGACGAGCTCGAAATCATCGGCCACCGCTACCCTCTCTGCGAGTCGTTCGTCCGCGCGATGAACGGCCGCGCGCCCGTCGGCAGCGTCTCGGACGAGCACATGGTCGCGCTGACGGGCGCCCCCTTGAAGGAGATGCTCAATTGAATCCCGTCGTGCGCGCGCTCACCGCCGGCATGCGCGGGGTTGATTGCAACACCAAGCTCTCCGCGCTCTCCGCGGCCGACTTGCGCAAAGCCGAAATCGACTTCGCGATGCGCTACGTGCCGCTGAGCGGCAACCTTCTCGGGGAAGACCTCGACGTCGTGGAGCTCGAAGCGTGCCTTGCGGAGGGCCTCGCGATCGGGTGCGTGCAACACACGCGCAAGGCGGGGCTCTTTCTGCCCAACGCGAAGGACGGTGAGGCCGACGGCCGTGCGGCGTGCGACGCCGCGGTCGACGCCGGCGTCCCGCAAGGCTGCACGATCTTCTACGACATGGAGGGGCCGGCCGTCGGCACGACCGCCGACGATTGCGCCGCGTACGACGCCGCGTGGTGCAACGTCGCGATCGGCGACGGTTTCATGCCCGGCGGCTACTTCGGGTATGGCTTGCCGAAGGATCTGACGCCCGAGCGGCTCTACGGTCTCAAGGTCGTACGGTATTGGAAGAGCGGCAGCATCGTGGTGGCGCCGGCGACTTGTAGCTGGTGCATGCAGCAGCAGTTTCCGTTCAACCAGCGGCTCGGGGGCGTCGCGGTCGACCTCGACGCGGTGAAGGGCGACCTACTGGGGCGCTTCCCGGTGTGCGTCTTCCCGGGCGATGCGAACGTCGCGTAGCAACGCATCCCATTGCCAGGCGACGTTGAGGCTCGTTGCGAGTGCGATCGCCAACGCGAGCCAGCTCAAGGGCCTAGCCATCCTTCGACCATCTCTGGCGTGACCGTGCGGCCCATTGCCGCGCAGAGCCCCCGCGCGATTTGTTCGGGGGAGTACCCCTTTGCGCGAAGGTCGCGCGCGCTTCGCTGGGCGAAGGCCACTTCCGAAGGCTGAATGGCCTTGGAGGGCTTGCCCGTGCGCGGCCGCGCGACGAGCGGACGGCCGTCGGCGGGATTCTTGTAGAAATCGTCCTCCGCGGCCACCCGCGCATTCTAGCGCGCGTGTCAGTGGCCGCGTGGTGGCCGCGAAAGCCGCATGCAGGCCACAGCGCTCAGCGGTTCCAATGCGAGTGGTAGCCGTACCCCCACGTTCCCCACACTCCGCCCTCGCCGAGCAAGAACGAAATCGCAAAAAGCACGAGCAGGATCGTCAAGATGAGACGCACGGGCGCCTGCATGGGCGGGGGCGCGACCGCGACGATGAGCCCGATCAGCCAATAGAGCATGTAGAAAATCAGGCACGCGATCAGGAGCGCGACGACGAGACCGATGAGTGAATCCATGAGGGCGTCGCAATGCAAGCGCTCGGCCGGGGCGGAAACGACTCACTTGCGCTCGCTAGTGAGCGTTGTCATGTTCGCGCTTGCATGCCCGAGATTTTCATCTTCAGTCAAGTCAGCGGCGCGATCGATGCGCGGTTCCATGAAACTCGTGGGGCTTGCCCCTATTGCAGTTGGGCCCCTGCAGCATCAACGACCGTGCAGGTCGTTTGGCCAAGCGGCTTCGAGGAAACGCGCGCGGTCAGCGGCAGTGGGTACCCATTGCCCAGCAATCAAAGCCGCACGCGAATCACGATGGAGGTGACGTGCCCTTGCGGCATGTCCAAATTCCGGTACGCAGACACCGAACGCGCACCTGCGCCTACCCCCTAAATGCCTAAATGTCATGCGTTCGGGCGTTCGGGCGACGCTCGGCGCGACCCACAACCGGACCTCACCGAGTCGGGGGGCTTTGCGGGCCGGTTTTGAGTCACTCGCACGGACGGGGTAGCCTTCGACACTTGATGGCCGTCGCGATTTACATGCGCGTGAGCAAAGACGACGGCAGCCAGACGACGAGCAACCAGGCGCCCGAGTGCCGGGCGCTCGCCGCGCTCCGCGGAAGCTCCGACCCGTTGGTCTACGAGGAAATGATCTCCGCGGCGAAACGGCGCCCGACGTTCGAAGCCATGATGGCCGACGCGGCCGCGGGGAAATTCGATGTGCTTGTCGTGTGGGCGATCGATCGCTTTGGTCGTTCGATGATGGGCAACTTGCAAGACGTCACCGCGCTCGATCACGCGGGTGTGGCGGTCGTGAGCGTACGCGAACCGTGGCTCGACACCGCCGGGCCAACGCGCGGACTTCTGCTTGCGATCTTCTCATGGGTGGCTGAGCAAGAACGCGCGCGCCTCATCGAACGCACCAAAGCGGGAATCGCGCGCGCGCGCGCCTCCGGCAAGACCATCGGGCGCCCTAAAACGCGCGTGGTCGACGTCGAAACGGCGCGAAGGATGCTCGGGGAGGGTGCGAGCGTGCGCGCGTGTTCGCGGGCCCTTGGCGTGCCGCTGGCGACACTGCAACGCGCGTTGACGGCCTAACGCGCCTTTCGTCGCTCGCTTTTTGCAGCGATAGCCCGCCGTTCTTTGCGGTTTAGAGGCGTCTTTTCCGCGGCCCTTTCCGTGAAATAAAAACGCCTTTCGCTCGGAGGAAATCGCGCGATTTTCGCTTCGATCGAAGCCCGTTGGATCGGCAGGCCCGACCGCCAAGGGCCGCGCCACGTTCGGAGCTCACTCGGGGGTCATACCGCGGGAGGGTAGGGCTTTGGGGCCGCTCTGACGTTTCGGGGGCTGGTCGGGAGAGTATCCGAGGGGAGGGATCTATCACACGAAGTGATGGCCCCCCATCCCATGAGATGGGGATACCCCCAGGTCATGTGATACCCCCTCGACGTTTTGGGGCCCTCAAAAGGCGCTAAAACAGGGAAAAAACCATGCCAACTAGGTATGACCTCTTTTCTACCCCTATGACACCCTAAGCGGTTGAAAACATTAGGGTTTATTCTGACCCACGTCAGCATTACCGTGGGGCTGGAATGACCCGGCCTCGGAATCATTGGGCTTTTAGGTATTGCCAGCGCTGGCAAAGGGGTTGCATACTGTTGGGTATGGTCACGAAAGAGGGTCAACAGACAGTAAGTAGCCCTGGCGCCAAGCGTTCCGCCTTCACGAGAACGTTCACGGTGCGGTACGTCCACAAAATCTCCCCGTCGGAAAAAGACGTAGGGCCCAACGTGACTTTGGCCCTCGCGGATCTTGAGGATCGTAAAAAGATCGGTGCGGCGCTCCGGGCGACAGGCATTCTCATAGCAGGTGCCCGCGCGGCGGGATTGCGCGTCGACGCGGCTTCCGGGCGCGTTGTGGTCTTCCCGACCTGCCCCGGACTCACGACTTATTGGCATTCTATTATACTCACCCCGTACAAGATGTTTGAATAGCTTCTAAACTCGATTCGTCTAATCCCCAGTAACCGAAAGCGGACGAGAAAACATCCGCAAAAGGAATCCCCCGATGGCTCATATATACCTCCTCAAAGTAGGCGATTCTACGCTTAGCGGGCATACGACGCTCGACGAAGCCAAAGAAGAAGCCCGCTGGCTCGTCACCGCGGCAACGCGCAAAGGCGAGCCGCTACGGGTCAAGATCTGCTACGCAAAAACGGGCGAAGTGCTTGGGGGTGCATGCACGCGCATGCAGGCCGACTCGTGAAATATTCCGACGCTTGGCGCTTCTTCCGCTCGCAAGGCTTTGATTCAAGCACGGCTACGGCGCTCGCGAGCGCCGAGCAAGGCATCCCCGAAGGCTGGCACGTTCACGTGGAAGACGAGTCCGAGCCGTGGGACGGAGAAGAGAACACTGCGCCCCGTTTCTGTTATTGCGTCGTCTTACGCGACGGAGAACGCAACGTGCTTGGATCGCTCGGCATGATTGGGGTCGATCAGGCCGATGACCCTTACCTTCGCGTCGTTTCGGCCGAGCTCATTCTCGAAGCGCTCGACGCGCGCAGTACAAAGGACCGCACCATCAACGGCAACGCATCCGTTGCGTGCACCTAATTCGCGTTTCGCGCGCATGCCTCTTAGGCCTCCTAGAAGGCATGCCGCGGCACACGAGCCGCAAAAACCCCGATTAGCTGGCGGGAAACACCAGCCCCGGAGCATTCCCATGTCGACATTCCTTCATGCTGCCAATTCCGAATGGGCCAATCGGCCCGCCGACGAACGATTCTGGACACTCCGCGATATGCGCATCGCTTGCGAGACCGCGCGCGCCAACAGCATTGGCAAGCGCGTCTCCTTCAACGCCTTGCGCGCGGCCCCTACAGAGAACGGCAAAGCCGTAGCGCTTTGGCACGACGCGAGCGAGCCCGCGCGCTTTACGCACTATGCGTTCGGCCAGCTTTGCGGGGCGGTCCAGGCGCCTGCGAGCTACCTTCGCGAGCTCCCCGCGCACGTTGCGGCCGATTGCTTGAATGCGGGGCTTATTCGCGCGAGCAACACCGATCGGACGCCTCGCGATCTGCTCTTTCACAAGAATGGCGGCCTCACGCTGAGGGCGTGCCTCTCCGATCGCTACGATCGCGTGTGGGACAACGAGCTATGCGCGATGCTCGAACGTCTCGACGGGTGGCGTCCGCCGGCCGGCCGGGTCTCCTACTCGCCAGGGGCCGAGGCAGACGCGCGCAATCGGCCCGCCACGGCGGACGATATTCTTCCCGGTCAGATCAACATCAAAGAGGGCGACGTCATCGGCCCGGCCGGGCTTTACGCCTCCGACCATGACATGTTTGCGTTCTTGGTCGCGCCCGATCGTGTCATCTCGGATGGCGGTACGGGGAGCTTGATGCGCGGCATCTTCGTCCGCAATTCCGAAGTGGGCGACGCGTCGCTGTCCGTGACGTTTTTCCTCATGCAGGCGGTGTGCGGCAATCACATTGTCTGGAACGCGACGGGCGTCCACGAAATTCGCGTCCGGCACTTGGGGGAAGGCACGCTGAAACGAGCCTTCCGAGGCTTCGAGGCTGAATTGCGCCGCTACCACGATTCCGCCGCGGAAGAAGAGAAGGGCATCCTGGCGGCCCGACGGCTCGTGTTGGGCGACACGAAAGAGGAGGTCCTCGACGCCCTTTGCAAGTACGCGAAGGGGCATTCTATCCCGCTCTCTCGCCCGCGCTTTCTCGAGGCGTACGAAACGGCGGAAGAGCACCGCGATTGGTATGGCGACCCGCGAAGCTTGTGGGCCAACATCGCGGGGCTGACGCACGCTTCCCAGAAAACGGGCTTTGCGGATGATCGCACGGTGGTTGACAAATCGGCCGGCAAGCTCATGGCCATGGCGTTCTAGTCCGCGGGGCGGGTGTTGCCTCTGTCTGCTCGGAGGAGTGGACGGGGGCAACGCCAGCCCTATGGGCTGAGAACAAGGATTAGCCGTGAGCGCCATGATCACCGATAGACTCATCCGACTGTTTCGCGACACGGCGGGCGCCGCGGGCGATCTCGTGGCCGTCCGCATCTGTGATGCCGCGTTGGGCGGCACGACGGACGAACGGCCAGAATTGAGCCAGCGGGACGCCGAAACGCTTGCGCGCGAGCTCGGCGACGGCAGTGTGGAGCACGCGCGCGAAGTCGTCGAAAGCATGCGACGGCAAGGCATGCAGTCTTTTTACCGAGAACGAATCCGCGCGAAAGGGGAAAGACCGTGAGTTATTGGAAAGCGTTCGCGCAAGCCCGCGATGAGCGGGGGGATTTGTTCGAGCGGCACGTTGCGGCCTTGGAGGCGTTGCATCACGTGGCCGCGGCGCTGGACGTCACGGCGGACAACCGAACGAAGCCGACGGACGAGGAGGCTTTGCTCGAAGCCGTGCGTCAAATGAAAGAAGACTTGAAGGACGCCCGCGCGGGGGAAGACAAAGCCGACGAAGAACGCCGTTCGGCCGAAAGCTCTCTCGACCATGCGCTTGCGCGAGAGGTCGGCTTGGTCAAGCAGATTGACGAGTGGATGACGCGAAGCACGCTTCCCTCTGAGCTCCCGACGATCGGGCGACTCGAAGCGCGCGCTGGCGCTCTCTTGAAGGAGCGCGATCAAGCCTTGGGAGAGCTCGACGTGATCAAAGCCGTGAACGATGAGCTCCTAAGGCAAGTGGAGGCCCTTCGCGCCGAGAGCGAAGCACACGCCGATGCCCTTGCCGCGGCTCGCACGTTCGTCGCCCGCGCGGAAAAAGCGGGCTTGAAGGCCCGCCCGCGGCATGCCCGGCCGGTGCCGCGATGACGCCGGGGTTCCTAGTGACCGCCGCGATATCGCAACTGCGCTCGCCGATGCTTTGCGCATGGGCCAACCGCCCCGAGCGCCGCGCGCACTTTGAGACGCTCGCCCGGCTCGTGATTGACGGGGGCAACCTCCCGCCGTTCGAAATGCGCGCGGCTGTTCGTCGCGAAATCGCGGAGGCGTACGATCGCCACATCGCCGCATTGAAAGAACGCCCATGAGCAAAATCAAAGAAACCCGCGAAGAGCGGGAAGCCCGCGCGGCCCTCGAGCGGCGCGTCCACGAGATCGGCCGCACCATCGCGTCCCAATTGCCGCCCGGTGTCGGCTTCACGCTGCTCCTTTTCACGTACGGAAACAACGGCGCTTTGGCGTACCTCTCGAGCGCCGACCGGGCCGACGTCACCAAAGTCATGAAAGAATTCATCGCGCGGCATGACAAGGGGATCGCATGATGGAATGCAGTTCCAAAGAAATCCCCGGCCCTTGCGCCGTCTGCGGTCTGGACGAACCGTGCGCGTCATGGGATCACAAACCCCACTGTTACGACTGTTGGCATCGCGCCCGGGAGGCGACGCAAGCCTACCAAGCCGTGCGTGTCGACCCGCCCGAGCAAATCGCGCAGTACGGCCATTTTTGGGCGGGCATTTCCGGCACGCTCGACGAGGCCACGGCCTTCGCGCGAGAAATGGAGAAACGCACGATGGGCCGCGACGTCTACGAAGTCCTGCCCTCGCGTTGGAACGGCGAGCGGCGCTCCCATCCGGGCTACCTGGCGCGACGCCGCGCAAGCATCGTTGCCGCACATCCCGAATACACCCTACCTCGGAGAGAGAATGACTGATATTCAAGTGCTTACAGCTGCGCTCCAAAAAGCACGTGCGGCCCTCGCGGCAGCAAGCGCCGACGAAAGCGGTTTGTACGATCTCGGGCTCGCCGCGATGGCAGCGCCTAGCTGGGGCGACGAAGAAAAGGCGGCCTTGAACGCGGCCGATGCGTTGCTCGCCGCGGTCAAAGAAGCCATCGAGGAAGCCGATGACGCATTAGGTCAAGTTGCATGAGCCGCTTTGCCGAGCGCACCTACGTGACCGTCGAGGAATCCCGCGCGGAGCTCGACGCCCTCTTGCAAAAGCACGGCGCGAGCTCCCGCATGATTGGCGTGGACGACGAACAAAACCGCGCGGTGGTCGCTTTCGCGCTCGGCGGGGCCAAATTCCGATTGAACATTCCTCTTCCGGAGGACCCTCACAAGCAACGCACGGCCAGCGGCAAGCCGAACTCCTGGAAGAATGAGCAAGCGAGCCGCACCCGCTGGCGCCTCGTGCTGCTTCTTGTGAAAGCCAAGCTCGAAGCGATCCGTCTTGGGTTGAGTACCGCGCCGCGCGAATTCATGGCCGACCTCGTGACCGACGATGGGCGCACGCTGGAGGAAGTGCTCGCCGGCGGAGGAATGCCCCAACTGCTGCTAGCGGCCGGCCCTCCTCTGCCTTCCAACGGCAAGCCCCCAAAGGCGAAGGAGAAATCCCGATGATCCCTCATATCGGCCAGCGGATCAAAATTGGCGGCCGCCTCTACATCGTGCGGGCGCTCGACCAGCCCGGCGGAGTCGACGCCTTGCAAGCGAACGTCGAATCGGTCGACGGGTTTCTCACGTGGGTTGACGTCCGCGACTTTGACGACGAGAGCCCGTCGTACCGCAAGCCGACGCCGCGCGAGCCCGCGCGAGCGTGCGCCACATGCGGCCAGCCATCTCTTGAAGGGGGAACGACATGCAATGCCTGTTGGGAATTCGAAAGCCGCTTGGATGGATACCTTCAGCGTGGGGGCGCGAAAGCCATCGCCGCGATTACCCAAGCGCTGCGCAAGAACGGATGGCTCCGTCCCCGAACCGTCGAGAAAAAGACATGAGAGCCCTGCTCGAACACGCCGCGCGCGCCCGCCATCTGGTCGAGTCCGAAGAGCTCGACGCCACGACGACCCATGCGCTCAAGCAATTGGTCGATTTTGTGTTCGCGGCGTGCCCGGCGACCTCCAACTTCGTCGAGCCGACGCGCTCCCCCCACACGCTCTACACGCACCCGAACGGCCGCTGTTGCGTCACCCTGGAGCCGAACGACCTGCGGACGCCGTACTACGAATGGCGAAGCGTCTACGGCTCCTGGAGCCTCTACGATCGGCATTGCTGGCAAGATGACGCCCTTCGGCTCGCCGCGGGGAGCGTCCGGCCCTTGCCGCGTCCGGTGTCGAGCCGGCCGCCCCCGCTGCCGATTCCGGCCGGCCCGCCGTCCGTCGAGATCATGCCGCTTGAAGAGCAGATTCGGCAACTGCTGCTCGTCTCGAAAGATTGTGGGGCGTACGACGGCTCGACCGAAAAGGCGTTGGAGTGCCTGCAACGGGCGGGCTTTGCCACGCACGACCCGGACGTGATGAACGCCTTGTGGCGGGTCACGCGGGGGATTTACTACAAAGAACTGCCGTTCGAAGTGGCAGCCGCGAAGCTGCTCGGAGAATCGCCTTGCCGGCAGGCGCCTGAATGAGCGGGGCCCCGCACAACCCGCGCCTGACCGCGCTTTGGATCACCGATCCCCACGGCGCGGCTGCCATCGTGCGCGACGCGCTTGAAAACAACGACACATTGGAAGAAGCGGCCGGCTGGCTGCAGGTTGGCCTGCGCACGCTGTACCGTTGGATTGAAACGAGACCCGAATTGCGACTAGGAGACGGCGAGATGACCCCTCGACAACTGCGAGGCGCGATCAACCGCGCCAAGAACGTCTACGCGCTTTGCGCGTACAACCCCGAAAATACTTTCCATGTGAAAGTAAGCAAGGAGGCCGCAAGGGAGCTGTCCGACGCGGCGCATAGCGAGGACGGCAAGCCCGAGGACATCGTGGCGAGCGAGGACAGTGGGGATTTGTACATCGGGTTTTTGCCTGGGGGTGGGGTGGAGAAAACGAAAGAGGAGGAGAACGACGATGAGTAGCAAAAAGTCTTACGAGCTCGGCATGGCGGCGATGAACGGCTCTCCGCGAGCGCCCAAAGTGACGGTGGAGGTTCTAGGACGCGGGCAGGCCTCGCACGAAGAAGTGTTCGAAGCTCTCAAGTGCAACGGCGAGCGCGTCTCCGTGCCTTGGGAGTTGCCGCCCAATGGCCTCGAGCTGCGCAAAGCCCTCCCCGACGACATCCTCGACGCCCACCGCGCATTTCTCAGTGCGCTCACCGAAATGGCGGTCAACGTCGAGTTGGGCAACTACACGCTCTCGGAGATTCAAAAGCACCTCGAAGAGGCGGTGCTCGCGGCCGATGAGATCGCGAAGGCGCTCAAGACGCTGGTGGGCCCATGAGGTTTTTTATTCTCGTCGTGTTGGGCGCCCTCTTCGGGGCCGCCGTCGTTGGGGGTGCTTGGGTGAACGCGCATGATCGCACCGAATTTTGGGGGGAGCCGTGACCGCGCCTCTCACCCTCGTCAAGCTCGATACGTTGGGGCAGTTCCCCGAAGTCGACCAATTGTCTTTCTTGATGTCGAACGTCCCGCGCGAAGGCGACCGTGTGCATCTCGACGAGTACAACCTGCATTTGACCATCGTTCGGGTCCGATGGGTTTTCACCAAAGACGGCACGTCGCACGCCGAGCTGGTGTTTCGATGAGCCCCTATCTTCGCCGGGCCTATGTGGCCTACGGCCATCTTCGGCACTATTGCGATCACCTTCAATTGACGTGCGACTCCGCGTACGGCCGGCGCGTGCTCGCGCTTCGCTTGCGCGTTCGCGGCGAGCGTCACGGCTACGTGCGCTACGCGTTGATTTCAGAGCAGGACAACCCCGAGAAGGAGCTCTGCTACTTCCTCGAGCAAGCCGAAGACAGCGTTGCTCTGCATGCGATCAAAGCGTCGCTGATTGAAGAATGCGCGCTCGCGTTCGCGGTCGCGGAGGGGTCCTCCCATGCGAACTAAAACGATTTGGATGCTCGCGCTTCTGCCGGCGTGCGGAGGGGCCTCCTTCGAATTCGCAACACCCCCGCCGCTCGATGCTGGGCCCTTCGGCGCAGGGCCCGAAGCAAGCGCCCTCGGAGAGGATGCATCGCCCCAAAGCTTAGACGCCTCACCCCAAGATTTAGACGCCTCGCCCTTCGACGCCGGGTCGACGTGCGCGCCCTTCGCGTGGGTGTCCCCCGCCGACGGGTCAACGGCCAGCCCCTTTCTCAATTGCCAAATCAACGCCGACCCTTCGACGTACCTCCCGCAATACTACGCCGTGCAGACGACAAAAGCGCAAGGCTGTTTCTTGGAGCAGACCCCCCTTGCGTGCCGCTGCGCCGGTGACTACAGTTGCGCTTGCTTGAAACTAAATAGTACGTACTGCACCGGAACGAATTTTCAAAGCTGCGACGAGCATCTCGGCGCCCCTCTCGTCACTTGCAACTAAGCGTTGTGACTGTCCGTTCCGCCTCATTCCGTTTTGACACACCTGGCCGACCCCCACCCCGTTCGACGAGCCAAGCCGCACCGGTGCCGCCCATTTCACCGCGACATGCCGAGCCAACTCACTCTTATCGATCCGACAGATCGCTCCAAGTCAGCTCGTGCCTTTTCGACGAACTGCGCCTTACCGTTGCGAACCGTTGCGACATGCCCAACCCTCCCCATCCATTCGACGAGCCACACCGAGCCCACCCCGTTCGACGAGCCAAGCCGAGAGCCGTCCGCCCCATCCCGTGCGACATACCGCACCGTCTCCCTTCGGGCCTATTCGACAATCCAAGCCGCGATCTGTCCGCCCTGGCCCCTTCGACGATCTAGCCCTCTCCCCCTCCTTGCGACAAGTCACGCCGACACGTGCCATCGCCTCGCGACACACCTGTACGCCCCGGCCCGTCCCGCTCCCTCGCGACAAGCCACGCCGACACCCCTCGCGCCCGTACGACAGGCCGAGCCGTTACTCAATCTGAACTTCCCCTTGCGACATACCCAGCCGCAACGTGCCCATCCGAACCCTTGCGACAAACCCGAACTTACCGCACGCTGCCTATCCCTTTGCGACAGCTCACACCATACCCCCTCCCGGCGCGACAAGCCACGCCGTACCCCATCCGGTCGACATGCCCAGTCCTCCCGTTTCTGCGCGACCATCCGTTCTCGGCCCAGCCCAGCCTCCACGTTGCGACAGACCAGGTCATACCCGACTATCCCGGCGCGACAGGCCATGCCCAGCCCCTCCCGCTCCCCCGCGACATGCCCCGCCTCACCGATTCTATCCCGCTCGACACTCCGGGCCGCGACAGACCGATCCCCTCCCGCACGACACTCCGACCCGCGACATGCCTAACCGCCGCGACGAATCAGGCCGCGACAAACCGCTCCCCCGCGACATGCCCCACCGACTCACCCCGCTTTAGCCCCTTCCCCCCAAGAGCCCAATGACCAAAGAAGCCACCCGCCCCGCAAAGTTCGATCCCCGCCCCCTCTATGACGTCTACCGCGTCAGCCTTCGCATGCGCGACCGCATCTGCGGGGGCATGCCCAAAAACCCCGATCTTCTCAAAGGGTGGATCGCGGCTACGACCGAGCACGACGACGCCAAAACGACGGAGCTCGAAAAGGAAGCCCGCGAAGCGCTCCTCGAGCCCACCGTAGAGAAGTCGTGGAATACCTTCCCGGCGGACAAAAAAGGACTCTTCGTCTGGAGCCGACAGATCAAAGCGCTCTTCAAAGAGAGCGCCACGATGCTGCGGATCACGACCCAGAAGATCGGAAGCAAGCAAATCTTTCAACACGGGTTTGAAATCAAAGGGCCCGACGTGGACGACCGCGTCTACCTCGGGGCCGACAAACCCGACGGCTTCGACGAAGGCCCGATTCACGTGCAAACCGCGCAAGGGCCGCGCACGGCCATCAAGCGCGTCGACTATGTGAGTCGGCCTTTGCTCCATTTTGAAGTGTGGGTGCTCACGACGGCGACCGCGGAGAAGCGCCACGTCGGCGAAGAAGATCTCGTCAAGATGCTGGTCTTCGGGCAAGAGAACGGCTTGGGCGCCGACCGGAGCCAAGGGCGCGGCAAGTTCGATTTGCTGGAGTTCCAACGCGTCCCGGCGTGACTTACCAAACCTCATCGAGCCGACATGACTTACCGCGCCTCGATCGATCCAATGCGACGTGACCTGCCGTACCGAGTACCGACCCGTTCTGACGTACCAGACCAATGCTTGTTCAAACCCGCGCGACAAGCCCACACGACCCCATCCGAGTCGACTCGACGCGCCCTACCCCAACGCCTCTGCCCAACCCGTTTCGACGATCCTAGCCGCCTCTTCTCGCTTCGACGAGCCGTGCCTAGCCCCGCCGATCCGACACTCCAAGCCGCTTCGAGCCCTTGCGACTTACCGCGCCACACTCAAGCCATCTCATTGCGACAGTTCATGCCGAGTCAGACCCTCGCGACAGATCAAATCCAGTCAGCCTAGCCCCCCGCGCGGCGGATCATGCCAGACCTGACCCCTTCGACAATCCGTCCCCCACCGCGCCATCGCGACGCACCGCGCCCAGTTCTGCCTAGCCACTCCCTTACGACAGACTACGCCACGCCCCACCGCCCCTCTTTGACGACCCACGCCATACCTGCCCCGCGCGACAAGCCAATCCATCCCGAGTCAATTCGACAAGCCGAGCCCATACCGTTCTGCCCAACCCATGATCCGCGTCGTCAAACTTGAAAAGCCGCATTACGGCCTGCTCTCCGACCGCTTCTCGCCGGCCCTGCGCGCGGCGTGCAACGCCGTCCCCGGCATGCGTTGGGAGGGCGGCCCGTGGCGGGGTTATCCCGATGCGATTTCAAGCGTCTTGCGGATACTGAAGAAGCAGGGGGTTTTGTTTGATAAGAGCGCCTTGCCGAAGCCGGGGGACTACGGCGAACCGCTCATGCCCGTTGCGGATTCGCAGCTCCGCGACTACCAGAAGGTCGGCGTCCGGTTTTTGCTCAATCAAGGGCCGACCGGCGCGCTGCTCGCCGATGGGATGGGCGTCGGCAAGTCCGCGCAGGCCATGACGGCGGCGCGGGCACTCAGAGAGAAAACTTTGGTGGTCTGCCCGTCGTACGTCCGCGGCGTCTGGGCGCATCTCGACGCGTCGCGAGAGAAGCACAATAAGGGCCAAATACAGCGGTGGTGGCCCGCCGCGCGCAACGTCTGCACGCCCGAAGGCGTCAACCCCTTTACGCCTCTGCGACGCGCGACCAAGGCGGAGCTAACCGAAGGAAGAAAGCCGCTGCATCACAAGATGGTCGACGGGCGTTTTCCTTCTGTCTTAGAGAACGCCGATGTCGTCGTTATCCACTACGACATTGTCTACGCCTGGGTCGAGGTGTTGCTCCAATGGGGCTATCGCACGTTGATTCTCGACGAAGCGCACCTTGCGCTCCAAAGCGCGAAATCCCGCCGTGGGGCCGCGGTGGCCCTGCTCGCGCGCCACGCGAGCGCGAAGTTCGCACTGACCGGCACCCCGCCCGTCGAACGGCCGCGCGATTTGTGGAATTTGATCGACACGATCTCGCCCGGCCGCATGGGGCACTTCTTCAACTACGGCTTGACCTTTTGCGCCGGCCAGAAGGTCGAAGTGACAAAAGACAAGATAGTGTGGCAGTTCGACGGCAAATCGAATCTCAAGACTTTATCGCGAAGGCTCCGGTACTTCATGCTCCGCCGAACCGTCCAAGACGTCCGCCTCGAGCTGCCGCCGATGACGCGCCAAATCATCGACGTCGAAATCCCCGCGAAGAAACGCGTCATGGCGACCGGCAGCATTCTGAAGAGCTCCAAAGCGATGCGTGAAGTCTTGAACCTCGCGGCCGACGGCAAGCTCAACCCTTCCATCGAGCTCATTGCCGGCCACGCCCAGGAGGGCCATCACGTCATCGTCTTCACGTGGCGCCGCGCGATCGCGAGCTACATCGCGAACGCCATGGCGGCGCGCGACATTCCGGCCGACGTCATCTTCGGGGGCGTCCCGGGGGCCAAACGGCGCGAGCGCATCGAGAACGCGAAGCTTCAGACCTGCCACGTGATGGCATGCACGATCGACTCCACGTCCACGGGCATCGACCTTTCCTACGCCGACGTGGCCGTCTTCGTCGAGCTCACGTGGGAGCCGCACGAGCTCGCGCAGGCCGAGGCGCGGGTCAACCGGTTCGGGCAAGAGCGCCCGACGCTCATTCAATACGTGATCGCACGCGGCACGGGGGACGAACTGGTACTCGACGCGGTGATTCACAAGCTCGACACGTTTGAAGCGGTGATCGGCACGACGGGGGACGGGCTTCGGCGGGAGCTCGAAGGCAACGATAAGGGCGGAGGCTTGGAGGCTTTGGCGAAGAGGCTCGAAGAAATGGAAAGAGAACAAGGGAAGAAGAAATGCCGCACGTGAGAAGTTCGGGCTTCTATTGGGTTGTGCGCCAAGACGTGGGATTCGTCGTCGCCGAGTTTTCCCGCGGCCGGTGGTTCTTCGCGGGTGAAAATGAGGGTATTGATGGCGCGGAGATCCGAGTTTGTTCGGAGAAGCTTGTGTACGGCGGACTCTCGGTGCTCAAAGAGCTCGAAATGCCCCTATCGCCTTGCGATCATGGCGTGACGTTCGACGTCGAGGCTGCGCGCAAGCTTTTTGAAACGGGCATCGACACGAGGGTCACGAACGCCCTCGGTCAAGTCGTCGGCGGGATGTTCGGCGTCATCCGAAAGGCAACCGCCGCAGACATTCGCTACCGCTGGCCGCGCCTCGACGGCCCGTGCCCCAAAGGGTGCGGCTTCTCGGGCATCGCCTACGCAAGCCAAACCCATTACGTCTACGGAGATTGGTAAAATGTTGCCTAATGGATTCTATTGGGTTTCCCGCGGCCGCGACTTCGAGCTCGAAGTCGCCGAGCTTATTCGCCTCGACGGGCGTGCTGGTTGGTATTTCGTCGGCGAGGCCCCCGGCTGCGATGAGGCCAACCTCCCAGAACTGCGCGTCATAGGGCCGCGCCTAGAGCCGCCCTTCAAATGAGCCGCCATCGTCCCAACGGCTACCCTGCGAAGCGCCTCTCGCTCAGCGAACCGCAGCCTTGCCTCGACTGCAAGCTGCGCGGGAGAGTGCCGGGCCTGTCGTACTGCCAAACCTGCAAATCGAAACGCGCGAACGACGCGCGAAGAAGGAAGCTCCATGGGATACGCCAATAGCGATTTGATTCGCGCTTGCGAGAAATCGCGCAAAGAGAACGCCAAGAGCTTCCCGGCGATTCTTGCGGCCGTCCGCGCGACGCAAGAGGAGTGCCCCCACCCGCAGGGCGATCACCGTCGAGGTACCAAACATTGGCAGCCGGATTTGCAGGACGTCGTCTGGTGCTGCCGTTGCGGGTTGAAGCTTTCCCCGGAGAGGCCCTACAACGCCGCAGGTGGTGGCGGCGCGGGCGGCAACGTCAACCCTTTCGATTGGCATGCCGTTGTCGTCGAGGCCAAACAGCTCCTTTTGATGCTCGACGATCTTACAGGCGGTCATGGCACGCTAAGCCTTTCCCTCGAGAAGAACGCTCGTCTCCGGGCGTTCTTGCGTCTCATCAACGACCGCCGTCCCGAACACTTACCGCAAAGCGTCAATCCAGAGGGCATGCAAATCCGTAGGGCGCTCGATACAATACAGGCCGACGGACACGGCTATATCGCGATTGGCCCAGAGCTGCTCGCGCGCATCCGCAAGTTCATGCTGTTCGCCCAAGTCACGGGCGGGATCTGGCCTGCAAATTCGACCCCAACGCAAAGTTGAGGTACGATCCCCCCATGGAACGTCCCAGTTTGAATCCTGCACGGTCCCCCGTCTCGGTCGCCCAGGCGCAGCAAGTGCCTTCCGAGCAGGAAGTCTATGCGACGGCGATGCTCTGGCGCCAGAAGGCGCGGACGGCCGGCAAAAACACCCGGGAGCTCATGCCGGGGAGCGTGACGGGCGATCCACCGTACGACCTCGCGGGGCTCACGCAAGCGAGCATTCTCGGCTTCCGCCAAAGCTCCTAAGTCTTGAAGGCCGATTTCCGCGTCGTTGGTTTTCAGGAGGGCCAAATTGGCCCCCTGAAAACGTACCGCCTCAAGCCCGTGGAAGAGAAGGGCCCGTTCAACGGCGCCGTTGTAAAGATTGGGGTGATCGACCCGACCGTGTTTGCGCTCTTCCCGCTCGATGGGGTCGTGCGCATTGAATTCACGAAGGTGGAAAAAAAGGCCCGATGACACATGGCCTGCGCGATTGAGCCGACGCCGGTCGGATGGAAGGTCTGGCGCGGCAACGTCCCGCCCGAGCTCGTGCAAATCGCGATCGACGCGCGCGACCACATCAACCGGTATCGCTACGGGACCTTCACGGGCCAAACCGTTTACAACGGCCAAACGGTGGGGATCTACAAATCCCACCATACGTGGACCAACCGAAATGGGGCGCTGATCACCGGTATTTGCATTCCCGGTATCTCTCTCCTTATCCCCTCCTCGTCCGCCGCGGGAAGCCCCGGCATGGGCGCTCTTGCAAATCCCAACGTCGATGCGCTTCTCACCCCCGACCCGACCGCCGCGCTCTTCGGGGCCGATGACCTGGAACAATCCGATTGGGGCCTGATCGCGGAAAGCGGCGCGTTTGCCGCGGCCGTCGTTGCGCTCTTTTGGGTGATGCTTCACTTGGCGGGAAAGGCAGCGCGCTAATGCACTCGAACCGAGAGCAAAACTTCAAAGACCTCAGCAGCGCCTTCAAGATGCTCGCCGAGGCGCCCAAACCTCCACCCACCCAAAAGCAAAAGGGGATTGCCGCGCTCATCGCGGCGCTTGGGGGCAATACGCCCGAGAACCGCGCGACCGTGTCGGCCATCCTGGACATCGCCGACGGCGCCGCGGAGGAAGCCGTCGCCAAGTCCCTAGGGTCGAAGTTACCCCGTTGACGCGACAAGACTCCCCGCGGTAGGACCCGCGTCATGGTCTATGCCGCCCTCTATTACGCGTCGCGTTATTCTCTCCTCAAAGCGCTCTGTTTTGCCGTGTGGACCGCGTTTCACCCGATGGCCGCACGGGCGCCCCACGCCGCCGCGATCGCCGACGCCATCGCGAACGCCGTGATGGCCGACCCCAATCCCATCGGGAGTGAAGACGAAGAAGCTGCCCTGGCCGCGCGATGGGCGGTCGAAGAGAGCTGGCTACGCCCTCGTGTCGTAGGCGACGGCGGGCAAGCCCACGGCCTCTTTCAGCTCCACCGCGCGGCCGGGCTGGGGTCCATCGGGACGCAAACGCAAGCATGGCTCGCGATGCTCCACGACGGAAGCAAGGTTTGCCCGGAAAGCCCCGCCGCGCCGCTCAGCGGCGGATGCGTCCAAGCGCGCAAGCTGGCGGACCGTCGCACGAGAGCGGCTTTGGGGGTGCTACACCAGTTCTTGGCTTCTTCTTCTCTTTCCTCGGACACTCCCATTGAAACCTCCGTCGACTCCCCCGAAGGGCTTCTCGCACGAGGAGGACAAAACTCCGGTCTATGAGGTTTGCCCGCGCTGCACCGGCGAGGGGACTGTCGCGGTCCCCTTGTGGAGCAACGACAACGTCTACCGCTGCACGACGGAGAGCTGCCCGCTCTGCGAAGGCGCGGGGAAGGTTACGAAGGAAAAGCTGAGCGCGACCTTTCGTTTGAAAGCGCCCTCAGGCTTTTAGGCCGCCGCAGCCGGCGCAAGGGGCATGCCCGGGGAGCCGGCCGACGCCCGCCGTCGGCGCTGTCGTCGCGCTGGAATTGGCGACCACCCCGACGCCGACGCCAATCAACGCCACCGTCGCCGCGGCGTGCACGTTCTGCCGCGGCCCGAAGACCGCGTAAAACAGAGCGCCGATCGTGACCCACCCCGAAACGCCGGCCAACGTAGGATTCATTCTTCGTATTCTCCTTTAGGAGACATTGAGAGTGAGCGTAAAGGTGCCAACCTGCGTTCCGGCCGTGTTGGTCTGCGTCGCGGTCAGCGTCGTCGTGCCGGTCTGCGTCGCGGTGAATCCGTCGTTCTCCAACGTCGCCGACGGCTGCCCAGTGGTTGGATCCGTCCCCGGCAATTGTGGCAACGTCGAAGCGACGGGCGGGTTGCTCGAAATCCACGCCCACGACGCGCCCGCCGTGACGGGCAATTGGGCATAGACCGTATCGCCCACATGCAAATTGAGACTTTGGCCGGTCGTACTCACGACAAGGGTTTGAGGTGCCGCCGCGGTAACCGAAGGATTGCCGAGAGGGGCGCCCTGCGCGGTCGCGAGGGCCGCCACGCCCGCGGTGTAGAGCCCCACACTCAATAACGCCGTGGTCTCTCCCACGCGCTTCCATTCGGGGTATTTCATCCCGACGAGCAGGCCTCCAAGCGCGGCGAGCAATCCTCCAAGAGACCCCCCGGCGCTTCGGGCGGCCGCCGTTCGCGTGGGGTCGGTTTGGTACAAACCCCCCGCGTAGGCCCCCGCAAAAACGGAGCCCACCACGATGCCGCCCGACGCGAGAAGCGTCCCGATCATCCCCGTGGGGGGCTTGACATCCATGCGCGAGACTCTACCGCAAAGGCCAGAGGTGGGGTAGCTTCGACTCGGCGGGTACGTTTCGACCCGGCCTTGGAGCTCTCCCCCGATGGCCATTCGACCGCCGCCCGATCCCGCCGAGATTGCAGACTCCCGCCTCTACGGGCGTCTTCAAGCGGGGGGCGTGACGGGCGCGACGGGACCGCGCGGCAGCACCGGCCCAGTGGGGCCCACAGGACCGGCCGTGACCGGACCCTCAGTGACGGGCGCGATTGGCCCGACGGGCCCTTCCGGAACAACGGGCCCCAGCGGCGGCCCTCCCGGGCCCACGGGACCGAGCGGCGCGACGGGGCCCTCCGGCGGACCGGTCGGTCCGACCGGACCGCGTGGAAGCACTGGCCCGCAAGGGCAAACGGGTCCGCAAGGCGCCACCGGACCCCTCGGCATCACCGGGCAAACCGGCAACACCGGCCCCCTTGGACCCACCGGCCCCGCGGTGACGGGCCCGCAAGGGCCCACAGGGACCACAGGCAGCACCGGCCCAATCGGGCAAACGGGTCCGACGGGCAACATTGGCAATCCCGGCCAATTGGGCCCGACGGGCCCCCCCGGCGCGACCGGTCCGAGCGGTGGCCCCGTCGGTCCGACCGGACCGCAAGGTCAAACGGGCCCCTCCGGCGGACCGACCGGAGCGACGGGACCCCTCGGGGCAACCGGTCCGCAAGGGCAAACCGGCCCCACGGGTGCGACCGGACCTGGCTTTACGGGCCCAAGTGGCAGTACGGGCCCCACGGGCAGCACGGGCCCCACAGGCCAAACGGGGCCCTCTGGGGGACCGATCGGGCCTACGGGTCCGCTCGGCCCTACTGGTCCTAGCGGCGGTCCTGTCGGGCCGACGGGGACCCTCGGGCCCACCGGTCCGCAAGGCGCCACCGGGCCGACCGGAGCGACCGGAACGACAGGCGCGACAGGCCCGGCCTTTACGGGCCCCCAAGGGACGACCGGGCCGAGCGGCGGTCCCGTAGGTCCCACGGGACCGCAGGGGGCTACAGGGCCGTCCGGCGGACCGGTCGGCCCCACAGGAACCACCGGAAATACAGGCCCGACGGGCGCGACCGGCCCGGCCGTCACGGGCGCGATCGGACCGACAGGACCTACGGGAAATACGGGCCCCTTCGGTGCGCAGGGCGCCACCGGCCCGCTTGGGGCGACCGGTCCAGGCTTTACTGGACCTCAGGGCACGACCGGGCCGCAAGGCACGACCGGACCCACCGGCAGCACGGGGCCTGCCTTTACCGGCCCGATCGGCGCCACAGGCACGACGGGCAATACCGGACCCACCGGCGCGACCGGTCCTGGTTTTACGGGCCCCCTGGGCCCCACAGGCCCGATCGGCGTCACGGGGCCCTCTGGGGGACCGGTGGGCCCCACCGGACCGCAAGGGGTTACCGGTCCAAGCGGCGGACCGGTGGGCCCCACAGGCACGACCGGCAACACCGGCCCGACGGGCGCCACGGGGCCCACCGGGGCCAGCTTTACCGGCCCGGTCGGCGCGACCGGCATTCAGGGGCCCACGGGACCGCAAGGGCAAACCGGCCCGAGTGTGACGGGAAGCATCGGCGCGACCGGACCGCTCGGATCGACCGGCCCGCTCGGGGCCACAGGGCCGCTAGGAACCACCGGACAGACCGGCAACACCGGGCCCCTCGGACCGACCGGACCGATGTCCACTGGCCCGCTTGGGCCTACTGGACCGCTGGGGCCGACCGGTCCCTCCGGTGGGCCTGTGGGCCCGACCGGCCCTCTCGGACCCACCGGACCTTCCGGTGGCCCCATTGGCCCCACAGGAACGCTCGGACCGACCGGACCGCAAGGCGCGACTGGCCCGGCGGTCACGGGGGCCATCGGAGCCACCGGCTCGTTGGGGCCCACCGGCCCGCGAGGAAACACAGGACCGATCGGCGCGACGGGGCCCGTTGCGGCGACCGGCCCTGCGGGCGCCACCGGTCCGGCTTTCACGGGTCCCGTCGGCGCGACGGGCATCCAGGGGGCCACCGGGCCCAGTGTCACCGGACCCAGCATCACGGGCGCCATTGGGGCGACCGGCCCTCTCGGTCCGACAGGCCCAAGTGGCGGCCCCGTCGGAGCCACAGGACCGGCGGGCGCTACGGGTCCCTCCGGAGGACCGACCGGTGCGACTGGACCTGCAGGACTCCCGGGCGCCACGGGAGCCGCGGGCGCCACCGGCGTGTCCTTCACCGGACCGACCGGCGCCTCGGGCGCGATCGGCGCGAC
>Ga0210394_10000530_pt1 | contig 78897 bp, 64 predicted proteins | sample IncBWC12MmetaG_FD_160121 | JGI IMG/M metagenome (GOLD analysis project Ga0210394, IMG submission 160121) | Forest soil microbial communities from Barre Woods Harvard Forest LTER site, Petersham, Massachusetts, United States - Inc-BW-C-12-M | ecosystem: Environmental > Terrestrial > Soil >... | reverse complement strand
ACAGCGCCAACTCGCCGCCGCGGGCCACGAGACCACCGACACCGATGGCGGACTCGGAGCCACCAAGGACGACTATTCGATGGAGTCGTACGTCCTCGGCACCAACCACTATCAGATCGAGATGCTCGCGGACCTCGACCAGGTGCCCGAGTACGGCGCTCTGGTGATGGTGACGTTTCCCAAACCGGCCCAGGGAAGCGGCTTCCCGGCGCGCGTGATCGCCATCCTGCCCTGAAGCTGCCTCCAGTCCTGCACGAGGTGCCTGTTGATGCCGAGAGCGCAGATGGACAAGTCGGCGGTGGCGGCCGTCGTGCCGACGCCGTCCAGGGCGACGTTGGGCTCGGCCCGATCGCCAACCCCTCAATCCCCTGAGCTGGGTGTATTTGAACCGCGCTCTGAAATCTCGAGCGCGGCCGGCTTCCTGAGCACGAAGGTAAGCACGACGAAATAGACGATACCGGCCGCTATCCAGCACGCACCCATCATCTTGGCGGTGTTGTCCATCTCGTATAGCACGTAGCCGATGACGAGCAGGCCGCCGAGTGGCAACAGCAGGTGACGCAGCCAGTCGCCGCTCCGCTCGCGGATGAAATAGTGGTTGATGACCGACAGATGCAGCAGCAGGAATCCCGTGAGCGCACCGAAATTGACGATGCGACTCAGGTCGTCGACACGCTTCGTGAAGAACAGGCCGACGACAAGTGAGATGGCGGCCACGGCGAGCGTGCTGACGTAGGGGGTCCGGTAGCGAGGGTGCACGCGGGCGAGCACTGTCGGCAGCTTGCGGTCGCGCGCCATGGCGAACAGGATGCGCGACACCGCTGCCTGCGCAGCCATTGCATTGGCGATACCCGAGGCGATGACGATCACGATCAGCGTAACGTTTCGCAACCAGATCCCGCCGGCGCGCTCGGCAACCTCGTAGAACGCTGTCTCGGGCGAGGAGAAGCGCATGCCCTGGGCGAGGTCGGTGGCGATCCACGTCTGCACGATGAACAGCAGGCCGACCAGCAGCAGCGCCAACAGTGTTGCACGACCGACCGCGCCCTGGCCGCCCTGGCTCTCCTCGGCCAGCGTCGAGATGCCGTCGAAGCCGAGGAAGGACAGCACGGCGATCGAGGTCGCCCCGGCGACGGTCGCCATCGAGAACACGGCGGGATCGTAGACTGGTTTCAATGTCAGCCCACCCGCCCCCTGTCCGCCATACAGCGCGCCGAGACCCAGGACGATGAACAGCGCAACGGTCGCCAGTTCGATGCCAAGCATGTAGCGGTTGACGCGTGCGGTGAGCTGCACGCCGAGCAGGTTCACGACCGCGTTGAAACTGACGAAGCCCACCAGCCAGATCCAGTCCGGCACGCGCGGCAGCAGGGGCCGCAACGCCACGGCACTGAAGATGTACAGCAGCGCAGGCACCAGAATATAGTCGAGGAGGATCAGCCAGCCGGAAAAGAACCCGGCGACGTCGTGCAAGCCGCGCTGCACGTACGAATAGACCGACCCAGCCATTGGGAACGCGCGCGACATGGACGCGTAGCTCATCGCGGTAAAGAACATCCCGAGCAGCCCGAGCAGGTAAGCAAGCGGCACCATCCCTTTGGCGTCATTCCACACAAAGCCAAACACGCCGAACGGTGCGATCGGCACCATGAAGATCATCCCGTAGACGACCAGGTCCTTCGTCGTCAGCGCGCGCTTCAGTTCCTGCTTGTAGCCGAATTGCTCGAGGCTTGACATGGCGCGAGACTGGAGGCAGCGCGAGCTGTCAGCGCCGGCAGTCGATGTCGCGGAGAAATTCGATCAACCCTGCGAAATATCGCTGTTGATCGTCGAACATCGCCATGTGGCTGCCATCCGGACAGTCGAGATACCGCCCGTCCTGCACCGCGCTCGCCATGCGCTTCATGTGCGCCGGATCCATCGTGTCGTGGCCCGCGCCGATGGTCATCGTCGGCACCGCGATGCGCCCGAGATCGGCCGTTCGGTCCCACGACGCGAGCTTGCCGCTCGCGCCCAGCTCGCTCGGACCCTGCATCGGTATGTAGACCCTTGGATTGAGGTGCTTGAAAGTGCGCTCGACCGAGTCGGGCCACGCATCGAGTGGCACACGCAGGACGTGATGAACATAGTGGTGCTGCATCAGCAGCTCCATGTAACGCGGGTTCTGGTAGTCCTTCGCTGCCTCGAGCGCTCTGATTTCCGCAAGGACCGCCGGATCGATCATCGGCATCAGCACGCGCTCAGCATATTCGTTGTAGGCTGGGATGCTCGCCATCATGTTGGAAATGATCAGCCCCTTGAGGTGGTGCTGATACCGCAGCGCGTACTCGAGCGCGAGAATGCCGCCCCATGAATGGCCGAGCAGAAAGAAATTCGACGCCTCGAGCCCGAGCGCAACCCGGACCTGTTCCACTTCGTCCACGAAGCGCGGAAGTTCCCACAGCTCCGGGATATCCGGCTGGTCGGCGTAGTAGGAGCCGAGCTGATCGTAGTAGTAGAACTCGACCCCGGCCTCGGGGAGGTAGGAGTCGCAGGGCTCGAAGTACTCGTGCGTGCAGCCTGGGCCGCCGTGCAACAGCAGCAGCTTGATGCCGGGATTGTTGCCGAAGCGCCTGGTCCATACCCGGAACGTGCCGTACGGCGTCGTCACCGGTATGCGGCGTATGCCGCCGGAAAGGCGGTCGTCGCGCGCGGAGTTGTCGAGGTATGTCGTCACCGCCCGTCCGGCGGCGGCATCATTGTTGCTGTCGGCCACCGCATCCCCCTACTGAGTCAGAAGGCATACGCCGCACCCGCGAGAAAGTCGAACTGGAAGAACGAGGAACCCCGCACCCGCACCTGGCAGAGGGCACCGCTCTGATCCGAGCGGCAGAAAAGCGCACTATCCGTGTTGACCGGCGTGAGAAGGCCGCGTCCCTCGAGGCGCAGCGAGAAATGGGAGCTCACCGGCACGCGCAGGCCCAATGCGAGAGATACCGAAAAGTGCGTATCTTCGTGACCGAGAGCAGGATCCGGGCTGAAGCGCGTGATCCCGATACCGCCCGCGAGATAGGGCTTTACGCGCTGCGCCTCATCGAGCGCCACTGTGCCGCCGATATGCAGATATTCGACGTCAATGCTGACGGGGGCGAGGGCATCTCCGCGCAGCACCGTGGACTGCCGACCGTAGAACAACTCGTATTGGGTGGATTCGTCGGCGCGCGCATCGAGCGCGAGCGCGAAGGAGCCGTGGTCATCGAGCTCGACGCGCTGGCCGGCGCCGATCGACTTGAAGCTGCCGCCGACGCGGTAACCGATGAACGGACTCACTTCAAACTGCTGTGCCTCGCGCGCTGGCGGCTCGGCCGTGGCGGGCGCGCTCACGAGCACTGCGGCGCCGAGCAACACGGTGCGCAGTGACTTCGTGGCTCCGCGATCGTATGACAACGAGATGGCCATCGTAATCGAGCGAGTGCGGCGCACTCCCCTGCCCGCCTACCTCCAGAATCCTACAACGAGCACGATGGCAATCCCAACCGGGCAAACGTATCGCAGCGCGAACAACAGCAGCCGTCGTGACGGGACGGATAGACCACTCAACTCTCCTTCCGGAATCCGATTCCCCATCCGCCAGCCGATGAACACGCTCACCAGAAGCGCTGATATCGGCATGAGCAAGTTGGCCGCCAGAAAATCCACCAGAGCAAAGAAATTCGATTCTGCCAGGTGGGGAATCGACCTCAGCGGATGCCAGTCCGTCCAGCGGCCGAACGAAAGCACCGAGCCCTGACCCATCAGCCAGCCCGCGCCCATGCAGAGGGACGCCGCAGTTGAACGCTTCAGGCCGGCGCGCTCCGACAACCACGCAATCCAGGGTTCCATGAGGCCAATGGAAGGAGTGAATGCGGCCAGCGCGAGAAGGGCGAAGAACAAAGTGCCGATGACGCGTCCGCCGGGCATTTCGCCAAACGCTATCGGCAGAACCTGAAAGACCAGTTCCGGACCCTCGGCGGGGTTCAGACCGTAGTGGAACATCAGCGGGAAGATCACCACGGTTGCGAGCAGCGATACTATGAAGATCGAACCGACAACGGCCACTACGCTGCGCTGCAGAGATTCGCCGACCGGCATGTACGCTCCGTAGGCGATGATGATGCCGGCGCTCACGCCCATTGCAAAGAGCGCCTGGCCGACGGCGCCGAGAACAACCACCGATGTAAGCCGGCTGAGGTCCGGCGCAAAAGCGAACCGCAGTCCGCGCGCCACATCTCCGGTAGCCAGCGAATATGCGACGAGCACCAGCAGAATCGCGAGCAACCCCGGCGCACGCCAGCGGTTGGCCCATTCGACCCCGCGATTCAATTGCCGGGCCGAAATGACAGCAACAAGCGCGAAAAATCCCAGCTGCCATAGCGATACAGCGCGTGAATCGGCAACAAACGCGTGGAACTTCGCAACGACCGCGGGCGTTCCACGAGCGTAGTTGCCGGAAAGGAAGAACCATGTGTAGGCGAGCACCCAGCCGGCGATCATCGTGTAGTACGAAATGATCAGGAACCCGGCAATGGAGCCGGTCCAACCGACGACGTTCCACAGCGCTGAGTACCCAAAGCGTCCGGCTATGACGCCTGCCGCCCGTGGCGGGGAGTGCCTCGACCATCGGCCAATCACTGTCTCAGCGATGAAGACCGGGGCACCGAACGCCAGACAAGCAAGGACGAATACCGCGATAAATGCGAATCCGCCCCCGGCGGCTGCCAGATACGGAAAGCGCCAGATGCTGCCCATGCCGACGGCGGCTCCGACGGCGCTGAGCAGGAATCCCAGATCCGAGGACCAGCGCTGGCTGTTCACACGGATCGTTCTGTCAGGCCCGGATGCAAGACACTCCGCCCGCTAAGCATTCAGCCTTGGCGGTCACGCAGGTATGCCAACGGACGCGCTTGTCCAACACCCGAGCACGCCTCGACACATCAGTGCCGATCGGGACATACGAGCGGGATCACGTCACTCGTCCAACCGTACGGATCCGGTGCCCGCCTCTCTTGAATGGCGAGCAACTGCTCCCGCAGCACCCGCGCGCGATCGTCAACCGCTGCTGGCCGATACTGACGACCGTCAGTATCCCCGATAACGCTGATCGGGCAAACGATTGCCGCGGTGCCGCAGGCAAATACCTCACTGCACTCTCCACTCGAGAGTTGTCGCAGCAGCTCAGCAATGGACATTGTTCTCTCGACAACGCGCCAGCCGGAATCACGCGCCAGCATGATCAGGGAGTCACGGGTCACTCCAGGCAAGATCGAATCGTTGAGAACCGGCGTGTGCAGTTCATCGCCGATGACACCGAACAAATTCATGCCGGAGAGCTCTTCAATGTTCTCCCGCGTCGTAGGATCGAGCCATAGAGCGACCGTGTAGCCGTGTTCGACGGCACGAGTCGATGCAAGCAACGAAGCCGCATAGTTCGCCCCTGCCTTCACCGTTCCGAGCCCACCGGCGGCCGCCCTGACCTGCTCTCGCTCGATCAGAACCTTCATGGCGCCCGCGGAGTAGGCCTCGGACGGATTCGCGATGACCATGAACCGCGCGCTAGCGGAGGCGCGGACGGCGTACCCCGGTTCGGTGCCGAACAGGAAGGGCCGGACGTACAGCGACTGACCGGACTTGTCCGGTACAAACGCGGTGCAAGCTCCGACGACCGCGTGAATGCCCTCAAGGAACAAATCCTGCGGTACCGGCTTCATTGCGAGTCGTTCGGCGGATCTCTTGAAGCGCGCGTAGTTATCTCGTGCCCGGAACAGATTCGCAGCCGCGCGGCCAACCCGGTAGGCCTTCATGCCTTCGAATACCTGTTCCGCGAAGTGCAGGGCGCGGGCGCCGGGCATTATTTCGATCGGGCCGTACGGCAGCAGCTCGCCCTGCTTCCATTGCCCGCCCTCAAAAGTCGCGCTGTACATAACTGGTGCGGCTACCAGTCCGAAGCCAAGGGAATCCGGCAGCCTGAAATCCGCGAGGCATTTCCAGACTTCATCCCGAACCACGTAGTCGGCCGTCGGCACTTGAGGGCTCCGTTATCGGGCAAACGACTTCAAATTGACTGCAACAGCCCGCCATCGCAGGCGATTGCCTGGCCGGTGATGTAGCCTGCCGCATCGGATGCCAAGAACGCCGCCACCGCGGCCAAGTCCTGCGGGCGTCCCAACCTGCCGGCCGGAATCTCAGCGGCCAGCTTGGTTGCATCGAGCTGCAGTTCCTGGAGTCGCTCGGTCAGTGTGTACCCTGGCATGAGCGCATTGACGGTGACCTGGTCCCCGGAAACTTCCCGGCTAAGCGCGTTGACGAGACCGTGCAAGCCCGCACGCAGTGAGTTGGACAGCATCAACTTGGCTACGGGCTCTCGCGCAGCGACTGACGTGATCAGGATTACTCGCCCCCAGCGGCGCGCACGCATACCTGGAAGCGCGCTGCGAATAGCGCCGACGCTGCTCATCCACAAGCCTTCAAAGGCGGCTCGCCATGCGGCATCCGACAAGTCAGCGAACAGCCCCGGCGGTGGTCCCCCGGTATTCACGACCAGAACGTCCAGCTGCCCAATGCGGCTCTCCGCCTCACGGATAAGGGCAGCAGCAGCGCCAGGCGTCGACAGGTCGGAGACGATTCCCTCTACGCCAAGCTGCACGGCGGTGACCGCGAGACGTTCGGCGTTACGAGCACAGATCGCCACGCGCGCGCCCTCCGCGACAAGCGCCTGTGCAATGGCTTTGCCGAGCCCGCGCGAGCCGCCCATTACCAGCGCTCGTCGCCCCTGCAATCCAAGATTCACCTCAACTTCTCAGGTAGGCGTCCGTGCCGGCCAGCCAGTCCTGCCGCGGTGGGCTGAATACGTCCACATCCAGCGTGTCCTCGAGCGCCAAAGCACGGTGCGGCACGTTCGACGGAATGACGATCACCTCGCCTGCGTATACGGTCAGCTCCCGCTCGTCGTTGGGCCCGAACCAGAACTGCAGCGCGCCCTGGAGTATGTAGGTAAGCTGCTCGTTCTCGTGCGAGTGGCGCGGAACGTCGTCACCCTTTTTCAAGTACACATGCGCGATCATCATCCGCTCGCCTGTGACCAGGCGGCGCGTGATCGTGCCTTTGAGTGGCTCCTCCGGAATGCGGTCCCAGCGATGGTGGCTTACGCTCCTGAAGTCCGCGACGCCCATGAATGTGTCCTCCTCAGAGAAACTGCGGGTCGACAGCTACGTCGAGCGCGGTGACGAGACGGTTGGTTTCGTTTGCCAGGCCGACGATCGCCAGCAGCTCCGAATACTGGGCCTCCGTCATGCCCTTGTTACGCGCCGCGGCGCCGTGCGAAGCTATACAGTACCGGCAGCCGTTCGAGGCGCTTACCGCGACGTACAAGAGCTCCTTGGTCAACGGATCGAGCGCTCCGGGACCCATGACCTCCTTGATGTTGGTCCAGATGCGCTTAAGGGTCCGCGGGTCGTGCGCGAGGACCTTCCAGAAATTGTTAATCCAGTCGGTCTTCCGCGTCGCCATGATGTCGTCGTAGATCTCCCGCACTTCAGGTGTTGCTTCGTCGTATTCGACCGGCTGTCGCCTGGTACTCATACTGCCCCCCGATCTGCTCGCTCCCGAGGGATCTTGATAAGCGAGACCAGTGGACCCCCTCGTGCAAGCCCAGTGTGTACCACATGCGGCACATCCTCAAATGGGCACCGCAGACCCACCCGCAGCATCTTGAGCCGCGATTTCGAGGTGACCTGGCTTTTCCGGAACATCTAAGTCGCTGATTCAGAAAACGAATTAGACCTCGTCGCTCCAGTCCGATGATCGGGGCCACGCTGACACCACGATTCGACTTCGGCATGGCGACGGAGTGACTACTCGGACGTGTCGTGATCCAGATTCTCTTCAGAACTGCGTGCTGACTCGCTCCCCTGCGACAAGTCGCGACGGCCGCGCGCGAACCTTGGTTTGGACCGGTTGCTACCTCGCCCGCGGCCCCCGGTTTGCGCAATCAGACGCCGTAGTTCATTCTGCGGCTTCAAGAAACCAGTCACCTCGAAACACTCCGTGACCGACGAATCTGGGCCTAGAGGCGACCCGGTTCCTGCCTCGGACGGGCATCGAGCCGTCTTCCTCAGCTACGCTTCGGAGGACGCGGAAGCGGCGGCCCGGATCTGCACCAGCCTGCGCAATGCAGGTATTGAAGTGTGGTTCGACCAGAACGAACTGCGTGGCGGCGCTGCCTGGGACTCCGCGATCAAGAAACAGATCAAGACCTGCGCCTTGTTCATCCCGATTATTTCCGCAAATTCGCGCGCTCGCGTCGAGGGATATTTCCGGTTCGAATGGAAACTCGCGGTTGATCGCTCCCACCTGATGGCCGCCGAGAAGGCATTTCTGCTGCCGGTGGTCATTGACGCCACCGATGAAGTCGACGCCCGGGTGCCGGAGAAGTTCCACGAAGTACAGTGGACGTGGCTGAGCGGCGGAGAGACCTCACCCGCTTTCGTCGAGCAAGTGTCGCGCCTGCTGGCGTTCAGTGGGTACGTGCCGGTGGCAGGTGCAGCGCCGCCCACGAGCCGGCCGATGGCGCCGGCAGTTCCAACACCTTCAGTCGGGCAGAACCCATGCTCGGAGCAGTCGATCGCAGTGCTGCCGTTCGTGGACATGAGCCAGAACAAGGATCAGGAGTACTTCTCGGACGGTCTGACGGAGGAACTCATCGGATTGCTCACGAGAGTTCCCGAACTGCGCGTGCCGGCCCGCACCTCCTGCTTCTACTTCAAGAGCAAGCAGACAACGATTACCGATATTGCGCGGGCGCTGAACGTCGCCCACGTGCTCGAAGGCAGCGTACGCAAAGCCGGCAACACGATACGCATCGCGGTTCAGCTGATCCGGGCCGACACCGGATTTCACCTGTGGTCGCAGACCTACGATCGCACGCTCGATGACATCTTCAAGGTGCAGGACGAGATTGCCGGCTCGGTAGTGCGCTCACTGTGCGATGCCCTGCTGAGTGCGACGCTGCCGGCGCGGGCCGCCGCGCTGAATTCCGAAGCCTATCAACTCTACCTGCGCGGGCATTTTCATTGGAATCGACGCTCGCCGGAAGAGTTTAGAAAAGCCATAAAATTCTTTCAGCAAGCCATTGCCGTTGACCCTGACTATTCCCTGGCGTTCACGGGACTGGCCGATTGCTACAGTCTGCTGCCCATCTACGACCGCATGTCGCAAGCGACCGAGACGATGCCGCAAGCGAAAACGGCGATCCTGAGAGCGCTGGCGATTGACGACAACCTGGCGGAAGCGCACGCCTCGTTGGGGTTAATACTTGGGATCTTCGATTTCGAGTGGCTGGCGGCGGAACGTCAGTACCAGCGGGCGATTGAACTCAGCCCCAATTCTCCCGTGCCGCACCAGCGGTACGGCGAACTGCTTGTCAATACCGGACGGTTCGACGCGGGGCTGGCGCAAGGCCGCCGCGCTGTTGACCTCGACCCGCTGTCGCAGGTGGCCAATCTGGCGCTGGCAATCCAGTTGAATTCCGCCCGTCGCTATGACGAAGCCATCGAGCAACTGCAGAAGACCCTGACACTTGGCCGGAACTTTGCCGATACCCATTATTTCCTGTTTGAAGCCTACGCCAACAAAGGGTTGTACCAGGAGGCGGTAGCGGCCTATGCACGACAGAAGCAGCTGGATGGGGAGTCCGCAGCTGAGGTGGATGCGTTCAAGGACGTCTTCGCCAAGGACTCATGGCGCGGATTCCTGCAATTCCGGATCCGCTCTCTCGAAGTCCAGGGGCAACCGGATCCTGATGAAATTACGTCTTTTTATGCCCGGGCTGGCGACCTGGACCGCGCGTTTGCCTGGCTGGAGAAATCCTATGCCGGCAGAAGCGCCAGGCTGACTCACCTGAAGGTCGATGCCCGATACGACAACTTGCGCGCCGATCCGCGCTTCGCGGATATGCTGCGCCGCGTTGGACTGGGGAGTTGATCAGCGTTGTTCTTGAGCCTCACGGCTCGCAACAGGGTGGTCGTAGCGCACCTTAATAAACGAGATGCCGGCGCCCATCATATAGCGCCAGGCCGCCTCGACCTCCGTCGAGTAGCGATCATCACATTCCTTCACGGCGCGCAGCAGGCATTCCAGCCAAAGATCGTAAAGGTGGGGCGGAATATCGCGGCCCTGCTTGCCGTGGGCAGCGGCGATGCGTTCAAGATAGGCCTCACACTCTGGCCATCCCACAGCTATGTATTCCACCAGCATGTAGAACGAAGTCTGCAGCATCCTGCGCTGTTTGCGGAAATCGGTGGTGCGAAACTTCTCGCGCACCTCCGGTGAAGAAGCCAGAAACTGCTCGTAGAAGCGCTGAAAAAACTGGCCGCCCCGAAGACAGCGCGCCAGGCTATCGTTGAAGAGCTCGAGTTCGGGCCTGAACATGTCAGTGCTCATGGATTGCCCGTGATTGCCCTAGCCACCCTCACGCCTTGGCACCGAGAACATTGTAGGCCGTGACGGGACGGTGCAGCCCCTTAAGAGGCAGCTCACCCACCGATTCGAGCTCGAAGAGATCATCGGTGGCGGCGAGCACGCGCTTGGAGACCAGAATCTGCCCGGGCTTGGCCTCGCCACACAATCGTGCCGCGAGATTCGTCACCGTACCGATTGCGCCGTAATCCCAGCGCCCCTCGTAGCCGATCGCGCCAATCGTGGCATAACCCTGCGCGATGCCAACGCCGAGTTCGAGCTCGTAGCCCATCTTGCGCCAGGAGACGATCATCTCGGAGACCCGCTTACGCATGGCCAGGGCCATGCGCACCGTGCGTTCCGCTGCATTGGGCACCGGCACCGGATCGTTGAAGAAAACCATCATGCCATCGCCGGTAAAGCGCTCCAACGTCCCTTCGTGCTCCATGACCAGCCGGCCCATTTCCGCGTGATACTCGCGCAGCACGCCCATGACTTCCTCGGGTTCGACACTTTCCGCAAAAGCGGTAAAGCCGCGCAGGTCGAGGAAACAGACGGTCAGGTCGCGGCGGTGGGTTGCCAGGGGATCGTCCGCGCCACCCGCTACGATGAGTTCCGCAAGCTGCGGAGAAAAAAAACGCTTGAGCCGCCCGAGACGATCGAGCAGCGTCACCTGCTCCTTGACGCGCTGCTCGAGTTTCTGATTCCACTCGGCCAACTGCCGCAGGTGCATGGCTTCGCGATCGCGTAACCGTTTCTTCTCCAGGCAAGCGCCGATGCGCGCTCGTAGCAGCACCGGGTCGAAGGGCTTTGGCAGATAGTCCTCCGCGCCCAATTCGATGCAGCGCACGACGCTGTCCATTTCGTCCAGCGCCGATATCATGAGGACCGGAATCTCCCGCAACGCGTCCTCTGCGGTGAGGCGCTGCAACACCTCGTAGCCGCTCATCTCCGGCATAAGCACGTCGAGCAGCACCAGGTCGATAGGCTGCCGACGCAGCAACGCCAGCGCATCCGGCCCGTTCGCCACCACTTGCACCCGGTGTCCCACGCGTGCCAGCCGGCGGCTCAGCATCTCGCGGTTCGCGGCGTTGTCATCGACCACCAGAATGTTTCCGGTTTCCGCGCTCGGCACCGGGGCTACCGCGATTCGCGCCGTATCCGAATCGGTGAGCGGCGCAACCGGCGGTGCGCTGACCCCGTCGGTGATCATGGTATGCAACGTGTGCGCGGCGCTGGCAATTCGATCGAGATCCTGGCCCACTTCTGCCGCGCCCATTTGCCGGGCCTGCGCCTTGAGCTCATCGACGGCTGCGATGATGGAGCTAATGGGCCCGGACGCCTCGGTGCTGAGGCGGCGCAGATCGATATCATTGTCCTTGCGCGTGCGCCCGAGCACCTCATCGACGAGCAGCATCAGCTGCTGCGCATACTCGTGCAGTTCGCGCAGCCTGGGCTCCATCGCCACGATGCTTCCTTCGGTGGCGCTCTCAAGCAACATCTCGCTGTAACCGATGATGTGGTTCAGCGGCGTGTGCAGCTCGTGCCGCAGATGATTCAATGTTGTGCGATTGGTGGTCACACCCGAGGTCCCTGATTGAGCAAGCTCTCGATCTTCTCCAACAGCCGCGGTAACTCGATCGGCTTCGTGTCGAAGTCGTCACACCCCGCGGCCAGGGCGTTATCGCGGTCGCTGAGATTGGTGTGAGCGGTCAGCGCCACGATCGGAATACGGCGAGTCTCCGGCGCCGCCTTGAGTCGCCGCGTTGCCTCCAGACCATCGATCCCCGGCAAACTCACGTCCATCAGGATCAGCGCCGGCGCTTCGGCCTGAGCCATAGCGATGCCTGTTTCGCCATCGACGGCCGTCACGACCTGGTAGCCGCGCTTCTGCAAGCGCCGCGACAACATATCGCGGTTGAGCTCGTTGTCCTCGATCAGCAGGATCTTTTTCATGCGCCGATCCTACGTCGTGCCGCCTCCAGACGACAGCACACGAATCTTTTCGAGTAGGCGCGGCATTACGATCGGCTTGGTGTCGAAATCATCGCAGCCCGCAGCGAGCGCCTTTTCGCGGTCGCCGGTCATCGCATTGGCCGTCAAGGCTATGACGGGAATATGCCGTGTCTGCTGTGCAGCCTTGAGTTGGCGCGTCGCCTCCCACCCATCAAGCACCGGCAGGCTCAGATCCATCAGAATCAAATCGGGCCGCTCGCTGGCGGCGAGCTGCACGCCACTGGCGCCATCGCGCGCGATCACCACCGTATGCCCCTGGCGCTTGAGGCGGCTCTCCAGGACAAAGATATTGTCCTCATTATCCTCTACATACAGAATCTTCACGCCAGAATCTCCTTGACCTTCGCATGCTGGCCGCGCTCGATCGAGCGCGGCAGCATGCGGCCCAGTTCACGCAGCAGTTCACTCAGCTCAGAGGCGCTCTTGCGCATCACCTGCTCGACGTAGCCGTTCAGCCGTTTGTGATCCTCGGCGCTCAGGTCCTTGGCCGTCAAAACCAGCACCGGAATGTCGCGCCATTCCGGGCGCTGCCGCATCTCGACCAGGAAGTCGAACCCATCCATCTCCGGCATTAACAAGTCCAGTACGATTACGTCGGGACACGATTCGGTCAGATGTTGCAGCGCGAAGCGGCCGTTGCTCGCCCCCTCGACCTGCCATTTCTCCTGCTCGAGCACGCGCCGCACGCTCTCGCGCATGATCTCATCGTCGTCCACCAGCAGGACCTTGCGTGCGATCGGACTGCTGATGCCCTGCAGCAGCCTTACCAGCCGCTCGCGGTCGATCGGCTTGGTCATGTACTCCGTCGCGCCGAGCGAGTAGCCGCGGCTGCGGTTATCCTCGATGGTCACCAGCACCACCGGAATGTCTGCGAGCTGCGGATCGCCCTTGAGCGCCGCCAGCACCGTCCAGCCGTCCAGGTCCGGCATATTGATGTCGAGCGTGATCGCGGCGGGGTGCAGCTCGCGCGCCAGTTGCAGGCCCTCCCGGCCCCCGGTGGCGGTGCGAACCACGAATCCCTCGCGCTCCAGATAGCGTGCCATGACCTCGCATACGGTCTGGTCATCATCGACAACCAGGATCAGCGAGCCCTTGACCGGTTTCGTCGACCGCCGCTCAGGACGCACCCGGCGCATCAGCGGCGCAGGCTGGACCGCCTCGATCCGGGCGGGCAGGCGGATCGTGAATGTCGAACCCTTGCCCAATTGGCTCTCGACGGTAATTTCCCCGCCCATCATCTGGCAGAAGCGGCGGCTGATCGCGAGGCCAAGCCCGGTGCCGCCATACTTGCGCGTGGTCGAGGGATCGGCCTGCACAAACTCCTGGAACAGCCGGCCGATCTGCTCGGACGACATCCCGATGCCGGTATCCCTGACGGCCATCGTAATCTCTTCGCTGCCCTTGCCCGTGACCCGCGCCACATCGACCGTCACACTGCCATGCTCGGTGAACTTGTTGGCGTTGCTCACGAGATTGAGCAGCGCCTGGCGAATTCGGGTCTGGTCGGCGTGCATCTCGCCGATATCCGGCGGACAGCGGACGATGATTTGGTTGCCGTTCTTCGTCGCCACGGGGCTGATCGTGGAGATTACGTCGTCGACCAGCGGCGCGATGGCGAAGGCCTCGACGTGCATGTCCATCCTGCCGGCTTCGATTTTCGACAGGTCGAGGATGTCGTTGATGAGTTCCAGCAGATGGTGCGCCGCGCGCAGTACGCGCTCCAGCGGCTCGAGCTCTTCGGCGCGCTTCAGGTCGCGCGCGTCCTCATGCAACATCTCCGTCAAGCCGATGATCGCATTCAGTGGCGTGCGCAGCTCGTGCGACATGTTCGCCAGGAACTGCGATTTCAGCTTGCTCGCCTCCGCCAGCTGCTCGCTCTTCGCCTGGCTTTCCTTGAACAGCCGGGCATTCTCGATGGCCATCACCGATTGCGAGGCCAGCGTTTGCAGCAGTTTCACGATCGAGGGCGCGAATTCGCCCGACACTTTGCGGCGGATCACCAATGCGCCAGTCACGTGCTCGTCGCGCAACAGCGGTACCGCAACCACAGCGCGGATTCCGTCGTGCTCCCAAAGGCTGCTCACCCTTTGCTGGAAATACTCGGTGTCTGTCACCTGAACTGGCGCGCGGTTGACCGCGCACATGCCCACCGGACCGTCGCCCAGGCCGATGCGCGAGCCGCGCAGTGTTGAGATCATATCATCGCTGACGCCGAAGTTTGCGCGCGGATCGAATACCCCATCGGCTTCGTCGAACTGATAGAGCGTGCCCGAATCCGCATCCGCCAGGCGCACTGCGCGGGCGATGACGGTTGCCAGCACCGTCTCCAGATCGAGAGATGAGCTCAGCGCCTGGCCCACCTCATTCAATGCCTGCAGTTCTGCCACCGAACGCATCAGCTCGCGCGTGCGGGCCTCGACCTCCGAAGTGCGCTCGGCGACACGCTGTTCCAGTCTGCGTTGATCCTCCTCTATCTCCAGCTGCGAGCGACGCAGCTTCTCGCTCATCATCCGTAGCGAGGCGAGCAGGTTCCCGAGGTCGCGCTTCGGCAGATGGTCCGCGGCTACGGCGAATTGCCCTGCCGCGATGCGCTGGGCAAGATCCACGGCGGCGTTGAGCGGTTCGGTAACACCGGTGATCATGCTGTAGATGAACCAGCCGGCAATCAGCAGCGTGAACAAGGTTGCAGCCGCTACGACCTTGCTCTGGCGCCGTGCTGAGTCGATTGCCTGCGAGATGGCCGCACTGCTTGCCTTCTCGTAGCCTTCATCGAGCGTGCGAATTGCCTCGCGCGTCTGCCTGATCTGGGGCTGCAGCGCCAGCAGCCGGTCGACCGGCATGGCAACCGAGATCTGGCCCGACAGGGTCTCCAGACTTGCCGCGGCGGGCGCCGCGCCCTGGTCCTTGCGGCGCAGTGCAGCGGCCGACGCCGTCGATTGCCGGAGCGCGTCATACGCGCGCTGGCCCAGGCTGCCCATATCCACGGCGTCCGCGGCGTGCGTCATGAAGGACTCGAAGCCGTCCTTCGTCGCCCGCGACAGGCCGTGGCGTACGACGACGCTCTCAACCGCAGCAGTGCGTCGCAGGTCAGAGACCGCCTGATAGATCAGCACCAGCGTGATCGGAGCGATGATGATCACGAACTGCGCAAAGATGCGCAGCTTCAATTGTTTTACTTTGATCATTGGGACGGTGCCCCCCCCGGGCGCCGAGCAAACGCCTGCCATCCCCACCAAGAACCTCCAATTTCTACGCGGTGCGCAGCGGGCCGTCAATCACACACGGCGGTGACCTCCGTCAGGAGCCTTAGGTGGCGGCGCTCGTCAGGACAGAGTCGTAACACCTATGCGCCTCGACGAATCGGCGTGCGGAGCTTCAGTGGCGAGGAGCGGGGAGGCGGCTCCGGCGGCCGAAGAGCTCCACGGGGCAGGCATGCGAGCTCAATCCATGCTGCTTTTCTGCTGCCGGGTGGGGTTTACCCTTACGCGCGGTACCGGCGCCGCGGTGCACCGTGTCGATCGCCTCCGCTACCGCCCGAGGAGCGTGAGCTGCCAGATGTCCTTGCCGGTCGCCATCATCAGCGGACGCAGGGCGAGCATGCCGGCTTTGCCTATGGCGCGCTCGAGCTGCGCAAGCTCTGCGAGCTTGTCGCGCGTCTCGGCGTCGATCGGCGGCTCCTCCATGCCGCTCTCGCGCAGCAGGAGTATGCCCTTGGCGCGCAGCGCGAGCTCCCCGTGCAGTCGCAGGCAGCACAGCATGTCCGCCAGGTCCTCGCCGCGGAACCGGTCGCGCAGCGACTGCAGGTAGCGGCCGTGGTTGCTGTTGAGGAACCTGCCGGTATTCATCGACTCCAGCCGCTGCACGTTGGAGTCGAGATCCGCGTCGAGCCAGTCGCGCAGCGTGCGCTCGCCGTGCCGAAACACCAGGTAGATCACCAACGGCAGCACCAGCAGGGTCGCAAGCGTCGCGAGCGCGGGCCGCCCGAGCAGGTAGTTGAAGCCGCTGTGCAGCGCCACCGCCGCCAGCAAGCCCGGCAGCAACAGCTGCAGCCCGCCGTTCGGCCGGCTCTCGTAGAGCGTGATCGAGATCATTGCCAGCACCGCCGTCGTGCCGCCATGCATGATCGCGGTGCCGAAGCCCCGGATGACTTGCACCGGGAGCGCCGCCTCCGGCCGCGAGGCGAGGTAGTACAGGTTCTCGATCAGCGCGAAGCCGGTGCCGATCGCGAAGCCGGCGATTCCGGCGTCCACCGCCAGCCCGACGCGCCGCGTGCGAATCAGGAAGACGATCAACACCGCCTTCAGCGACTCTTCGATCCACGGCGACAGGTAGCGCGAATACGCCTCGAAATCTCCAGAAAAATGCGCGTACGCCCAGTTGTTGAGCAGGTAGCTCGCGCCGGCTGCGAGGCCGCCGGCCGCAACCACCGCCAGCACCACCTTCAGCCGCAACAGCTTGTAGGCATCACACTGCACCAGCGCGGCGAGAAACAGCAGCACCGGCACCAGTGCGATCGGCGCGCGCAGCAGCAGATCGATGTTCAACGTATCGCTCGTGTGCAGTGCCCGCTCTTCACAGCACCTGCAGCGATAACATGAACTCGCTCCTGCCGAGTCCGCCCGCGGCGAAGCCCCGCGCCGCGCCCACGGATAGCATCATCGACTGGCGGTGCATCACGTGCAGCTGCAGGTCGAGTTGTGCGCCGACATCATGAGCGCTGTGACGGACTGCGCGCTTGTCGGGATCAGTCTCGAGCGCGCTCACAAATACCTCTGGCCGGACCCAGCTGGCGTAGAAGCCGGGAGAGCCCAGGGCCTCGAAGCGCAACGGCGGCAGGCACCATTCGAGTGTCGACTTGACGAGCGACTTGCCGTTCAACGCGTCGAGCCTGAAACCCGGCATGCTCAGCAGCTCGCGGTAGCGCTGCACGCCGCCGTTACCGCCGCTGTCGACATAGTTGTTGCCAAAGCCCCCCAGGTAGGAGTTGGCGAGCGGATTGGCGCGTGCTCCGGTGGACAGGCTCGCCCCGCTTCGCAGCCAGATCGAGGAATGGTTGAGCGGCAAGGGAAAGCCGACGTCGAAGGTGCCGGTGAGGCTCGGGATCAGATCGCCGGCGGCCCCGTTGGCGTGTGCGTTGATGGTCCAGCTGTGGCCCGTCTCCACATCCACCGCGCCGGGCGAGGCGCGCGTGTCCGTGGCAACGAAGCCGGCGTCGGCGGTGAAGAGGTTCTTCGATGGCGAGGTCACGTTCTGATACCCCGGCAGGGTGTCGAGGCCTCCGTAGTAAGCGACCTTGACGACGAAGTCCATGGCCTGCGGCGGGTCGAAGACGAGCGGAAGGTCGTAGCCGAGGTAGCCGTTGTAGCCCGCGAGGCTGCGCTTGGTCGGACCGAAGAGGTCGTAGAAGTCCGCACCGTTCCAGGCGGCGCCGGCCGTCCAGCGAGTGTGGTGCACACCGGCCGCGACGTGCAGGCGCTGCTTCACAGGTAAACGGCTATCCGGGCTGTAGCTGGTATCGAGGCCCAGCGAGTCGTAGCCCATCGGATCGCTGAAGCGGGCGCTGGCGCCAAGGCCCACTGCGTTCTTGTAGCCCTCGACGACCGGGAACAGCGACTCGAGCGACAGCTCCCGAATGGGTCGGTAGGGGCCTTTGCGCAGGATCTGGGATTCGTAGGGCATCGTCGAGGGGATGGCTGCCACCCAGCCCTGCACCTCCGGGTATTTGGACGCCACCTGCTCGCCGAGGAAGGTGACCGCGCTTAGGTCCTCGGTCGGTCTTGCCTCGATCAGCGTCGGCACGAACCCCCTGGCCGCATAGCGCACCACAATCAGCTGAGACTCATCAAGTGGCAGCGGGCGAAAGAAGCCGACGTCGGCGTTGCTGACCGCCGCGAGTCTCTCGGTCGCAAGCTCGTAGCGATAGATGTTCGATACGCCGGTGAAGTAGCTGCTGCCGTACAGGTAGCGGCCATCCTTCGAGAACACGAAGCCCTCCGGCACCACCGCTCCCATCGTGAAGATGTGCAGCGGGGTGGCGTCGCCCTTGGCGAGCGCGTCGGTGCGCAGGACCCTGACCTGCGTCACCTGTGGCGAGCCCGGTCTCAAGCCCGCTCCCGAAACCGACACCGATGCGAGCGAGCCGTCGGGAGATAGATCGAGATCGAAAGCCCTCTCCCCGCGTGGGAAGACATACAGCGTCTGCCACTCCTTATAGGGGAAGGGGATCCGCACGAGGATGACGAATCCGTTGTTGAGCCGCAGGCCCCACAGCGAACGATCGGTGGGGTTGTAGACGATGTCGCCGATGCGCGCGGCCTTGAGCAGCATGCGCGACTTGCCGGAGCGCAGGTCGAGCGCCTCGAGGTTGCGGTGGGTGTTGTTGTTCGTGGTGTAGAAGAGCGTCTCCGAGGCAGCGTCGTAGGCGAGCGAGGTCACGGTGTAGCCGCTCGCGCCCTTGACCTCCTTGATCTCAGTCACCCTGCCATCGCTGCGACCAATTGACGCGATGTGCGCAAGCTGTCCGGGATACTTGACGGCGGCGAACAGCTTCGTCCCGTCCGCCGAGAGGTAGGTGCGCGAGACCGCGCCGAGGTCTTTTTTAGTGAGGTCGCGGTATTCGGTGACCGGGTGCTCGCGCACTGCCAGCAGGTTCTGCCGCTGGAACCTGTGCTCCCAGTCGATCCACTGGCGCCAGGACTCATCCAGTGGCAGGCCGAAGACACGCTGAAAATCGTGGGCGTAGTAGCGGCGGCTGTCGGCGTCGCGTCGCCACCAGGCCAGCAATTTCTGCGGACCGTAGTTGAGGCCCAGGTAATCCATGAAGCGCGTGCCGTACAGGTAGGCGTTGGCGCCGGTCTTGAAGTCGATCTCGGTGCCCTTCGACACGAGTCCGAGCGGGTCGTAGAACCTGGCGTTTTCCTGCACCATCGCGCGGAACACCATCTCATCGTACCCACCTTGCGCGCGGCCGACACCGCCACTCATCCAGGTCTCCATGAACACCGCGCTCCCCTCCTGGTACCAGCGCGGTGCCGTAAGACGAGGCACGGTCAGGTAGTTGTAGAGCAGCGTCTCCGGGTGCGCGCCATCGACCTCTACCTTGCCGTGAAACAGGCGGCGGAAGCGCGCGTCGGCCGGACTCGCGGCATCGTTGTCGACGATGTGCGTGAGCTCGTGCACGGCCGTCCATGCGAACCACTCCGCGGCTGAGACGGTCTCGTACGGCTCATTCGAGGGGGCGATGTCGAGGAAGATTCGATTGCGGGGCGCGGGTATCGCCGTCGCGTTGGCGCGGTCGCTGAAGTCCTGAAGGAGAACGCTGATGCGCCCGTCGGGTACGTAGTCGAACAAGCGCTCGTGGGTGGCGAGTCCGTTCAGGAAGCCCTGCGTCGCGTGCGGCACGAGGTGATTTTCATTCGGATCGAAATAAACGATCCGGAGCTCCTTGGTCTCGACAAACGCGAGATCGGCGGCCCGGGCCAGCAATGCAGCCCCGAGCGCGACAAGCGCCGCCGCTAAGCCCGGCCAGAGCTGCCGCCACCTGGAAGCGTTGGCGTGCGCGTCGCCGCGCTGTCCGCTCTGACGCAGACAGCTCTCCTGACTGTTACGCAAGAAATGCGGAGTGGCCCGCGGGTAACGCGCGGGCCACTCCCACGGTTTCTCCAATGCCGCGCAGCGGCGCGGAGCGGTCTAGTGCTTGTCAGCCCCGTCCATTGCGCTGGGCTGCGAAGCCATGGCGTTCGGCTTCGCACTCGCATTGCTTCTGATGAGCGCCGAGGAATTGCTGCCCTGGGCCGCCGCAGCCGAATCCGCAGCCTTCGCGGCATCCAGGCGCGCCTTGTTATGGATGTTGTCGCTGGCGCCACTGCCCGCCGCCGCCGCCGCATCCGCTGAGTCGGAACTGTGATTTATCCTTGAATCCATGCCCTTCCTGGCATTGTCGCCAGCACTGCCGGCCGCCCCCGCCGCATCCTTCGCGGCATCCGGGCCTGCCATTGCCTTCGACGCATCGGATGCGTTCTGGTCGGTCGTGCTCGCCGTCGGCGTTGGGTTGAAGGAGTTCGTGCCGTCTGCGCGGGCGCGCTTCGCCTCGACGATGGTCCCGGCAGCATCCTTACCGGCCGGCGCCTTGTTGTAGCTCAGGTAGGCGATTGCACCGATTGCGACCACGAGCCCGCCTACGATCCACACTGTCCTGCTAGCCATAAAAAACCTCCCCAGGGTTTGGAAAACACTCGCCAAATGACCGTTCTGCAATAACTACCGTAGACACAGAAAAAAGTTGGTACACATCGAAAGAAAAGCGCGGCTCAGGGTTCCTTGGGCGCCCGGAGCGTTGCGCGGCCCACCTCACGGCCGCCCATCAGGAAGGTGACATCCACAGCCTCTCCGCTCCTGCCGAATCCGGGCAACGCGACCGCTGTCCGCGGCCCCCCGGGTCCCATGCCGAGGCCGTTGACCCTTAGCGTATGACCGTCGCTTGCAACGAGCACGTCCACCGGGGCACTCGCTACCAGCTCGAACTGCAGACCCAGCCCGGCGCGGTCGCGGTAGAGGCTCACCCGGCCCGAGACTGCCCCGTTGCCGAGACGGACCGTATCGAGGGTCGTCGGCGCACCCGCCGCCGCCATCGTGCCCGCCACATCGCTCGTGGCAGGCCGCGGCCCATCGAGGGTCTCGTAAACAACTGTCCCCGCACCGAGCACGGCGGCAATGAGGGCGGCATAGCGCAAGCGAGGCGCCGACCACCAGGACCGTGCCCGTGATGGAGTCGATTGTGGCAGCGCATCAACAATGCTCTGACGGAGCTGCGGCGGCGGGTCGACATCCTCGAGTGCATCGAGCGCCGCGCACAGGCGCCGCAGTTCCTCGCGCAGGGCTCTGACCTCCGGATCGGCGAGCAGGCAACGCGCGAGCTCAGCGTTTTGCCGCCCATCGAGCTCACCATCGATCTCGGCGTGAATCAGTGCGAGGCGCCCGCTATCGGCCATGTCAGATCGCTCCGCGCTGAAGCAAACGATCCCGCAGCAGCTGGCGAGCACTGTAGAGCCGCGATTTCACGGTTTTCTCGGGCAGCAGGAGGATGTCGCCCATGTCCTGGTAGCTCAGGTGCATGAAGTGCCGCAGTACGACGACGGCCCGAAGCTCGGGCTTGATGCGCATCAGTGCCTCCTCGATCGCCCGGCCGGTCTGCTCGCCCTCGAGCTGTCGGTCCGGACCCGGCGCCGTGTCGGCCTCCTCGCCATTGAACCCCTCGCAGGGTTTTCGCGAGCCGAGGGCATTGAGGGACTCATTGATGGCAATCCGGTAGATCCAGCTGTAGAACTTGAAACTCGGGTCGTACTCTGCAATATGTTCAAACACCTTGAGGAACGTGGCCTGCGCGACGTCTCTCGCGTCCTCCGGATCGCGCAGCAGCCGAAGGGCGGCGTTGAAGACCGGCTTCTGGTACCGCACGACGAGCCGCTCGAAAGCCGCCCGGTCCCCGTCCCGACAGCGCCGCACCAGCGTCGCGTCATCGCCCTCTTTCACAAGTACCGCTCAGCACACAAAAGGTTGGTCGGGTCGGCCTCATTGAGTTGTGGGAGGCACGTCGCTAGCCTGCCGCCCGGATCATGTCGATGATCCGGTCGAAGCCGGCGTAACGGAAAATGTCATGGATCTGCGGGCTGACGTTGATCAGCATGAGGCCCGCACCCGATCCCCTGGCCCGCTTCTGGGTCAGCAGAAACACGCGCAGCCCTGAGCTTGCGATGTACTCGAGCCGGGCCAGGTCGATGACCCGCGGTTCGGCCACTGTGTTCAGAAATCGCAGCGCAGCATCGCATTGAGTGGCGTCGAGCCGCCCCGCCATCACGACCTCGCCTGACGGACCCAGTTGGATCTCGAACATCTGCGCGTTCTTCTTATGTTAACTGTCTGGGCGTGTTGGTTGCGACGCCGCGCCTCGCGGACTCCCCTCGCTCATACGCTACGCGCATTCGTTGATCCTTGCACCGATTGCCCGGGTTCGCCCGGATGGCACCGGTGCTCGCCATCGGCGGCAGCCTTAGCGGCTGATGTGCTTGGTCATGCTGAGCTGGTTGCGTACCCCGACGCGTTGGTAGCTGACCGCATCCATCATCTGCCGCACCAGGAAGACTCCGTGCCCACCAACGGGGCGCTCGCCCAGGCTCGCCGTGACGTCCGGCGGCGGCACCGAGAGCGGGTTGAACTCGGGGCCGTCATCCTCGACCGTCATGTTGAGCCCGGCGTCGGTCAGCATCAGCGACACTTCGACCCGCAGCGCGGTGCCCGCCGGTGAGGCGTGCATCACTACGTTCATGAAGACTTCCTCGAGCGCGAGCTGGAAAGCCAGTGCCTGTGCGTGCGGCAGGCCGGCGGCCGACCAGAACTCCTGCAGGAACTGCGTCAGCGTCGGCAGCTGGGCCGCATCGCTCGCCACGGCTACGCGTCGCTCCTGACACGCACGCCCTTGCGGGGCGTGCGCGAGCGCCGTCGGCCGATCTGCATGCACCGCAATGATGCGGCTGAAGCCACTCAGCTCGAACACTTCGCGTACCGCAGGTTGCAGCGCGCACAGCGCGAACGGGATCCCGGCACGCTGCGCGGCGCGCGCCGCCAGCAGAAAAACACGCAGGCCGGCGCTCGAGACGTAGTCGAGCGCGGCGCAATCGATGATCACGGCCGCCGGCGCCGTCGCCGAGCCGGCGAGCGCTTCCTCGACTCGTTGTTGAAAACCGGCGGCGGCGCCGAAATCAAGCCTGCCCTCAGGAATCACCAGCGTAGTCAGTGCGAGCGTTTCGGTCCGGACCTTCAATGCGCGTCCCAGGCGAGCACAGTGAGCGTGATGTCGTCGAATTGCGCGGCACTGCCGACGAAGTCGGTGACGCTCTGGCAAATACCCTCGACGATGGCGCCGGCCGCCCCCTCACCATGCGCCTGAACCTCCGCCATCAGCCGCTCCGCCCCGTAGGCCTCATCGGCCGGGTTGCAGGCCTCGGTCACGCCGTCGGTATACAGCACCAGGCGGTCCCCGCTCCGCAGCGCTACCGTGTGATCAGGAAACTCGACGTCTGGCATCGCTCCGAGCACCAGCCCGCCGGCCCCGCCGAGGGCCTCGACCGACCCGTCGGCGCGTCGCAGGTAGGGCGGGTTGTGGCCACCGTTCGCGTAGCGGAGCACCCCGGTAGTGGGGTCGAACACGCAGTAGAAGACCGTGACGAACAGATCCATCGGATTCTGCGCGCACAGCGTTTGGTTGGTGTGGGCGAGGCAAGCGCCGGGATCGGTGTACAGCGCCGCAAGATCGCGCAGGTTGGTGCGCGCTACGGCCATGAAGAATGCCGCCGGAACGCCGTGGCCGGAAACGTCCGCCATCACCAGACCGATCCGTCCGTCCGGCAGCTCGATGAAGTCATAGAAATCTCCACACATCGTGGTGGCCGGAATCATTCGCGCCGCGCCATCGCACCCCGGCTTCGCAGGGAAAGTCGCCGGCAGGATCGCAATCTGCAGCGCCCGCGCGACCTCGAGTTCGGCTTTGATCTGCGCCTGCGCCTGCTCGAGCGAGGCATTCTTGTCGGCGAGCTCGCGGGTGCGCTCGGCGACGGTGTTTTCCAGAATGTGCGTCTGCAGTTTCAACACGCGCAGCAGGCGCAGCAGGCGCAGCACCCGCAGCCAGCGCGCGTCGAGACCCGCCAGGAAGAAAGGCGCGATCGCGAGCAGGTCCACCAGACCATGGAAGCTGAGGATGAATGCGACCTTCTCCCGCGCCGCCACGATCCGCAGCAGGTACTCGAGCGAGAACACGGCAACAACGACGATCTCTTCGATGCGCAGTGCGCGCCGGGCCCAGTCGGGCAGCCCGGGAATCGCTTCCACGCCGATGGACGCGACACTCAACACGATCAGCGCCAGGATGAGGTTTTCAAAAGCGCGGGCGTACGGTCCGGGGCGCAGCAGGAGCCATTCCGCGAGTCCCCGGACCGGGGCCGTCACGGCCTGAGTCGCCCGCCGAGCGGGTGCCATGCTCATCGGCCGGCGTGATTCCCGGTCGCGCTGCGCTCGATCCTGCACGCTACCTCGCGTTTCCTGCACGGTCGTCGTAGGTCAGGCGCCACCACCGATCAGTTCGACTTCGCCCTCAATCTCAACCGGGATGTTGAACGGCAGTTCGGCCATACCAACGGCACTTCGACTGTGGGCACCCACTTCGGGGCCGAACACCTCGAGGATGAGATCAGAGAAGCCGTTGATGACGCTCGGCTGCCTGTTGAAGCCGGGCGCAGAATTGACCATCCCGAACACCCGCGACCAGGCGGCTACGCGGTCGAGGTCACCCAGTGACCGCTTAAGACTTCCGAGAATCGATAGCGCAGTGAGTCTTGCACTCGCGTAGCCCTGTTCGACCGAGACTTCTCGCCCCAGCTTGCCCAGTGGCTCGGCGAAGGAGCCATCGGAGGCCTGGGGTCCGTGGCCAGAGATCAACGCTCGGTGACCGACTACCCGGACGAACTGAAAGGGGAGGACTACTCCCGGAGGCGGCCGGGTCGGAGGAGGAAGAGTGAACCCAAGGCTACGCAGCCTGTCTTCGATCGTTGACATGGGCGACCTCAAGCGTCATTGAACAGTTGCGATGGCGGTCTTCAGCTGGCGCTGGTACTCGGCTTCGTCGAAATGCCCCCTTGACTCGGCAATAAGGCCATCACCATCAAATCGCCACTCTTCATATCCGCTGATGCGGACGGGGTTTCCAGCACCGCCAGGACCGGTGTTTGTCCCAGTGAGCGTCCAGTGATAGCTGATGCGCTCACCACCTGCCCCGAGCCTGTCCATCCTTATGACCAGATCGGGGAAGGCGGTCATGAATCCCTGCGCCGCGGCTGCGATCGCCGTCCGCCCGACGGCGGGGCTGCCGTCATTGATCTTCAGCGAACCGCCTTCGGCAAAGAACGCGGCGACGCTCGGCGCGTTCTGGCTGCACCAGGCGGCCGTATAGCGGCTCGCGAATTCGTGCAGCTGAGCGGGCTCCATGGGTTTCCTCGTGAACCAAAGCCACGAATTCCGCAATTGTCGCAACTTCCGGCACTGGCTCATAGCCGTGCCGGGGCCGGCACCCTATTTTTCGCCTAGCCGCACTCCAGAGTCGTCTGTTGGCGAATGGCATGGCTTGCACGCGCGGCTTGCGGCAAGCTAGCCCTCGTTGCCGCAGAAGCGCGACTGTTTTGCTGAGGACTTTGATCTTCGAGGGTGATTATGACCAGCAGCTCATACACACTTTACGGCCGGGCGAATGCCGGCTCGCTGGCCGTGCAGATTGTGCTCGAGGAGATCGGCGCGGCTTACGAGCTGATCTGGGTTGGCAGAACCGCGGCTGAGCTTGAGGCCTTCCGCCGCATCAATCCCGCCGGAAAGGTGCCGGCGCTCGTGCTGCCGGATGGCGCGCCGGTGTTCGAGTCCGCCGCAATCCTCATTCACCTGACCAACGCGCATCCCACGGCGGATCTCGCCCCTGCTGCCGGCAGCACGGCACACGCTCGCTTTCTGCAGTGGATGTTATTTCTGTCGTCGAACGTGTACGAGGCGGCCCTGCGAAGCTATTACTCCGAGCGCTACTCCACGGCCGGGACAGCCGCGGCCGACCACATCAAGGCACAAGCTGTGGAAGACTACGCCCGCCAACTCGAACTCATCCACGGCGCGCTGTCGCCCTATGTACTGGGCGAGAGGCTGTCCGCTGCAGACCCATACCTGCACATGCTCGCCGGTTGGTATCCCGGTGACGCCACGGCGCTGAACTCCCGACTGCCGAAGCTTGCTCAGCACGCCGAACTGCTACGGCGCAGGCCGGCGACGCGCAAGGCCGAACAGGATCACGCCGAGCGCTAGGCGCGGTTCCCGTCGCCAATTCAATCGCCGCCGGGCTCGCGGCCGGGCACACGCTCGCAATGCCACGGAGGATCAACATCATGAGTCACGCGCCAATTCGCGGCATTCGGGCCTGCGTGTTCGACGCCTACGGCACGCTGTTCGACGTCGCTGCAGCGGCGCGGAGCTGCGGCGCGGAGCTGGGCGAGAAGTCGAGTGCCTTGAGTTCACTGTGGCGTGAAAAGCAGCTCCAATATACGTGGCTGAGGGCGCTGCAAGGCAGGCACGCGGACTTTTGGCACGTGACCGGCGAGGCGCTGGACTTCGCGCTCGAGACACTGCACATCACCCGCACCGGGTTGCGAGAGCGGTTGCTGAACCTTTACCTCACGCTCGACGCCTTTCCGGAAGTACCTGACATGCTGGCGCGACTGAAGCAGGCCGGGATGAGGACTGCAATACTTTCCAACGGCTCCCCGCCGATGCTGAAAGCCGCCGTGCAGGGCGCCCAGATCCATCACTTGCTTGACGCGGTGCTCTCGGTTGAGGAGGTCGGGATCTACAAGCCGCATCCGCGGGTTTACCAGCTTGCGGTAGACCGCCTGGGGCTCGAGGCGGGCGCGATCGCGTTCCAGTCAGCGAATGCCTGGGACGCCTACGCCGCATCCGCCTTCGGCATGCGGGTGGTGTGGTGTAACCGCTACGATCAGCGTCCCGAAAGACTTCCGGGCAAGCCTGATCACGAAATCCGCTCGCTGGCCGAACTGCCGGCCCTGTTAGGTCTGCAGGCCTAGGCTGGGCCCTTGCGTCGCCCCTTGCGCACGGAAAAGAACAGTTGCCGGTGTTCGCCGGCACGCGTGATGGTTGCCCAATGCAGCGCGACCAGCACGTACAGGACATTCAGTGCCAGGAGCCTGGTGGGGATGTGCTTGGTGCGGCGCGCCGCGGCGAGCACATGGTTCGCCGTCACGCCTCGCGTTCCGCCAACGCGCTCGTGTACGTAATCAACGGCAGCCTTGTCGACCAGATTGAAGTAGCCGGAACCACGACGTGCCTTCGATAGCGCGAACGACAGCACGAAAAAATAACCCTCGCTCTCGAATACATGATAGGTCTGACGTACCGCCTCGACCCGACCACAGTATTGGAGTCCACGTTGCAGAGTGCGGATATTCATACCATTCACCCTATCCCATGGCAGTTAGGACCATAGCGCCGCTGTCAGTCTCCCTCGCCAACCGCAAGCCGCGGAACACCTGCCTGCTGCATCCGTGTGTTGAGAGCCGGCAGCTCCGTGTTCGCGAGCGACTTCCACTTCTCGAGCTGCTCGACCAGGCGTCGATGCAGGTCGGTGTATACCTCCTGCTGCGCCACTGTCGGAGCCACGTCATCCGCGTCGACGGTGGCAATGAAGGTGTCGTATTGCTCGTTGAGGCGGTTCGGATAACGGAGATTGTCTTCCGACGCCTTCATGTTGACCTGAATGAGCTGCTCCTCAATCGGTGCCATGTGCTTGTCGAAATCCGCGGCCCCCGCCACCAGGGTCTTGCTGCCGGCCTCGCTACCCGCCCAAGCCTTCAGCGTTTCCAGATTGCGCCGCATGGTGCGCATCTGATTGACCGCACGGTGCAGGGCATCGATATCCTGCGTCGTCCGTGTCATCAGATCCCAGTGGGCGGCCATGTCGCCGGCGGTGACGGTGTCCTTCAGTCGCGGGTCGGGTACCACTTCCAGTGGCACAGACTGCACGGCGTGGGGGGTCGTCAGGCGAACCACGTAGGAGCCGGGATTGACGACCGGTCCGCGCGGACCTTCGTCGGCGTAGAACGCTCCGGGAATCTCGTGCGGGTCTTCCACGCGCAGATCCCAGGCGAAGCGGTTCATTCCAGCCGCATCCGGCAGCAGGTCCGCGGGCGGCTCACGATCCGGCCATTCGGCCGGCTGCGCAAATTTCTCCTTCTTGTGGTTCGAGAGCGTGCGCAGCACCTTGCCCTGGGGATCGAGGATCTCGAGCGTGATCTTCTCATCGGCCGGTGGCTTGGTCTTCAGAAAATAGTCGATTACAGCGCCTCGGGGCGGGTTATCTCCGACCGGCCGGCGTCGGTTCACCTCGAGGGGGAAATGCAGGTGGTAGGCGGCTTGCGGATGATACAGGCGCACCTCGGGCACGGCTGCCGCCGGGTCGAGCTGGCGCAACGGCGTGAGGTCGTCGAGGACCCAGAACGAGCGGCCGTGGGTCGCGACCACGAGGTCGTCATCCTTCACGACCAGATCATGAATCGGCGAGACCGGCAGATTCAGCTGCAGCGGTTGCCAGTGTCCACCGTCGTCGAAGGACACATACACCCCGAGTTCCGTCCCCGCATACAGCAGTCCTTTTCTCCTCGGATCCTCGCGCACCGAGCGCACGTAAGCGCCTTCGGGTATCCCGCTGACGATGCGAGTCCAGGTGTTGCCGCCGTCGTGAGTCCTGTAGATGAGCGGCTTGAGATCGTCGAGCTTGTGCCGGTCTATCGCGGCAAATGCGCTGCCGGCCTCATGCGGCGAAGGCTCGATGATGCTGACCATGCTCCATGCGGGCATGTCTTTGGGCGTGACGTTTCGCCACGTCTGCCCGTCGTCGTGGGTCACGTGGATCAACCCGTCATCGGTGCCCGCCCACAGCAGCCCTTGTTGCAACGGTGACTCGGCGAGCGCAAACACGGTGTCGTAGTACTCGACGCTGGTGATGTCGAGCGTGATAGGTCCGCCCGAGGGCCGCTGCTTGCCCTTGTCGTTGCGGGTGAGATCGGCGCTGATGCGCCGCCAGCTGCGTCCCTGATCGGAGCTCTTCAGCACGAATTGCGCCGCCGTGTATAGAACTTTCGAATCGTGCAGCGAGACGAACACCGGTTCGGTCCACTGTATGCGGTACTCGAGATCTTCCGCACCGTTACCGGATACGTCGAGGGGATGTATCGAGACGTCGCGCAGGTTGCCGGTGCGATGATCGTAGCGCGTCATCTGCCCGCTGTCGGCATTCGCGTAGACGATTTCCGGGTCGCCTGGATCGGGCGCGATATAGCCACTTTCGCCGCCCCCGACCTCATACCAGTCCTGCCGGCCGATGACGCCTTCGTCGTCGCGGCTGGCGATGGCGATCGTGGTGTTGTCCTGCTGGGCGCCGTAGATGCGATAGGGCCAGTGGTTGTCCACGGCGACGTGATAGAACTGTGCCGTCGGCTGATTGTACTGCTGCGTCCAGCTCTTGCCGCCATCGACGGAAATGGTCGCGCCGCCGTCATTACCGTTGATCAGGCGCCTGGGATCGCGCGGGTCGATCCACAGCGCGTGATGATCACCGTGCGGAGCCGGCAGCAGCTCGAAATCCTTGCCGCCGTTGGTGGAGCGAAATGCGCCCGTATCCAGCACGTACACGGTATCGAGTGCGACCGGATCCGCGAAGATGTGAGAGTAGTACCAGGCACGTTGCCGGAAGCGGTGATCGGAATTGACCCGCGTCCAGCTGGCGCCGCCGTCATCGGAGCGGAAGACTCCACCCTCCTTCGCCTCGATCGCGGCATAGACGCGGTTGGAATCCGCGCCCGACACGGAAACCCCGATGCGACCGAGCGGCCCGTCGGGCAGGCCGCGGTGTTCGATGAGCTTCCAGGTGAAGCCCCCGTCGGTCGATCGATAGAGTCCCGATCCGGCGCCGCCGCTCGAGAATCCCCACGGTTCGCGGCGCATCTGCCAAAGCGAGGCGAACAGCGTATTCGGGTTGCCGGGATCGAAGACGACATCGATCCCGCCGCTGTCGCGATCGCGGAACAGCACCCGCTGCCAGGTCTTGCCGCCGTCGCCGGTGCGGAAGATCCCGCGCTCCTCGTTGGGGCCGAATGCGTGCCCGAGTGCGGCGACGAACGCGATGTCAGGGTTTCTCGGATCAACGACGATGGCGCCGATGTGGCGCGTGTCGCGCAAACCGAGGTGCTGCCAGGTCTTGCCGGCATCGAGCGACTTGTATACGCCGTCGCCGTAGGTGATGTTGCCGCGGGGGCAGGCCTCGCCGGTGCCGACGTAGATGATATTGTGATCCGAGTCAGCGACCGCGATCGCTCCTATCGAGGCGATCTTCTGTTCGTCGAAGACCGGCTGCCAGGTGCTGCCGGCGTTGGTGCTCTTCCAGACGCCACCGGCTACCGCACCGAAATACCAGGTCGCCGGATCACCCGGAACGCCGCTCACGGCGACCACCCGGCCACCGCGGAACGGACCGACCTGGCGCCATTTCATGGCGCCGAAGAGTTGCGGATCGACCTGGCTGGCCGCCGATGCCACGCAAGGCAGCAGCAACAGCAGCACCCCCAAAACGCTCCCAGGACCTTCGAACCGGCGCCGATACATTTCGCCCCCAGTCGGATATAGCTACGCGAGAGCGACAATTATTCCACGGGACAGGCCAACGCGCAGATGAGATCGCGCGGCTCACCTGCGCAGGTCGGCTGCGATCGACAACATCAGCAGCCAGGAGGCGCCGGATCCGCTCATCCTGGCACTGAGGTTGCGTCGGTGAGCCGCAGCACCTCATCGAGCACCATCAGGTCCTCGCGCGCGTGGATGACCAGCACCGCGACGGCCGAGTCGGGTGCAGAGATCACGCGATCGGGCACCGAGGGTTGATCGGCATCGCGGCTCAGGCGCAGTCCGGTGAACTCCAGGGAGCCGGCCACGTCGGCACGCACGCGCGCGCTGTTCTCACCGATTCCGCCGGTGAACACGATCGCATCGACACCCCCGAGCACACCGGCCATGGACCCTACGGCGCGACGCAGGCTCAACACGAATCGATCATAGGCGAGCCGCGCCCGTGGCGCGCCTGCCGCAGCGGCCTCGAGCACCCGGCGCAGGTCCGGGGAAACGCCGGACACGCCAAACAGGCCGGAGCGAGTTTCGAGCACCTCGAGCAGCTCCTTCACGCCGATCCCATGGCGCGACTGAAGGTGCAGCAATAACCCGGCATCGACCGAGCCGCAGCGGGTCGCCATCATCACTCCCTCGAGCGGCGAGAATCCCATCGTGGTATCGACGGATTGGCCTTGCGCAAGCGCGGTCACCGAGCAGCCACCGCCCAGATGACAAACGATCATCCGCCGCGGCGTCAGGCCGAGTAAGGCGCGCGTGCGCGCCAGCGAATAGGCGACACTCAGTCCGTGAAAGCCGAAGCGGCGCAGTCCCCAACGCTCGCTCCATTCGTACGGCAGCCCGTAGCCGGCAGCCGCTTCCGGCATGCCGGCATGAAACGAGGTGTCGAACGCGGCCACCTGAGTCGCCGCGGGAAACTCGTGGCTCACGGCGTCGATCCCCGCGAGTGCGGACGGCATGTGGAGCGGATCGATGTCCAGCAACGATTCGAGCGCAAGCCGAACTTCGCGATCGACGACGACTGCGTTACGGAACTGTGTGCTGCCGTGCACCACGCGGTGTCCAACGGCGTCGAAGCCCGACAGCTCGCGAAGCGTCGCACGCACCTGTTGCGCCCGGCCATCGCTCGCGCGCGCGTTCCACTCCTGTTCCCCGGACTGAATCGTCGTGCGCTCGTGTCCCTCGAGCAGCGTCCATTTGAGTGTGCTCGATCCGGCATTCAGCACGAGTACGCGCACGTCACCATTCCGTTTTCTTCACGTGCCGGAGAGAATAGCGGACAACGTGCCTTCAGGTTTGACAAGACGATACCGGAACAACAGCGCATACTAAGTGGAAATGGATAGCGCAGAAGGGAGCGGCGCTATGACGCCGGCGTCAGAGCGTGAGCTCGGGCTGATCGATGCGTGGTGGCGGGCCGCCAATTACGTCTCGGTGGGTCAGATCTACCTGCGCGACAACCCGCTGCTTACCGAAGCCCTTTCGCCCGCGCACATCAAGCGCATGCTGCTCGGTCACTGGGGAACCACCCCGGGCCAGAATTTCATCTACGCGCATCTCAACCGCATCATTCGCGCCTACGGCCTGAACATGATCTACATCTCCGGCCCCGGTCATGGCGGACCGGCACTGGTGGGCAATGCGTATCTGGAGGGAACCTACAGCGAGGTCTATCCCGAGATCTCCGCAGACGCTGCCGGCCTCAAGAAGCTGTTCATGCAGTTCTCTTTCCCCGGTGGTATTCCGAGCCACGTTTCGCCCGAATGCCCCGGTTCCATTCATGAGGGCGGGGAACTCGGCTACTCGCTCAGCCACGCCTTCGGCGCGGTACTCGACAACCCGGATCTGATCGTCGCCTGTGTGATCGGTGATGGCGAAGCGGAAACCGGACCGCTCGCGACCGCCTGGCATTCCAACAAGTTCCTGAATCCGGTCACCGATGGCGTGGTAGTGCCGATTCTGCATCTGAACGGCTACAAGATTGCCAATCCCACGATCCTGGCGCGCATTTCCCGGACCGAGTTGCGACAACTGCTGGAAGGCTGCGGCTGGGCACCGATTCTTTTTGTCGCCGGCCAGGAGCCGCAGACGATGCACCGGCTCATGGCCGACGCGCTCGACACGGTTATCGGTCGCATCCGGGAAATTCACGAGGACGCGCGTGTCAGGGGCAACCGGGCTCGCCCGCGGTGGCCGATGATCGTGCTCGAAAGCCCAAAAGGCTGGACCGGACCTAAAGAGATCGACGGGCAGCGCATCGAGGGCACCTTCAGAGCCCATCAGGTCCCGCTGACCGACCCACGCACTAATCCGGCGCACTTGCGCCAGCTCGAGAGCTGGCTGCGCGGTTACCGGCCGCAGGAGTTGTTCGACGCACACGGCCGGCTGCGGGCCGAACTGCGCGCCCTCGCGCCCGAGGGCGAGCGCCGCATGAGCGCCAATCCACACGCCAACGGCGGCCTGCTGCTTCACGACCTGCAGCTGCCTGAGTTTCAGGCCTACGCAGTCGAGGTGCCCGGCGCGGGTGCCGTGGAGGCCGAGGACACCCGCGTGCTGGGCGGGTATCTGCGCGACGTGATCAGATTGAACGCGACGCGCAGGAACTTCCGCATCTTCGGACCCGATGAGACGATCTCGAACCGGCTCACTCCAGTGTTCGAAGCGACCGCCCGGCAGTGGGAGGCCGCGACGCTCGACGGGGATGAGTTCCTGGCCAACGAGGGCCGGGTGATCGAGATGCTGAGCGAACACCAGTGCGAGGGTTGGCTCGAAGGTTATCTGCTCACTGGCCGTCACGGGCTCTTCAACTGCTACGAAGCCTTCGTTCACATCGTTGACTCGATGCTCAACCAGCACGCCAAGTGGCTCAAAGTCAGCGCTCAGCTGCCGTGGCGGCGCAAGATCGCCTCGCTGAATTACCTGCTGACCTCGCATGTCTGGCGCCAGGATCACAATGGCTTCACGCACCAGGATCCGGGCTTCCTCGATCACGTCGTAAACAAGAAGGCGCAGGTCGTGCGGGTATATCTGCCTCCGGACGCCAATTGCCTGCTATCGGTCATGGACCACTGCCTGCGTAGCCGCCATTACGTCAACGTTGTGGTGGCTGGAAAGCACGCGGCGCCGCAATGGCTGGCCATGGATGCGGCGGTCGAGCATTGCGCCAAGGGTATCGGCCTGTGGAGCTGGGCGAGCAACGATGCCGGCGGAGAACCGGACGTGGTGATGGCCTGCGCGGGGGATGTGCCGACACTGGAGACCCTGGCCGCGGTATCGATCCTGCGTACCGCACTGCCGGAACTGAAGATCCGTGTCGTAAATGTCGTGGATCTGATGAGACTGCAGCCCGACACGGAGCATCCGCATGGGCTGCGCGACCCAGACTTCGACTCGCTCTTCACGCAGGACAAACCCATCATTTTCGCCTTCCACGGGTATCCCTGGCTCATCCATCGCCTCGCGTACCGCCGCAGGAACCACGCGAACCTGCATGTGCGCGGCTACAAGGAGGAAGGCACGATCACGACCCCCTTCGATATGACGGTTCTGAACGATATGGACCGCTTCCACCTTGTCGAGGACGTCATCAATCGTCTGCCGCAGCTCGCCGGCCGCGGTGATTACCTCAAGGACGAAATGCAGAACCGGCTGATAGAACATCGCCAGTACATCACCCGCTACGGCGAAGATATGCCGCTGGTGCGTGACTGGCGTTGGCACGCAGACCCACCCCCGGGCCCGGTAAGACGGTGACGCGATCATCCATCCGCGCGCGGTTGTTGGCAGCCGCGGCCGTGCTGGCGTGTGTCGCGGGTTGTTCCCTGATCTCCCTTAAGAGTCCGGAGCGGCCGCTTTCAAGTCGCGATCTGAATGCGCGCATTCTCACCCGCGAATTCTCGTACCATTTCATTGCCGTGGTGAGTCAGTGCGCGGACGACATGGCGGCGAACGACAGCGACCCCGAGGTGCTGGCGAATGGGCTGCGCTGGAAGATCGGCGCGGCGGCGGAGAGTCAGCGCGCGGCGACTCGATTGGCCCCGATGATGGCGTTGCTCGATACCTGGGCTCTCGCGTCGCAGATGCAGCAATTCCTGTCGCCGGGGCGAGCCGGCGGCGCACTGTTCGGCGCTCACCAGGAGGCTGCCCTGACGGTCGCGAGCGAGCTCGATGAGGGTGCGCAGGACCTGGCGCGCAGGCTCGTCGCTGCCGGTGAGTTTGGGCAGTATCAGCAATTCGTCGCGACCTACACGCGCGAGCATCCGCTCAGGAATCTGGAGTTCGTACGCGCCTCGGTTGTCGAGCTGTGGAGTCAGAGAAGCGGCGCCGGCGCCAGACTGGTCGACTCGATCGGTACGATTCCCGAGGCGATGGAAGATGTTTCCGATCGCATGAAGATAGCCAGTGACGCGCTCACCTTGCAGACGATCTGGAGGACCGAGCTGGCGCTGCGCGAGTCAGGCTACTCCCGCGGCGACATCCACGCCGCGCTCAGGCAGCTCGACGAGCGCCTCGCCAATGTATCCGCAGCGGCGGAGAGCGCGCCACGGCTTGTGCACCAGGCCGTGGCCGATGTCCGTCAGAGCCTGGTCGATCTGCTGCATCGGGTCGATGCATCCGCGGCCTCGATCCTCGAGACGCTGCGGACCGAGCGCGCCGCGCTGTCGGCGGACGTGCGCAGCGAGCGCGAAGCGGTGGTGATGGCGGCCGACGCTGAGCGCCAGGCAATCGCGCGGGACGCGGCCAGGATTGCGGATCAGGTCGTGAAATCCTCCGGCGAGCAGGCGCGCTATCTCGCGCGCCAGGTGTTGCTGCTGCTCATTGTTCTCGCCATCGTGGTGTTGGGTCTGGCCTTCGCGGCCGGGTACCTTGTAGGTCGCGCGCGGCCGTCTGCCTAGGCGTTCGCCGCAGCGCTGGCGGGCAGGCGGGCCAGCAGCTGGGTGAGCTTCTCGAGGTCGAGCGGCTTCACGAGATGCGAATCGAATCCCGCCTCCTGCGAGCGGCGGCGGTCCGAGTCCTGGCCCCATCCGGTCAGTGCCACCAGAGTGATCCGCTTGCCCCACGCCTGCGCGCGGATGCGCCGCGCGACTTCATAGCCGTCGAGCAACGGCATGCCGATATCGAGCAGCGCGACTTCAGGCAGATGCCGCTCGGCCGACTCGAGCGCCAGGCTGCCGTTGGCGGCGCTGAAGACTTCGTGGCCACCCAGCTCCAGAACCGTCGCCAGGGTCTCCAGCGCGTCGGCATTGTCATCCGCGACGAGTATGCGGCGGCGGACTGGCGGCGCATCGTCGGTTCGGGCGCTCGACTGGCTGCCGTTCGTGGACTGCGTCGTCTCCAGGAGCAGCGGCAGCCGGATCAGGAATTCGCTCCCCCGGCCAGTGCCCTCGCTGTGCGCGCTGATGGTCCCGTCGTGCATCTGCAGCAGCCGGCGCACGAGGGCGAGGCCGATCCCGAGCCCGGTGTGCGAGTGATCGGAGCGGCGGTCGAGCTGGGTGAACAGGTCGAAGATCCTGGGCAGCACCTCGGCGGGGATGCCGATCCCGGTGTCGCGCACCCGGATCTCGACGTCCGCGCCCTGCCGGCAGACGCTGAGAGTAATGCGCCCTCCCCGCTCGGTGTATTTGGCCGCGTTGCCGAGCACGTTGCCGAGGGCCTGCGTGAGGCGCAGCGGGTCAGCATTGACCCTGAGCGTGCCGGCGGGAATTTCGGTCGTGAATTCGTGACCGCGCTCCTGTATCAACGGCTGCACGGTCTCGACGGCGCGCGCGATCAGCGCGGCGAGCTCGATCGGCTCTGGCGACAGGTTGATCCTGCCGCGCGTGATGCGCGCCACATCGAGCAGGTCATCGACCAGGCGGGTGAGATGCGAGAGTTGCCGCTCGATCACGTCCCGCGACCGGCTCAGCTGCGCATCGGGCATGGGCTTCATGCGCATGAGCTGTACGGCATTGAGAATCGGCGCCAGCGGATTGCGCAGCTCGTGCGCCAGCATCGCCAGAAACTCGTCCTTGTGGCGGTCCGCCTCCTTCAACGCCTGTTCCGCCCTGGCCCGCTCGGCAACCTCGCTCTGCAGGCTGCGGTTCGCGCGTTCGAGCTCCGTATTGGCGCGCTGCAGGGTGGCATTGAAGGCTTTAAGCTCGCGGGTCTTCTCCGCCTGCAGCGTCGTGTTGGCCTCGGCCAGGCGCTCGTTGGCCTGCGCGAGATTGCGGTTCAGCTCGCGCATCTCGCGGCGCTTGCAGTACAGCTCGACGAGCACCGCGACCTTGCTGCGCAGGATCTCCGGCACGACCGGTATGGATACGTAGTCGACCGCGCCAACCTTGTAGCCCTTCAAGCGGTCGAGGTCGGTCACGTGCACACCGGTGACGAAGATGATGGGGGTCTTCTCGAATCGCGGATGCTCGTGGATCAGCCGCGCCGCCTCGAAGCCGTCCATTCCCGGCATGCTGACATCGAGCAGCACCACGGCGAATTCCTCGCGCATGAGCTTATCCAGCGCTTCGACCCCCGAGCGAGCGCACACCAGGTTCTGCCCCAGCTCGCTCAGCACCGACTGGTACGTGAGCAGCCGCGCAGGCTGGTCGTCGACCAGCAGGATGTTTACCTTCTCGTTGGCGCCCATGACGCCACGCTAACGGTGCAGCCAGGTACGGACCAGAGAAAGCAATTGGTCGGTGTTCACCGGTTTGGCGACATAGTCCGACGCCCCCGCTTCCAGGCACTTCTCCCGGTCGCCTTTCATGGCCTTGGCGGTGAGGGCGATGATCGGCAGCAGCCGGAACTGATGGTTGCTGCGGATGCGGCGCATGGTCTCGTAGCCGTCCATTTCCGGCATCATGACATCCATCAGCACCAGCGACAGATCCGCGGTGCTCTCGACCAGCTTGATCGCCTCCTGGCCGTTGGTTGCCGTGATCACCTGCATGCTGTGGCGCTCGAGCAGGCTGTTGAGCGCGAAGATGTTGCGGATATCGTCATCGACCACCAGCACTTTGCGCCCGCTGAGAGGCTCGTCGCTCTCGTGCAGCGCCGCGATCATCTGCTGCTTCGCCTCCGGCAGATCGCCGATCACCCGGTGCAGGAACAGGGCGGTCTCATCCAGCAGCCGCTCCGGCGAGCGCACGCCCTTCAGCACGATGCTCTTGGCGACCTTGCGCAGCCCGGCTTCCTCGTGGTCGGTCAGCTCGCGGCCCGTGAAGACGATGATCGGCGTGCGCCGCAGTTCACTATCCTCCTGCACCTGGGCCAGCAGCTCGAAGCCGGACATGTCCGGCAGGCGCAGATCGAGAACCACGCAGTCGAAGCTGCCCGCGCGCAGCGCCTCGAGCGCCGCGGCTCCGGTACCGGCCGTGGTGATCTCCACGTCGCTGTGTCCGAGGAGCTCCGTGACGCTCAACTGCTCGGCCGGATCGTCCTCGACCACCAGCAGGCGGCGGACGCGCGATGCGGTGAAGCTCTTGAGCCGGTCGAACGCCGCTTCGAGCTCGTCGGTCGTGACGGTCTTGGTGATGAACGAGAAAGCGCCCCGCTCGAGCCCGTACTGGCGCTCGTCCTCGATCGTCAGGATCTGAACCGGGATGTGGCGTGTTTCGGGGTTGCGCTTCAGCTGATTGAGAACCGTCCAGCCCAGCATGTCCGGGAGGAACACGTCGAGCGATACGGCGGTCGGGCGGTGCTTGCTCGCCAGCGCCAGCGCATCGGCGCCGGTCCGCGCCAGCAGGATCTTGAATCCCCGCCGGCGCGCAACATCGAGCAATATGCGGCAGTAATGCGGATCGTCCTCCACCACCAGCAGCACGGCATCGCCCGGCTGCAGGTTTTCCCGATCGTCCGCGATTTCCTCTTGCCGCACTACCGGCAGCACCACCGGTTGGAATGCGACCGCGCTCACCGCAGACGTGGCCGGACCCCGGGTCACGGCTCGGTGATAGGCAGGGCCCATGTACGAAAGAGGCACATACAGGGTGAAGGTACTGCCGCTGCCCGACATGCTGCTCAGGCGGATTTCGCCGCCCAGCAGGTGCGCCAGCTCGCGGCTGATGGCCAGTCCCAGACCGGTGCCGCCGTACTTGCGGGCAGTGCCCGCATCCGCCTGCTGGAAAGCTTCGAATATGATCCGCTGCTTCTCCGGGGGAATGCCGATGCCGGTATCGCTGACCGAGAACTCGACCACCGTGGGGGCCTGGCTGAGCGTCGGATGCTCGCTGCTCCAGCCGCCGCTCGCGACACTTACGTGCAGGCGCACGCCGCCCCGCTCGGTGAACTTGAACGCGTTCGAGAGCAGATTCTTCAACACCTGCAGCAGGCGCTTGGAGTCGGTGGTAATCGCCCGCCCCAGACGGCTATCGAAGTCCGCCGTGAAGGAGAGCTGCCGTGCGTCCGCTTCGTGGCGGAAATTGCGCTCGATGGTCTCTCGCAGATGCGTGAACAGCAGCTCTTCACACTCGACCGTGACGGTGCCCGATTCGATCTTGGACAGGTCGAGGATGTCGCTGATGAGGTTGAGCAGGTCGGTGCCGGCGCCGTGGATGGTCTTGGCGAACTCGACCTGCCGGGACGACAGATTGCCGTCGGTGTTCTCCGAGAGCTGCTGGCCGAGAATCAGGATACTGTTGAGCGGCGTGCGCAGCTCGTGCGACATGTTCGCCAGGAACTCCGACTTGTAGCGCGAAGTGAGCGCAAGCTCCGCCGCCTTCTCTTCGAGCGCGCGCCGCGCGAGCTCGATTTCCTGGTTCTTGCGCTCGACCTCCACGTTCTGCTCCGCGAGCAGTTTCGCCTTGTTGGCCAGCTCCTCGTTGGTCTGCTGCAGCTCGGTCTGCTGCGCCTGTAGCTCGCCGGCGAGCTGCTGCGACTGCTTGAGCAGACCCTCGGTGCGCATCGTCGCCTCGATGGTGTTCAACACCACGCCGATGATGCTGCCGGTCAGCTGCTCGAGGAACGCCAGGTGCGAGGCCGTGAAGCCCCCGAGCGAAGCCAGCTCCACCACGGCTTTGACGTGTCCTTCGTACAACACCGGCAGGACGATGACCGTGTGCGGCCGGGCGCTGAGCAGTCCGCCGCGCACCCGGATGGAGTCCGGCGGGATATCCGTGAGTACCAGGCGCTGCCGGTCGGCGGCCGCCTGACCTACGAGTCCTTCACCCATTTGGTAGCGGCGCGGCTCGCGGTTCTCGAATGCATCGTCGGCGTAGCTTGCGAGTTCCTTGAGGCACGCCGCGTGGTTGGCGCCGTCCGTGACGTAAACGATTCCCTGCTGCGCATTGACGAGCGGCGCCAGTTCGGACAGCAGCAGCTTGCCGACCGTCACCAGATCGCGCTGGCCCTGCATCATGCGGCTGAACTTGGCGAGATTGGTCTTGAGCCAGTCCTGCTCGGTGTTGCGCTCGGTGGTCGCGCGCAGGTTGCCGATCATCGCGTTGATGTTGTCCTTCAGCTCCGAGACCTCGCCGCGCGCCTCCACCTGGATCGAGCGGGTCAGGTCGCCCTTGGTCACGGCGGTGGCCACCTCGGCGATGGCGCGCACCTGGTTGGTGAGATTGGCCGCGAGCAGGTTCACGTTCGCGGTGAGATCCTTCCAGGTGCCGGCCGCCCCCGGGACGTGCGCCTGACCGCCGAGACGGCCTTCGACGCCGACTTCACGCGCCACGCTGGTGACCTGGTCCGCGAAGATCGCCAGCGTATCCGTCATGCTGTTGATGGTGTCGGCGAGCGCGTTGACCTCACCCTTGGACTCGACCGTGAGGCGCTGTCGCAGGTCGCCGTTGGCGACCGCGGTCACCACTTTCACGATACCGCGTACCTGGTTGGTGAGGTTGTTCGCCATCACGTTCACGTTGTCGGTGAGGTCCTTCCAGGTGCCGGCGACGCCGGGCACCAGCGCCTGGCCACCGAGCTTGCCTTCGGTGCCGACCTCACGCGCCAGCCGGGTCACTTCGGCTGCGAAGCCGTTGAGCTGGTCCACCATCGTGTTGATGGTCTCCTTCAGCTGCAGGATCTCTCCCTTCACATCCACCGTAATCTTGCGCGACAGGTCGCCGCGCGCAATGGCGGTGGAGACTTCGGCGATGTTGCGCACCTGGCCGGTGAGGTTGCGGGCCATCGAGTTGACGTTGTCGGTCAGGTCCTTCCAGGTGCCCGCGACCCCCGGCACGATGGCCTGGCCGCCCAGCTTGCCCTCGGTACCCACCTCGCGTGCCACGCGCGTCACTTCGGCGGCGAAGCTGTTGAGCTGATCGACCATCGTGTTGACGGTTTCCTTCAGCTGCAGGATCTCGCCGCGCACGTCCACCGTGATCTTGCGCGACAGGTCGCCGCGCGCGATGGCGGTGGCCACCTCGGCGATGTTGCGGACCTGGCCGGTCAGGTTGCTCGCCATCGAGTTGACCTTGTCGGTGAGATCCTTCCACACGCCGCTGACGTCTTTCACGTCCGCCTGACCGCCCAGCTTGCCTTCGGAACCGACTTCGCGTGCCACGCGCGTCACTTCCGCCGCGAACGCGTTGAGCTGGTCGACCATCGTGTTGATGGTCTCCTTCAGCTGCAGAATCTCGCCGCGCACGTCCACCGTGATCTTGCGCGACAGGTCGCCGCGCGCGATGGCGGTGGCCACTTCGGCGATGTTGCGGACCTGGCCGGTCAGGTTACTGGCCATCGAGTTGACGTTCTCGGTGAGATCCTTCCAGACACCACTGACGCCCTTGACTTCGGCCTGGCCGCCCAGATTGCCTTCCGTGCCCACCTCGCGCGCCACGCGCGTGACTTCCGCCGCGAACGCGTTGAGCTGGTCGACCATCGTGTTGATGGATTCCTTCAGCTGCAGGATCTCGCCCTTCACGTCCGCCGTGATCTTGCGCGACAGGTCGCCGTTCGCGATGGCGGTGGCCACCTCGGCGATGTTGCGGACCTGGCCGGTGAGGTTGCCGGCCATGGAATTCACGCTATCGGTGAGATCCTTCCAGGTGCCGGCGACGCCGGGTACCACGGCCTGGCCACCCAGCTTGCCTTCGGTACCCACTTCGCGCGCCACGCGGGTCACTTCCGAGGCAAACGAGCGCAGCTGATCGACCATCGTATTGATGGTTTCCTTCAGCTGCAGAATCTCGCCGCGTACGTCCACGGTGATCTTGCGCGACAGGTCGCCGCTCGCGATAGCCGTGGAGACTTCCGCGATGTTGCGGACCTGGCCGGTCAGATTGCCCGCCATGGAGTTGACGTTGTCCGTCAGATCCTTCCAGGTCCCGGCGACTCCCGGCACCACGGCCTGGCCGCCCAGCTTGCCTTCGGTACCGACCTCGCGCGCCACGCGCGTCACTTCCGCCGCGAAGCTGTTGAGCTGATCCACCATCGTGTTGATGGTGTTCTTCAGCTCGAGGATTTCGCCTTTCACCAGCACCGTGATCTTGCGCGACAGGTCGCCACGCGCGACGGCGGTGGTCACTTCCGCGATGTTGCGGACCTGGCCGGTCAGATTGGTCGCCATCGCGTTGACGGAGTCGGTGAGATCCTTCCAGGTGCCGGCGACACCGGAAACAATCGCCTGCCCCCCTAGTTTGCCTTCCGTGCCGACCTCGCGCGCCACGCGCGTCACTTCCGATGCAAACGAGCGCAGCTGATCGACCATTGTGTTAATGGCCTCCTTCAGCTGCAGAATCTCGCCGCGAACATCCACCGTGATCTTGCGGGACAAGTCGCCGTTGGCAACGGCGATCGTCACTTCGGAGATGTTGCGCACCTGGCCGGTGAGGTTGCTGGCCATCGAGTTCACGCTGTCGGTCAGATCCTTCCAGGTGCCGGCGACCCCGGGCACAGCGGCCTGACCGCCGAGCTTGCCCTCGGTACCCACTTCGCGCGCCACGCGCGTGACCTCGGAAGTGAAGGCGCTCATCTGCTCGATCATGGAGTTGACGATCGTGGCGGATCTCAGGAATTCTCCCTTGAGCGGCCGTCCATCCACCTCCAGGCTCATGGTCTGCTGCAGGTCGCCTTTGGCGACCGCCGCAATGGTGCGTGTGACTTCCGCAGTCGGCCACAGCAGGTCATCGATGAGGGTATTCACCGACCCTTCCATTGCGCCCCAGGCACCGGAGCGCCGGTCGCTCGCCACGCGATGACGGGTCTTGCCGTCCTTGCCGACGATCTGCCCGGCACGCTCCAGCTCGCGCGCCAGACGCTGCGTGGACGCCACGATCTCGTTGAATGTATCGGCTACCTTGCCCGCGAGCCCGGTTTGATCGCTGGCGAGCCGCGCCGAGAAATCGCCGTCGCGCACCGCCTGCAGCGCCCGCAGCAGTTTGCGCTGGTCGAGACTCCTCGCCTCGGCGCCATGGCGACCGTTGGACTTGCGAGTGCGGCGCTCACGTTCTTGCGTTTCCATCAGTAGGCTCCCGGTGCCGGATCGGCAACGGCGGGTGGTCAGAACGGCGGTTCGGGGCGGGAACGGCGGCGCCTGCCCAGGCGAGGTGGTCGGGAGGCCGGGGCAGGCATTGTGTCCGCAGACGTGCCGGAGCGACGCCGGCTCCTCCGCGGGCACGATACATCACTGCCACGGAGCCTCCCCAGACCCGTCTCCCTCAAGACGGGCTCCCTGCAACCCTCAGATCCCGACGTCCAGCTCATCCCAGCCGAAAGCGGGAACATAGCAGAAGGCCGTTTTGGCGCAACAAGAATCCTGAGCCTGAGCTACAGCGACCGGGCGACCGTCGCCTAAGCACGTCGGATTGGCGAGGACAATGGCTCCGGATAGACTGCCCCGCTTACGCCAGGGAGGAACTTCAGATGCCCGACGGAGTGCCCGACCCGGGGCCGGGCGGCCGGGAGGGGGCCCGTGTAACCGGTGCAGTCGCGAACGGCGACTGGGTCTCGCTGCGCGGGGTGCTGCTCGATCGGGCCTGCGAGCCCTACCGCCAGTACGGCCGCTTCGCGTATCACTTTGCACGCGGCAAGCTGCGCGGCGACCCGGTATTCCGCGCGATCCTGGAACTGGGCTTGCTGCGCGGGTACCCACGCATCCTCGACCTGGGCTGCGGCCAGGGACTACTGGCGGCCTGGTTGCGGGCTGCCGCGTACTGTTGCTACGAGCGCGGGATCTGGCCGCGAGCCTGGCCGCCCGCACCCCGCCCCCAATCGATGCGCGGCATAGAGCTGAGGGCGCGCGAGGTCGATCGGGCGCGCCGCGCGCTCGGGCCTGGGTGCGAGGTGGTACAGGCTGACATCCGCAGCGCCGTGTTCGGTAGCGCCGATGCCGTAGTCCTCCTGGATGTCCTGCACTACATCCCCGCGCCATCACAGCGCGAGGTGCTGCAGCGGGTGCGCGCCGCGCTGCCGCGGGGAGGCTTGCTGCTGCTACGGGTCGGCGATGCCGGCGCGGGTCTGCGTTTTCACTTAACGCGGTGGGTCGACCAGGCGGTGATGCTGACGCGCGGTCAGGGCCTGGTCGCCCTGCATTGCCGCAGCATCGAGCAGTGGCGTCAGCTACTGCGTGACTGCGGCTTCGACACCAGAGCCGAGCCCATGAGCCACGGCACTCCATTCGCCAATGTGCTGCTGATCGCGCTCGCCATCTGACGGTCAGGGCGCCCTCGAACGGCCTCATCGCCCCTTGCTGCCGCCGCATGGGCGGGATCGGGACTCTTGACAAGGGCCTTGGCCTAATAGCGGAACGGCGCGACCTCGTGGCGCGCGCCGGCCTCATCGCAGTGTCATGACAGGCCTCCGCTCTCGACTGGTATTCCAGTGTGGTTCAGGCACTTAGCGGCGCGCGAGGCGGGAGCGGCTGCTCGCGGCGCAGCACCCAACTGGGCTCAGTCACAGCTTCAGGCGTCGCAGAGTGTCGAACGGTCATGCCCTGCTGTATGCTCTTGAGGAAAAGGCGCCTGGCGCGAGAATGAGTGTCGGTTCGTGTCGATAAACCGCGAGTCGGGTCTTGACGCCGGAGGTCGGGCACCCATGCAGCCCGAAGTGCGCGACGTGCAACCCGAAGTTCGAGAAATGTTGCGCGTCAACCAGGCGCAACGCGAATACTACGAGCACGCCGACGGCGCTAAGGAATCCGAGGTCAACGGCTTCGCCACGAACCTGTGGCGCCGCTGGCGCGAACGGGCGCTCTCCGTGTTCCAGGAATCGGAGATCAACGATAGCCTGAGCAAGGTTCACTTGCAGTGGCTCAACAGAGATATTTCGACGCTCAAGGTGCTCGACCTAGGAGTTGGGTACGGCAATCCGCTGTCGATGACGTTCGCACGCCAGGCCCGGGAGTACATCGCGATCGATCTCAGCCAGCCTCTTGTCGATCGATTCCAACGGCAGCTCGAGCGTGCCGGGCTTCGCAATGCCAGGGCGTGCCTCGCCGACATTCTTAGCGATGAGTTCGCGGAGAAGGATTTCGACCTGGTGTATGCGCGCGCCGTCTTTCATCATTTCCGGTATTTCGATGCTTTCGTAGAGAGCCTGAGCGGGCGCATCGCACCCGGCGGGCAGGTGATCACGCTGGATGATCCCATCGAGACCTGGTTGCCGATAAAGCTGCTGCGACTCGCCTACCGTCCCTTCCAGACGGACGCCTCGTGGGAGTTCCCGTTCACTAGCGCCACGTTGCGCAGCATCCAGCGCCATTTCAATGTGATGAAGTCTCAAGGCACTTACGACTCCGCTAAGTGGGCGATCCCACTCGGTTTCATCGCGCCGAAATACGCGCGACGCTGCGCGAGCGAGTGGCATCGGAAGGATCTGAAACGCGCCTACAGCCCGGACAACGTAACATCGTCACTGCGTGTGTCGTTCCTGCTGCAAAAGAAAGAACCTGCGACCTTACTTCCGAGAACCTCGTGATACGCCCTGCGCAGCGGATGATCGTGTTGGAGTTCAACGAGCTGTGCTCGGAGCTCATTTCCAGGTTCATGGCACGCGGCCTGCTACCGGGTTTTAGCGCGCTTCACCAGCGCTCGGCCGTGTACACGACCGATGCTGGCGAGGAGCCCCCCAACCTCGAGCCGTGGATTCAGTGGCCGTCGGTCCATTCCGGCATGACTTTCTCTCAGCACCGCGTCTTCAATCTGGGCGATGGGTGCACGCTGCGCGAGAAATGCATCGCCGAGCTGCTGTCGGATGCGGGCGTTCCCGTCGGCGTCTTCGGCAGCATGAACATGAACTACGGGAATCTGCGGGGTTACTTCCTGCCCGACCCGTGGCATAAGGGCGGCACCGCCTGGCCCAAGACTTTGCAGCCTTACTACGAGATCATCTCCAAACAGGTGCAGGAGTCGTCGAAGAGCGATGCCCTCGCGCTCACCGACTTGGCGAGGCTCGGCTGGTTCATGGTGCGAAATGGATTGACCGCGGGGACCGCGAAGGCGGCTGCGCGCCAGCTGCTCGGAGAGCGGCGCGACGGGGGTCTCACCTGGCGGCGGGCCAGTCTGATGGACGACCTGCAATACGATGTATTCCGCCGTTTAAACAAGCGCCACCAAGTCCGCTTCGCCACGTTCTTCTGCAACAGCACGGCACACTATCAGCACTACTATTGGCGGAGCATGCAGCCGGACTGGTTCCAGCACGGACCGCCCGACGGTGAGCACGCGAGCCTGGCAGCCGCGATCCAGCACGGCTATCAATCGATGGATCGCCTGATCCAGCGCGCGCTGCAGGATTATGCCGATGACGTAATCGTGCTTTGCACGGCGCTCAGCCAGCGCCCGTGGGACACCACGAAATGCACCTACCGGCCGCGCAAGTTCGAGTCGCTGCTCAGCTTCGCCGGTATCCGCACGGAATCGGTCGCGGTCAAGCCGGTGATGGCGGAACAGTTCCACCTGGACTTCGTGTCGGCGGAGGCTTCGCGTCAGGCCGAAGAGGCGCTGCGCACTCTGTACCTCGAAGATCGGCCACTGATGTACGTGAGCCGGGAAGGGGATCGGACTCTGTTCTGCGGTTGTGACATCACGGAGGCGCAGCTCTTCGACCGGCAGGTCACGCGCCGTCCGCACGGAGCATCGAAGCCGTTCAACGAGCTCTTTTACATGATTCACACCGTGCGTAGCGGCCGGCACGATCCGCTGGGGTCGTTCTGGCTCGGCAACGGACACCACGAGGTTCTCGCCAAGCCGATTCCGATCACGGATATTGCCCCGACGATTCTCGAGCATTTCGGTCTCGAGAAGCCCGCGTATATGCAGGGTGCCTCTGTTTGGCCGAGGATCGTGCGCAAGACGTCCGCGGCCGCTTGATACTCGGCGGATCAGCGCTCTAACTGGCGGAGAAATAGCGCGGATCGTGCGGCGGGCGCGCGAAAATCCGGCGCAGTACGGGCTCGAAGGTGGCGAGGTCCTCGGTCGGATAGTCGGGATCGAAGGAGCATTGATCCCAGGCCGCGCAGAAGTGCACGCAGGCCTCGTACCACGGATGATGGCGCCAGCGCTCGCGAGCGTTGCGATCGCCGCCGAAGTGATGCACGTAATAGTAGTTCTGGAACAGACCGTGCTGCGCCACGATCCAGGTCACTTCCGGGCGCACGTAGGGACGCAGTATCGCCGCCGCCACTTCGGCGTGATTGTAGGGCGCAAGCTCATCGCCGATGTCGTGAATCAGCGCCGCCACGATCATTTCTTCGTCGGCGCCGTCCTTCATTGCGCGGGTGGCGGCCTGAAGACAATGCCGGAGCCGGCTGACGGGATAGCCTGCGACGGAGTGATCGAGCTTACGCAGGTTCTCGAGCACGCGCCCGCCCAGGCCGACGGCATACTCTCGCTCGGACTCATCCAGCAAGAGGTAGTCCTCCCTGGTGCCGTCCTGCATCCGCCGGAAGCTGACGATCCTGCTCACGCGCTGCGTCTCACATCGGATGACAGCGCGCGGCGGCGGCGCAGCACGCGGTACAGACTGCGTGGTCCGTCGATATCGATGTAGCAGCCTTGCAGATGACGCAAGCCTTCGGACGGATCGAAGGCGCTGCGCCCGTGCAGCAGCCGGCAATTGTCGAACATCACCAGATCGCCGGCCTGCAGCAGAAAGCGGATCTCAAAATCCGGCGCGCGCAGCCGATGGTCGAACAGTTGCCGCGCCCGGTAGTAGGCGTCGAGGCGCTCGTGCGCAAACAGTGGCACGAAATCCAGCCGCGGGCTGAAGTGGATGGCCTTGGGATCTCCGCCGAGGTCCAGTTCGATGAGCGGCGCACTCGCGGTCAGCTCGGTGTCGACGTCGATGTATTTGAACCGCACCGGTGTGCTGGCGAGAATCCCGAACGCCTGCGGATGCCGTTCGCGCAGGGCTTGCGCCACGGCGAAGCCATCCACCAGCGTGGACAGACCACCGCGGGTCTCGTTCGCCAGACAATGCAGCAGCTGGATCCCGGGCACGGGCGCGCGGTAGGGGTTGTCGGTGTGCGGATCAAGTGACAGGGACGTGTAAGCGAGGTCGTTGGCATTGGGTGTCGAGCGCACGTTGAACAACGCGCCGAAATTCGTCTCGCGCGTGAAACCGAACATCGAACCGAGCTTGAGCACCATGCCAGGCTCGGTGGGTACGCCTTCGAAGATCACGAATCCAAGAGTCAGGAATGCTTCGAGCCAGGAGGTCAGTTCGGCCTCGTCGGGGTCGGCGCGCCAGCGCGCCCGCGGCAGATCGGCGAGCGTGCCGTCCCACAGACGCGGCGCCGGGCAATCGTGGCTGTTGGCCGTGAGCGCGGCTTCCGCGAGGATCTCCTCGGCGTTGAAGCTCGCTTCGTGCCCATCGCTGAACTTGACCCGGTAAGTTCCCGGCAGCGGCTGCGACACCGCCACCAGCTTCAGATCAAGATCGAAATCCGACGGGTCCTGCAGCCGCTGCTGCGTCTGCAGATCGATGCTGGCCGGATCCCTGCAGCGCTCGCGCAGCCACAGCGGATGAATGGAGCGCTGACTGCCGTCGGCGCGCTCCAACACCAGCTCGGTGGGCCCGCCCATCTTCAGAGTCAGTGATCGTTGCGTAGCAGACACAGCCGGCAGTCTAGCGTCGCGTCTTGAGCCGTGTCCACGCCGGGGCGCGCAGGCGCTGCGGCACCGGAAGACCGGCGCCTACCGCACCGCGTCGCATGCCTGCGCGTAGCCGTGCCCACGCCCGCAGTGTATTTTCCCCTGCCTGACAACGGGGAGCACCGCCATGACCTTGAGCCGCCGTGACCTGCTGAGCGCCTCCGCCCTGCTGCTGGCGGGACCGGGCGCCGCGCTGCGCGCCGCCGGCAAGGAGGCGGCCGCCGGCGGCCAGCCGCTGGTGCTGTGTTGGAATGAGAATCCCTACGGACCGTCCCCGGCGGCGCGGCTCGCCGTGAGCCGGGCGATCGCGCAAGGGTGCCGCTATCCGGCCGACGCCGAGATGCAGGAACTGGTGGAGGCGCTCGCCAGACACGAGGGCATCGGCGCCGATTGCATCGTCACCGGCACCGGCTCCGGTGAGCTGCTGTGCGCTCTCGGTCTGTTATGCGGGCGTGACGCCGGGGAGATCATCGCGGCCGAGCCCACCTACGCGGAACTGCCCGACTATGCGCGCCTGCGGGGTGCGGTGCTGAAATTCGTGCCGGTCGATGCCGGGCTGCGTCACGACCTGCCGGCCATGCGCGCAGCGGTCTCCGAGCGCACGCGCGCGATCTACATCTGCAATCCCAACAACCCGACCGGTACGGCCGTGAGCGCGAGCGAAGTGCGCGCTTTCATAGCGGCGCTGCCCGAGCGCCTCATCACGATCGTCGACGAAGCCTACATGGACTTCACGGTCGGAGCCGACGTGGCTTCGGTCGCAGATCTGATCCAGACCAGCCATCGTGTGGTCGTACTCAGGACATTCTCCAAGATCCATGGCATGGCGGGCCTGCGCTGCGGGTACGCCATCGCCCGGCCGGACATGGCGGCCGCGCTGGCGGCTACCCGCATGTCCACGCCGAACATCCTGGCGGTGCACGCAGCGCGCGCAAGCCTCGGGGATCACGCTTTTCTCGCCGACTGCCGCCGGCGGATCCTCGCGAGCCGCACCCGCATCACTACCGAGCTGGCGCGCCTGGGGCTCAGGTACGCCGAGCCGCAGGGCAATTTCGTGTTCTTCGACACCGGTATGCCGCTGGCGCGCTTCACCGGGCTCATGCGCGCGCGCAACATTCTCGTCGGCCGGCTCTTTCCGCCCTACGACACCTGGTGCCGGATCACGATCGGGACCGAGCCCGAGGTGGCTGCGTTCCTCGAGGCGCTGCGCGCCGTCACGAGGAGCTGAGCGCGGCCGAGGGCGGGAGCAGCAGGCTCATGCAGGTGAGCGCCGCTTCCGCCTTGTGCAGCTCACTCACGTCCACGGCTCGCGTGGTGATTCCGGCCGCCTCCAGAGCGCGCTGCGTGCGCGGATAGGCGCTGCTCACCAGCGTGAGACCGCGCAGCGTCAGGGTGTTGGCCGCAAACGGCTCGTCCGGGTGCACCGCTATCACGACGCCCACATCGAATGCCGCTGGATCGATCCACGACGGGTTGGCCAGCAGAACATCCGGCGGAATGAAGGTGCAGGCGCTCTTCAGGTGAAGGCAGTCGTGCAGCGCCACCTCGCGCACCGCGTAGCCGAAGGGTGCTAAGCCTTGCGCGAGCTGCGCAGCGCCGGCCGGGTTCGTGCGCCCGGAAGCCCCGACGTACAGCGTGCGGCCGATACGCAGCACGTCACCACCCTCGAGGCACGCCGGATCGGTCACCCGCCGCAGCGCAACGTGCCGCGCCAGCGCGGCGGCGACGCTCTCGACTTCACCGCGACGCGAGGCGGCGCCGGGCCGCGTGATGACCGCGACTTCCGGCACCAGCACCGCGGCATCCTCGACGAATACGCCGTCGGCCTGTTCGGCGAGCGGCGGCAACCACTCGATGCGGCAGCCGAGCGCGCCCAGCTCGGCGACATACTGCGCGTGCTGACGCTGCGCCTGCGGCACGTCGATCGGGGCACGCGCGAGGAAGGTGAGTTCACAGCGCGCGAGCGATCGTCCCACTTCCCTGACGAAGGCGATCATGGTCGTTCGCGCGGCGATGGCACGTCCTTGGCCGCGAGCCGCAGGCACTCGAGCAGCGCTGCGGCCGCGGGCGGCAGGTTGCCGGGCGCACGCAGGATCGCTCCCACCGGAGTTTCCATGGATTTGAGCTTCACCGGCAGGATCGACAGCAGCTTGTGCTCCACGTCATCGAGCGCCACGTGATAGGGCATCACGCCGATGCAGTCGGATTTGCGCAGCAACACACGATTGGTGAGGATCGAGACGGATTCAATCACGTTCCTGGGGAGCGCGGCGCGCGCCTCGAGGAACGCGCGCTCGACCTGACGCCGCAGCGCGGTCTCCGGCAGCGGCAGCAGCCACGCCTCGTTCACCAGGTCGCGCAGCCCCAGCCGCCGCTTGCGCAACAGCGGGTGCCCGGGCCGCGTGACCAGGCAGATCGGCTCGGAGTAGAACTCCTCGTAGAGCAGCGCGCTGCTGCGGCCCTCCTCGGGCAGGCGCCCGAGCACCATGTCGAGATCCCCGACCAGGAGCGACGGCACCAGGATGTCGTACGTGCCGACCACGACGCTGATGGTGACCCCGGGCCGCTCCATCTTCAGCCGCGCAATCGCATCGGGCAGGATGCTGGCGGAAGCGGCGAGCAGCGTGCCTACCGTGACCTTGCCGCTATAGCCGACGCGCAGGTTCTCCAGCTCCTCGGCCGCGTGCCGCAGCTGCGCGAGCACGATCTTGGCGTGCCGCGCGAAGATCTCACCGTACGGCGTCGGCTCGAGCCCGCGATTGGTACGCTCGAACAGCCGCAGGTCGAGCGTCGCCTCGACGTCCTGCAACGCCTTGGTAAGAGTCGGCTGGGTGAGGTTCAACCGCCGCGAGGCCTTGAGGATGCTGCGGCACTCATACAGCGCGGCGATCAGCTCGACGTGGCGCAGGCGGAATTTGCGCGCGATCCAGCGCTCGAGCCGCACCGAGGTCATGGAGCTTGAGCGCGGCTCAGGCGCTGCGGCGCGTGGCCGATGCGCCGCTCATCGCAGTGCGTCCGCCATCGAGGCCAAAGAAGGCGGTGGCGTTGGCGTGCAGGAGCTTCTCGCGGGTCGGCGCCGGCAGCGCCTCCTGGGAATGGATGAGGTTGCCGACCTGTTGCTCCCCGAGAGGGAAGGGATAGTCGGAACCGAGCATGACGCGGTCCTCGCCCATGACCTTGACCAGGAACGCGAGTGCGTCGTCGCTGAACACGGCGGCGTCGACGTAGAAGCGGTCGACGTAGGTGGACGGCAGACGCGGGCAGTCCTCGCGCACCACATCGCGGTTGCGCCACGCATTGTCGACGCGCCCGAGAAGGTACGGAAAGCTGCCGCCGCCGTGCGCAAAGCACAGCTTGAGCGAGCGCGGCAGGCGCTCGAAGGCGCCCGACAGGATCAACCACAGGATCGACAGCTGCGTCTCTGCCGGCATGGCCACGAGCCACGGCAGCTGGTACCGGGACATGCGATCCTGCGCCATCATGTCCCAGGGATGCACGAACACCGCCGCGCCCTCGCCGGCGCAGTGTTGCAGGAAGGTGATGATCCCCTCGTCGTTGATGTCGCGCGCGCCCACGTGGTTGCCGATATGCACGCCGACGTGGCCCTCGGCCATCGCCCGGCTCAACTCCCGGCAGGCAAGATCGGTGTCCTGCAGCGGCACCTGGCACAGGGACTTCAGCCGCTGCGGAGCGTGAGCGCAGATCTCGCGTGCGGCATCGTTGAACAGGCGCGCGCACTCGAGCCCCTGCGCCGGCGGCCGCTGATAGGAAAACAGCACCGGCGTGACGCACATGATCTGTACGTCCACTCCGTCGCGATCCATGGCCTCGAGGCGCACCGCCGGGTCCCAGCACGCCGAAGTGACCGGGCGAAATTCCTGATCACCGACCATGAGCATCGTCCGGTCCGCACCGCCATGCCTCATCCACGGCCAGTCCGGCGTACCGAAGCGCGCGGCGAGGTCCGGCCAGGTGCGCGGCAGAAAATGCGTATGAATGTCGACCATCCTCATGGCGTCTCCTCACGGGGCGGTGTTGCTGCCGGGCGATAGGCAATCGCCTTGATCTCGATCAGCAGCTGCGGGTGCGGCAGCTGCGCCACCGCCACGGTGGTGCGCGCCGGACCCTGGTAGCCGAAGAACTCGCTGTAGACCTCGTTGTAACCGTTGAAGTCGGCCATGTTCACCAGATAGGTGCTCACCTCGACCACATCGGCAAGGCTCGCGTCCGCACTCGTGAGAATGTCGCGGACGTTCTCCAGCACCGCGCGCGTCTGCGCGCGAATGTCGAGCACCGGCTTACCCGCGGCATCGCGCTCCGCCCCGGCGATGGAATCGTCGGCCCGCCGGGCGCTGGTCCCCGACACGAAAATGAAATCGCCGGCCCGGCGACAGTGCGGGAAAGTCCCGCGCGGCCAGGCCTTGCCCGGGACCAGGGCGCTGTGCGCGCCCGCACTGGCATCGCGTTGCATCCGCAGCACCCCTAAAGCTTCACGCAGATGTTCATGGGTTCGGAGAAAAAGGCGAGCGAATGCGCCCCGCCCTCGCGGCCAATGCCGGAAAGCTTCACGCCGCCGAAGGGCGTGCGCAGATCGCGCAGAAACCAGTCATTGACCCAGGCAATGCCGACATCCATCTGGCGCGCCACGCGGTGGGCGCGCTGCAGGCTCGACGTCCACACGGCGGCGGCGAGCCCATAGCGGGTGTCGTTCGCCAACTGCACCGCCTGTTCTTCGGAATCGAACGGCGCCACGTGGCAGACGGGACCGAAGATCTCCTCCTTCACGCAGCGCGATCCTTCCGCGAGGCCGCACACGACGGTCGGCTCGATGAAGGCGCCGCGGTCGCGCTCATCGCCGAAGGATGGCACGCCGCCGCCGCACAGGATCTCGCCGTGCTCGGCGCGCGCCAGCTGGTAATAGAACAGCACCTTGTCACGGTGCGCGCGCGAGATCAGCGGTCCCATGTCCGCTCCCTCAAAAGGCCCGCCGATTTTCAGCTTGCGCGCCCGCTGCGCGAGCGCCTCCACGAAGCGCTGGAAGATCGGGCGCTCGACGTAGACGCGCTCGGAACACAGACACACCTGCCCGCAGTTGGAGAACACCGAGCGCAGGGTGCCGCTCAGGGCGGCATCGAAGTCCGCATCGGCGAACACCACGGCGGCGTTCTTGCCACCGAGCTCAAAAGACAGTGCCTTCACCGAGTCGGCGGCGCTTTTCATGATGGCCGACCCGGTCGCAGACTCGCCGGTAAAGGCAATGGCATTCACATCGGGGTGGCTGACCAGCGCCTCGCCGGTGGACTTCGGTCCGAAACCGTGCACCAGATTGAACACGCCCGGTGGTACACCGACCTCCTGCATCACCTCAGCGAGCAGTGCGGCCGATGAGGGCGTCTCCTCCGAGGGCTTGGCGACCACCGCATTCCCGCATGCCAGCGCCGGCGCCACTTTCCAGGTCATGAGCAGGAACGGCAGGTTCCATGGCGCGATGACCGCCACCACGCCGACGGGCTTGTGCACCGAGTAGTTGAGCGCGCCGCGGCCGTCGGGCGTGCCCATCTCGAAGCATTCGGATCCGCGCGCCAGCGCCAGGTCCGCATAAGCGCGGAAGTTCGCCGCGCCACGCGGAATGTCGATCGAGCTCGCCTGCTGCAGGGTCTTGCCGGTGTCGGCGATCTCGGCGCTTACGAACTCGGCAAAGCGCTGCTCGATGCGCTCCGCGACCCTGCGCAGCAGCGCGCAGCGCTCCGGCGTCGACAGGCGTGCCCACGGCCCGCGCAGCGCCGCGCGCGCGGCCTGTACGGCGCGATCGACGAGCGCCTCATCCGCCTGGGTGACCGTGGCCAGGACCCGGCCGTTGACCGGATTGATGTTCTCGAAGCTGCGTCCCTGGCGCACGAACTCGCCACCGACGAGGCAGGGCAGCTGCTGGGCAGCAAACGGGTACGGGTCGGCTTCGGTGGGCAACCGCATCGGGTGGGGATTCTAGGAAGGGGCTGTGCTAAACGAATAATCGTATTTTTACCATCTGCTATGCAACTTATCTATACCAAAACCGACGCCGCTGCGGGCTTGGGGACAGCTCAACACGAAGCGGGGCGTCGGTGTACCAGAGCAACCCCTCAAACGACCGAGTCGCTAAGCCAGCGCCGCAGCCGGCGACGATGATCGGCTTGAACGAACAGGAAATTGTTCACGTAGAGGCCGAACTTCTTGCCGCCGGAGATGTTCTCAGATCGCTGCATGGTGCTGAGGTTGAACTCCGCCAGGGCTCGCAGTCGATTCTCTTGTAGGAAAAAGCCCTGATAGTCGAACGAGGCGAGCAGCGCGGGGACCCGTTCAAGCGCTCCGGGATTGTGCCGCTCTTCAATCTCGATCAGCAGCGACGGGAGGTCTCTACGCAAGATCTCCAGAGCACCACGCAGAACGGCCTCCTCGTGACCCTCCACGTCGATCTTGATGAATCCGAAAGTATGCCTCGCATACTCATCCAGGCGCCGCGTGGGCACACGAATCACATCGACTTCCGCTGCATGGTCAAGGCGGTTCCTCGGTTCGATCGTGCTCAGGGGGCCTGCGGCTCGCGGAGTACGCAGGTCGACACGGCCCGTCGTGTCCGACAGTGCAACCTGCTCCACCACCGCCGCTTCCATGAACATATCGCGCAGCTTCCGCGCCTGGTCCGGGCGCGGCTCGAACAGCAGACATGCGCCCGAGTAAGGAATGGCGTGCATTGAGTACTCGCCGGCAGACGCACCGACATCGGCGGTGGTCCGCCATCGGGAACACAAGGAAGGTACGAGCGCTATCTCCGGCTCAGACCACCCCTTGATCCATGACCGGCGGCGGTAGCGCCACAGAAGCCGTGGAAAAAAACGAGCTGCGGACCTGGCGCGAAAGTGATGGTTCATGAGTGCGATCGATTTCCCACTGTGCGAAATACGCGCGGCTCGCCCGAGGCACTCCCATTATCCAGCACCGGTATTCGCGCGGAATCAAGCCCGAAAGTGCGGTGCGATTCAACCGCGCTCACGCTCTGTCTCGGTCGATTTCGCACGGCGCCTTATCCGCCGCCTGGGCGGCGCAAACCCTCAACCGACCAGTCGCTGGCGGGCGAGACTCTCAGCGCTCCAGACGTCGCTCCGCCGGTAGTACTGGCTCACCGCGCGCGCGCCCGCGGGGATCACGACCCAGGGCTGTTTGGATTCCGTGTAGATGTGAATGTCGGGACTCAACCGATCCGGATCATCGAGCGTCCCCACGCGCACGAAGCGCAGTGCATCCCCCGCGCCCGCGTAGTTGCTCCAGAGGGCCACGCGGCACACCGGGCAGCGGGCGATCTTCTGGCCCTTGCCGCTGTTGCTCGGCGTCAGCACGAGCTCGGGGCTTCCCTGCAGGAGCACCACACGATCGGCCTCGATCACGGCGTTGAGCGCAAAGGAGGCACCGCTCTCGCGCTGGCACCAGCGGCAGTGACAGCAATGCACAATGAGCGGCCGGCTCGTCAGCGAAAAGCGCACGGCGCGGCAGGTGCAACCGCCTTCGGCGAAGGATGGCTGTGCGTCGCTCATGGAGGCATGCAGGCAGCCGGCCGCCGCGGATGCGGGCGCCGGACAGCGCCCGACCCTGGAATCCGCCAAGCGCCGGCGTTTGGGGCCGCTAGTGAGCCGTGCTGCCGCTGAGGCAACTCTCCATGAATGCCTTGCGGTCGGCGCCCTTCAGCCCCTTGGTCGTCGCGTCCGCGTTGCAGGTCTTCATTTTCTCCTGCTGACTGTTGCCCGTCGTGGCGGCCGCGGGCTTGTCGGACAGGCAGCTCTTCATGAACGCCTTGCGGTCGGCGCCCTTCAGCCCCTTGGTCGTCGCGTCCGCGTTGCAGGTCGTCATCTTCTGCTGCTGGCTGTTCTCATGCGAAGCCTGGGCGATGGCCTGACCGGCCACAACCGCCAGCGCCGCACCCATCGCCACCAACCATGTCGTGCGTCTCATACCGACTCCTTTCGCGAACAGGTTGAACAAACGATGTATGGTAACCCCAACGCGGGCGGCTACTCCACGTCCGGATAGGGACCGCGACCGCCGTCGGCAATGAAACGCTCGATCCGGGCCCGCAGCATCGGCAGCGGCACCGAGCCGAGCTCCAGCACCGCATCGTGAAAGGCGCGCACGTTGAAACGCTCGCCGAGTGCTTTTTCCGCGCGCGCACGGGCGTCGAGAAACTCGCGCTCGCCCAGGTAGTAGGACAGCGCCTGCCCCGGCCAGGCGATGTAGCGGTCCACCTCGGTGCCGATCTCGCGTTCGGGGAGCGCGGTGTACTGCCGGAAGTACTCGATCGCCTGCTCGCGCGTCCACCCCTGAGCATGAATGCCGGTGTCGACGACCAGGCGCGCGGCGCGCCAGATCTGGTAGCCGAGCATGCCAAAGCGCTCGTAGGGCGTGTCGTACAGCCCCATCTCGAGCCCGAGCTGCTCGCAGTACAGCGCCCAGCCTTCGCCGTAGGCGGAAATGTAGGTGAGCTGGCGGAACATCGGCTGGTCCTTGTGCTCCATCGCGATGGGTATCTGAAACGCGTGCCCGGGCGCGGACTCGTGCAGTGTCAGGGCAGTCAGGCTGTAAAGCGGCCGGCTCGGCAGGTCGTAGGTGTTGAGCAGATAGATCCCTGCCCCGCCGCGCCCGGCGGTGTAGAAGGGCGCGAGGTCCTCCGGCACCGGCTTGATGGCGAAGCGCGCCCGCGGCAGGTAACCGAAGAACTGCGCCGCCTTGCCGTCGAAGCGCTTCGCCGTCCACGCGGCACGCATCAGCAGCTCCTCGGGCGACTTGGCGTAGAAGCGCGGGTCGGTGCGCAGGAACCTGAGGAACGCCGGGAAGTCGCCACTGAAGCCGGTCTCGTGCATGGTGGCGAGCATCGCTTCATGCAGGCGCTGTACCTCGGCGACGCCGAGCTGATGGATCGCATCCGGATCCATGTCGAGCGTGGTGAACTCGCGGATCTTCGCGCGATAGTAGTCCCTGCCGTCGGGCAGGTCGGCGGCCGCCAGCGTGGTGCGCATCCCCGGGACGTACTCGGTGCGCATGAATCTCAAGAGTTCCACGTACGCCGGCTGCACCACTTCGCCGATGGCCTTGAGGGCCTCCGCGCGCAGACTCGCCTGCTTCGCGGCCGGTACGCCCGGCATGTCTTTAAAGGGGGTATAGAAAAGGCTGGCCTCGGGCGTCGCCTCCGTGACCGCGGTAATGGAGCTGTCGCGTCCCGCCATGGTGACCCGCGGCGGAGTGAAGCCGCGCTTCATGCCGGCGCGCATCTCCTGCATCTGCTCGTGGAAGTAGCGCGGGATGTCGTGCATCTGCGCGATCCAGTGCTCGTAGTCCACCGGGGTGCGGAACGGGCGGCGCGCGGTATAGCCGATATTCGTCCAGAAGGTCGTGTCGGAGTTCGCCGGCATCTCGAAATCGCGGAAACGCTGGTTGGCGATCAGGACCGCGATCTGTGCGCGGTAGATGTCGTAGTTGACCTGCTGTTTCGCTGACAGGCGCGCGCGCGGAATGGCCTCGACCCGGCGCAGCACGTCCTGCCAGTATTTCCCTCGCATGTCCTGGGTCGCCGCGTCCACCTTCGGCAGGCGATCGGCAACGGGCCGGGTGCTGTCCTCATTGTCGGGCAGCTGGTCGGTGCGCCATTTCCACTCGCTGCTGTAGATGGCACTCAGGCGCTCGTCCGCTGCGTGTTGCCGGGACTGCTGCGAGCAGCCGCTCAACACCGCGGCGAGCGCCGCGGCGAGCGCTCCGGCGGCAAGTAGTGGTGTCAGGGAATTGCGCATGAGGTCCAGGGGCGGGAGCATACTCGAACCGTTGCGCGCCGCTCGCGCGATGAGGTACAAGCAGCGGCTTATGTGGAAGTCAATTGCCGCCGTCAGCCTCGGGGCAAGCCTCGGGGCGCTCCTGCGCTGGTGGCTCGGTCTGACGCTGAATGCGCACTTTCCCTCGATCCCGCCGGGTACGCTCGCCGCCAACCTCATCGGCGGCTACGTCGTCGGGGTCGCGGTGGCCTTGTTCGCGACTTATTCGGCGGTGGCGCCGGAGTGGCGGCTGTTCGTGATCACCGGGTTTTGCGGCGGGCTCACGACCTTCTCCACCCTCTCCGCCGAGGTCGTGACCCTCATGCAACAGGGGCGCGCCCTGTGGGCGCTCGGCGCGGCGGCGGCGCACCTGATGGGATCGGTCCTCATGACATTTGCCGGCATCGGCACGGTCGTCCTATGCAAGGCTCATTCCTGAGATTCTACGTTCACGAGGGACAGCGGCATCACCGGCGCCTGGTGTGGGAGTGGCTGCTCGAGCAGGCCAATAGCCTCGGCATCCGCGGCGGCTCCGCCTTTCGCGCCATGGCCGGCTTCGGCCGTCACCATGTGCTGCACGAGAGTCACTTCTTCGAGCTCGCCGGCACGCTCACGGTGGAAGTGGAGTTCATCGTGACCGACGAGGAGGCGCGCAAGCTCCTTGCGCTGCTGCACGAGGAAAAGATCCGCCTGTTCTACGCGCGCGTTCCGGCGCTCTTCGGAGTGATCAACCCCGACGCCGCCGATCCGCCCGTGGAGGTCTGACGCGATCGATGCGCGGTCGTGAATCCGACACGTTCCGACCGGACATCGAAGGGCTGCGCGGACTCGCGGTAGCGGTCGTCGTTGCCTGCCATTGTGGAATTTCGATCCTGCCCGGAGGATTCGTCGGCGTTGACGTGTTTTTCGTACTGTCCGGCTATCTGATCACGGGACTGCTGGTCACGGAGGTGCGGAACACCGGGACGATCGACCTCGCCCGCTTCTACGCGCGGCGCGTGCGCCGCCTGCTGCCGGCGATGGCGGTGATGGTCATCGCCACACTGCTGGTCGGGTCGATCATCCTCGCCCCCCAGGAGCTGGCGCTCGACGCGCGCGCCGCGCAGGCGACGGCCGTGTATGTGGCGAATGTCTTCTTCGGCATCAATGCGGCGGACTACTTCGCCGGCGATGTCAGAACGAATCCGATGTTGCACATGTGGTCACTCGCGGTCGAGGAGCAGTTCTATCTGTTGTGGCCCTTTCTGCTCATGTCCGCGTGGCGGTTCAGATCATCGCGCGCGGCGCTGGCCGCTCTGCTGCTGGCCGCGAGCGCCGTGTCGCTCGCCGGCTGCATTTACCTGACCGCGCACGGGAGCCCCTTCGCGTTCTACGGACTGCACACCCGCGCGTGGGAATTCGGATTGGGCGCGCTCGCCAGTCTGATTCCGCGCGGCGCACTGGTCCTTCCGGGAGGCGCGTGGCTCGCCATCGGATGGAGCGGCCTGCTGTTGATCCTGGGGTCCGTATTTCTGGTGACGGACGAGGTGGGATTCCCGGGGTGGGTTGCGCTCGTGCCGGTCATCGGGACCTGCGCCGCGCTCGTTGCCGGCAACGAGTGGCCGCGTCGCGGCGTGGGTGTGCTGCTGGGTTCGCGGCCTTTTCAGGTCGTCGGAGGGCTCTCCTACTCCTGGTACCTGTGGCACTGGCCCTTTCTGGTGCTGGGCATGGTGCTGCTGCCGGACCTGCAGGTGTGGGGAAAGATTCTCATCGCGCTCGCAGCGCTGCTGGTCGCGGCGCTGACGCACCGGTTCCTCGAGAACCCGCTACGCTTTCACCCGTATCTTGTGCCGCGGCCGATCGCCACTCTGTGCCTAGGAGCGGCTCTGTCGGGTCTGTGCTTGGTTGCGGCATTCGGCTGTCTGCGACTGGCGGACGCGCTCGCCAGCACGCCGCAGATGGGACAGATCGACGCCGCGGCGGACGACATCTCTGACATGAATCTCGACCGCTGCATCAGCTCCTCGGAGCAGGTCGAGACCTGCGAGTTCGGCGTCCGCACAGCGGCCAAGCGCGTGGTTCTGTTCGGCGATTCTGACGCCATCCAATGGTTCAACGCGGTGGAGCGGATCGCGGCTGCGCGCGGCTGGCAGTTGACGACCGTCGTCAAATTCGGTTGCCCGGCCGCGGATCTGAGGCCGCGCGAGGGTTTCGCGGCCCGCGATGGGTGCGCCGAGTGGCGCGCGGCGGCGCTGCAACGGATCAAGGCGATCGCTCCGGGCCTGGTGATCATGGCGAGCGCCACGGCCTATATCCGCGAGAGCAGGCCAGCCGATGCCGCGAGCTTTTCCGACGCGGCGTGGCAGGCCGCGACCCGACGCACCCTGGAGAGTCTGGTGGCAGCCGGCACTCGCGTGGTCGCGATACGCGCGACACCCCTGCCGCCCTTCGACGTTCCCACGTGTCTCGCCCGCGCCCTGCGGCATCAGTCCTCCTTCCCGGGACGCTGCGCGTTTGCAGCCTCGCCCGCCCTGAGCCTGGGAATTTTCCACGCCGAGCAGGCCAGTGCGCACGATATCCCGGGCGTCGGCTTCATTGATATGACCCCGAGCCTCTGTGACGATCACACCTGCCCGGTGATGCGCGACGGGCTGGTGGTGTATCGCGACGACCAGCACCTGACCGGAAGGTTCTCGGCCAGCCTCGCTGAAGCGCTCGATTGCCGCCTGCGCGCGGCCCTCGACTCAGCGCCCCAGATCCTTCGGGCGCCCGATGCTGTGCAGCGGCACGACGCCCGAGCTGCCGCGGGTCGGGCGGTTGGCTTCGGCAGCGGCGAGCGGCTGACACTCCTTCAGCGTCGCGAGACAACGCTCGGCGAGCTCCTGGTATTCGCGTGTCCCGGTGGCTTTCCAGGCGAGTTCCTCGGGCGTTAGCGTACGCACGATGCGTGCCGGCACGCCGGTGACGAGCGTGCGCCGGGGCACGACGAAGCCGGCGCGTACGAAGCTCGCGGCGCCGACAAAGGCCTCCTCCTCCACCACCGCGTCATCCATGACGATCGCGCCGATGCCGATGAGCGCGCCCCGGCGTATGGTGCAGCCGTGCAGCACCGCCCCGTGCCCGATATGGGCGTCCTCTTCGAGCAGGGTGTCCTTGGACGGAAAGCTGTGCAGCACGCAGCAGTCCTGCACGTTCGAGCCGGCGTTCAGGATGACGCGGCCGAAGTCTCCGCGCAGCGATGCGCCCGGGCCCACATAACAGCGGGCAGCCACGATCACATCGCCGATCAGTACCGCCTGCGGATGCACGAACGCCGTCGGGTCGACGACCGGCACGAGTCCCTCCAGGCTGTACACGTTCACCCCGCACGCCCCTTGGCGAGGAAGGCGCGCACCGCGGCACGAAATTCCTCCGACTGCAGCTGGGCGCCGAAAATGCGCGCCTCCGCCTCGATTCGCGCGCGCACCTGCTCCGGGTCACCGCGCAGCAGGCGCCGGGTAGCGAGCAGCGCGCCGACAGGCTGCTGCACCAGCGCCCGCGCCAGCGCACGCGCCTCGGAAAGGAGCACCGCCTCCTCGACCACGCGATTCACCAACCCGAGACTGTGCGCGGTGGCGGCATCGAACGGCTTGCCGAGCAACAGCAGCTCCGCCGCGCGCTGCTGACCCACCAGCCGCGGCAGCAGCAGCGAGCTGGCCGCTTCCGGCACCAGGCCCAGGGCGACGAACGGCATCGACAGCTGCGCGCTGCGCGCCGCGACAACCAGGTCGCAATGCAGCAGCAGCGTCACGCCGATGCCCACGGTCTGCCCGTGGATGGCGGCCAGCAGCGGCTTCTCGAACGTCGCCAGCGTGTGCAGGAAGCCCATGACGGGGTGCTCGGCGCTGAACGGCGGGCCGCTGAGGAAATCGTTGAGATCATTGCCGGCGCAGAAGCCTGCGCCCTCACCCCCGAGCAGCACCACCCGCACCGCCGCATCCGCCTGCGCCTCGCGCAGGCCCCGGTACAACGCCTCGTACATGGCGAAGGTAATGGCGTTGCGCTTCTCGGGACGATTGAAGCGCACCTCGCACACCCCGTCGGCGCGCGAAATGAGGATCTGCTCGCTCATGGCTGCGGCGGGGGCGTGCCGGCGTGGGTGCGGAAATCAACATCGCTGTCCGCCGCCAGCCATACGAGCGCCGCCCAGGCAGCCACGTTCTGCTCGAGAGACTCCTGGTCGATCTTGTCGAGGGTGTCGTCGGCGGTGTGGTGGATGTCGAAGTAGCCACTGGCGTCCTGGTTGAGGGCGAAAGCCGGCACGCCCGCCTCCACCGACGGGCCGACGTCCGTGCCCGCCTCCTCCGGGGGCCGCGGGGCGCCGATCACCCCGATGGGGTCGAGCACGCGCAGCGCCGTTTTCGCAAACTCGCCCTGCAACACGGCCTGCGGCAGCTCGAGACGAAAGACGCGGTCGGCACCGGAGTCGCTCTCGCCCGCGAGCACGTGGGTCGCCAGCTCCGCCTTGTGGTTGCCGGCATAGGCGTGGCCACCGAAGGCGCCGTAAGGCGCCACCGGCTGCGCCACTTCCTCGGCGCCGAACAGCACGACCCGCACCGTGCGTCGCGGCCGCTGCGGGGCATCGCGGATGAGTTTCGCCGCCGCGATGATGATGGCCATGCCGGTGCCGTCGTCGATGGCCCCGGTTCCCTGGTCCCAGCTGTCCAGGTGCGCACCGAGCAGCACCACTTCCTGCGGCCGCTCGCGCCCGCGCACGTCGGCGATCACGTTCTGCGAATGCGCGTCCTGAACATAGGAAGCGCTCGAGTGCAGGCGCACGCGCACTGTCTCCCCGAGCGCTGCGAGCCGCTCGATCTGATCGGCATCGGGGCCGCTCAAGGCAAAGGCCGGCACCGGCACGCGCCCGTCGACGTAGCGCGTCGTGCCGGTGTGCGCCAGTCGATGGCTGTCGGTGCCCACCGAGCGCAGCAGAAACGCGATCGCTCCGCGGCGCGCCGCCTCGCCCGGGCCGTCGATGCGGGCAACCACCGCCGCGCCGTAACCGGCGCCGTCCTGCGTGCGCACCATGCGGCGCGCCACCATGGCGATCTTGCCGCTGAGGGAACCTGCGGGCGCGGCCTTGAGGGCCTCGAGGCTTGCGAACATCACGACTTCGCCTTCGAGCCCCGCGGCCGGTGTCGGCGGGGACTCCCCGAGCGCCGCGACCGCCAGCGGCTGCGTGACGGGAGAGATGATCTGTGCGCTCTCGGCGCCGCGCACCCAGGCGATGACGGGGAAGCTCTCGATGTGCACGTTCTCAAAGCCGAGCTCCTTGAAGCGCGCCGCGGCCCATTCGGCGGCCTGCCGTTCGTTGACGGAGCCCGCGGGACGCGGGCCGAAGCGGCTCGTGAGCTCGCTCACCCACGCGTAAGCGATGTCATGTCCGGCGAGCGCCGCATCGCGCAGCTGCGCCGCGACGGCTTCCGGCGCCGCAGCGGGCGCTGCAGCGCGCGCCCCGAGCGCGGCGGGGCTCAGGGACAACACACAGAGAGTTGCGCACAGCCGGCGCAGCGGCACGGCGGGAGCATGGCGAGTCGGGTGCACGTGAGGTTCCGTCCAGGCACAGGAGCGCGCATTCTACGCAAGCGCTCCCGCGTGCACCATTGAAGAATCGGACCGGTGCGGCGCCTATTTCGGCAGCTGCGCGATCGGCAGCGGGTGCGCCAGATAGATCCCCTGCGCGAAGTCAACGCCGATGCGCTTGAGCTCCGCGAGCACCGCTTCGGTCTCGACGCACTCCGCGACGGTGGCGATCCCGAGCGCGCTGCCGACCTTGCCGATGGCCTCGACCATGCTGCGGTTGACCGGATCCTGGGCGATGTGACTGATGAACTGCCCGTCGATCTTGAGGAAATCCACCGGCAGGGTCTTCAGGTACACAAACGAGGACACGCCGGTGCCGAAGTCATCGAGTGCGAACTTGCAGCCGCGCCTCTTGAGCTCGCCCATCAGATAGCGGGCGTTGGACAGACTCGTCACCGCCGCGGTCTCGGTGATCTCGAAGCACAGCGCGCCGGCGATCTGCGGCTCCCCGACGCTGTGCAGGACAAAGTCCACGAACGACTGCTCGTTGAGCGAGGTGCCCGAGAGATTCACTGCCAGAACCGGCAGGGGCTGGCCGCGGCGCTGGCGCTCCCTGAGCAGCTCGATCGCCTGTCCCACGACCCAGCGATCGAGCACCGACATGACGTTGTAGCGCTCGGCGGCCGGGATGAACTCGGACGGCGGCACCAGCTCCCCGCCATCGTCACGCAGGCGCACGGTGAGTTCGTGAAAGCCGCGCCCTCCCTGGGTGCGCAGCGAGAGGATCGGCTGGAAGAACAGCTCCAGGCGGTTGTTCTCCGCGGCGCGCGTGACGCGCGCCACCCAGTGCATCTCGCGATGCCGGTCCGAGACGCCGTCCGCCTCGTAGACGTGAACGCGGTTGCGGCCGGCATCCTTGGCGGCGTAGCAGGCGATGTCGGCGGCGCTCATGACGCTGGCGACGTTCTCGGTCTCGGCGCGGATCTGCACGATGCCGATGCTCGCCCCGACCGACAGCGTGCTCGTGCCCCACACGAAGCGGAAGTCGCGGATTGCCTGGCGCGCTCCTTCCGCGATGCGCATCGCCTGCTCCAGCGTGCAGCCCTCGAGCAACACCCCGAATTCATCTCCGCCCAGACGCGCGATGGTGTCCGAGGCCCGCACCCGGGTCTGCAGCACTCCGGTCACGTCGCGCAGCAGCCGGTCGCCCGCCTGGTGCCCGCAGGTGTCGTTGACCACCTTGAACTGGTCGAGATCGATGTACAGCAGCGCGTACGAGCCCTCGCCGCGCTGCGCGGACAGCAGCGCCGCGTGCAGGCGGTTGTCGAATTCGCGCCGGTTGATGAGTCCGGTGAGCGCGTCGTGACTGGCCTGCCAGGCGAGCGCGCGTTTCAGGCGTCGCTCGCGGGTCACGTCGTGGAATACCACCACCGCGCCGATCACCTGGCCCTGGCGGTCGCAGATGGGGGCTGCGGATTCCTGGATGGCCACCTCGTGACCGGCGCGCGTGATGAGCACCGAGTGATCGGTCGGCGCGCCGCTCCCGGCGCGCCCGAGCGCGCCGCTGAGGGAGTTCTCGATGGGCTCGCGGGTGAGCTCGTTGACGAGCTTGAGCACCGCACCGATCGGCTGGCCGCGCGCTTCCGCGATACTCCACGCGGTCAGGGTCTCGGCGACTGGGTTGATGTATTCGATGCGACCTGCGGCGTCGGTGCTGATCACCGCATCCCCGATCGACTGCAGGGTCACCTGCGCGCGCTCCTTCTCGGCGAACATGGCCTGTTCGGCGCGCTTGCGCTCGGTGATGTCGGCGATCGTGCCCTCGTAGCCGAGGATGCGACCGGCGCCATCGCGCATCGGGCGCGCGTTCTCCAGGATCACCAGCTGCTGGCCGTCGCGCCGGCGCATGAGGAACTCCGCATCCCGAATCTCCCCCTCCGACTCGACGCGGCGGGTGAACTCAGCGCGATCGGCGGGATTCCAGTAAAGCGCTGCAGCGCTCGGCAGCGCGTACAGCTCCTCGGCGTTGCGGTAGCCGAGCATGGCGACGAAGGCCGGATTGACCGACAGCAGCCGGCCGCCCCGCCCGCTCTGATAGACGCCCTCGGCGATACTCTCGAACAGACCGCGGAACTTCGCCTCGCTGCTGCGCAGCGCTTCTTCCGCGAGGCGCCGCTCGATCGCGATGCCCGCGAGCTGCGCGGCGCGCGCCATGATCTGCGACTCCGCTGGCGTCGGCAGTCCAGGCTCGCGGCGGTACACTCCGAGTGAACCGAGCAGCTTGCCGCCGGCCGCCTGGATGGGCGTCGACCACGACGCGCGCAGGCCCGCGGCGAGCGCCGGGTCACGCCGCTCGAGCCAGAAGGGGTCCTTGGCGAGATCCGCCACCAGTACCTGGCGGCTGAGGTACACGCAAGCTGCACAGGAGCCGTTGCGGATGTCGACGCTCGAGCGCTCGAGCGCCACGCGCAGCGCTTCCGAAAACTGCGGCGCGACCATGTAGGAGAAGGCCTTGCCGTCCTCGACGAGCACGCTTACCGAACAGACCGTCCCCGCGGCCGTCGACTCGATGAGCCGGGTGATGGAGGCGAGCACCTCGGGGAGCGGGGCATTGCGCGTCACCTGCTCGAACACCTTGTGTTCGGCGGCAGCCATGCGCTCGCTGCGCTTGCGCTCGGAGATGTCGGCGATGCTGCCGCGCACCAGGTGGCGGTTGCCGCTCGGCAGGTGCACCAGGCGCACCTCGCAGATGATCTCGCGGCCCGCGGCATCGCAGTGCGACCACTCAAACACCGGAGTATTGCCTTCGAGCGCCTGCTGAATATAGGCGCGCGCACGCTGCTCGGACGCGCCGCCGTCGGGCTGTTGCGGCGGACTCAAGGTCACCGGCCCCACCTGCAGGAGCCGGGCGCGATCGAGGCCGAAGAGCTTCTGCGCATTGTCGTTCGCGTCCACGAAGCGCCCGGTGTCGACGTCCAGGACCACGATCGCCTCGGGGGCGTGATCGACCAGCAGCCGGTAGCGCGCCGCGCTCTCGCGCATGGCCTCCTCGGACTCGCGCCGCTCGGTGACATCACGCAGGCACAGCACGAACATCTCGCGCCGCGACAGCGGCGCCTTGCTGACGGCGATCTCGGCCGGGAAACGCTCACCGTCCTTGCGCCGCGCCCACAGCTCGCGCGCGGCGAGATCGAGCGCGGTATCGCCCGAGCTGGCGGCGAGGCGCTCCAGCGCCTGCGGCACCGTCTCGCCCGTGGCGATGGTGATTTCCGGGATCAAGACGTCGACGCGCTGGCCGACGACCTCCGCTTCGGCGTAACCGAACACGCGCTCGCCGGTGGGATTGAAGGTGCGGATCACACCCTCCTCATCGACCGCGAGCACCACGTCCTTGATGTGATCGAGGATGACCTGCAGGTGCTCGGAGCTCTGTGCGTGGGCCTCGCGCGCCAGCGCCCGCGCTTCATCGGCCATGAGGCGCATCGACTCGACAATGCCCCGCCGCTCGCTCTCGAGCGTCTGATAGTGCTGGTTGATCAGCTGCAGCAGCATCGCGAGATCGGGAGTCGCATTGCCGGTGCGCAGCTGCAGCTCGTGCAGCTGCGCGCGCAAATTCGGGTGCAGATCCGGGTGGGTCTCAGCGGGCGAGCGCGGCTCCGCCCGCACGAGCGTGGTGGTGGCGCCGGGGGCTGCCTCGGCGGAATCGGTGAGCGTCCGCAGGGTCTGAGTATTTGACATAACGAAGGAGGCCGGGGCCCAACGAGGATCATACGGGCCCGCTTACGACTTCCCCGTGAAGCCCCTCGCGATTCCGGGGTCGAAGTGCCGGGAGCCGGTTGGCTAGCGAGCCGGCCTGGTCATCGCCGCGCTGCCCGAGGGCTTGGCGGGCCCCTCCGGTAAGGGTGCCCCGACGATGACCGGTATCGAGAAAGTCTGACTCCAGGACTGGCCGGCCGCATCCGTGCTCACCACCGCGTTGACGGTGAATATCCCGTCCTTCTGCGGCCGGACCTTGATGCTGTGGCGGATGGGAATGCCTTCCACGGGTCGCTCCGTCGGCGCGATCTGCGCGCCCTCCGCCAGCTCCAGCCCGTCCCCCGTTTCGACCTTGCCGTACAGCCGGTCCAGATTCGCAGACACCGGCAGGATCACGACGTCGATGTCGAGCGGCTGGGCGACATCCGGACGCTCCCGCAGCTCGAATTTCAGCTGCACGGCCGCGGGCCCGGTACGCGCGCCGCCCACCGCACTCACCATGTTGGGCGAAACGACATCGCCCGGCTGCACCTTGCGGGGTGCCGCCGCAGGTTTCGCGGCTCCGCCCGCGACGCCCGGGGTCTCACCCGAGCCGCAGCCCAAGAGCATCACGGTGGCAGCGAGCGCCGGCCCGAGGTTGGTGAACATCCGCATAGCTGCGCGTGCGTTATGAAGTCCGGTGGCGACAATAGCGCGTCTGCGCGCCCCCGCGCACGTGCGCAATCGGCTTGGGCCCTCACAGCTGCAGGAGCGGGGGCTCATCGATGGCGGGGATCTGCTCCAGCAGATCATTCAGGTAGCCCTCCCAGTAGCGCGGCTCGGCGACCCAGGGAAAGGCGCGCGGGAAGGCCGGGTCGCTCCAGCGGTGCGCCACCCAGGCGGCATGGTGCAGCATGCGTAAGCTGCGCAACGGCTCGATGAGGAGCAATTCGCTGAAGTCGAAATCCGCGAACTGCCCGTAACCGGCCAGCAGCTCGCCCCACTGGTGCTGCTGCTCGGCGGGCGGCCCGGAAAGCATCATCCACAGGTCCTGCACGCGTACCCCCGTGGCACAGTCGTCCAGGTCCACGAACACCGGGCCGTGCTCGTTCCACAGCAGATTTCCCAGGTGGCAGTCGCCGTGGAGGCGGATCTCGCGGGTGCCCGCGGCGGCCGCAAACGCCTCGCTCACGCGCTCGAGGAGTGCGCCGCTGACCGTGGAATAGCGCTCGCGCAGCGCCTCCGGCAGCAGCTCGCTCGCGAGCACTTGCACGCGGGCGTCCCAGCCGAGTCTCTGCACGTCGATGCGGGGCCGGACCTGGAAAGCGCGCAGCGCACCGATCTGGTGGATGCGCGCGAGGCTGCGGCCGAGCATCTGCCGGGCCTCGGGCGCTTCGAGCTCAGGCGCGCGCCCGCGCATCCAGGGGAAGGCTGCAAAGCGGAACTCGCGGTAGCGGAACAGCGTTTCTCCCCCGATCACCAGCGGCGTGGCCACCGCGAGCTCGGCCGCCGCCAGCTCCGCGGTGAACTGATGCTCCTCGGCGATCTGCGCATCGCTCCAGCGCTGCGGCCGGTAGAACTTCAGCACCAGCTGAGTGTCGCCGGCGCCGAGTTGGTAGACGCGGTTCTCGTAGCTGTTGAGGGCGAACAGGCGCCCGTCGGGGGCCAGGCCGAAGGCGGCGGCGGCATCGAGCACCACTTCGGGCGTCAGCCCCGAGAACGGCTGCGGGTCAGTGCCGCGGGTTTTGTTTATCATCGCTGCCCCATGAAGCACGGCAGCATATTAGTCACCGGCGGCGCGGGCTACATCGGCAGCCACGTGGCCCTGCAATTGCGCGCGCGCGGCGAACGGGTGGTGATCCTGGATGACCTGTCGCGGGGCTTTCGCCAGGCGGCGCTCGACACGCCGCTCGTCGTCGGGGCGGTCGGCGACCGCGCGCGTGTGCGCGGCCTGCTGAAAGAGCATGGCGTCGACACGGTGATGCATTTCGCCGCCTACACCATCGTTCCGGAATCGGTGCGTGAGCCGCTCAAGTACTATCGCAACAACACCGGCTCGACCGGCACGCTGCTGGAGTGCTGCCTCGAGGCGCAGGTGCGGCACTTCGTGTTTTCCTCCACCGCCGCGGTCTACGGCATGCCGGCGGAGGGCTTTGCCGCGGAGAGCACCCCGACGGCCCCGATCAATCCCTACGGCACCTCCAAGCTCATGTCGGAATGGATGCTCCGGGACGCGGCGCGCGCCTCCTCCCTGCGCTACGCGGCGTTGCGCTACTTCAACGTGGCGGGCTCCGATACCGGCGGCCGCATCGGCCAGGCCACCCCGAACGCGACCCTGCTGATCAAGGTCGCCTGCGAAGCCGCCCTCGGCAAGCGAGCGCACGTCGCGATCTTCGGCACCGACTACCCCACCCCCGACGGCACCGGGGTGCGCGACTACATCCACGTCGAGGACCTGGCGTCGGCTCACGTGGATGCCCTGAGCTACCTGCGCGGCGGGGGCGCCTCCGTCACTCTGAATGTCGGTTACGGCCACGGCTACAGCGTGCGGCAGGTTCTGGAGAGCGTCGAACGGGTGTCGGGAAAGGCTGTGGCGGTGCGCGAGGAGCCGCGCCGAGCCGGGGACCCCGGAGCGCTGGTGGCGCGCGCCGATCGCATCCGGACCGAGCTCCTCTGGCGCCCACGGCTCGACGATCTCGATAGCATCGTGCGCAGCGCGCTCGCCTGGGAGGAGCGGCTGCTGCGCGACCCCTGGTGAGCGCACCTTAAAGCTGCGTCTGCAATCTCAGACGCGTGGGCAGTGCGCCCGGTAGAATGGGCTCTCATGCGATGGGGGCGGCCCAAGTCATTGAGTGGACTGATGCTAGTCGGCCTGGCGTTGATCGCCGTGCCGCTCCTGGTCGCCCTTCTCACCGCCGTGCTGCAGATCCGCAATCTCGCCGACACGGGTACGAAAATCGTGATTCAGGGCGTCGCCGGCGCGCGTGCCAGCCAGGCGCTGTTCGGGCAGATCGCATCCCTCGAGCGCACGGCGCGCCTGTACGACGTGCTCGGCGACCCGAAGCTCCTCGACCTGTACCGCACCCAGGATGAACGCCTCAGCACCACCCGCGAGCAGCTGCACCTTCAGGCCACGAACGACGCCCGCCGGACGATCGAGGAGCTCGGGGTGTTGCAACGAAGCATCCGCTTCACGGTCATGACCACGCCCCCCGGCGCGAGCGCCGCGACGGCCTCGAACCTGTCCAGCCGTTTCACGCAGCTGTCCGCCCTGGTCGAGCGCGTGGCCCAGCAGAGCAACGCCGAGGTGGACACGGAAGTGGCCGCACTGGAAGAGCAAACCCAGCAGGCGCGCAAGCGCCTGCTGTGGCAGGCCGCACCGCTCCTGCCGCTCGCCGTGATCGCGGTGTTCGTGTTCACACTCGGCGTCGGCCGGCCGCTGCGGCAACTTGACCGCGCCATCAGCGAGCTCGGCCAGGGCACTTTCACCAACCAGATCGAGGTTGCCGGGCCGCACGACCTCGAGCGCCTGGGAGGGCAGCTCGAGTGGCTGCGCCAGCGGCTGCTCGAGCTCGCGCACGAGCGCAACCGTTTCCTGCGGCACATGTCGCACGAGCTCAAGACGCCCCTTGCCAACATCCGCGAAGGCACGGAGCTGCTGATGGACGGGGCGGTGGGCGAGCTTGATTCCAACCAGCGCGAGGTGGCCGCGATCCTGCGCGAGAACGGCATCAAGCTGCAACGCATGATCGAGAACCTGTTGTCCTTCAGCGCCTGGCAGACCTCCAGCGTGGGCCTCGAGGCCACCGAGTTCCGCCTGCGTCCGCTGGTGAAGCAGGTGCTCGAGAACCAACAGCTCACGCTGCTGTCGCAACGGGTGCGCCTCGATGTACGCGTCGAGGACGTGACCCTGGTCGCCGATCGCGGCAAGATCCGCCTCATCCTCGAGAACCTGTTGTCGAACGCCGTCAAGTACTCACCCAAGGGAGGCACCATTCACCTGCGGGCCCACGCCGCAGGTGCGCAGCTGGTGCTCGACGTGGCCGACAGCGGTCCGGGCATCCCGCCCGAGGAGCGCCACCACGTGTTCGACGCCTTCTATACCGGGCGCGCGGCCAGGACCACGCCCGTGAAGGGCACCGGGATCGGATTGTCGGTGGTGCTGGATTTCGTCGCCGCGCACGGCGGCAACGTGCAAATCGTCGATGGCGAGTTTCCCGGTGCGCATTTCCGCATCACCATGCCCATCAGGGTCACGAGCGGGGATCGCCCCGCCAGGCGCGAACCCAAGGCGCACGCCCATGCGGCCTGAGCGCACCCCGGTCGTCGGTGCGCCGCGCGCGCCGCGCGGCGCCGCGGGTGGCGTCCTCGTGGCGCTGGTCGCCTCCGGCTGCACCGTAGGCCCGGGGCAGCGAGCGCCCTCGCCCGCTCCGGTGGTGAACTCGGCGGCGGCGAGCTCGACCGCATTGAGCGAGTACCTGCAGCTGCTGCAAAGGCTGGTGCAGGGTCGGCCTTCCGAGCAGGCGGAGATCGTGGCCAACGCACAACGTGAATACGACACCGCACCGACGCCGAGCCGCGAGCTGAAACTGGCGCTGATTCTCGGTACTCCCGGACATCCGGCCACCGACCTGCCCCGCGCCCAGGCGCTGCTGCGCGAGCTGATAGCAAACCCGGAAATGCTGTTGCCCGGGGAGCGCGCGCTCACCTTCCTGGAGCTTTCGCAAATTGACGACCATTTGACGCTCGATGCAGAAAATCGCAGGCTGCAGAGTGAGGCGGTGCGGGCCGACCAGCAACGCGTGGCCAACGCCAACCACCGCCTGCAGGCGGAGATGGACGAAAACGTCCGCCTGCGCAGGGAGCTCGAGGAGGCGCGCGCCAAACTCGACGCCATCGCCAACATCGAGCGCTCCCTGAACGAGCGCAAACCGGGGAGCACGGGACGATGATCACAGTGAGCAAGGACACGATCCTGAATCAGACCGGCAAACGCAAAGCCCGTATCCTCCTGGTCGACGATGACCCGGGACTGCTGCGCCTGCTGACCATCCGCCTGCGCGCGGAGAGTTACGAGGTCGAAGCGGTGGAAAGCGCCGCGCAGGCGCTGTCGGCATCGAGCCGCTTCCGCCCGGATCTGGTGATCACCGACCTGCGCATGGACCAGATGGACGGCATCGGGCTGCTCAAGGAGCTGCAGACCCGCTGGCCGGGACTGAAGGTCATCATCCTCACCGCCCACGGCACCATTCCGGATGCGGTGCAGGCGACGCAAATGGGCGCGTTCGGCTTTCTCACCAAGCCGGTCGACAAGCAGGAGCTCCTCGATCAGGTGCAGAAGGCGCTGCGGATCTCCGGCTTCGGCACCTCCGATGAGGACTGGCGCGCCGAGATCATCACCCGCAGCGCCAGCATGGAGGAGAAGCTCGCGCAGGCCCACATGGTCGCGGGAACGGATGCGCGCGTGCTGATCACCGGCGAGAGCGGCACCGGCAAGGAGCTGCTGGCGCGCGCCATCCATCGTGGCAGCCCGCGCCGCAACAAGCCGTTCGTCGCCATCAACTGCAGCGCCATGGCGGAGGACCTGCTGGAGTCGGAGCTGTTCGGCCACGAGAAAGGCTCATTCACCGGCGCGACGCGTGCGCACCGCGGACTGTTCATGGCCGCCGACGGCGGCACGCTGATGCTCGACGAGATCGGCGACATGCCGATGCGGCTGCAGGTGAAGCTGTTGCGCGTGCTGCAGGAGAACGTCATCCGCCCGGTGGGCAGCACCGATGCCATCCCGGTGAACGTGCGCGTGATCTCTTCCACCCACCGCGACCTGCAGCAGCTAATGGCCAGCGGGCAGTTCCGCGAGGATCTGTACTACCGCCTGAACGTGGTGCACATCGAGATGCCCTCACTCAACCGCCGCCGCGAGGACATCCCGCTGCTGGTGGCGCACTTCCTGGCGCTGATCGCCAAGGAAAGCGGCGTGCGCAAGATCTACGCGCCCGAGGCGGTGGAGCTGCTCGCCACGGCGGACTGGCCGGGCAACATCCGCCAGCTGCAGAACGTGGTGCGCCAGAACGTGGCGCTGTCGCAGACGCCCATCATTCCGGTGGAGCTGGTGCAGCAGTCACTCGGGGGCACCCCCGGGCGCCTGCCCTCCTTCGACGAGGCGCGCGATGAGTTCACGAGGAGCTACCTGTCGCAGATCCTGCAGATCACCGGCGGGAATGTGAGCCAGGCGGCGCGGCTGGCGCGGCGCAACCGCACCGATTTCTACAAGCTCCTCGCGCGGCACCAGCTGACGCCGGAGGAATTCAAGCAGCGCTAATCGGCGCTGCCGGTGTCCTGCGCGGGCGGCTCGGGAGCCCGGCTATCGGCCGCGGGCGGCCCATGGCGCCCGAACTGCGCGGCATCGATGCTGTGCTTGCCGAGCAGATCGTAGAGCGTCGGCCGGGTCACCCCGAGCAACTCCGCCGCCCGTGACAGGTTGCCCCTGGCGACGGCGAGTGACTGCCTGACCGCCTGCGCCTCCGCGCGCTGCCGTGCGACACGCAGATTCAGGTACTCGGGGTCGTCGCCCGGGTCTTCCAGGCCCAGATCGCCCGCCGTGACGACCGCGCCCTCGGCCATGATGACCGCGCCCTTGATGCGGTTTTCCAGCTCACGGACATTCCCCGGCCAGCGGTGCGCCTGGATCGCGCGGATCGCATCGGGTGCAAGTCCCCGCGTGGGCTTGCCGAAGCGCTCCGAGAACTGCTGCAAAATGAATTGCGCGAGCAGGAGACTGTCGCCCTGACGCTCGCGCAGCGGCGGCACGCGGATGGTCACCTCACTGATGCGGTAGAACAGGTCGTCGCGGAAGCCGCCGGTGCCGATCAGCGTGTCGAGTTTGCGGTTGGTGGCGCACACGATGCGCAGGTCGAGCACGAGCGGCACACGGCCGCCGATGCGCTCGACGGTGCGCTCCTGCACTACGCGCAGGAGCTTCGCCTGGAGTGACGCGGGCATCTCCCCGATCTCGTCCAGAAATACCGTGCCGCCGTCGGCCGATTCCAGCTTGCCGGCAGTGCGTTTCGCGGCGCCGGTAAAGGCGCCCTTCTCGTATCCAAACAGCTCGCTCTCGAGCAGCGTGTCGGGAATCGCCGCGCAGTTAATTGCCGCGAACGGCTTGTGCGCGCGACCCGACAGGCGGTGCAGAGCACGCGCCAGCAGATCCTTGCCGGTGCCGCTGTCCCCGAGCAGCAGCACCGTGGCGTTGGTGGGGGCGACCTTCTCGATCGCGCGACACACACTCCGCATGGCGTCGCTGACGCCGATGATGCCTTCGAGCGCCATCGAGCCGGTGCGCTCGCGCAGCCGCCAGTTCTCCTCCTCCAGCTCGCGGATACGCAGCGCGCGCCGCACGACGATCGACAGGACCGGGCCATCCAGCGGCTTGTGATAGAAATCGGTCGCACCGAGCCCCACCGCGGCCACCGCCAGCTCGCGCGCGTCGTGTTCGATCATGGCGATGATCTTGGTGTCGGGACTGATGTTGAGGATCTGGCGCAGCAGCTCCAGGCTCTGTGCGGCCACGGCGGGCTCGCGCTCCGTGCCCAGGTCGAACAGCACCGCATCCGGTTCGGTGCGACGCACGGTGACGAGCGCCTGATCGGAGGCCTCGCACGCGGTCACGTCCAGATCGGAGAACACCGCTTCCAGCTCGCGCCGCAGGGCGCGATCGTTCTCGAGGATCAGCAGTTTGCGACGCTGCATCGCGGCGGCCATCAGCGCGCCCCCTTGCCGAACAGAACCACCTCGGCAGTCTGGACCAGGATCGCCAGATCAAACAGTAAGCTATTGTTCTTGATGTAGTACAGGTCGTACTGCAGCTTCTCGAGCGCATCCTGTTCAGATGAGCCGTAGGGATAACACAGCTGCGCCCAGCCGGTGATGCCCGGTTTCACGCAGTGGCGCTGCACGTAGTACGGGATCTTTTCCGCCAGATGCGCCACGAATTCCGGACGCTCGGGACGCGGGCCGACGAAGCTCATGTGCCCGCGCAGCACGTTGATCACCTGCGGCAGCTCATCGACCCGCAGCGTCCTGATGATCGCGCCCACGCGCGTGACGCGCGGATCCTTGCGCTGCGCCCATTGGGCGCCGTTGAGCTCCGCGTCCGGGCGCATGCTGCGGAACTTCAGCACTTTGAAAATCCGCCCGCCGAGACCCACCCGGCTCTGGCTGTAGAGCGCCGGCGCGCGCCAGCCGTCCTCGATCTTGATCGCGATCAGGGTGAGCAGCATGAGCGGCAATGACAGCGTGAGCACCGCGAGGCTCGCGAGCAGATCCATGGTGCGCGAGGAAAACAGGCGCAACGGATCTCGCCGGAACCCCTGGCCGAAGATCATCCAGCTCGGATTCAGGATGTCGATGCGCACGCGCCCGGTCTCGCGCTCGAGAAAGGTGAGGAGCTCGGTGACGTCGACCCCCGCGAGCCGGCACTCGAGGAGCTCGCGGATCGGAAAGCCCCGGCGTCGATCATCCATGGCCACCACCACCTCGCTGACATTGAGCCGCTCGCACAGCTCCCCCAGCTCGCCTGCGGGATCGAGCAGTCGCCCGGTGGGAACCGCCGGCTCCTCGCCCGGCGCGCGCACGAAGCCGGCCAGCAAAAAGCCGCGACGGTCCGCCGAGCGCCGCAGATTGGCGAGGGCGGCGGCGGCGCCGCCGGCGCCGTAGACCAGCACGCGCCTCTTGAATATCTCCTGGTCGACGGCGCGCGCAAACACCAGGCGCGAGGCGAGCACCGCGCAACCGGTCCCGAACACGGCCAGCGCGGCCACGCCGCGCCACAGGTGCAGGCTCGGGATCAGGTAGAAGAGTGCGGCGATGGCACCCGAGGCCACCGCCAGCGCCGCCACCAGGCGCACGAAAATCCCTCCGAGCTGCGCGCGCTGGCGCGAGCTGTACAGGCCGAAGGCGAGCAGGCAGATGGCCACGATCAGGCTGAACGCCAGCCCGCGCGGCCACAACGGACCCAGTTCCTGCTCCAGGTTCCGCAAGTGCCTGATCGGGGTGTCAAAGCGGATCAGGACCGCCGCGTACAGGGCCAGGAACGCGAGGCCCGTCTCGATGAGCGCGAGCACGCCTAAGGAGGCGGGCACGAATTGGCCGAGAACGCGGATGCGCATAGGGGACCTGGGTGACCAGAAACCGACGGACCGAAGCGTCGGACTTTACACGACAGCGTAAAGCGTAAAGCGAGACCCGGGCGACGCTGTGAACATAATCACAGTCCGGACCCAGGGCGCAACGGTTCGCAGCGCGATCGCTGGCGGACCGCCCGAAGCTAGCCGGTGATCACGGATGGCGGCGAAATGCCGCCATTTGCATGATCCAGGCGCCGGGAGTGGTCGACGCGGTGGCCGCGTAGCTGCCCGTCGCGGTCACGATCCGGTCCTCGGCGATATCGCTGTCAGGCACCGTGATGATGCGCGAGGTGAACCCCGACCCGGCGCCCGTGGTCGTGGTCACCGTGAGATCCGCGCCAAAGATCAGATCGTTCGCATTGGTGGTGGTCGCCGCACCGCTGCTGGCGGTGCTGCCGCTGCCGGTTGCCGCCGCGGTCACATCCAAGGGACTGGTGGTGGCGATCCCGCTGTACTCAAGGATGCGGATATCCGCAGCCGCGGCGGAGCCGTTGAACGTTACCGTCACCGTATTGGCGTTCGCCGCGGCGCCCACGATGCCGGCGGTATAGTAGGTCGACTGCGTCGCCGTGCCACTGTAGACCGTAGGCCCAACCGCGCGCTGGTAGACGTTGCCGCTGGAGTCCGTGACCGTGCCAACGGTAGCCGTCGAGTCATTCCAGCCCACCACCACGATGTTCAGATCCCCGCTCCCCTGCGCCGCGGTGAAGGGGACCGTCACCCGGGTTTGCGCGCTCTGCGGCGTCGCGTAGTTCTGCTGCACGAAGGTGATCGGCGTGACAGATCCGGCAGCCGTGGTCGCACTGGCGATGTTGGAATAAGGCCCGAGATCCCCCGCGGCATCGGTCGCGCGCACCCGGTAGGAGTAGCTCGTCGACGCCGACAACCCGATATCGTTGTAAGCCGTGCCGCTCGCCGTGGCCACCTGGGCGAAGGTGCTGCAACCTGCACCCTGGCAGCGCTCGATCAGGTACTGGCTGATCGTTCCGCCCGTCTCGCTCGCCGCCGTCCACGCCAGGTTGATCTGGGTGCTGCTGGCGCTGGTCGCGGTCAGGTTCGTCGGGGCCGTCAGGACCGGGGCCGCCGTGGTTGCCGAGGAGACATTGGAATAAGGTCCCGTGTTGCCCAGGCTGTCCTGGGCGCGCACGCGATAGCTGTAGCTGGTCGAGCCCGCCAGCCCGGTGTTGCTGAAGCTCAGCGTGCTGGAGGTGCCAATCTGCGCGAAGCTGCTGCAGCCCGATCCCTGGCAGCGCTCGATCAGGTACTGGCTGATCGTACCGCCGGACTCCGTCGCCGCACCCCACGACAGATTGATCTGCACACTGCCGGCCGCCGAGGCGGCGAGGTTCGTCGGCGCGCTCGGTGCGCTCGTCGACGTCAATGCCGTAGCCGTGTTCGAGTACGGGCCGGTGTGGTTGGTACTGTCCTGGGCGCGCACGCGGTAGCTGTAACTCGTCGCAGCGGCAAGCCCCGTGTCCGCGAAAGTGGTCGTGGTGGAGGTGCCGATCTGGATGAAGTTACTGCAGCCCGAGCCCTGACAGCGCTCGATCAGGTACTGGCTGATCGTACCGCCGGACTCCGTCGCCGCACCCCAGCTCAGATTGATCGCCGAAGTGCCCGCGGCCGTCGCCGCCAGATTCGCAGGCGCCGACGGCGTGCCCGTCCCACCCCCACCGGAGGCCGCCTTGAACGCCGCCATTTGCATGATCCAGGCACCGGGAGTGGTCGACGCGGTGGCCGCGTAGCTGCCCGTCGCGGTCACGATCCGGTCCTCGGCGATATCGCTGTCAGGCACCGTGATGATGCGCGAGGTGAACCCCGACCCGGCGCCCGTGGTCGTGG
>Ga0210394_10000529_pt1 | contig 79035 bp, 75 predicted proteins | sample IncBWC12MmetaG_FD_160121 | JGI IMG/M metagenome (GOLD analysis project Ga0210394, IMG submission 160121) | Forest soil microbial communities from Barre Woods Harvard Forest LTER site, Petersham, Massachusetts, United States - Inc-BW-C-12-M | ecosystem: Environmental > Terrestrial > Soil >... | reverse complement strand
CAGGCGCGGATAGCGATCCGGGTCGCGATCCCAGTTTCCCAGCATGACGTAGTGCTCAGCACACAAATAGTCGTCGCGGCCATCTTCGGAAAACGTGAGCCGGTTCACGAACAGCCCATAACTGCTGAGGGCATCACCTGATTTCGCTTCTCCAGATTTGGCTTCCCGAGATTTCGTATCTCCGGACTTCGCTTCTCCAAAGAACGACCGTCGCGTGCGTGCCAGCGTCTCTTTCTCGACCTCGCGCATGGTCTCAAACAATTCCTGCCCGGTCTTGCGCAGAATAATTTTCTTTCGCACCTGGAATCCGGCCACGCGCTCCCGATACTCGACCGCTTTACCTTGACGTACGCCGTCGTAACTCTTGAGCAAAACGCGGCAGCGCTCGAGCACTTGCGCAAACTGTTGGTTCATTTCATTGCGCAGAAACTTGGTCACAGCCAACCGCGCCAGCAGATCGACCGAGATATTTTCTTCTTTCTTGGCGCGATTTAGCGCGGTCAAATGCAACTCGGTCAAGATCGGTTTCCATTGCGTGGGATCGGATGCGCCACGAACCGCTTGACCGCGGGAGGTAGCTGCTGCATTCGTCATCCACGAAGGCCCCTGCGTCTGGCGGGGCGCCTCGGCTGCCAGAAGTCCTTCTAACTCGCCGTAGCGCACGATCAGCCGCATAATCTGGGCTCGCGCGGCCTCCACAAAACGACCGCTGAGGGCCACATCGTGGCGCAGGTTGTCGACTCCAACCGCAAGCCCTTCGAGCGCAACCGACGGCGGCGCAGCTACCAGTTCTGGCAGAGTAAGCTGCGCGGGCTCCTTGCCCAAACGGAAGATAGGAAATCGCGGCATTCTTGAATGGCTTAAGCTTATTGGAAGTTACTGATTACATGGACATATCGAGGCTAGCAGGAAAGAAGCGACCGCTAAAGTTACCGAGGTTATCGGGAGAAGGTATCTTCGAACGAGACCAGCATCGCCATGCGGTTAGGCTGAGTCCGCCCCCAATCCTCGCACAATTTCCTTAAACACCTGCCCGCGATGCTCATAATTCTTAAACTGATCGAAGCTCGCGCAGGCCGGCGCCAAGAGCACAACATCGCCTGGCGCAGCCACGGCGTGCGCTTTGCGGATAGCGTTCTCCAGCGTCTCCGCGTGCACCACTTCAAAGTTCGCTCTCCTAGAAGAAGCAATTTGTGACTCAATCTTCTCCGCCGCCACGCCAATCGTGTAGACACTCTTAACCCGCTTTTGCAGCAACTCGCTCAACACTGTGTAATCGCTTCCCTTGTCCTTGCCGCCGAGAATCAGGTGGATATTTGCCGGAAAGGATTCGAGCGCTTTGATGGTTGCATCCACGTTCGTCGCCTTCGAATCGTTGTAATAGTCCACGCCGCCAATCGTCGCGACAAACTCTAGCCGATGCTCCACCGCCTTGAAATCGTGCACCGCCTGTCGAATTTTTTTTGCATCGCAACCCATGAGCGCGCCAGCGCAGGCAGCGGCCAATACATTCTCCAGATTATGCGCACCCTTCAGGGGAATCTCAGAAACCGGCATGATTTCACGCTGTTCAGTTCTTTCAGCACCGCCGCGAAACAGAATGTTCCCATCGCGCACGCACGTGCCCTGCCTCACTTCTTTCTGCCGGCTGAACCAGAAAACCTGCGACTTCGTTCGCTGTGCCATCACGACGCATGTCGGATCGTCGGCATTCAGCACGGCAAAATCGTCGCTCCGCTGATTCTCAACCATCCGCGACTTGGCATCCGTGTAAGCTTCAAAAGTCTTGTGGCGGTCAAGATGGTCGGGCGTGACATTCAACACCACCGCAACTTTCGGACGAAATGTCTGGATGGTCTCCAGTTGAAAGCTTGAAACTTCGAGGACGATCACCGTCTCCGGCTTGGCCCGCTCCGCCAGCGAAATCGCCGGAGTGCCAATGTTCCCACCCACAAGGGTGGGCAATCCGCCCTCCGTCAGAATCTCGCCCGTAAGCGTGGTCGTCGTGGTTTTCCCGTTCGACCCGGTGATGGCCACAATCGGTCCCGGCAGAAACTGCCCCGCCAGCTCAATCTCGCCGATCACGGCCTCGCCCATAGCGCGCGCCTGCGCCAGCAGCGGCGCATCCACCGGGACGCCGGGGCTCACCACGATTAAATCCTGCCCGCGAAACGTCCGCTCGCCGTGCCCGCCGGTCTCAACGGTGATCCCATGATCAAGCAGCGCCGGAATCTCATTGCGCAATTCATCCCCACTCTTGGTATCGGAAACCGTAACCCGCGCCCCATGCGCCTTCAAAAAAAGCGCCGACGCCACCCCGGACTTGCCGAGTCCAACCACCAGCACGCGTTTGTCTTTGAGTTCCATCAGATTCATTTCACCACGGAGTCACGGAGACACCAACCTCTTTAACCTCTGCGCCTCGGCCTAGTCCCTCTGGATTATTCCCACCAGAATGAACGCCGCAAACAATGCCATCACAAGATAGCCGACGTACCGACTCAAATCGGGCAAAACACTGTCCGGGTGTTGTTCGCCGTAAATCCGTTCAACTTGTCGATAATTCCGCGACCACCACGACAACCGCTGGTCTTCCGGAAGCTCCTCGTTGACGCGCATCTTCATCCATATCGAGAGGACGTCGAGCGGAATCCCGAGGACAAGGAAGCAGACCAACAGCGCGACAACCATTATCCCTCCGTGTCGCCCTACCTCAGTTTCAGCGTCGTCAATGCGAACAACGCAAAAACCAGCGACGCAATCCAGAAGCGCACAATAATTTTCGACTCCGACCACCCTATTAACTCGAAGTGATGGTGAATGGGCGCCATCTTGAAGATGCGCTTCTTGCGCAGCTTATACGATCCCACTTGCAGAATTACGGACATGGCCTCAATCACGAAGATCCCGCCGATAAACGGCAGCAACAGTTCCTGCTTGATGATCACCGCGACGGTCCCAATCGCCCCGCCCAGCGCCAGCGATCCCACGTCGCCCATAAACACTTCCGCGGGATGCGCGTTGTACCACAAGAATCCTATCGACGACCCGACCATCGCACCACAAAAAATCGTCAGCTCGCCGACCTGCGGCATGCGCTGCAGTTCCAGATAAGTAGCAAACGTCGCGTGGCCGCTTACGTAGGTCAATACCGCCAGCGCACCCGCGGCAATCACCGTACAGCCAATCGCCAACCCATCCAGCCCGTCGGTGAGATTTACCGCGTTGCTCGAACCCACGATCACGAAAGCCACGAAGGCCATGAACGGCAGAAACGCGAGCGGCCAAAGATGCGGAAATCGCTCCAAAGTTTCTACCACCAGATCGGGATGGAATTGCTTCGCAAACGGCACAATCAGGCGGGTGGAATACATTCCGTAGGTCTGCATCGCGATCAACATCACCGCAATGATGATGCTCGTGGCAATCTGCAGTCCGAGCTTCGCCCTTCCGGTCAGGCCGAGATTACGTCGGTGCACGACTTTCGTGTAATCGTCCGTAAACCCAATTGCCGCGAAGGCGCACGTCGCAAAAACGGCGATCCATACGAACCGATTGCTCAGGTCGGCCCAAAGTAGCGTCGGCACGACAATGGCAATCGCGATCAGCAGTCCGCCCATCGTCGGCGTTCCGGCTTTTTTCTGATGAGCCTTCGGTCCTTCTTCGCGAATGAATTGTCCAATCTGAAATTCCCGCAGGCGATTGATCACCAGCGGGCCGACGATGAGCGCGGTAAATAGCGCGGTAAGACTAGCAAACGCAGTGCGGAACGTGAGATAGCGGAAAATGCGGAACGGCGGAAAATAATGTTGCAGCTTCACAAACAACAGCCAATAGAGCAATCAGCCTCCGTACCCCGATCCAATTAATTCCTGCCGCGTCTCAATTGCTAGTCGCGCGCCGCGTCTTCCAGGTTTCGAGCGCCTTTTCCAGCTTGACTCCTCGTGAAGCCTTCAATAACACCAAATCTCCGTCGCGCGCTTCGCGCGCCAGCCACTCGCCAGCCTCTTCCGACGACGCCACAAATTCCGCGCAGATGCCCGCATCCCGCGCTGACTCAACCATTGCCTGCGCCAGCCCGCGTACTCCGAGCAAGACGTCAACTTTCTTCCCGGCAATGTGCCGACCGGCCGCGCGATGAAGTTCTTCTCCTGCGGAACCCAACTCCAGCATCTCGCCTGCCACAACAATGTGCCGCTTCGCCGTCATTGCCGCCAGAGCATCCACCATCGCTTCCAGTGCCTTTGGATTGGAATTGTAGCAATCGTTGATCGCCGTGATGTTACCCAGTTGGAGAACCTCTCCGCGTTTCTCCGCCGGAGCCAGAGTAGCCAGCGCCGCAACCGCCTCTGAAGGCTTCATCCCACGTTCCAATCCCACTGCCACGGCTGCCAGCGCGTTAAGGACGTTATGTTCCCCCACCAGCGGAAGCGTGGCGGCTTCACGCACGCCGCCAATTACAACCTCGAACTCCGTGCCCTCGCGCCCCTTCGAGCAAATTTTCTCGGCACGCACGTCCGCGGTTGGTCGCGTGCCATACATCATGACTTTGCCCTTGAAGTCGCGGCCAAATTGCGAGACGTACTCGTCGTCGGCATTCAACACCGCCGTGCCGTTCGCAGACAACGACTCCACTAATTCGTACTTCGCTCGCGCGATTCCTGCAATCGAATCGAAAAACTCCAGGTGCACGGGCGCGACGTTGGTGACTACACCGATCTCCGGCTGTGCAATTTTCGCCAGCGCTCGAATCTCTCCGGCGTGCGACATCCCCATCTCGATGACGGCCACGTCATATTCCGGCTCCAGCTTAAGCAGCATCAGCGGCAATCCGAAATGGTTGTTAAAGTTTCCCTCCGACTTCAGCACGCGAAACTGTGCGCTCAGGACGTGCGCAACGGCTTCCTTCGTGGTCGTTTTCCCTGCCGACCCGGTCACCGCAACCAGCGGCTTGCCCCACAGCTTGCGCACCGCTGTGGCAAGAGTCTGAAGCGCGGCCAGGGTATCTTCGACCGCCAGCAATCGCGCGTCTTCGGGATAGCGGCCTAACTGATCCTTGCGGACAACCGCCGCAACCGCACTATTCTTCATCGCCTGCTCCACGAAGTCGTGGCCGTCCAACCGCTCTCCTCGCACCGCAAAAAAAAGCTGGCCTGCTCCCACCGTTCGCGAGTCGATCGAGTAACCACCTGCCACTTCTTCGAGAGAGAACTGCCCAGTCGCAGAAATGAACTCGGCGATTTTTTTCAGAGCCAGTTTCACCGCGTCGCTCCTGCCGAAGCAGCGATGCAGTCGAACCCCGCTGCACGTAAGGCTTCGCGAGCCACTTCCACATCGTCAAACGGAGCCGTTCCCTGCCGCGTAACCTGTACTTTCTCGTGCCCCTTGCCAGCCAGCAATACGATGTCCCCCGCCCGCGCTTCACTGATGGCCAAAGCGATCGCTTTGCGCCGGTCGGCCTCCACGGTGTATTTAACACCGGTTTTCTGCAGGCCTACGACCGCATCGTTAATAATCGCGAGTGGATCTTCGCTGCGTGGGTTGTCCGACGTCAGCACGACGAAATCGCTTCCTCGTCCCGCGGCATCGCCCATCAGCGGACGTTTCTTCCGGTCGCGATCTCCTCCACAGCCAAACCCCGTCAAAACTCTTCCCTTGCCCCCCGCGCCAGTGACCAACTCCCTAGCCAGGACCGTCAGATTCCGCAGAGCATCATCCGTATGAGCGTAGTCCACGACAACCGTGAAAGGCTGACCACAATCCACGCGCTCAAATCTTCCCGGAACGCACGACAATTTATCGACACCCGCGGCAATCGACTGCGGTGTACACCCGCGAGCGTAGGCAGCGCCCGCGGCTGCCAGAATGTTGTACACATTCACCCGCCCAATCAGCGCCGAGAACACAGGGATCTTCGTTTCAAGTAGGACCAGATCAAAGCGTGTCCCGCGGGTTGTGATCTCTACGTTCTCTGCATGCAGATCGCCGCTCTGCCATCCATATTTCAGAATTACTGAGCTGCGCTTCCGGCTGAATTCAGCCAGCTTCGCGCCGTATTCATCATCGATGTTCGTAACCACGGCTCGCGGTGGATCGGTGCCGCACCCTTCAAACAGCACTCGCTTAGCCGCGAAATATTCCTCCATGGTCTTGTGATAATCGAGGTGATCGCGCGTCAGATTGGTAAAGACGGCGACATCAAACGGAACGCCAAACACACGCTCCTGCGCCAGCGCATGCGAAGAGACTTCCATGACGGCATCGGTAGCGCCGTGGCCCAGCGCCTCATTAAAAATGCGATTGAGTTCCAGCGCCTCTGGCGTGGTATGCGGCGCAGGCAAAACCTTTCCCGCCACGTGATATTCAATGGTGCCGATCAGCGCGCTCTTGCGCCCCGCGGCAGTCAGAATCGATTCCAGCAAGAACGCGGTTGTGCTCTTCCCGTTCGTCCCGGTAATTCCCGCAATCGCAATCCGCTCCGCTGGCTTCTTATAAAAGTTCGCGCTAATCCGCGCCAGCGCCCGCCTCCCGTGCGGAACCAGGGCCCAGGCCACACCTGCACGCTGCTGCTCCGCCGCCGAATCCGTGACCACAGCCACTGCTCCCGATTGAATCGCTTGATCGATGAAACGGTTGCCGTCGCTGCTTTCGCCGCGCATCGCAACGAACACACATCCCGGCTTCACCCGCCGCGAGTCATATTCCACACTACTCACGTCCGGATTCCCGCTCTGCGCGAGAACTTCCGCTCCATCCAGCACCTGTTGGAAGGTCATTGCTCAGAATTATATGGCCGAGGAGTGCGGCCCGGGCGTCGAAACGGCATGAAGATAAACACGAAGGGAGAGGCCAACAGAAGACTTCTGGGCATCCTGGTTACTAACGATATGTTCCAGATGACGCCCTTACGCGCTAAATTGCAGGTATGTCCACCGGAACCGGTCGCGCCAAATACCACTGTGCCCAATGCGAAATGTCGGAGAGCCAATGCGAGTGCGACAAATTCTGCTGCCTCTGTCAATCGCAACTCGACATCCGCATTTGTGAAGACGGCCTCATGTACTGCGAACCCTGCCGCACTGCCGCCGACTACAAAACCTCGGACTAGATTTGGGCCACTCAGTTTGCAGGAAAACCGCGGAGGACGCGCATGTGGCGACCTTGCTAGATCACCACCGCCTCTTTGTATTCCCCAAACACCCGCCGCATCGCATCCGAAATCTCGCCTACGGTTGCGTAAGCCTCCACGGCCGCCAGAATCCTGGGCATCACATTCTCGCCTGATCTCGCTGCGTCTTCTACCTGTTGCAACGCAGCCTTCCACGGAACCGCATCCCGCTGCGCCCGCAATGCTCGCACGCGTGCAATCTGTTTCGGCTCCAGCGCGGGATCAATCTTCTGAATCGGAATCGGCTTCTCTTCCTCCACTTCAAACCGGTTTACGCCGACCACCACGGCTTCCTCATGATCCACCGCCTGCTGATATTCGTACGCCGCATTCTGAATTTCCTGCTGCACGAATCCGCGCTCGATCGCTTTCAGCATGCCGCCCATCACTTCAATTTTTCCCAGATACTCCGCCGCCCGCTTCTCGATCTCGTTGGTCAGCGACTCGATGTAGTACGAGCCCGCCAGCGGATCGACCGTTTGAGGAGCCCCTGACTCATACGCAATAATTTGCTGCGTCCGCAGCGCAATCCGCGCCGCCTGCTCTGTCGGCAGCGCCAGAGCCTCATCATAGGAGTTCGTATGCAGCGACTGCGTCCCGCCCAGCACCGCGGCCAGCCCTTGGATCGCCGTCCGCACAATATTGTTTTCCGGTTGCTGCGCAGTTAACGTCGATCCTGCGGTCTGCGTATGAAAGCGCAACATCCACGACCGCGGATTTTTCGCCTTGAAGTGCTCTCGCATGATGCGCGCCCACATTCTGCGCGCGGCGCGAAACTTCGCCACCTCTTCCAGAAAATTGCTGTGGGCGTTGAAGAAAAACGAAAGCCGCGGCGCGAAACGGTCCACATCCAGCCCCGCCTTGATCGCCGCCTCCACATAGGCCATGCCATTGCCCAGCGTGAATGCGACTTCCTGCACCGCCGTCGACCCTGCCTCGCGCATGTGATAGCCGGAAATCGAAATCGTGTTCCACTCGGGAACATTCTCGTTCGCCCATGCGAAAATATCTGTAATCACCCGCATCGCCTGCTGCGGCGGATAAATATAGGTCCCGCGCGCAATGTATTCCTTGAGCACATCGTTCTGCACCGTACCGGACAACTTGCGAATATCCGCGCCGTGCCGCTTCGCAACCGCAACATACAATGCCAGCAGAATGGATCCTGTTGCATTGATGGTCATCGATGTAGAAATCCTGGTGAGGTCGATCCCGGCAAACAACCGTTCCATATCCTCGATCGAGTCGATCGCCACGCCCACCTTGCCCACTTCGCCTGCCGCCAGCGCGTGGTCTGAGTCCATGCCGATCTGCGTTGGCAAATCGAATGCCACCGAGAGGCCGGTGGTTCCATTGGCTAACAAATACTTGTAGCGTTTGTTCGATTCCTCGGCGTCGCCCATGCCCGCGTACTGCCGCATGGTCCACAACCGCCCGCGATACATCGTGGCCTGCACTCCACGCGTAAACGGATACTCCCCGGGATAACCGACCTCGCTCTCATAATCGGAGCCCTTCAGATCAGCAGGCGTGTAGAGTGGGTTCACGGGAATATGAGACGAGGTCTCCACCTCCGCCGTGAGTTTCTGCGCTGCGACCCTGATCTTGTCAGCCATACTTGAATTATTTCGAGAACTCTGAAGATCCCGTGTTTTACCGTCGAGACTATGGAAGAAAAAGACGTAATGAGTTTAATAAACGTCTATGAGTTCTTGCTTTTTTTTCTCACTCTCCAGAACGAACTTACACCAAACCAGGCGAATGTCAGGGTGAAGCAAGTTGCAACCGCCACGCGTCCCAATCCCGTCCGCCCGGCCTGATATTTCGAAAATTCGTGAGCGAGCGCGATCCCTCCACTCGCCGCCATCACCAGGAAAACAAGGCCCGTAACCTCCAGCCACAACTGGTGCAGCACTCGTCCCAAGGCCCGCGCAGTGGTGGACACAGCCTGCCCCGCTGCCCGTAGAGTCCGGCTGCGCTTCGCCTGCTGTCCTGCCACGCGCGCTACAATGCCTAACTTTCGTGCGGTAGAAACCTTGTTCACGGCCTCGATTTTATCAGTCTTCGGCGCTACAATAACGCAAAGCTGCGTCCGCGACAGAAACCGTTCAAGGGCGACAGGCATCCAAGTGCAGATGGCGTTCTCTTAGCCAGAGCTCGGGCGACTTCCGGGGGACTACGTGGACCAGCAACTCAAGCAACTCATGAAGGAACTCGGCGAAGCCATCAACGAATCTCTATCGGACTCCGAACAGATCGCAGAAGTCGTATCCCGCATCAAGGAAGGCGGCTACGATATTTTCCTGGTTCTCGAAGCCACCATCGGCGTAAGCAAGCAGGGCGAAAAATCTTCCGACAAAACTTCCCTCGTCACAACCCTTTCGACCAATCCGGAGTTCAAGGTCAACGACCAGGATTTGAAATTTCTCAAGTCTCTGCGCATCAAGATCGAGGAAGAAAAAGAAAAATAGTAAGCCGAACTGAAGGCTTCGGATCTCAGACTCTTTAGTCTCCATCTGTCGCCGCAGTCGGACCCCAGAAATCCCGCGTCCATCTCGCCCGAAACTTCTCCTTGGGATGAGGGTTCCAATCCGTATGCCGCGTATCACTCTGGCGTCGAATGCAATTTTGCTAGCCTTCGGCATCCTCGCTTCGTCTGCAGTTGCCGCTTCCTCTTCACCTGCCGACCCCCTAATCGTCGACAACAACAGCCACATCGTGGTCATGGAATACGAAGCCTGGTTCGGGCCTAACGCCGTCACGTTTCAAAGCACCGCCGCCATGCCAGTACTGCAATCGGCCGACATGCAAAGCGTCGGCGGAGGCTATGACAGCGCCGATCCCGCCGCGATCAAACAGCATGTCGCTTGGATGGAGTCCCTTGGCGTCGATGCCGCCATCGCCGACCTTACCAACAACGTCAGCTGCATCTTCAACAGCGAGCCGTTCATCAAGAAGTATGTCCCCAACTGCACAGCTTCGTTCCGCATTTATAACCAGAATATTCGCGATAATACCGGCAACTTGTTTCCCGCATGGACTAGGCTGGGCAGCTCACTCAGGATAATTCCGCAGTTGGGTGGCATCGACCAGAACGTTATTTTTCCGGACGTCGATGGGAAGACCACGCTGGAAAAGGAAATCGACTATTTCGGAGCGCTCATGCAGCATTATCCGGGTCGGGAGGTTATTTACAAGGGCAAGCCTCTCATGTTGATTTTCCTTGGCGCGGCTCAAGACCCCAACCCGCAGGATCATCCTCTCTGGTTTCAGATCAGGCGATTTTTGAAAGAGCATCCTGAGATCGAAAACAAATACACCTTCAAGATGATCGCAGGATATCTTGATAGTCAGTCCTACCTCTGGCTCAACCAGAGCACTCCCAACGGACCCGTCGAGGTGAACCCGGAATATGGTTTTTGGAGTTGGGTTGATCGGCTGAATACTTCGTGCACGCAATCGCTGTGTCCCTACTATCCTTCCTACAACCTAGCCGGTTCTCGAGTGGAAAACTTCACCGCATCCATTGCGACCGCAGGACAAAACGGATGGGGATGTCCTAACTCCGACGCGCCTCCTTATTGTTCGGACGACGCGCTGCGTTTCGGCAATGACGATTCTTACGTGACTCTCGACGCCTTCATGACCTATGCGCGTCAGCTCGATCCGATCTTTTTGATCATCCATCAGTTCAATGAATTCGTGCCGCCGGACGAGGGCTTTGACGCGAATACCGATGATGACTCCGAGCCCTCGAACCTCTGGGGCTTGGGAGCCCTCGATGCGATTAGGCAACAGATCCGCCTCTATCACCAAGGCGCAGGAGCATCCGAAGCAGCGCCAGCCCTGCGTACCAACGACTAGCAGCCGGAAGACCGGGTACTTTTGGTGCAATGCAAAACACCCTGTAACTGCGAATCTCCGCCAACCCCTTCCGCTGTGCTACCATCTACTGTTTTTCTAGGTAATTTCATGAAAGACACTCTCGGAGTCCTTCTCGCAGGCGGCGCCGGAGAGCGCCTCTATCCCCTCACCCGCGACCGCGCCAAACCCGCCGTCATCTTTGGCGGAATGTATCGCATCATCGACATCACGCTGTCGAACTGCCTCAACTCCGATCTGCGGCGCGTCTACATTCTCACGCAGTACAAAGCCCTTTCGCTGAACCGCCACATCCGCGAAGGCTGGAACATCCTGGGCCGCGAAGTGGGAGAGTTCATCGAAGTCCTTCCACCCATGAAGCGCGTAAGCGATCAGTGGTATCAAGGCACCGCCGACGCGGTTTACCAGAACATTTATTCCATTGGCTCCGAGCAGCCAAAGCACGTGCTGATCCTCTCCGGAGATCACATCTATAAGATGGATTACGGCAAGATGATGAAGCAGCACTGCGATTCCGCTGCCGACATCACGCTGGCAACGATTCAGATCGATCCGGAAGAAACTTTCCGCTTCGGCGTGGTCGAGGTCGACAAAGACGGCCGCATCAACGGCTTCGAGGAGAAGCCCAAAGAAACCAAGCTGCGCTCACCGTGGAATCCCGCGAAGGTGGACGGTTCCATGGGCGTGTACCTGTTCAATGCCGACGTTCTCATCCCTGTGCTGCTGAAAGATGCCGAAGACCCAAGCTCCAGCCACGACTTCGGCAAAGACATTCTGCCGAAGATGGTCGACGACTATCGCGTCTTCGCCTACGACTTCATCGACGAGAACAAGAAAGAAGCGCTCTACTGGCGCGACGTGGGCACGCTCGAGGCCTACTACGAAGCCAACATGGACATCGTGTCGGTCTCTCCGATTTTCAATCTCTACGACCACGACTGGCCGATTCGCACGCATCAGCGGCAATATCCGCCGGCCAAATTTGTCTTCGCCGAAAAAGATCGCATGGGCACCGCCCTCGATTCCATCGTCTCGAACGGCTGCATTATTTCCGGCGGCGTGGTCAGGAATTCAGTGATCTCGCCAGACGTCCGCGTGAATTCCTATTCGGAAGTCGATTCCTCGATCTTGTTCTCGCACGTCGCCGTGGGACGCCACTGCCGCGTTCGCCGGTGCATCATCGACCGCAACGTTCATCTCCCCGAAGGCACGACGATCGGCTACGATACCGAAGCCGACCGCTCCCGCTACTTCGTCACCGACAGCGGCATCACCGTCGTGACGCGCGATTATTCGCTCTTCGAAAATCCCGTGACGGTGGATTACTTCACCAGCGAGTAGGCCGGGCTAGGCTTGGCGGTTGAATCTGTATAACCAGAAGCTATCTCATAAATGGTTTCGGGAAGGGCACGACGTTCAGTCGTGCCGCCCAAGTCCAATAAGGACGCGGGCTTTAGCCCCTGTGGGTGCCGGCCAATGTACTTCCCCGGTTCATTATGCTTGGGACGGTGAGGGTCGGGCTGAAGAGCAATCAATTTCTGACGCTGAGCCGTTATGGTATACTATTTATACCTTTACTATACCGAAGGCTTCCTGGCTTCGGAGAATATATGCAGTTCGAGTACGACCCCGATAAGAGTGCCGAAAACAAGCGAAAGCACGGCGTGGATTTTGAGGAAGCACAAGCGCTATGGGCGGACCCCGGACTGGTGGAGATTCCAGCGCGTACCAGCGATGAGCCCAGATGGCTGCTAATCGGCCAGATCGGCGAGAATCACTGCTCCGCAGTGCTCACTCGGCGGGGCGAAAACATCCGGCTGATCTCGGTCAGGCGGTCGCGAGACGAAGAGGTGAGGATTTATGAAAGCGAAGACATTGGACCGCAAGTTTGACGCGAATGAGAACGTCGTAGACCAGCTCGATCTCAGCAAGGCGCGGCGAGTTGGCACTGTTCCCAAGCGAGTAAACGTCGATTTCCCCGCTTGGATGGTGGACTCTCTGGACCGGGAAGCCCGCCGGCTGGGCGTAACGCGACAGTCGCTCATCAAGCTCTGGCTCGCCGACAGATTGGCCCAGCCCGTTCCCGTCGGGAAGCGTTAGGCACATGAGTACGAAAAGACGAAAACCAATTGAGTTCATTGAGTTCGAAGAGAGAGAGTTTCAGAAATATTTTCGGCGGGCGGCCCACATCCCATACGAAGTATCCCTCTAAATAGGCTGGGTGCCCCATTTCTCGCGTTCTTTGCGAGAAGTGGGGCTTTTGACTTGAGCTCACGATAAGCCCAGCCAATGTTCGTTCGTCACAGACACGACCTCGCATGGTGCATAGGGTTTCTCCATGCCCTGGGGCCTAAAGCGTTATTACGGCACCGGAAGCCTCCATTTCATCACCTGGAGCTGCTACCGACGTATGCCGCTGCTGGGCAAGCCCGAGCGCCGCGACCTGCTACTTACTGTCCTCGAACTGATGCGCGTTCGCTATCGTTTTGCCGTGATCGGATACGTTGTCATGCCCGAACACGTTCATCTCCTGATTTCCGAACCTATGATTGGCGATCCCTCGAAGATAATTCAGGCCGTGAAGTTGAGCGTCTCCCGGCGGCTGGCCATTAGCGGCGAATTCTCCGGCCGCTTCTGGCAGATTCGTTTCTACGATTTCAATCTATGGGGCCAGCAGAAAGAAGTTGAGAAGCTGAAGTACATGCATCGCAATCCGGTGGTGCGCGGACTGGTGAAAAGTCCGGAGGATTGGCGATGGAGTAGCTACCGATCCTATGCACACGGAGAAGCGGGATTGGTTCGAATCAACGATTGGACTTGGTGGGAGGAGAAAATTCGGAGGAGCGCTGGCTGAGGCTCAAGAACGCGTCAAAGTCAGACTCGGGTGCCCCATTTCTCGCGTTCTTTGCGAGAAGTGAGGATTTTGACCTGTAGCTCACGATAAGCCCATGTTCGGGCCAATGTTCGCCCGTCACAGACGTGACCCGCACTCGTGTTAGGGTTTCTTCATGCCCTGGGGCCGAGGGTTGGGAGGGTGTCAGCGAAAAGCCCCACTTCTCGCAAAAAACGCGAGAAATGGGGCACCCGGCAGTATGCCCCACCCATGGCGGTTTAACGGGTGGGACGCTATGTCTCGATGGGCTCGGGAGATGACGACGGATGGGTCATAGCGTTGGCAGAGAGTATACTTCTTTGCTCAACCGTCTCATGTGTCACAGGTCGATGCTGTCGAGGAGCGCCCATGAAGTATTTTGTACGCGCTGGCTCATTAGCTATCGTACTCGCAACGCTCATAATATCTACTCTCGCACAAACGAGCCCACGACTCGCGTCCACTGATAGTCCCCAAAACAACCAATGTTGCGAGTGTCAAGGCAGTTCCGGCCCGTTTAAAGCACAAATACCTCAGGGATACGGCGCAAGCGTTTGCTCAGGAACGTGTGCGGCGAGCGGCGGGCAAGCTACTGGCCGAGTCGTGGCCTGCGTAACAGCCCAACCGAATACTTCGCCAAACAAGATTCCATTCGACAATAGTCTTTGTTTCTCGAAAGAGGGTGCTGCTGGGAACTGTAAGGGCAACAACTGGTGCACGTGTGGAACGGCTCAAGTGTACTTGTTCGATGAAGCAGAACATTTCGTTGAGCCTCGGAGAGGTACACCGCAACGCCTCGGTGGCATTTTTGTTTTAGTAAATCAGAAGGTCAAGATTCGCGCGGACATCGCTGGGTTCGGCGGTTCAGTCTCCCAAACCAGAAATGAAATCGGTCCTCCCAAAACAACCATAAGATTCTCAACCAGTAATGGACCAGGGCATGGGCCTGTCGAGGAGTTCCCGTTGCCTGGGTTCACTCTCGACTCTCCGCCGAAACCCGAGTTTATTACTCATTCATGGACCACCGCTGGAATTTACTTCATCGATGTCCATGCGAGGGGATATTACCATTGGAGCGGAGATGATGGTTCTTGTAGTTACTCGTGCTCATCAGCACAAGGTTGTCCAGGGAATAATTTCCTCGAAATCATCGTTGTTGATAAACCCGCATCTCCCGGGAAAAAGTATCCTACTGCCGACCCGAACTGAAGGGGGCTAGCCCCGTTTTGGGTTTTGGCCTTCGCCACGGAAGAGGCTGCCCCAGCTTTCCTTGTGTTGGAAAGCTGGGCACCACGGACTTCGATCTCGCTGCGAAAGGAGGGCTGGCCCAGCTTTGCAGCGCCACACGTGCGGCTGCCCCATCCATCGCGGTTTTCGATGGATGGGCATCACGGATGTCGCGCTCTTGTGCATTCGTCACCACCGCCGACTCTAGCGGCAATAAAAGCTGAGGGCGACCCAGGCAAAACCCTCGTTACCATCATTCGTGGTGCCCACCCTCCGAAAATCGCGGAAGGTGGGGCAGCCTCAGCCGTGATCAAACCGTGACTAAAAAATCAAAGGTGGACCAGCCTTCTATGAACTAGCCCGGTGGATCAACGGTTACTACCACCGTGGGACCGTTGGCAGTGAAGCTAATCGTGATCGTGATCTTCATTGCGTTCCGCCTTTCTCTTGCCGCTCAGCACTTGCAAACACCTGGCGGTTTCGTATCTGGATTCAAACTCATTTGATCTTCCGAGGATCGTTCTGCTCCATCCACACGCCGATCCTCTGGCTTGCTCCGGGATTAATCTTCCGCATTCTAAGATGTTGCGCTGGATGACCGGCGGGTATAGGGCTGACCTCCGCAACGGCGCGAGCAAGCGGCGAAACCCAGCGATAGCCGCGAAGATCGCCAGCGTCGTCTCTAAACTCCACAAGCTCCCCCTGCAATGCGAGCCGCTTCAATGTGTTGTGAATCGGAACCAAGGGCTGCTTGTACTTGGAGAGCTTGATGCCCTTCGCCACAAGTTCATCTCGTATTTCGGGAGCGGTGAGAACGGGTTCGCTGGACCCAGAAAAGACAAGGCGAATCGCATCCGTCAATTTGAAACTGTAAGGCTCGCCGCCTTCCTGAACTTCTACAAAATCTTCGTCGGGTTGTGGCTCACACAAGGCCGACAGACCATCTATCGTCTGCTTCAAACTGACAATTCTCTGCTCTAGCGCGGATCGCTCTTCCAGCGCTTCCGCGAGAGACCTTTTTGCGGCTGTCAAAGCCAACTCGAAAGGATTAGTGTTTGCCATGCCTATAGTTATACCAAGATTAGCCTAAGAATACAATTACATAATTTACCCTTTTACTAGGGTAAATTATGGCGGGGTGATGCGGTTCAGTGACATCTGACCTTGCCCTCCACAATCCCAACCACCGATCATGTGTGCGGAGGCAATCCGGCACCATGATCCTTCGCTTTCAGCCATCAGCAAGCGCAGTCCTTTCAATATTTTGCGCGCAAGTTCTTCCGATCCAATATTTTAGCCGGGCTCGCACAGGTCAAGCGTCCGCAAGTTACTGATTGCAGATATTTTAGAAGATCAATCTGTGTTTTTTTTGATCTGGATCTGGCTGGAGAATAGAGCTCCGGAACTAGCGGGAAAAGTAGAGAATGGAAAGACGCGGACAGAGCCTGCCCTGAGCTTGTCGAAGGGAGTGTCCGCGCCACACGAGCATTTCCACCCAGGAACTGGGTACTAGGTACTGGGTACTCACGCCTATTTTCCGGCGGCGAGAAATTGTGCGATCTTCTCGTTCACGAACTTTTCGTCTGCAGGACTGCCACCTGCGCCGGCGGTGTGTCCCCATAACGACGGGATCGGAACCAGCGACACGTTGGGAATGAACGCTGCCTCATAGCGCGCATCTCCAATGGGAAAGTAGAGATCGGTTTCCGATGGCATGTAGAGAAATGGAACCTTGATGGAGCGCAGCGCGCGCTCCGTGTCCCCGCCGAATCCGGGAGTCGTGCCCACGTCGTGATGTTCCCAGGTACGGCATTGCAGGATCAAGTCATTCGCATCCGCTCCGGGAATGAAGTTGGTGCGGAAGTCGTTCAGAACACTTTCGAATGTAGTTCCCGGCTTCGCGCCTTCCTTCCACAACTCCTTGCGCCACCACTCTTGCGAGAATAGCCATGCCGTCCAGACAACGCCGAAGGCCTGCAATCCCTTGGTGGGCGGCGCAGTGTAGTCGCCATCTTTGAAGGCGGCGTCGGCGGTAAGCGCGGCGATCTGCCCTTCGAGGCGCACGACGCCGTGTCCATAGGTCTTCGCGGTGCCTGCGGTGGCCGCGATGCGATCGGCAAACGTTGGATAGCTGACTGCCCACTGAAACGCCTGTTGCGCTCCCATGGAGAATCCGATGATGGCGCGAAGGTGCGTAATCTTGAGCTCTTCGGTGAGCAGACGGTGCACGGCCTCCACGTTGTCCCGAATCGTCATCAGCGGGAAGCGCGGGCCGTGAAAAGGCTCGGGCGTGTTGCTGGGAGATGAAGAGTGTCCGTTGCCAAACATCTCGGTGGTCACGAGAAAGAGCTGCGACGTATCGAGCGCGTGGCCGGGACCGCTCAACCACTCGTAACCGTGAGAGTCGGCCATGTAGTGCGAAGGCAGAAGCACGGCGTTGTCTTTGGCGGCGTTCAGGTGTCCGTAGGTTCCGTACTCGATTCGCGCCAGCGGAAGTGTTGCGCCGCTTTCGGTGTGGAAGTTGGAGATCACGAACTCATGGCGTTCGCCGGTATCGGGCTTTGTCGGCGCGTCTTGTGCCGAGACGACTTGGCAGATCACAAGCAGGAAAAAGAGCTTCTTCATGGGCGCGAGTTCCCTTCTCTTTTCTCTCTACGGCGGGAAGGAGCAGTATATGCTGCAAATTTGTTCATGCACATGCGCCGACATAGTTGTGCCTTCGCGCTGCTACAATGCCGGGTTCGCACTGTACATATCTCGAACTTGCGGGAGCACATTCACGTACTGTCTTGTAGAGAGAGTTGTGGTCCGGGCGGGAAACAGCAGGTTCCTCCACTACGTTTCCCCTTCCTAAGCGGAAGGGGAAGCTCCCGGTCGGAATGACAAGGGTTTCAAATGGAAGACGTCCAGGTAGTTGCGATGCTGGTGCGCCGGTGCGTTGCCGGCGATGCCGCTGCCTGGGAGGAAATCGTCCAGACCTACAACCGGCGTATCTATAACATTTGCTACCGCTTTGCCGGCTCGGCTGACGACGCCGAGGATCTCGCCCAGGAAGTCTTCATCAAGATGTACCGCACACTGGCGAGCTATGATCCCGCGAAGGGGGCATTCGTCACCTGGGTGACCACCATCACCCGCAACCTGCTGGTCGATCACTTCCGCAAGACCAAGCAGGACCGCATCACCGACTCGCTCGATGCAACGTCCTCGGCTCACGAGGACGCGCAGCCGCTGAGTGAGCAAATTCAGGACCAATCTGCCCCTCCCGACCAGCGCGTACGCAGCCGGGAGGTCGGGGAAACCGTGCACGCGGCCCTGGCGAAGCTCTCGCCGGAGCTTCGTGAAGCTGTGATTCTAAGGGACTTACAGGATTTTGATTATCGCGAAATCGCAACCGTTTTGAAGGTTCCGGAGGGGACTGTGAAATCTCGAATAAATCGTGGGCGCGCGGAACTTGCACGCCTGTTACAACGTACCTATAGGCAGGTGATGTGATGCCAGACCAAACCAGTAACGGAATGCAGGGTCACGAGCTGCTTTGCTCTGAGTTTGACAGCCTGCTCAGCGACGCGCTCGATGGCGTTCTGAGTGGCGTCGGACTCGACCGCTTCCAGGCTCACGCGCGGACTTGTCCGGCGTGCGGGCCGCTGTTCGCCGAAGTCGAGGCGGGCCGCAACTGGCTGAAGGAACTCACGGAGGTGGAGCCTCCAGTCAGTCTGGTCAACAGTATTCTGGCATCCACGACGGGCGTTGACACCCAACGCCTGCGGGTGAACGTGTCCGCGCCTCAACCGCGTGTTTCGTGGATTGCCGCTCGTTGGGAAAGTGCGCAAGCCTGGGTTTCGGAAGCCGTCCAACCGATCTGGGGGACGGTACGGCAGCCGCGATTCGCCATGTCGTTTGGCATGGCATTCTTCGCCCTGTCGGTTGCTCTGAGCGTGATCGGCGTAAAACCTGCCGATCTCCGTTCAGTGAGTTTGCGCCCGGCGGCGATACGGCACACGTACTACAACACGCAAGCCCGCGTGGTGCGGTACTACGAAAACATCCGATTCGTTTACGAACTGGAATCGAGGGTTCGCGAACTTAAGCGCAGCGTCCAACCCGCCGAACCTCGTGAGTCCGCGCCGGCCAAACCGAAAGATCCCAAGAACGACACAACCGAACAGCCCGAGCAGAAGCAGGAGCGCAACTACAGCCAGACCGATAGCCGTATTATTCTGGCCAGCGCTCCACTGGGTCCATCTGTAGACGAGTCGTACTTAGTCGAACGGCCTGTAGTGTCGGTGACCACATACAGGAGGTTCGTATGAACTGCGCCACGCACAACGATACTGCCGCAGTCGCATTCTGCCGCACTTGCGGCAAGCCGCTCTGCTCCAACTGCACCCGCGATGTCCGCGGAGTCGTCTATTGCGAGCCCTGCCTCGCGGCGAGACTGGAAGGCACTGCTCCTCCGGCAGCGGCGTTCGTGCCTCCAGCGGCGGCTTATACCGCGCCGGTCACGCCTGGCGTAGCCCCGAGGGCATCGTCCGGCTCCGGTCCGAATCCAGCCGTTGCGGGTATCCTGGCTGGATTCTTTCCCTTCGGCGTAGGCGCGGTTTACTGCTCGCAATACGCGAAGGGACTCGCTCATCTGCTGATCTTCGCGATGCTTATATTCGCGTGCGATCATGCCGGACGTTGGGACTTTATCTTCGGACTCGGGATCGCGTTTTTCTATGTGTACCAAATCATAGACGCGGTTCGCACGGCTCATGCTCTTCAGGCCGGACTACCCGCTCCCGATCCCTATGGTTTGGCGCAGACGTTCAGCATGGGCTCGCCCAGCGAAAGGGGCGAATCTAAAACCATCCCAGCGGTTGCGATCATTCTCATCGGCCTTGGTGTGCTCTTCTTGCTGCACACCATGAACATCTTTGAGTTCGGACTTGATCGCTTCTGGCCGCTCATCCTGATTTTCTTCGGCGGATGGATGCTTGCCAGGCAGTGGGGTTTGATCCCGGGCCGCCGCTTCGGCTGCAGCTGCGATCGTTGCCGCATGCGCAGGGCGATTGGGCCCGCCGTGGTCCTGACCATCGGTACGCTTTTCCTGCTGCAGAGCCTTGACGCGGTCAGCTTCGACCGTACCTGGCCCGCGATTCTGCTGGTGATCGGCATCATAAAGCTTTTGCAGAGCAGCGCATCTTCTGCGGGACACGTCGGCCCGCTCCCGCCGGCTCCGCCAGCAGTAACGTCAGCGCCGCCTCCACCGCCGGTCTCTGATTCTGGAACACCATCTCCTGGAACACCATCCGCCTCCGGGGAGGCTCGCAATGTCTAGTCCAGTTCAACCTCCTATTCAGCCTTATGTTCCACCGCGGCACCGCCGCCGCTCCTTCGCCGGACCTCTCGTACTGATTGTCCTGGGCATCATTTTCCTGCTGGGCAACCTGCGCATGATTTCCTGGGGTCGACTGGGAATTTTGTTTGCCCACTACTGGCCCGCGCTTCTGATCCTGTGGGGCATCGTCAAGCTGATCGAATACCAGCAAGCGCAGCGCGATGGAGTCCCCGCTCGCGGCATCGGCGCCGGCGGCGTGTTTCTGGTTATCTTCATCATCTTTTTCGGACTCATCGCCACTCATGTCGAGCGCTTTCACTGGAACGATATTCGCGACAACTTAAACATCGACGACAGCGATTTCAACGGCGTCTTCGGCGAAACTTTTAACTTCGATGACCACCTTGAACAAGTCGTCCCACCAACTGTCACCAGCTTGCGCGTGAATAACGATCACGGCGCGGTGCGCGTCAACGTTGCCGACGACAATAAAATCACCGTTGTGGTGCGCAAGCGCGTCGGCGCGGATAACCAGGGTGACGCCGATAAGTACAACGGAGAGACCAAGCCAGTGATTACCCCCGCCGGTTCCTCATGGACGCTCGATGCCAAAACTCAGGGCGCCGGCGACCACCCGGTCCAGACCGATCTGGAGATTTCCATCCCACGCAAAATGGAGTTGCACATTGTTTCGCGCCGCGGTGACGTCTCAGTCAACGGCCGCGACGGCGACGTGGACATCTCCAACCAGCACGGCGACGTTTCCGTGGAAGACGTAGCTGGCAATGTGAAACTGAATCTCGAGAAAAGCTCCCTCAAGGTCGAGCAGATCACCGGCGACGTACACATTGGTGGCCGGCTCAACGAGGTTTCTGTCACCGACATCAAGGGTGCGGCTCAACTCGAGGGCGAGTTTATGGAGAGCGTGAAGCTCGCCCACATCAGCAAGACTGTAGCCTTCAAGTCTTCGCGCACCGACATGGAGTTTTCCCGCATCGACGGCGATCTCGATCTCGACTCCGACGACCTGCACGCCGAACAGGTCACCGGGCCGGTTCACCTGACAACGCGTTCAAAGCAGATTCGACTGGAAGAAGTTTCCGGCGACGTGCGCCTGCAGGATGAAAACGGCGGAGTGACAGTCTCCATGCGCTCGCTCGGCAACGTGCAGATCGACAGCCGTAACGGCGATGTGCAATTGGACATCCCGGAAAAAGCTGGCTTTCACGTCGACGCGCGTACCCGCGACGGCGAAATTAAGTCTGACTTCCCGGAGTTAAGCGTAGTGAATGGAGACCGCGAAGCAAAGGCTACCGGCAGCGTGGGCAACGCGACTTCCCATATCGTGATCAACAACGAGCACGATGGTATCGAAATTCGAAAGGCCTCGGCCAACGCGCCGACTCCGCCGGTTCCACCCGCGCCCGGAAAACCGCCCAAGGCTCTGCCCGCACCCAAAGCAAAAGTGGAACCCACGGAGAATTAAAACGACTTGTCATTCTGAAAACTGAAACCCTTTGTCATTCCGACCGGAGCTTCCTGTTCCTGAAAGGAACGGGAAGCGAAGTGGAGGAACCTGCTGTTTTTGCGCCTGCTGTTTTTCTGGCCACGATTCGAAAGCACCTACCGGCTCAATCGCTCAGCCACCAACCCCTCCGCTAGTGCCAGCACTTCTTCCTCGCCCATCTTCGTCGAGTCGATCACTACCGCATCATCCGCAGCTTTGAGCGGAGACGCAGTTCGGGTACGGTCGCGACGGTCGCGTTCGCGTAAATCGGCGGCCACGCTGGCTGCGACATCGCCCTTGATCTTCTGCTGCTGCATGCGGCGCTGCTCGCGCACCACCGGATCGGCATCGAGAAAAATCTTAACGTCCGCGTCAGGAAAAACCTTTGTGCCAATGTCGCGGCCTTCCATCACCACGCCGCCTCCCGCGCCCATTTCCCGCTGCCGCGCGACCATCCAAGCCCGCACCTCAGGATGCACCGACACACGCGACGCCGCCTCAGTGACATCGCGCTCGCGAATGCGCACCGAAACATCCTGCCCATCGAGCAGAGTGCGGTTTCCCCCCCGCGTCGGTTCGAGCTGAATGCGCGACTCCTGCGCGAGTTTCATCAGCGTGGCTTCGTCGTCAAACGACACGTCCTTATCAATTGCCTTCAACGCCAGCGCCCGGTACATCGCGCCGCTCTCCAGATTCACGTAGCCAAGTTTGCGCGCCAGCCGCGATGCGATGGTGCTCTTGCCCGCGCCCGCCGGGCCGTCAATGGCAATAATCAGTTTGCGTTGGGAGTGATCGTGATCAGGGTGTTCAGTCATTGAGCAAGTAGACGATTGTACACGGAGAAAGTGAAGAATCGTGTGGGGACAGCCGCCTTCGGCTGTCCAATCGAGCGAAGCTCGATGTGGATTTTTCTTTCGTGCAAGCAGAATACTCAAGGAGCACAAGACTCCTTATTTTGCTGCGCGTTGCGGTCTTGCGGAGGCCGTTGCCACTTCCTTCGCCGGCGTGATCTGCAGCATCGACCTGCCACTCACATGCACGAAACTCAGCTCACGCGCCGACAGCAGAGCATTCACGGCTTCCTTCACACGCGACCGCGCCACAAAGTTTCCAAAAAAAGTTTCGAGCTCGCTCTGCTCCGCGGCGACTACGCACTCCAGGTATTTCGAGAGCAGTGCCGAGAGCGCCTCCTGCACCGACAGATTTACGCCTTCGCGAACCGCATCCGGCGCCCAGCGATAAAGGACATCCCAGAACGACCCCTCCGTGGCCTTGTAGTCGACGCGGGTGATACGCAGTTTCGCCAGCAACTCGCCGAGAGCCTTATCGAGAGCGGCCAGCGACACACTGCCACCGAGAGCTTCTTGAAGTTTCGTTTTTGAAATCGGGCCGTCGCGGCGAATCAGCTCGAAGGCATCGCAAGCCAGCGGCGAGTAAACCGAGCGCGGCCCCTGCTTGGGCCCGAGCTTCGGATTGCGCTCACCCACCAACGCATAAAAATATGGAAACGCCGAAGCCGCCACCAGGAATGCATTGTTCTCATCGAACAGATTCGCCTCATAAGCCGCCTGCTCACGCAGCAGGCGAACCATGAGTTCAGTTGCTTCCAGCGCTCGCGGATCGGAATAAGCATGCTGCCAGGTCGGCAGACGATCGTCAGATCCGACAAACGCGCCGATAAACGTCGGCACCGGCATCGTCGGGCGCATGGGATACATCAGGCAGAATCCCACACTCTCGACAAATTTGCGCGCCTCTTCAATCGTCCGGATGGGCTTGCCATCGAGCCGCCACTTCTCGCGCCGCAGTCGTTGGAGGTCCTGCTCAGTCATAGGATGGCAATTAGCAGTTGGCAATTAGCAAGAACAACGTCGCCAAAGGCTAATTGCCAATTACTAATTGCTTCGCTCGCTAAATTCTCTTGAACGCCTTCTGAATATCCCTTACAGAATACCTTAGGACTACCGGCCGGCCGTGCGGGCATGACATGGGATGGTCGGTTTTCGCGAGTTCCGCGAGCAGCCAGTCCATTTTGTTTTGCTCAAGTGGCATATTGACCTTGATCGCAGCTTGGCACGCGATCGACGCCGCAATGCGCCCGCGAATCTTTTCCAAGTTCAACGACTGCTCCTCCCGCGAAATCTGGTCGAGCAACTCGTGCAACATGCGCTCGACCTGAGCTGCTTCCACTCCGGCTGGCGCAACTTTTACGGCAACGCTGCGCGCGCCAAACGGCTCAGCTTCGAAACCGTTGTGTTGCAGTTCGTCGGCAATGTCGGCAAACACCGCCTGCTGCGCCGGAGACAGCTCCAGGACGATCGGCATCAGCAGCCGCTGGCTCTCCACTTTCTGCGCCGCACGCTGCTTCAGGATGCGTTCAAACAACACGCGCTCGTGAGCTACGTGCTGATCGATGATCCACAATCCATCTTCATTCACTGCGAGAATAAACGAATTGCGGATTTGCCCCAGTGGCCGCAGCGTAGCCAAGGAATCGAGAGTCGAATTTTCCTGGTCGAGTTCTTGTGCGTCGAGCTGGGTTGTGTCGATCGGGGCGGCGCAACCATTATCCGGAACCGTTTCTGCGAATCGAGATTCCATTCCGCGCGCCACAGGAATTGCCGCGTTGGCTTCTACCGCGATCTCGCCCTCGAATTGCAACCTCGCGGAAATCGGCGGCGGCACCGGCGCCTGCAACGCAAACCCATTGCCGCCTGTGATTTCATATGGCACGCGCCCCGGTGCTTCTGCCGCCGGAGTCAAGTCAGACGGCGGTTCCCATTCTCTCGCTCCCGGCGTCAGACCCTCGCTCGCGGTCGCATGCGCGCGAATTTCCGTCGTGAACTGTGGCGCCGGACGCGCCTTCATCAGCGCCGCCCGCACCGCATCGCGCACAAAATCGTGCACCGCCGTCGGCTGTCGAAAACGAACTTCTGTCTTCGAGGGATGGACGTTCACATCTACTTCGCCCGGCGGCAGTTCCATGAACAGCAGCACCACTGGATACACCGACGGCGGAATGATATTGCGGTAAGCCTCTGTTAACCCGTGCTGCACCAGCCGGTCGCGAATCAGGCGGCCGTTCACGAACACAAAAATCGAATTGCGATTCAGTTTCTGAATCTCCGGCTTCGAAACAAACCCGTGAAGCCGCATCTCGCCGGGCGTAGCGTTCGCGGCAGTGTCTTCTTCTTCTTTGCGCCGCCACGGGGGAGGCTGCGGCAAACCCACGCGTTCGAGCGGTTGGACCGCCGCCACCGCAATCAACTGATCGAGCGTCTCTTTGCCCAGCACCTGATAGACGCGCTCGCTGTATCCCGCAACCGGCGGGGCCACCAGCATGGCATTCGTCATCGAGTGCAATTCGAAATGTTTCTCGGGATGCGCCAGCGCGTAGTGAGTGACCAGCGACGCAATATGTGACAGTTCGGTCGACTCGGCCTTTAAGAATTTTTTCCTCGCCGGAATATTAAAGAAGAGATCGCGTACCGTAATCGACGTTCCCTTCGGCAGACCAGCTTCATCGACGCGCGCCATCCGTCCGCCGTTGATCTCGATAATCGTTCCCGAAGTTGCCACCCCCGGAACAAAGGGTGCCCCATCCAAGCCGTCCTTTGGCTTGGGTGGGGATTTCTCCGTCCCCAATACCGACTCGTTCATCGGCGCCGCACAAGTTTCCAGACGCAACCGCGACACCGACGCAATCGAAGGCAGCGCCTCGCCGCGAAACCCCAGCGTGGCCACGCTCAGCAAATCCTCGGCGTCTTTAATCTTCGACGTGGCGTGGCGCTCGAACGCCAGCATGGCGTCGTCGCGCACCATGCCGCATCCGTTGTCGGTAATCTGGATCAGCTTCTTCCCGCCCGCTTCAACGCTGATCTTGATCCGCGTCGCGCCAGCATCCAGCGCGTTCTCCAGCAACTCCTTCACCACCGAGGCAGGCCGCTCCACCACCTCGCCGGCGGCGATTTTGTTGGCAACGTGCTCGGGAAGAACGTGAATGCGACCCATGGAGGAGTGCTAAGTTCCGGTTCTAGATTCTCAATTCTCGCGGTTGGGAACAGAAGTCAGTTTCGCAGATAGCAGCGCGGAAGGCAAAGTGCGAGCCGACAGAATAGTTCCGATCCGAAATTTTCGGCGCTGCCAATTTGCTTTTGGGTGGCGCAGCGCTCCCAGCGCTGCGGTAAAGGCACTTTCTAGGTCTGGGCTTCAGCCCTGAGGTACCTCGGCGGCTAAAGCCGCTGATCTCGGCTGCCTGAATCGCAGGCGCTCAAGCGCTGCGCCACCCAAAAACCTCAGCGCTCAGCCGTCAAGCATCACTGAAATCTCGCTGCCATCTACCTTGGCAGAGCGAAGGCCATTAGCATCGAGTAACATGCGGGTGACGCACTTCGCCAGATCGGGAGCCTGCGTTGGACCGAAGCGGACGGAATCGATTGGCAAGGTGCCGGCGCTAGGGTGCATAGGTGGATATGTCAGTTGGATGTAGGGAACCAGGCCTCGCGATGAGGCGCGGAAACGTGCAATTTGGCGCACTGCCTCGATTCTTTCACTCTCGTCCGCATGGAAGGGCTGGCAGACGAGCCTCCACTCATGTTCTTCAGCGAAATCAGGGGCCTTGAAACAAGTTATGGCTGACAGTAGCATCCTCGCAACTTCGCCCCCAGCCTCGATTGAGCCGCTAATAGACACCCAATTATTGGGACCTCTAACGACATCGTCATCCCTAAGAACCGTGATTGCCGCGCCGATCAAGTCGCGGACCAGCTTGATTTGGTCCTCCTTCGCGTACAGTACCTTGCGCAGGGAAACAGTTGTGGGTTCGGGCTGTAGGCGTTCCAGGTCGGCCACCCTGAACCCCAGAGCAAACCCCCCTGATCGGCTGTATGTGCGCCACTGGCTCAAGAGGTTATCGCCCTCACAGAAGCACGCGACATAAAGGGTGGTGGTTCGGACCTCTCGTTGGGCCGGGTCTGAGAGAATGGTGTGAGCTTCACGCAGCACTGCTCCGGCAAATGCGGTCTCTGCGGCAGCGAAGCTTTCTTCGAGAACTCTCGCCGCTAGGCGGCAACCATACTCAATTTCAGATGTGTCGTTGAGGTAATAAGCCCCTGTCGCCCACAGACTCTTGCTTTCGACTATGCCCTTCAAGCCCTCACCTGTTGTGTAGTGATAGACGTACTGGCGACGTTCCGAAACCCTCTGTGGGAACTGAAGTACTATTGCCGCCGACCACAACTTCGTGGAGAACATGACGGGATAAAACTGGAAGCCCATACGAACCGGCATAACCTAGATCGCTTGAAAAATACGCCCTCTATTTCTTCACCGCAATCCCCAACTCCCTCAGCTGCGCGTCGCTCACCGGCGTCGGCGCATCCACCATCAAATCCACCGCACGCGCGGTCTTGGGGAATGGAATCACTTCGCGCAGACTCTCGGCACCGGCCAGAATCATCACAATCCGGTCAAGACCGAGCGCAATGCCGCCGTGCGGAGGCGTGCCATACTCCAGCGCCTCAAGAAAAAATCCAAAGCGAACCCGCGCCTCATCCTCAGTCATTCCCAGAGCGCGGAAGATTCGGCTCTGTACGTCCTGGCGGTGAATACGAATCGAACCCGATCCCAACTCCGTGCCATTCAGAACCACGTCGTAAGCCAGCGCGCGCACCGCGCTGAGCGGCGACAGAGGATCGTTCAGCGCTTCGACGCCCGTCTCCAGCTTCGACATGTCTTCCTCGTGCGGCGACGTAAAGGGATGGTGCGCGGCGTTCCAGCGCTTGTCGCCCTCATCCCATTCGAACATGGGAAAGTTCGTCACCCATAGAAATCGAAAATCTTTTGCCGCATCGCCGGTCTTCTTGAAAATGCCGTGCCGCTCCGCATACTTCTGCGCCAGCGCCAGACGCAACAATCCCGCCGAAGCGTAAATTGCGAGTTCCTGAGGAGTCACTTTGCGATGCTCAGACACAGGCGCCTGCGGACCCGCCTGCGCCGATCCAGATTGCGCTGACCCAGCCACGATCACAATCAAGTCGCCATCCTCGCCGCCACACTTTTTCGCAATCGCCGCCGCCGCTTCAGGAAATTTGTTGCCGATGCGCTTGAAGTCCTCGAAAACCTTCGCGCCGCCCTTGGAGTTGAACATCGGCTTGATGTCATCGCGCTCCTTGCGCGACAACTCGCCCACCTTCGGCGTGCGAACTGCAATCACCGGAAGATTTGGATTGATGGCCAACTCATGCAAATTCTCCGGCGCAAAACATTCACGCACATCGGTGAAAGCAGGCAGGCGCAAATCTGGCTTGTCGATGCCATATAGGCGAATGGCTTCGTCATAATCCATGCGGGGAAACGGCGTCTTGATCTCGCACTCGGCAGCAGCAAACGCCGCCGTCAAAAATCCCTCCACCACCTCCCACACGCTCTCCGGCTGCGGATATGACATCTCTAAATCGATCTGGGTAAATTCCGGCTGGCGATCGGCGCGCAAATCCTCATCGCGGAAGCAACGCACGATCTGAAAATATTTATCGAAGCCGGAGATCATCAGGATCTGTTTGAACAACTGCGGCGACTGCGGCAGCGCATAAAACGTCCCGGGCTGCACGCGGCTCGGCACCAGATAATCGCGAGCGCCTTCGGGCGTCGAACGTGTCATGAACGGCGTCTCAATCTCAAAAAATCCCGCTCCCGACAAATAATCGCGGATTGCTTTCGCCACCTTGTGCCGCAACTCGATGTTGAACTGCATCACGTCGCGTCGCAGATCGATGTAGCGATACTTCAGCCGCGTCTCTTCATTAGTAAGAGCCGTGTCCGACGGCAAAAACGGCGGCAGCTTCGACTCATTCAGAATGTGCAGCTCTTCAGCCACCAGTTCGACTTCGCCGGTTGGCATATTTGGGTTGATCGTGTTGGCGTCCCGCAGCTTCACCGTGCCGGTTACGGCAATCACATACTCGTTGCGCAGCGCCTGCGCTTTTTCGTGTACCGCGGCATCGCGCTCGGCGTTGAACACGACCTGGGTCACGCCAGCACGGTCGCGCAGATCGACGAACAGCAGGTTGCCATGGTCACGCCGCCGGTTCACCCATCCCATCAGCGTGGCTTTCTTACCCGCATCAGCTGCGCGCAGCGCCCCGCACATATGAGTTCGTCGTAGACTGCCTAGAAAATCGAGCAAAGTGTGTCCTTACAGTGAGATTTGCAGCAGAGTGCTGAACCAGAGATTATAAACGGTTGTAGAACGCAGGTACTCATGTAGGGACAGCCGCCCTCGGCTGTCCCGCCGAGCGAAGCGAGGCGCTCAGCCAGTCAGTCGCCCATCATTTTTTCATCGCCTTTCCGTCCATCACCGTCGTCCACTTCGTGCCGTCCTGCGACATTTCGTACATGAAGCTATACGTTGTAGCCGAAGTCACCTTGATCGTGTAACGGCCTTTCATGGCCATGCCGCCCATCTTCTCTTCGTTCGTCCACGTCCAGGTGTCGCCATCGACCGTGCCCTTGGAATCGTCGAACTCGCCAAAGCTATTAAACTCGCGATAGGTATAAGCCTTGTCGTCGGTGGAATATCCCAGCACCGACAATCCCACGCCGTTGCCCATACCTTCCATCCTGAAGGTCGAGTGGCATACCACGTAAAATCCGCCATCCATCCACTCGCATTTGTCGTTCTCCACCGTCGTGCCACCCGGCCCCATCATCCCCGGCTTCATGCTGCCGTCCAGAGTCCAGGCTCCCGTAAACATATCCAGCTTCTTGAGCTCCGGACCCGGTTTCGGCGACGGCGCCTGCGCGACCGCTACCACCATGATTGACAGCCACAACACACAAATCATTCCAGTTCGTCTCATGATCGCCTCCTCGCGATTATCTTCCTGCCGATTTCTCGCTGATGTCTTTCTACTTCGAACCCACTTCTCACCCCCGTAACTTTCCCGGCAATTCCGCGCGCGGCACCGAAACTTGTTCGCCGGTTGCCAAATCCTTCACCGCGAACGCGTCCGCCTTCACTTCATTCTCGCCAACGATCACAATGTATTTTGCTCCTGCCTTCGTCGCCGCTTCAAATGATTTCTTTAGCCGGAAGCTCTCGTCCCCCAAATCGATTACCAGATCGTGTCGGCGCAACTCCCGCGCCAGCCGTGCCGCCTCGCCATTCATTCCCGGCCCCAGCGGAGCGACGTACGCGTTCGGCTTCTTCAGGATGCCGTCGGATGAAGCCGATTCCTGCAACGACATCACCAGCCGGTCCTCGCCAATCGCAAATCCAATTCCCGGAGCCGCCGGGCCACCCAGCGCCTCGGAGAGCCCGTCGTAGCGTCCGCCGCCGAGAATCGCATTCTGCGCACCCAATGCGCCGTGCGTAAATTCAAAAGCCGTGCGCGTGTAATAGTCGAGTCCGCGCACGAGCCGGTCGTTCAAAACAAACGGCACACCAACAGCCTTCAGAATTTCTTGCACCGCCTCAAAATGTTTCCGGCATCCCTCGTCGAGAAACTGGCTGATGCGCGGCAGCGTCTCGATGATCGGCTGATCCTCCGGCACTTTGCAGTCGAGCACCCGCAGCGGATTGGTCACCGCCCGTCGCTGGCAATCCACGCACATCTTCCCGACGACCGGCTCCAAAGCCTTGCGCAGCGCCTCATTGAAGGCGGCGCGATCGTTGGGACAGCCGACAGAATTCAATTCGAGAGTCCAGTTGGCAATGCCCAGCCGATCCAGCAAAGTCGCCAGCATTTCGAGCACTTCGGCATCCCGTGCCGGAGATTCACTCCCTGCCGATGCAGGCCCAATGATTTCAGCATCGATTTGATAGAACTGCCGGTAGCGCCCCTTCTGCGGCCGCTCGCGCCGGAACATCGGACCGATGCAATAGAGCTTATTCAGCCCTCGGTCGCCGAGTTTGTGCTCGATGTAGGCTCGGACAATGCCGGCTGTCGCCTCGGGACGAAGGGTAAGGGATTGTCCCTTATCGCTCTCGGCCCTCCCGCGATCTTCCCAGGTGTACATCTCTTTCGCGACGATATCGGTTTCTTCGCCCACCCCGCGCGCGAACAATTCCGTCGATTCGAAAATCGGCGTGCGAATCTCGTGGAAGTTGTAAGCGCGAAACACATCCCGCACCGCCGACTCCACAAAATTCCACAGCGCCGTCTCCGGCGGCAGCAAATCCCGTGTCCCTCGCACCGCTTTGATCATTCAGTTTTCACTTGTCATCGGGATCGTCATCTTCACGTGCTTGTCATCCTGAACGCCCGACACGCCCATCGCCACCGTAGCAGGGTAGGGGTCCTTCGACTCCGCAAGCCGATGCGCTTCGCGCACCGGCCCGCTCCGCTCAGGATGACAACCGGTTTACTAGGTACTGGGTACCAGGTACTGGCTACTACCGCTCCCGCAAATACTCTTCCTTATATCCCAGATAATTATTCGCATACCGCATGATTGATTCCTGATCCTTCGCGCCTAGCTTGCGGAACAACTTTCCTGGCGAACCCATCCACAACGAACCCGACTCCACGACCGCCCGCTCTGGAATCAGCGTTCCGGCGGCGATAATCGAGCCCGCGCCGATCTTCGCGCCGTTCAGAATGATCGAGCCCATCCCGATCAGACAGCGGTCCTCAATCACGCACCCGTGCAGCGTCACCGAATGCCCCACGGTGACGTACTCGCCCAGAAACACACCATACTGCCCTTTCATTCCGTGCAGCACGCTGCAATCCTGCACGTTCGAATGTGCCCCGATGCGGATCGAATGCACATCTCCGCGGACAACCGCATTCATCCATACCGAAGCGTGTTCGCCCAGCACCACATCGCCGATAATCTGCGCTGAATCGTCTACGTAACATGTTGCCGGAATCACCGGCGTGACACCCTTAAACGTCCGAATCATCCGTCACTCCAAACCCGCCCCGGCTGCTAAATGCAGAAGGAAACTGAACATAACACGATGAAGAATGAATATCACAGGATGCAAGTTTCTTCACATTGACAGCTCCCGAAAAACACATTAGAGTTCGATCCCATCTTCGCTCGCGTCCTTCGTCCCCCTTGGGCAAATCGGTTTCAACGGAGAATCCAGCATGAAAGCCAAGAACCAAACTTCATCTCAAAGTCGCCCCGCCTCGAACCTCGCCTTCAACGTAGATAAAGGACTCATACAGTATGCGGCGGCTGCCGGTGCAGCCGGTGTGGGATTGCTCGCCCTGGCGCCAACCGCCGCGGCTAAGGTTATTTACACACCCACGAACATTCCCATCACTGTTAACGGACCTTCCGTTCCAATCGATCTTAACAACGATGGTGTCCCCGATTTCTACATCTATAATGTCGTCAATTCGGGGGGCGCCAGGACTCCCAGTCCCAAAGGTCGCTCTCCGCTTGGCTTTTACGCGCATGCGCTCATCGTGACTCCCACTCAGGAGGCGAACGAAGTCGGCGCCATCACCAGTTTCACCAAAGCTGTATGCGCGGCAGAAGTGCCCCAGGGACACAAAATTACTGCAAACAAGAATTTTGTGCCCGGTGGATTCGACTTGTTCGGGGTCGCGGGCGATTACACGAGTCCCGGAACAGTGAGTTGCCCTTGGCAGGGAAAAGGCAACAAGGGCGGATTCCTGGCTCTAAAATTTGTGATCAACGGCAACACTCACTTTGGCTGGGCTCGTGTGACCCTTGGCGGCACCGTCCCTGCGTTGACCGGCTACGCCTATGAAGACGTTCCCAATGCGGAAATTAAGGCTGGTGTTATACAAGGTCCGGACGAGAATGCCGATGCTTCCGAACCTTCCTCCACGCCCGCTCCTCAACCCGCCACTCTGGGCGCTTTAGCTAAAGGCGCTTCGGGCCTGCCGATTTGGCGGACGGCGATCAACTAACTAAATTGCCATCAAAGCGGGGCAGCGCATAGCAGAAAACGAAACGCGCTGCCCCGCAACTTTAGAATCTACTTTTCACTCTCCCAGTCCCACTCCGGCACTCTTCCCAAAAAGAACTGCGCTTCGTCACAACGTTCTTCGCCCCGCACATGCTATACAAAATTTGGTTTCCCACTGTTCCGCGGAAGAGTTTTCCGGCCGCGCTCGTCTAGGATGCGCATCCCGGCACTGTTCCGCAGAACTGCCCCGCCCAACTTCCGGTAAAGTTGCGCGACCGCCCTCCGAGCCTCATCCCGATTGCAGGTGGGACTCCTATGCCGCGCACCTCCCTCATTGTTGTCTTGATCGTCGCTTACCTGGTCTTCTTCTTATTCCTGGCCCGGCTGTCTTTCAGCCAGGATGCCGCCACCGGTGCGATTCACGGCACGGTGCTTGATCCCACTGGCAGCCGCATCGCTAAGGCTTCCATCGTCGCCATTAACTCAGCAAATGGCTTACGCTATTCCACCACTTCCGACTCCGAGGGCCGCTTCGCCCTCGATCTCCTGCCGCCGGGCGATTACTCCGCCCGCGCCGTGGCGCAAGGCATGTCGCCGCAAGTCTCGCCACCGCTTCATGTCGATATCGGCGCCGCCGCCGAACTCGAATTTCGTCTCAGCGTGGCCGGCGCCCAGGAAAACGTCACCGTCTCCGGCGCGCCGAAACTGGTTGACACTCAACCGAGCGCCGTCTCTACCCTGATCGACGAGCGCGCGATTGCCGACCTTCCGCTCAACGGACGCCGCTTCTCCGATCTCATGCTGCTCTCGCCCGGCGTCACGCAGGATCCGCGAAGCCTGACTTCCTCGACCACCGGCGATCTCTCTTTCGGCGGGCTTCGCGGATTTCAGAACAGTTTTCTGGTCGACGGCGGCGACTTCAACAACGCGTTCTTCGCCCAGGCGCGCGGCCTCTATCGCGCTCCTTACCAGTTTTCGAACGAAGTCGTCCAGGAGTTCCGCGTCTCCTCGAACTCATCCGGTGCGGAGCTCGGACGCGCCGGCGGCGCGGTTGTAAACGTAGTCACGAAGTCTGGCTCCAACCACTGGCACGGCACTGGCCTTTATTACATCCGCGACAGTGGATTCGGTGCGGCCGACGCCTTTATGACCTTCAAGCCGCACAGCCGCCAGCAGCAAGGCGGAGGCACCATCGGCGGGCCGATCAAGAAAAACAAAATCTTCTTCTTCGCCGGATTCGACCAGCACTATTTCCACGTCCCCGATGTCGTCGAATTCCTCAACGGCACCATGCAGGTCGTTCCCCAGGCTGGTACCGGTCCATTCACTCCCGGCGACTACGAAGCCACCGATCAGGCCTTGGTCTTCGCGGCAGCAGCCCAGCTTAATTCGCTCGCAGGAGCGTATCCCGCGGCGCAAATCGGCAACGCTACCTTTGCTAAGCTCGATATCAATCTCACCTCGCGCAACCAACTCGCCCTGCGCTTCAATTCCTCTCGCTATTGGGGATCGAACAACGTCTTCCTCGATCCCGCCAGTCCGGTGACCTACGATTCCATCTCCGACAATGGAGAAGAAACCGTCTCCACGGAAACCGGGGTAGCATCTCTCACTTCAGGCCTGACGACGCGGCTCATCAGCCATCTTCGCGCGCAGTTCTCGCGCGATCTTCGCCAGTCTTTCACGAACACGAACGACACCCTCATCAAGATTCCCGACATCATCGATGGCATCGGACGCTCCGACCTGCTCCCACGCGCCACTCGCGAACATCGCGCTCAGCTGGCCGAAACTTTCAGCTTCGATGGCAGTCGACACTCTTTCAAATTTGGGGCCGATTCCCTGATTACCTGGATCTACGATTATTTCCCCAGCCAGCAAAGTGGCGAATACATCTTCGACATCATCAAAGTCGATCCCTTTACCTTCGAACCACAAGAAGCCGGACTCGCACTGACGCCCCTACGCGCCTATGCTCACGAAGTCCCGCATTATTATTTGCAAAATTTTGGACCAGCGTCTTCCAATCCCAACAGCAACGACTACGCCGCCTTCGCGCAGGACACCATCCGCGTCACCGATCACTTAGCCCTCAACCTCGGAGTTCGCTGGGATCTCCAAACCTTTATCACTGCGGGATTGCTTTCCAATCCACTCTTTCCACCCTCCGGCAAAGTTCCGTTCAAACCGTACAACTTCGGCCCTCGCGCTGGACTTGCCTATTCCCTCGGAAAGAATCACCCGCTTGTCATTCGCGCAGGTTACGGAATGTTCTACGTCCGCATTCCGCAAATCTACAACTCCGCCATCGCTACCGAAAATGGCATCACCGATGCCCAAGTCTTTCTGAACAACAGCAACTTCTTCGACCATCAGGACTTCCCTACTTATCCCAATCCCTTAGTAAGCTGTCCGCTCGCTGCCCCGGTCTGCCATCTTCCTTCAGGATTCGCCCAAGGAGTCACGAACGACGTCTCTGCCTTCGCTCCGAACTTCGTCACCCCACGCGTGCAGCAGACCAGCGTTACCCTTGAGCGCGAAGTCGCGGGCCATATCACGGTTGCAGTTTCCTATCTCTACGTGCACGGCGAACATCTTATCCGCGCGCTCGACGTCAACCTTCCGCCTCCGGTTGCCCTTACCTATCCCATCTTCGATTCCACCGGCTCCATCTTCCAGGGCGGATACTACACCGTCGATTCCTTCGCCACGTGGCAGTTCACAAGCTCCCTCACATGTCCGTTCCCGCCTTGCATCAATCCGCTGGGACGGCCAATCGCGCAACTCGGCGCTATCGACGAATTTCAGAGCGCCGCCTCCAGCGTCTACAATGGCGCGACTCTTTCCATTAACCGCCGGATGGCCCGCGGCACTTATCTGCGCCTCTCGTACACTTACGCTCACGCCATCGATGATGGCCAGGACGCGCTCGTCGCCGGGGCTCCCGCCACCGTTCAGAATTCCTACCAACCCAACGCGGAGCGCGGGCCCAGCGTCACCGACCAGCGCCAGCGCTTTGTCGCCGCCTTTTCTGCCGAGCCTCGTCCTTTCCATCGCGAACACCAGTTTCTCGGCCACGTCTTCAACGACTGGAAAATTTCCAGCATCGTCACCGCTGGCAGCGGGCGTCCCGTCAATGCAACCGTTTCCGGCGACCCCAACCAGGACGGCAACGACCTCAACGACCGCCTTCCCGGCTACAGTCGCAACGGCTTCACCGGGCCGGACTACGCCTCGACTGATCTTCGCCTCGTCCGCAAAATCCACGTCGGCCACGGATACCGTGTCGAGTTCACCGCCGACTCCTTCAACCTGTTCAACCACGACAACCAGCGCGTCACCATCACCACCGACGGCCTCACGGCAGAGGCAACCACCTTCACCCAGTACACCACTTTCGTGAATGGTGTCCCGTACCCTGCCTACTACCAGCAACCCCAGAGCTTCCTGAAACCCAACGCCGCCTTCGCCCCCCGCCAAGTCCAACTTGGATTGAAATTCGTCTTCTAGCTGCGGCCCCAAGTTAGTTTGTGGCGTCGCAGCAGGGGCAATTTTTCACTTGACATATTCCTATATAGGAATATAAATAACCCATGGCAAGGGCGGCGACTACATCGGACGCGTTCAATGCAGTGGCAGAACCTCGGCGTCGGGACATTCTGAACTATCTCGTGCTGCAGGAGAGATCGGTCAACGAGATTGTGAACGCATTGGAGATGGAACAGCCATCCATTTCAAAGCACCTGAAGGTCTTGAAGGATGTTGGCCTGGTGGAAGCCCGGAGGGAGGGTCGGCAGATGCTTTACAAGGTGAATGCCATGGCGATCCGGCCGTTGAACGAATGGACGAGCAGGTTCGAGCACCTGTGGAAACATCAGTTGCTGCGAATCAAGGAACGGGCCGAGGCAAAGAACCAAGAGAAGAAATAAGTTTGTAAAAACACAACGAGGAGGGAACCCGTGAGTTCACCCGCATTATCACTGGAAGCAACAACGATCCACATCGCGCAGGAGATTGAAGTGCGCGCATCGATCAAGGTAACGTTTGCCGCGCTGCTCGATCAGCTTGGGCCGTACAACGAAACTGAAGTGGACCGGCCAATGCCGATGAAGCTGGAAGCGTGGCCGGGTGGCCGATGGTATCGCGACCTGGGAGATAACAACGGCCATTATTGGGGAGCAGTACAGGCGATCAAGAAGCCGACGCTGCTGGAAATTTGCGGGCCACTGTTTATGTCGAATCCCGTGATGACGAATCTCCAGTATCGGCTGAAGGAATCGGGCGGCGTGACGCTGATCAGCTTTCGGCACCACTCGTTTGGATTGATTCTTGAGGAATATCGAAAGGCGAAGGACGGCTGGAGCTACATCCACGAAAAGGTAAGGCAACGCGCAGAAGCGTCGCGTCCGCATTGAGGCGCAGGCGATAGGAGCATTGAGGAGGGAAATATGTGCCCAGTATGCATCGCAAACGCCGCAGCAGTGGCCGCGGGAGCCGCATCGACCGGGGGAATATTGGCGATGTGCATCGCGAAGTTCAGGAACTGTTTCAAGGCGACTGGTCTGCTTCAAAAAACGAAAGAGAAATAGAAGGAGAAATTAAGATGGCAATAAGTAAAGAGAGAGACATCGAAAACCGGAAGGAGCATCTCGCAATGAAGACACCACCAATCGTGTCAGCACAGCAGTGGGAGGCTGCACGCCAGCAACTGCTCGTAAAGGAGAAGGCCTTGACTCGCTCCCGTGACGCCCTGGCTGCCGAACGGCGGCGGATGCCGTGGCTGGCCGTCGAGAAGAAGTACCAGTTCGAGGGGCCGAAGGGCAAAGTGAGCCTGCTCGACTTGTTCGAAGGCCGCCGTCAGCTGATCGTCTACCGAGCCTTCTTCGAGCCCGGCGTGTTCGGCTGGCCCGATCATGCCTGCCGCGGCTGCTCTTTCTGTGCCGACCAGGTCGCGCACCTCGCCCATCTGAACGCCCGTGACACCACGCTCGCGTTCGCCTCGCGTGCGCCGCAAGCGGACATCGAGCGCCTGAAAGCACGAATGGATTGGAAAATGCCGTGGTACACCATCACGGACAGCTTCGACTCCGACTTCGGAGTGCACGAGTGGCACGGCACGAACGCCTTCATCCACGACGGCGACAACGTGTTCCGCACTTACTTCATCAACAACCGCGGTGACGAGGCGATGGGAAGCACCTGGAACTACCTTGACATGACTGCGCTCGGGCGCCAGGAAACGTGGGAGGACTCGCCGGAGGGCTATCCCCAGACTCCGCCCTACAAGTGGTGGAACTGGCACGACGAATACTCCGCCGCGCTAGACCCCAAGTGGGTCAAAGTGGTGGAGAACGCAAACGAGACGTTGAACCTCAAAAACTAGGAGCCAGCCCCCGGCTGCCCCGCCCTTGTCTCTGCGTCTTTGCAGAGACAGGACGGGGATTTTGACTTCTGCATCGAGGTTAGCGTCACTAGGAACACACCACCCCTATGTGGGACATCTGCCCTCAATTGTCCGGCGGCCCCGGTCCATCGGGTTGCTCTTCGCGGCTAGGTGCCAAATTGTCATCCTGAGCGTAACGGAAAAATTCGCAACGCGAATCGGTCCGTGGAGTCGAAAGCTTGCCCTGAGCGTAGCCGAAGGGGATCCCTATCGGTCACGAGCCAGCCGCGGGTGCCCCGCCCTTGTCTCTGCGCTTTTGCAGAGACGGAGCCTGTCCTGAGCGCAGCCGAAGGGGCGGGGATTTTGACTTTCTGACCCTTGAGTGATCCCACATCAGGCGAAGGATCGCACCGATGGAATGTGGGGACAGCCGCCCCCGGCTGTCCAGCGGCCCAGGTTCACCGGGCCGCTTCTCTCGCCCGAGCACCATCCCCACTAGCCCATTGAGTTGTTGTACCAACGTAGCACTCGGAGAGCGCGCAGTGTGTTCCAGCGGCTTGCCATGCCGACACCAATCTCCATCTCCAATGGAATATGTTCGGAATGACGGTTGAGCGGCCAGCGTCCGTTCTGGTGGCGGCGCCTAATCACGACTTCGATGGCCTCACTGACGCGGCTGTCGGGTTTAATTCCCACACTCCGCAGATAATCGAGCCCGCGCAATACGTCGTAGTGCCAGAACGTCGGAAACGAGAAGCGGAGCCAGCGTTCGTCAATGACTTCGCCGCTTCGAAGCGAGCGGAACATGCGGCGCTCAAGCAGATAGTTTTCGGCCCTCTTGCGGGCCTTGGTGACGGCCGCCGATTCGCGCCCTGCTCGTTCATATTCGAGCAGCCCTTCGAGCACGCAGATGGTGGTATGGAACGAAGAGCGCCGGCTTTTTGGATGTTTTGGCGAAGGCTCAACCGCTTCGCAGTTCCAGCCTCCATCTTCGAGCTGCTCTCGCAGAAGTTGATTCGCCAGCGCGCGACTCGGTTTTTTGAAATACGAGCCGACGGCCAGGATCCTGCCGTTGATGCAGGGTTCCGTTTCGCCGTGAAGGAAAGGCCGATTCTTGAGTGGCTTAAACACGAGCCGCTTGTCGACGCGGTCGATCATTCTGCGAGCCTGCTTGCTGGCCGGGTCCAGACCAAGGTCCTTTAAGACGACGAGACTGTAGAGGGTTACAAGCAAGCCTCGGTCCTCCTTCGGCCCGCCCCAGTTACCGGCACGCGACTGGCGGGCGAGAAGTTGGGCTCCCCAGCCTTCTGTTGCGACGCGCGATCGCTCCGCAGCAATCGCGTTGGCGTCTTCGTCAGTGAGGTCCTTCATGACCTGCCAACGGATGGCCGGGTCAGAATCGAGGAGCCATTTAAGGTGCGCGGGCCGGGGTGCGTAATCGTGTAGGCGCATCGGTCTGTTATAGCAAATGGTGTGTAAGTTCTTATCGCGGTCCTGTCATCCTGAGCGCAACGGACAGATTCGCGAAGCGAATCGGTCTGTGAAGCGAATGATCCCTACAGCTAGGAGGTCGCGGGTGCCTTGTCCTTGTCTCCGCGTCCTTTTGCAGAGACTGGCCTGCCCTGAGCGCAGCCGAAGGGGCGGGGATTTTGACGTCCGTACATCGAGTGATTTTAGCGTCAACCAAGAACGCAACGCCCGCCGGGAACTGAGATGTAGGACCCACGTCGAAGAACGGTGCTTCAGCGCCGTGTAAAGCGTCACAACTCGACCGGGCTTTAGCCCCGACGATCCATCGCGCGGATGCCCAATTTCCCGCGCATCTCCTGCGCGAAAAGCGGAAGCCGATGTCCAGTCCCACGCCCCGCATCCCCCTTCCCCGAATACTCCCCGCCTCTCCACCGCCGCAGCAAATGCCACGCCTCCAAGTAGCGTTCGTACTTGCTTCTCCGCCGCAACGGCGCCAGCCAGATGTGTCCCTTCCGCTTCTGCACCACCGCCGCTGGAATGATGTACCAAAGATCCAGCATGATCACATACGCCGCCACAAAATCGATCTCCTTCAATATATTGGTCAGCCTCTTCCCCGAGGGCATCGTGCACGGAAACGAACATCCTTTCATCCGCCGCATCGTCGATTTCACCTGCACCCGGTAAATCAGCCCATCCCGTTCCACCATCAAGTCATACGGAGCCGAGTCTCCCCACGGCTTCGCCACCCGGAACATCAACTCCGCCGCTCGCGCCACAAACCGCGCCTCCGCCCACTCTCCCCGCTCCTTCGCCGTCCTGAACTGTGCTCCCCGCATCGCCATCGCTCGCCCACCCCTCCCAGAAACACAAAAGGCGCGACCCATGTTCCGATAAGAAACGGGCCGCGCCTTCCGATGATTCTTCGAGAATCTTTACTCTACAATTTTATTATATCATAAAGCATACCTAAAAGTGACATAGTTAGCACATTTATTTCGTCTTTATTTGCCACCACATAACCCCCGCCGACCATAGTCTTGCCTCTTGACAAGATTTTCCCGAACACCAGGAAAGCCCGAGAGCCGTAACGCACCATGCGCCTACAGCTAGCCATTTCAAAGAAATAGCTTCCGATTGTTCGTTGCTAGAAGCAGATGCGCTGGTCCAGACTCTTCTCAGGCTTTGAAAGAACTCTCAGGCTATTTCCCAATCTCATGCAACTCAGCCAGAGTAACCCACGGATCGGTTGAAGAATTCTGATAACGGAGCGTCTTCGGCCACATGCCATTTGCATCCACATTCGGTATAAATATGCGCGCTGCACTACTGTCGGATTTACAGATCACACCCTCATTGCCATCTACGTTGGCACGAGGTTCTACGACGGTGAGGCGGTTGTAACGGCCATCCTCATAGCATTCATTCCAAACCGTCGGCGATTGCTGATACCAATCTCTCCGCGTGTGACCCGCCGGGTCGTATATGTACTGCCAGTAGAAATGCCGTAGGCCGTGGTCATATTTTTCACAAACCGAGGAACGCTGCAGTTTTGCAATGGGCTCGAGTTCGACCTCTAAATTTTTGCCAATCGGGACTTTCGCGGTGAATGTCTCATAACCGTCTCTGCCTATAAAGAGATCGACATTTCCTTCTGGGCGAGGAGGACTAACGGCGAGCGAGAAGTGTCCTCCTTCGTCAGTCACTGTTCTTTCTGGCCTCCCATACATGCCGATGATCGAGTTAGCGACGCCACTCTTTTTGTTTTTGTCTATCACGCGCCCAGTAATCTGAAGTTGCGGGACCCTTTGTGGAGTCGTACTTGTATTGTTGGTCTCCGAATTCGACGCCAAAATCGGCGCGGCGCTGCTCACGAGGGGAAAGCTGCCATCCATTTCGTTATAGATGGCCGGTACCTGGATCTTCCCCGTCTCGTGTGAAGCTGAAATAGTCATGTCTCTGGCATTGTTCAGAGCGGTCAACATGTCCTTTGGATGAGCTGCAATGGAGTTTACGAGGTATTGGGTATAGAAGCTAAGGCCGCTGAGTGACCTAGCATTTGAAGCCATTCCAGCACTGGTAGCGTACGCGATCAGGCTGCCACCAATGTGTTCGGGAGCGACAAGCGCATCCACGTCAGCCTTAGATGAACCGTTCGACATCTGTTTCCAACGCTGAGATTCGGTCCTGCAAGCGTCGAGGATAATCACGCGGTTCGGGAATCTAGTGAAGAGATTGATAACCTGCACGAGTGGGATGCTATTCAACCGTGCTTCCTCCCGGGTATTTCCGAAAGCGAAATCAATAGGGACGAGAAAGTCAGTTCCGTCGATTGAGAATCCGTGTCCAGAGAAGTAAAACAATACCGAGTCATCGTCACCGAGTTTCTGTCGAAAGTCGTGAAGTGCAGTATTGAACCTCTCACGTGTAAGGTCATAAACAACCGTCACATCACTTGGATCAAAACCTACCGAGGTGAGAACTTGATACATGGCATCGGCATCATTGATCGGTGCCCGGTCGAGACTTGGGAACTCGGAGGCGGTATATCGATTATTGCCAATTATGAGAGCCTTACGAGATCCCGCTTGCGCGTGGGGCAACGTGAAGCTACACAGACAAAGGACAGCAATTGCTTTTGCGGCTCGCATTATGCCCCCACTCCGGCATTCCGCCTTGAATCTTATCTAATTAGCGACCTGGAAACCATGTCGATTCGAACTTGCAGTTAAGGAAAGAAGTAGTACGACTGACCGGAGCGGACAATTTGTGTTAATCCCCTAGCGGTGGGAGTTGGCTCACCATCGATCCACATACCGAGATCCGCTCCAAGCTTTGGACTGTTGAGTATATATGAGTGCCCCGCGGCCTGAAAGACGGAGTCGACGGCAGAGGCATCCACGGTCATGCCGCCGGGCGGAGCGATAATTTCAGGCGATGCGTCTCCTAGGCGCGCAAGCCTGTGGACGATGTGCGATAAACGTAACGCAAGATCATGGTCGGACGCATAAAATGCGAACTGAACGCCGTTCAGCTTCTGTAGCTCTGGCCACGCTTCCATGAATTCCTGCGAAGAGATATCACCCGCTGCAAAGACCACTTTATGCAGCGCTGGAGTTTTCATACCGCGGTGGATTAACTCTACGAGGGCCGAGGTGACCTCGCGGGCTCCCATGCTGTGGCATACGATCACCACCTCAGCAGGTGACTTCGTGAGCAAGGTCTCCAAGAATGCACTCAATCGCTGGTATGACGCCCGTACCACGTCTTCGTCATGCCAATATCCGATATAGCTGCCATCAGAAGGCCACGTGTAAGCAAGGGGGATGACGGGAAACTGCACTTCGGTCGAAAGCTTGGCAGCAGCATTCATTGCTCCGGCGAAGGAAACGTCATATCCATGTACAAACAATAATACTCGCCGCTCTCGCCCTTGCGCATCGGTCTTATTTTCTGCGATTGCCTTGATCAGCTCTTTCTCGTCGTTCATGCCCTTTATAGCGGGTGGTGAAGTTCGGCTTCCTTGCGGCAGATTGCGCGCACCGGCAATTAGATCGGGCCGCACGCCGTAGGTTAATCCGAGTGTGACCGTGGATAACCCGAACTCCACTCCATGGCTCCTTAGCTGGCTGCCGAAGTCTCGGTCGTCTGTTTTAGCTCGATCAGTTACGTAGTATACGGGTACGGCTATATAACTTGTCTGGTCGTTGAACCCCTTTGGGCTCTCAGGCAGTTGTTGAAGTGCTGCATCTTCGTCCCCGGTTACCTCCAGCAATTGCTCCTGTAAATGCCGCAAAATAATGCTATTAGTTGAAATGTTCTCGGACTCCAGCTTTTGCACCTCGTGTTCGAGGACCCTCTTGCGTTGCCGCAATTCGTCGATCGATGAGGCGGCAGCGGTTTGAGCTGCTGCTGGCGGTGTCAGGACAACGCTGGCAAGTATTGTCACCACCACCACTGCGATATCCTTTGTCAGTCGGACGAGCATAAAGATCATTTCCAACACAATTAGTCTCCGGATTAGTTTCCGGGAAGTCTGTGTGCCACGTGCAAGGTGATCCACGGAAGCGTTCTAGCACAGGTCACTTCCGCGGCAGTTTAGCACACCATAGAGAAGCCACATCAGTAACGGTAGTGGAACCGGGTTGGCATCCGACGGCTAATTAGCCATTGAAAAATGCTTTTGTGCAAGCGATCATGCCACTGCTCCGTGTTGTTCCCCTCGACAAGCCACCCGCAAGCCGTTCCCTCCCATTTCCCCATGCTATAATCTTCTATTCTCAAACGCTTAGGGCGCGGAGGACCGTATCGATAAACGTTTTATCCGGACAAATGACCGTATTCGAGCGCGCGAAATTCGCGTGATTGGCGATGAAGGTGAACAGATTGGCATTATGCCTCCCTTCGAAGCCCTTAAGATGGCGCGAAGCAAGAACCTGGACCTGGTCGAGATTTCACCCACCGCGCAGCCTCCCGTATGCCGCATCATGGATTACGGGAAGTATCTCTACCAGCAGGAAAAGAAAGAACGGGAAGCCAAGAAGCATCAGAAGACGATCACGGTCAAAGAGGTCAAGTTCCGCATTAATGTTGACGACCACGATTACGAGACCAAGAAGAATCACGTCCTCCGCTTTCTGGATGAGGGAGACAAGGTAAAAGCAACCATCTTCTTCCGCGGGCGCGAAATGACCCGCACCGGTCTTGGCCGCCAAATCCTTGAGCGCTTAATCAAGGACGTGCAGGACCAAAGCATCGTCGAGTTCCGGCCGCGCCAGGAAGGCAACACGCTACACGCGATTCTGGCGCCGAAGAAGTCGGCTCAGGAACGCGAAAAGGAAAAAGAAAAAGAAGCCAAGCAAAAAGCGAAGCAGGAAAAACACGAGAAACAGCTGCTGGAGAAACTACAGCAGGAAAAGCTTGGGCAGGGAGCCACGGTGACGGAGAAAATGGGTCCGGAAAAAGAAAAACCCCCGGCGCCCGCAGCTGCTGCCGCAGCAGGTTCTCCAAATCCCACGCCGCAAGCCTAAGTGTTTTGATAGCGAGCTAAATTCAGGAGCTAAAATTCACGGGGCTAAATTACTGAGCTAGAAATACGGGTGGAGCAGGGCCTTTGGCCCTGCGCTACGGCTCTGCAATGATTCGGGCTTTAGCCCCTGAGGTACGTCACTCGATCCCTTAGATTGGTGAATGGATTCTAGCCGCCGATGCAATCGCATCGTGCCAAAAGATTCCAATTGAATTCAAGAAACTGACGGCTAACAAAAGACGGCCGGCAGTTAATCAGAGGACTTATGCCGAAATTGAAAACGCACAAAGGCGCCGCCAAGCGCTTCAAGAAAACGGCCAACGGCAAGGTGAAGCGCGGACATTCCGGCCTGCGTCACATGCTGTCGTCCAAAGCCAAGAAACGCAAACGTAAGTTGGGCACGGCCACGCTGGTCAGCGATGGCGATCTCCGCAAAGTAAAGCGGATGATTCCCTATCAGTAGAAGCATTGTCGATGGTGTGATTTGGCGATTTACGATTGAAAATCGCGAGAAGTGCTTTCGGGGTTTTTCAATCGCCCAATGGCTCAATCGCTCGATCGACCAATGATTTCAGGCGCGTGAAGAGGTCACGGCTCATCCCTTACCTCCAGCCGCCAGTACCTAGAAAGCAAAAAGGAGAAACCCATGCCACGTGTAAAACGCGGAACCAAACGCCGCGCCAAGCGCAAGAAAATATTAGACCGCGCTAGCGGATACTTTCTCACCAAATCGAAACTCTACCGATCCGCCAAAGAGGCCGTCGAACGCGGCCTCAAGTTCAGTTTTTCAGGCCGCAAGCAGCGCAAGCGGCAATACCGGTCGTTGTGGATTGTTCGCATCGGCGCTGCGGCAAAGCTGAACGGATTAAGCTACAACCAGTTCATTCACGGGCTGAAGAAAGCTGGAGTGGAACTCGACCGGAAGATTCTGGCGGACTTAGCGGTGAAGGATGCTCCGGCGTTTAAGAGCCTGGTCGAACAGGCCAAGGGCGCGCTGGCGTAGCGGTCGAGTCTTCGTGAAACCGGGAAGGGCACGGCCTTCAGCCGTGCCGAATTGCCGATCTTAATTTTACAACTTGTCATTCCTCGCGATGCGAGGAATCTGCTTTCGGGGGCAGTGTTAGAGATCCTCGCGTTGAGGGTGTGATTTAGCCAATAGGGAGCCTTCGACTCCTCTCAGGATGACAATTCTTCTACAGCGAGCTTGGCTGAGGCATGGCGTATAGCGTTTCCAAATTGACGGATTATTCGGCATCGGCGCTGGAACGCGACTGCGCTGAACTGCTGTCCGCTCTACACGATGAAGCTTCGTCGGCGAAGAACGAAGCCGACTGGAAGGCTTTCCACGATCGATGGCTTGCCCGCAAAAGTGGACTGCTTACGCAAGTGAATGATGTGTGGCTGAAAACAGCCCCGAAAGACGCTAAACGTGAGGTTGGTCGGCAAGTCAACGAAATTAAGTTAGAAGTCAAACACGTGATCCAGAAGACTGCGAACCGGCTGAACGAATGGGCGACTACAGCGCTGGCGACGGGATCGCCGGAGTCCGTCGACATCTCCTTGCCAGGTGTTCGCCGTCCTATCGGCGCGGAGCATCCGGTCATCAAAACTACGAACCAGATGGTCCGAGTCTTCCAAAAGCTCGGCTACTCCGTTGCAGACGGCCCTGTGGTTGAGACCGATTACTACAACTTCGAGGCGTTGAATTTTCCTCCGAATCATCCGGCGCGGGATACGCAGGATACTTTGTTCATCGCAGGCCAGCAGTCGAAACCGCAGCGAGAGCGGTTGTTGCTGCGCACGCATACTTCTCCGGTGCAGATTCGGACGATGGAGCAGATGCGGCCGCCGATCCGCATTGTCATTCCCGGCACCGTGCATCGCAACGATCCGCCGGATGCGAGCCATTCGCCGATGTTTCATCAGATCGAGGGGCTGGCGGTCGATACCAACATTACGTTTGGCGATTTGAAAGGGACTCTCGATCACGCGATGAAAGAATTTTTTGGATCGAGCGTGAAGACGAGTTTTCGTCCGTCGTTTTTTCCCTTCACTGAGCCGAGCGCGGAGATGTACGTTTCGTGCTTTATTTGCGGCGGCAGCGGGAGGCGCGGAAGCGATCCCTGCCGTCCCTGCAAGCAGACGGGGTGGATTGAGATTCTTGGGTGTGGCATGGTCGACCCCAACGTGTTCGAGTTTGTGAAAGACAATGGATATGACCCGAAGAAAGTTTCCGGATTCGCCTTCGGCATGGGTGCGGATCGGATCGCTTTGTTGAAGTATGGGGTGGATGATTTGCAGTTGTTCTTTCAGGGGGATGTGAGGTTCTTGGAGCAGTGGGCGTGAGGCAGTTGCTAGCTGCTAGCTTGCCTAAAGGCTTTATTTTGTGACTCTAGAGGAGCTTGAAAACACGTTGCCAAATGGGCTTCACGATGCCGAGGTCCGGAGCCTGGCAGTTGATTATGAACAGCGGAAGATGACTTTAGACGTTGCAGTGTGGGTCGGCCTGATGGATGACCCACCGGAGCGGCGGGAGGCGTATAAGAAAGGCAGAATTGAGATCTCTGGGCTGATCTTTTTCGTGATGGAACCACCTGACCCGACATATCCCTTTAGGAAGTCATCGAAATTGACAATCGATGGTTGCAACCGCAGCGAGAATCTCGATCGAGAGTTAGTGGCGTCGGTGCCTGGGGACGCGTTCTTTCGCAGCCTCTGGGTGGATGAATGGAATGCGTTCATTCACATTGCAGCCCGCGATGCCCAGATTGCGTGGCTAGACGATGGCGCGGTCACGTATCGCTAGCGATGGAAAGTCTAGCGGGCGAGGGCATGAGGAAAGTTCCTCGATAGGCTGTTTTCAGTACCAAGTTGCTAGGGGTCCTTCGGCGCAAAAACGCGCCTCAGGATGACAGAATATTTGCAGCAATGAAACTTTCTCCAAAGTGGATTCGCGATTTCGTCGATCTCGGTGTCGATGACCGGCGGCTGGCTGAGGATTTGACTGGCGTAGGGATTGCCGTCGATGGAATCAGTGGTTCTAGTGCTGACACCGTTTTCGAGATGGAGATCGGAACGAATCGCCCAGATGCCATGAATCATTACGGCGTGGCGCGGGAGGCGGCGGCGATTTATGATTTGCCGCTCAATTTGCTTGAGGCGAAGCTTCCCTCGGGGGCTAAAGCCCCGTCTAGTTCGGAGGACTCAACCGCAGCGCTGAAGCGCTGCTCCACCCAAAGTCCTGCGGATTTCAGTATTCAGGTCGAGGAACCACAGCTTTGCCCACGTTTCTCCGCTCGCGTTATTCGGGGGACCAAGATCAAGGCCTCTCGCGAGAAAATCGCACACCGACTGCACTTGCTTGATCAGCGGCCGATCAGCAATGCAGTTGACGCTACTAACTACGTCCTGTGGGAGATGGGCAAGCCGACGCATGTGTTCGACATGGATTTGCTGGAGGGCGGGCGGATTATCGTTCGGAAAGCGAAAAATGGTGAGAAGTTGAAAACGCTTGATGGTGTGGAGCGCATTCTGACTTCGGAAGATCTTGTGGTGTGTGATGCGAAACGGCCCGTCGGACTTGCCGGAGTGATGGGTGGGTTCGACACCATGATCACCGACAAGACGCGGAATATTTTGATCGAGTCGGCATGGTGGGATCCGGGGACGGTGCGCAAAAGCTCTCGTAGGCATGGAATTCACACCGACGCTTCGCATCGATTTGAACGTGGAGCGGATTTTGAGTCGACGATTCTGTCGTGCGATCTGGTAGCGGCGCTGATTCTGGAATCGGGCGGTGGAGAACTGGTCGGCGATGTGATCGATGTTGTTTCAAAAAAGATGGACCTGGCGCCGGTGGTGCTGCGAATTTCCGAAGTGCATCGCATCCTGGGCGGAAATCTGACCGCGGGGGAGATTTTCCGAATACTCAAGAAACTAGGGTTCGGAATTATCCCTGAAGGGCAGGCCGACACCCAATTTCGAGTTCACATCCCAAGCTGGCGGCTGGATGTAGAGCGCGAGATCGATGTGATCGAAGAGATTGCGCGGCTGCACGGCTACGACAAGTTTGAAAATACTTTGCCGGCGTACAGTGGCGCGGTTGTGGAACTGCCGCACGCAGCGACGGATGCGGAGTTACGCACCCGGGCGCTGGCGTTGGGATACAACGAAGCAATTTCTCTGACATTTATTTCTCATGCCGATGCTGAAAAGTTTTCTTCGGCTTCGGTGCTGGAGTTGGAGAATCCGTTGAGCGAGGAAGCGTCGGTGATGCGGACGTCGATGGCTCCTGGCATGCTGGATATGCTGGCGTGGAACTTGAACCGCGATTCAGAGAAGGCGCGGTTGTTCGAGATGGGGCACGTCTACGAAATGTCGGGCGGAGAGCGGGTTGAGCCGGCACGCGCGTGCCTGGGTGCGACGCTGGCGGCGGTTAAAGAGTCATTGCCGGTTGGCGGAGTGCTGGACGTGAGCAAGGGGGAACACGCTGCGGCGGCGGAAGCTTTTCGGTCTTTCAAAGGCGATGTAGAAAATTTGCTGTCGGCGTTTGCGTGCGATGAGATGAGCTTCGACCGGCAGACGGCGGAGTATTTTCATTCTGGACGATCGGCTCGGGTGTTGATGGATGGCGCGGTGGTGGCACAGTTTGGGCAGGTCGCGGAGAGCGTGAAGGCGGGGCGGAAACTGCGGCAGGATGTTTTTCTGGCGGAGATCGATCTGGAAAAACTGCACGGGATCGGATTGCGGGAGGTTAAGTTTGCGCCGCTGACGAAATATCCGGCGGTGGAGCGGGATTTTTCGTTTGTGTTTGGGGATGAGGTTGAGTTCGAAGCGATGTGGCGGGCGGTGATGGGGCTGCGGTTGAGCGCGCTGCGAGCGTTCGCTCCGGTTGAGATTTTTCGCGGTGGGGCGATTGAGAAGGGGAAGTATTCGATTCTCTTGCGCGCTCGATTACAGTCGGAGGAAGGGACGCTTCGTGATGATCAGATTGCGCAGTGGTCGGGAGAGATTGTTGGAGCGTTGAAGAAGCTTGGTGGAGTACAGCGGGCTTAGGGAGCAGGGACTCAAGTCTTCAAGTATCAGGGTCTTATTGAGCGGAAGAGTCTATTTGAGAAATACTCTTTCGCCCTTCCAGGGCTTGGTCTCTTTCCCATTTCCTACCCATGGCTTGCGCCGTGGGCTGCGATCTGCCGCCGCTTCGCGGCTCAAAACATTACCTCGCTGCGCTCGGTGGACAGCCGAGGGCGGCTGTCCCTACTTAATTCTTGGTTACTTCCTCGCTGAGTCCCGATCGGACCTACTTCGTTACAACGCCGCAGGCGATGCGGTCACCGGAGTTTCCGGAGGGATCGGTCTTCATGTCGTCAGCTTTGGCATGGATGACGATTGCGGTACCTCCGTTGGTGAAGAGCGAGTGAGGACCCTCGGCGAGGGTCACGTCTTTGTCCTCGACGGTGGCGTTCGCTTTTCCTTTCGCATCGACGGTGAAGTTCAGCATATCGCCGGCGTGGTGGCCTTCAGGACTCTCGAGTCCATGCTTTTTGCTGTCGGGATTGAAGTGCGGGCCGGCCGACTTGAAATCGGGAGCATCGCATTTTGGGTTCTGATGAAAGTGGATGGCGTGCTCGCCAAAAGGAAGATCGTGCAGTTGCAGCTTGAGGGCGACACCGGAAGCTTTTGGCGAAAGGGTGATGGTGCCGACGTCTTTCCCCTGGGAATCCTTGAGCTCGACTTTGGTTTTGGCGGCGCAAGGAAGAACTGTGAAGGATAAAACGACGGCGAGGCCGATGAGGGAATGTGTAATCGGTTTCATAGCGGAATTATATCGCCAAATTTGCGCAGACAAGCCATGATCGTCCACAGGCGGGTGGAGTATACTGCGAGAAAGTTCGAAATCCTAACGGGGAAAAAGTGCAATCATGGCTTTGAATGCGGTAGAGCAGGTGGCGGATCGGGTTCCGGTAGATGATTTTCAGGTGCTGGAAGAGAAAATTTACCGCACCATTGAGTTGTACAAAGCAGCGCGCGAGGCGCAAACCGCGGCGGAACGCGATGCCCAGCGCGTACGGCAGCAACTAGAGGAACGGGACGAGCAGTTAGTCGTGTTGCGCCGGGAGGCGGTGCAATTGCGCAAAGAGCGGGAAGAGATTCGCGGACGTGTGGAGAAAATGCTACAGCAGATTGAATCGATCGCGGAGGAGCGGGCGAGTTAGGAATTTGGCGATTGCGGATTGTGTCATTTGGCGATTTGAAAAGCCGTCATAGGAGGCGTTTCAATCGCAAAATCACAAATCACAAAATCACTCAATGGTGAATGGGTTATGGCTACGGCGGCTAAGGATTCCACGTTGAAGGACACGCAGAACACAAGCGTGCGCGTAGAGATTTTCGATCAGGCGTACAACCTGCGTGGGTCTGATCCGGAATACATCTTGAAGCTGGCTGAGTACGTGGATGCGAAGATGCGGGCCGTGGCCGAAGCGACGAATACGATCGATACGGTGCGTCTGGCGGTGCTGGCGGCGCTGAATATTGCCGACGAATACCATCTTCTGAAGAGAAAACAGGAGAGCGGGGCAACCGATTACCAGAAGCGGGCGCATCTATTAGCAGATGCGCTGGATGAAGTGCTGGAAGAGAAACGCAAGGCCAGGTAAGGCTCAACCGGGTGCGGCCCACTTTCTTTCCTTCTGGCTTTCTTCATAGCGCAACAGCGTCGATTTATCACAAGAAACAACCCTCGATAGAAGATCGAAATAGGCCCGGATTGCAAGTCCGAATCGGGCGGCAACATTACTTTGGATGCAAGTGACCTGCCAACTATTTGAGAGCCCCCTATTGCCAATTCACTGGGGATTCTCCTAGCATCACAGGTGAAAGCCGGCCTGCGGGGTTGGTGATGGCGGTAACCGATTTTTGAACCAATGCTGAATGAACGGGAGCTCGACTCGAACTAGGATCCGGTGTGCGACGCTCCGCCATGCGGAGATGCCTAAAGGGTCTCGGCGGGTTCCCAACGTCTACCTGACGGTTCATTCTCGGCCCGTCACACGGCACAGTGGGTCGGCTTGATTTTGTTCTTCGAATTAATGCGCGCGTTCGCTGCGGTCTCCTCGAATGGAACTTCTGTAAATAAATTTCCCGTAAATAAACACCTTCACTCCGAGTGGATTCGGACAACCCAGGGTTCAAGCAAGCGAGTAAGCCCAAGCGGGTGACCTCAAAATTAAATCGGAAGGATGGACTCTTCCATGCGATGCCTTATTCCCGTTCTGTGCGGCTTCGCCATGATGGCGGTTGCAGTGGCGCAAAGCGCGCCCGGCGCCAATGACCAAGAGGCCGGGAACATTCCCAGGGTCGTTGGCGTTCTGGAGGGCTCACGCACCGCAGTTTTCGAAACGCCTCGCGATTCTTGCACTTTTAACGACATTCCGGATGCGATGGCACGAGCTTTCCGCGATTACACAGGGACGGTCCACTTCGTCACGGCAAGCTCTGACATGTTCCAGAGCCTTGGCCCCGATCTTGACAATCTTCAGCACAGTTGCGCCGTGGCTCATCGTTCAGCGAACGATCCGAATCCGGCCCACTACAACGATCAGACCTGGCTCGATTCTTTTTACACAATCGACGGCCTCACGATTGCTGCTCTGACGCACACGGAATATCACGGCTGGGCCCACGCGGGCGAGTGCGATTCTCAGAATATCAACGAGTGCGAGTACGACTCAGATACTTATCATCTTTCGACGGATGGCGGCTATACATTCGAGGCTTTCAAGGCGCCGGCAAACTTCCTGGCTGGGATTCCTTTTGAATATGTGATCGACGACGGGCCGGCGGGCTACAGTGTCGATACCAATGTGATCGATTGGGGCGGCTGGTATTACGCGGTGGCCACTTCATGGACATGGCCTCCGAACTGCACTGGACAATCCGGAGCGAACCCGTGTTTGACCAGCGGCGGCGCACCGATTCGCACTCAAAATATTTTCGACCCTGCGTCATGGCGCGGCTGGAGCGGCAGCGATTTTTCTGTTTCGTTCGTCGATCCGTATCTGGGTCCGGTGCAAAATCCGCTGGAGCATGTCTATACTGCGGTTCCGGACATGGCGTTTGTAAACGGCATTTATATTTATCAGCCTGCGAATGTGGTGGTCGCTGTCCTGTGGGATTACTGGGACGATGAACTCGGGCCTCCGGGCTTGTACTTTGCCACTTCGACGGATCTGGTTCACTGGACTCGGCCGTTACTTGTAGCGACTTTAGCCCAGATCAAGGCCAACGATCCGCCGGGAAACTGGCTCTACGCTTATTTCTCGTTGATCGATCCGAGTGCGCCGGATCTGAATTTCTCGATGATCGGTGATCATCCTTATTTGTATTATGTGCGGCTGGATCTGAATGGACAGAATCGCGTGGTGTTTCGGCAGAAGGTGAGTTTGTCGGTGAACCCGTAGAGCGTGGCTAGCGGCCAGGCGTGTTAACACTAATTGAATTTTTTTGTAATAGATCGTTTTTCTAGTTTTTGGTTTTCTAGTTTTGATTCTATACTCTTGATTTTCTCCTCGGACGCAGGGCGACTGTGATGGGGAAGCAGGTTCCTCACCGGGCGTTTCGCCCGATTCGGAATGACATCGATTTCGCTTTGAGCCTTTGGTCTTTCCTAGTCTTGATTTTCGTAGTCGCGCCTTGGTGGGCAGCCCTCTTAATGATTGTATTCACACGCCCTTGTGGTTAGTCGTCAGTAAAGACTGACTGATGTGAGCGGCGCGAGTTCTTTCGAAGTGGGTGCTTTGCCCCGGAACTTCTCGTCGCAGGCTTCCTGCTACACTGGTCTGAGTAGCGAAATCTCGGTTTTCTGCATCCAACTAAACTGTGTATCCGCAATTAGTGCATTTCGGGCGATTCTTCCTGCCAACTTATGGCTTCCTGGTTTCCCTCGGGGTGCTGATCGGGTTGTACATCAGTGTGCGCAATTCCGAGCGGCTGGGAATTGATGGCGAGAAGGCGTGGAATCTGGGGATTCTGGTGGTGCTTTGCGGAATTGTTGGCGCGAAGGTGCTCTATGTTGTGAATGAGTGGAGCTACTATTCGGCGCATCCGTCAGAGATTTTCAGTATTACTACGCTGCAGGCGGGCGGAGTTTTTTCCGGCGGATTGTTGGCCGCGTTTGTAGCTGCGGCGTGGTATGTGCGCCGGCATCATATGCCTGCGCTCGGGACCTGCGATGCTTTTGCGCCGGGGCTGGCGCTGGGACATGCGATTGGACGCGTGGGATGCTTTGCCGCGGGATGCTGCTACGGAAAAGAGACGCACCATTTCTGGGGCGTCGTGTTTCGCAATCCGCTGGCAAATCAGATCACGGGAACTCCGCTGAATGTGCCGCTGGAGCCGACGCAATTGTTCGAAGCGGCGGTGGAACTGGCGAATTTCTTTTTCTTGATGTGGCTGCTGAAGCGCAGGAAATTCGAGGGTCAGGTTTTCGGCGCGTTCCTGTTTATCTATGGTGTAGCTCGGTTCTTTCTGGAATTTTTGCGCGACGATCCGGGGCGGGGATCGGTATTTGGCGGAACGATGTCGGGAACGCAATTGATCGCGCTTGGATTAGTGGCTGCCGGCGGAGTCATCTGGTGGCTGCGGCCGGGGGCGAAAGCAGTTTCGACGCCGGCAGTTGGGGCGGCGCGGTAGGTTCGACGCTGGTTCAGGCCCGGGCAGATTCCACTTTCCGCCGTTCAGACTTTCTATTTCCCGGTATTCAATAAGATGTCGACATTGCCGCTGTAGTGATTCGTCACAGCCAGGTCGGGGAAGCCATCATGATTGAAGTCTCCGACTGCTACAGCAGACGGATTCGACGCTACTTCATATGCCACCGGGGCGTTTAAGGTCCCGTCGCCATTTCCTAGGAGCACGCTGGCTGTGTCGTTGTTGTGATTTGTGACTGCCAGGTCCAGCTTGCCGTCGCCGTTGAAGTCAGCCGCAGCCAGCGACTTGGGAGTGCTTCCAGCAGCGAAGTTCCTATGCGGCTGAAACGATCCGTCTCCATTACCTGACAATACGCTCACGCTGTCGGCAGAATAATTTGCGGTTGCGAGATCGAGCTTGCCGTCGCCATTGAAATCCGCAGCCACTAATGCATCCGGGCCGCGGCCTGTCGCGTAGTCAACATGAGGCTGGAAGGTGCCGTCTCCATTGCCCAGCAGCACGCTGACCGTGCCGTCGTTATAGTTCGCCACGGCTAAATCTAGCTTTCCGTCCCCGTTAAAATCGCCGGCCACAACGCAGGAGGGATTTATCCCTACGCGGTAATCGACGTGTGCCTTGAAACTGCCCTTCCCGTTCCCGATCAGCACACTTACGGTGTTATCGGAGCTATTTGTTATTGCCAAATCGGGCTTGCCGTCGCGGTTAAAATCTCCGACCGCGACCCACGACGGGTCGGTTCCAGTGGCGAAATTCTTCTGGGTGGGGAACTGACCATGTCCGTTACCCAGCAACACACTCACCGTATTGTTGTAACCATTTGCGACTGCGAGATCGGCGTGGCCGTCGCCGTTGAAATCTCCCGTGGCGATGGAAGAGGCGTGCGAGCCCAGGCCGTAGAAAGCTGCAGGTTGGAACTGGCCATTTCCGTTGCCCAATAAAACCGCAACTGAACCTATCGACACGCCACCACCCAGGAAGTTTGCTGTGGCGACATCCGGCTTGCCGTCTTCGTTGAAGTCCGCTACCACTACGGCAGAGGGAACTTGGCCGACTTCAACGCTGGGAGCGGCTTGAAAAGTTCCGTCGCCATTGCCTGACAAAACGGAGACCGATGCGCCGTCGAAATTCGCCACCGCCAAGTCGAGCTTGCCATCGGCGTTGAAATCTCCGACCGCGACCCAGGCCGGGTTATTTCCCACACCGTAGTCGGTGTGCGCACCAAAGGATCCGTCACCGACTCCTAACAGCACGTCCACGGATTCGCTGCCGGAGTGCACGACCGCGAGATCCTGTTTACCGTCGCCATTGAAATCTGCGACAGCTACTGACATTCCACCCACCCACGCGCCAAGGGGATAGTCTACCGGCGTCTGGAACGAGCCGGCACCATTACCTAGCAGGACGCTCACGGAAACTCCGCCGAAATTTGCCACCGCGAGATCAAGATTGCCGTCGCCGTTAAAATCACCGACGGCTAAAGAGTCGGGATCGTCGCCGGCTGCGTAATCGATATGCGGTTGGAAGGTGCCATTGCCGTTGCTGAGCAATAGGCTTACGGTGGCGGAGCCGAAGTTTGCCACGGCCAGGTCCAAGTTGCCGTCGTGATTAAAGTCGCCGACGGCAACCGCCCACGGCTCACTTCCGGTGGCATACGATACAGGTGCGTTAAAGGTACCGTCACCCTTGCCAATCAATATGCTGACGGTGGCGCTGGTCTCATTTACGACCGCCAAGTCGGGCTTGCCGTCACCGTTGAAATCGCCGATTGCGAGCCCGTTCGCACCAGAACCGGCGGTAGAAGAAATTGCAGGCAGAAAAGTGCCGTCACCGTTGCCGAGCAGAACGCTTACCGTGCCCGCATCGAAATTCACGACAACGAAGTCCAGCTTGCCATCACTATTAAGGTCACCGACCGCGACAGCATATGGACTAACTCCGCATGCATAAAACTTTGGAGCGCTGAAAGTGCCGCCGGCCTTTGCCAGCAGCACTGCAGCAGTGTCGTTCGAAGTCGACACAACCAGGTCCGCCCTGCCATCACCGTTGAAATCTGCGGCGGCCACTGAGTAGACATCCGAAGAGATCGAATATTGCGGCGCCTCGATAAACTCAGCGGCGTTGGTCTTCGGATTCGCCGACGCTGCCATTGCCGATGAGGTGAACGCTGCGGCGGCGAGAATGGTGATAATCGTAGAAGTAAAGGATTTCGGCATGCGGCAGACTCCTTGATTTGCGAATGCTCCCACGACACCCAGGAGCTGTCAATGTGCAGAATTCTGCACCCCGTCAAGCCACATTGGCTGCTCCGGTGGTAACCTTGTTGGGCCATGAAAAAACTCACGCGTCGCCGATTCGGCAAGACTTTGGCGGGCACCGCTGCGGCTGCCTTCGCTAGTACTGCGTTCCCAAGAGTCGCATTAGCAACAATGCCAACGCCGTTGTCCTTACGATTCCCAGCCAACTTTCTTTGGGGTTGTGCGACCGCCGCGTATCAGATTGAAGGTGCGGCAAATGAGGATGGGCGGAAACCGTCGGTGTGGGACACTTTTTCGCACACGCCGGGAAAAACTTTTGAGGGACAGACTGGCGATGTCGCGGACGATTCCTACCACCGCTACAAAGAGGACGTGAAGCTGCTGAAGAGCCTCGGAGTAAAGTGCTACCGATTTTCGATTTCATGGTCACGCGTTTTTCCGGACGGCACCAGGCAGGCGAATGAAAAGGGCCTCGCGTATTACGATCGCGTGCTGGATGAGTTGCTTAAGAACGATATCGCTCCCTATGTCACGCTCTTTCACTGGGATTTGCCGCAGGCTTTGCCGGGAGGTTGGCAGTCGCGCGACACTGCGAAAGCATTCGCGGATTATGCCGGCTATATGTCCAAGCGGCTTTCGGACCGCGTGAACCACTTTTTTACGATCAATGAATTCACATGCTTCACCGACTTGAGCTATAAGACCGGGAAGTTCGCGCCCGGGATGAAATTGCCGGATGCTCAAGTGAATCAGGTTCGGCACCACGCGGTGTTGGCGCACGGCCTAGGGGTGCAGGCAATTCGGGCGAACGCGAAGAGTGGAACGCAGATTGGCTTGGCGGAGAACACCAATGTTTATGTTCCAGTGATCGAAGACGCCGTACAGATCGAGGCGGCGCATAAGGCAACTCGCGAAGAAAACGCGCCATTTTTAACGGCGGTGATGGAAGGCAAATACACGGACGGCTATTTGCAGCGGGAGGGCGCGAACGCTCCCAAGGTGGAAGCTGGCGACATGAAGATCGTCGGCAGTCCGCTGGATTTCGTTGGCTTGAACGTGTATACGCCGGAGTATGTGCGCGCCGACGCTTCACCTGCAGGCTACGTGGTGGAGAAGCGCCCAACTTCTTTTCCACGGATGGCTTCGGACTGGCTCTACATCGGACCGGAAGTGATTTACTGGACAGTGCGGAACGTCAGCGATATTTGGAAGCCGAAAGCGGTCTACATCACGGAGAACGGCTGCTCTTCTGATGACGTCATCGACGGGAATGGACGGATTGAAGACATCGACCGCGTGATGTATTTGCGCAATCATCTTACGCATCTGCATCGAGCGGTAGTGGAAGGGTATCCGGTCCAGGGCTATTTTCTGTGGAGCCTGCTGGACAATTTCGAGTGGGCTGACGGCTACAGCAAGCGATTCGGTCTGCACTATGTCGACTACAAGACGCAGGCGCGAACGCCGAAGTTGAGCGCGGAGTGGTATCGGCAAGTGATTTCGAAGAACGTGGTGGAGTAAAGGGAAGGCCTATACTCTTTCGCCCCTCCGGGGCTGGCTTCCTTCCTCACTCCCTACCCACGGCTTGCGCCGTGGGCTGCACTCTATCGCCGCTTCGCGGCTGAAATCGGTGCGGCGTCCCACCCAAATTGTTAGAGGCCATGTTCCCGCGCAGTCTCTGTAGAACGGACGGATCTTGTCAGCTAGGCGGGTCGTAAGGGTCGCCTTTTCATCGCTGCATCAATTCCCTTCCGTCGCCCTGATTCTCCAGTGCCTGGTTGCCGGTTTAAGCTGACGGCTTCGGTTCCGGGTCAGGCCCTTGGAAAGGTCCGCAGCGGCCGCGCATGCCTTGGCGAAATTTCTCGCGCTCCTCGGGCGTCATCTGCTCCCAGCGTTCGGACATGCGGCGGCGGAAGTTGGAGCGACCGGGACCGCGCCATCCATGCGAACCGAAGAGGATGCGGCACAGGGCCAGAAGCCCAACCGCTTGCCAGAATGCAATCTGATGCCAGCCGAAAAGCGGCGGCAGCAGCCAGTTCCACAGGCGCATCACCACTTCGCCGCCGATAAAGATAAATAGCGCAATACCCAGGATCGCCGCCGGAGCGATGAAAATCATTTTCCATTTTCTTCTCATGTTCAATACCTCATGCTTTCGTAAATTCGTCGTAGATGTTCTGCAGCCGCTCGCGGAGGTGCAGCACCGCATAGCGCTTGCGCGAGAGCAGCGTGTTGAGGTTGACTCCCGTTTCGGCGGCGAGTTCCTTGAAGGTGCGGCCTTCCATTTCGTGCGCGACAAATACGTCGCGCTGATCTTCGGGTAATTCGTCGAGTGCTGACTCCAACTCATCGAACAGCACGCTGCGGGCGTAGAGAGCCTCGGGACCAGCGTCCGGTGAAGGCAGCAGGTCTTCGATATGCAGCATCGCTCCGTCATCATCTGTCACATCAGCGTCAGTAAATCGCTCCGGCTTCTTCTTGCGGAAGAGGTCGGTGATGCGATTGCGCGCCACACGAAACAGCCAGCCGGTGACGTGTTCGATCGGCATCAGCAGGCGGTTCGCCTCGACGAGTTCGTAGAAAACTTCCTGCAGAATGTCATCGGCGTCGAGCGGATCGGGCACGCGTCTGCGGATGAAGTTACGCAGGCGGGACTGTTCTCGCTTGACCACATCGGAGATCCGCTGGTCCTGTTCGAGAGTCATTCGATCCAAGCTCGGTCGACTCAGACTTGCTCGACCCAGACTCGCCGCGTCGTTCATCTGTAGAACTAGACGAATAAGGGGATGGGAATATTGTAGGGGGTTTGAGAATTAATCGGGTGCATAGCCCGACGTGGGGTCTAGTATGCTTCTTTGCGAATGGCGGAAAGATATCCCACTGTTATCTCGATTGCGCCTGAAGACGCCGGTCAGCGTCTTGATCAGTTCCTAGCGTCCCGGATGGATTCCGTCAGCCGTGCGCGGGTGCAGCAGCTCATCGCCGAAGAGAAAGTTCTGGTGAATGATGCGGCGGCGAAGGCCTCATTGAAGCTGCGTGGCGGGGAGACTGTGAAAGTCTTGGGCAAGGCCGATCGAGCGCCGCTGAAGGCTGTGCCGGAAGATATTCCGCTCGACATTATTTATGAGGACGACGATCTGGCGGTGATCAACAAGGCTGCGGGGATGATGGTGCACGCAGGAGCAGGGGCTTCCGAAGATGCCCGCAATCGCGGAACGCTGGTGAACGCTCTGCTGCATCATCTGGGAAAACTGTCGGGAATGGGCGGGGAGTTGCGGCCGGGGATTGTGCATCGTCTGGATAAAGAGACGAGCGGCCTGATTATTGTCGCAAAAAACGATGAGGCGCATCGCAGGCTGGGCGCAGCGTTTGCGGCGCGTGAGGTGAAGAAGAAATATATGACGCTGGTGCATGCATGGGTAAAAAAGGATTCGGGGACGATCACGCAGAGCATCAGCCGCGATCCGGTTCGGCGCACTCGAATGACGACGCGACTGGAAGGCGGGCGGGCGGCTGTGACGCACTACCGCGTAGTGCGGCGGTTGGATACTAAATTTGGAAAATTTACTTTGCTCGATGTGAAGATCGAGACGGGGCGCACGCACCAGATTCGGGTGCATATGGCGGCGATGGGTCATCCTGTGGTCGGAGACACGCTGTATGGTGCACATCGAGGAATGAGTCGGAAGTCAAATACCCCGCCCGTTCGACAGGATCATGGCAGGCTCTCTCCCAAACAGCGCGAGAAGGAAGGTACCCCCGGAAATCTGTTAGCGATTAGCTTGCCGCGGAATTTTCTGCATGCGGCGGAGTTGGAGTTTCGACATCCGCGGACGGGCGAGGCGGTTGCCCTGAAGAGTGAGTTGCCGGAGGAGTTGCAAGAGTTCTTGAAGAGATTGGAGGAATAGTATCGTACGCCACTGAAAGCTGAGAATGCGTTCAGGGGTTACGGATATAATGCAACTGTAATGAGGGGCGTTCGTACGAAAAGGACTTTGGCGGTAAGTTTCGCAGTTTGGGCAGCGGTTGCGCTGCTATGGGCGGGATTGGGCGGCGGGATCGCGGGAGCGCATGCCAGTCCTGCTGCGGCTATTCAGTCAACAACTCGGTCGTCACCATCGGCCTCAGCGGCCCAAGGTTCCGGCGATCAGAAGGCTGACCAGAAACCCGACGATTCGAAGTCCGTCGATCCAAAATCTGGTGATTCGAAATCCGACGATCCGGCCGGGAACGCGGGAGATATCCCGCGAATTCGTGTGGGCATCAACGAAGTGAACGTGGTGTTCACGGTCACAGATAAGCGGGGCAAACGGGTCACGGGTCTGAAGCAGGAAGACTTCCACATCGTGGACGACAGCAAGCCGGCAGTCGAGATCAGAAGTTTTCACGCGGAGACCAATTTGCCGCTGCAGGTGGCGTTGCTGATTGATGCCAGCAACTCGGTGCGCGACCGCTTTAAGTTCGAGCAGGAGTCGGCAATCGAATTTCTGAATCAGACGGTGCGCAAGAGCTATGACAACGCGATGGTCGTGGGATTCGACGCGACCCCGGAAGTCACCCAGGACTTTACCGACAACACGGAAGCGTTGGCGCACGGGGTGCGCGAGTTGCGGCCGGGAGGGGGAACGGCGCTGTACGATGCCCTCTATTATGCGTGCCGGGACAAGTTGCTGAAGCAGGGCCATGCCGGGGCAATGCGCCGAGCCATTATCCTGCTGAGCGATGGGGAAGATAATCTGAGCCACGTGACTCGCGAGGAAGCGATTGAGATGGCGCAGCGCGCGGAGGCGATCGTGTTTACGATCAGCACGAATGTGAGCGGGACCAAAGGAGCGGGCGACAAGGTAATGGAACGGATCGCGGATGCGACCGGCGGGCGCGCGTTTTTTCCGTTTCAGATTCGCGACGTGGCCAATGCGTTTGCCGAGATTCAGGAAGAGTTGCGCAGCCAGTATGCGGTTTCCTACAAGCCGGCAGATTTCAAGGCAGACGGACACTTTCGCACGATTGAGATTGTGGCGAGCGACCGTAAGAATTTCCGGGTGAGAGCACGGCGCGGATATTATGCGCCGGTGCAATAAGTCGGATTCCAGGTTCCTTCTTCTGGCTTAAAAATCGGTAAGTATTCCATCGCATGAGCGCCAAATAATGCCGGGATATTCGGGGACACCGCTTCCGAAAAAACTGGGGATCAAGAACGGGTTTCGCGTGCAAATGACGAATGCCCCGGCAGAAGTGCGCGCGGAGTTGGAGCAAGCTCTGGTCGATTGCACAGCCGTGAAGCACGGAGATTCTCTGGATTTCGCGATGTTGTTTACCAAGTCTCGCGCGGAGCTGAGGAAGGAGTTTTCGCGAATCGCGAAGTCGTTGGCGCCAGCGGGAATGTTGTGGGTGAGCTGGCCGAAGAAGAGTTCCGGTGTGATGACCGACGTGGATGAGAGCGTGGTACGCGGAATTGGGCTCGAGGCGGGACTGGTGGACGTTAAAGTGTGCGCGGTGACGGAGATTTGGTCGGGGCTGAAGTTCGTGCGGCGGGTGAAAGATCGCAAGAGCTGATGACAGTGGCAATGCCGCGGGCTCGGTGGTGGCGGCAGGTTGCATAGGTCCTTCGCTTCGCTCAGGATGACAGCAGCGAGGGCGATTATCTGGGCAAGGACAAATGACAGAAACGCACGACGCGACATAACGAGAGTTGCGAGATGCTGACGGCGTCGCGATAGGAGCTTGCATGGTGCGAGTGGGGCTGATTGGGTTCGGAATGGCGGGGCAGGCGTTTCATGCGCCTGTGATTCGAGGTGTGCCGGGTATGGAAATCGCTTGCATCCTGGAGCGCAGGGGAACGCGGGCGCAGGAAAAATATCCTGAAGTGCGTGTCGCGCGTACGCTCGAGGAGTTGCTGGCAGATAGGAGCATTCAGCTGTGTGTGGTTGCGACGCCGAATGATTCGCATTTCGAACTGGCGAAGGCTTGCCTGCTGGCGGGGCGCGATGTGGTGGTGGATAAGCCGTTCGCTCCCACGCTAGCCGAGGCCGAGGAACTGGTGAAGCTGGCAGCAGAGCGTGGTCGCTTGATCACGGTGTATCAGGAGCGGCGCTGGGATGGGGATTTTCAGACCATAAAGAAGATCGTGGAGTCGGGCGAACTGGGAACAGTCGTGGAGTATGAGTGTCGTTACGACCGCTTTCGTCCGGAGCCAAAGGCAAATGCGTGGAGAGAGCGAGCGGATCAACCGGGAGCCGGGGTCTTGTTCGATTTGGGCCCGCATGTGATCGATCAAGCGTTGGTATTGTTTGGCGAGCCGAAGGCGCTTACGGCGTCGGCGTTCTGCGAGCGGCAAACCTCGCAGGTTGACGATTCGTTTGATGTTTGCCTGGAGTATCCCATGTCGCAAGGCGGTCTGCGGGCGATGGGGCGGGCAAGGATTATCGCGTTTGCGCCGGGCGCGCACTTTCTGATTCATGGTACGAAAGGATCGTTTGTGAAGTATGGAATGGACCCGCAAGAGGCGAGATTGCGCGGAGAAAACTGTCCCGACGGATTGGACTGGGGCGCGGATTGGGGAGAAGAATCGGAACAGCTGTGGGGCACGCTGAGCCGTGTGGGCGAGCCAAGTGTGAAGGTGAAGACGGAGCGCGGAGACTATCGCGGATTTTACGCGAATGTGCGGGACGCGATTGAGAAAAAAGCTCCGCTGGAGGTTACGCCGCAGCAGGCGCTGCAGACCATGCGGGCGGTGATGCTGGCGCACAAAAGTAGCCGGGAGCGGCGAACAGTGGGGTGGGAAGAAGCGGTGGAGTAGGGCCAGGTTGAAGTCGGCAACAAGCGACGTCAAAGGCAACGGGCAGGAGTGCCCGTTCTACACGAGCCTCGACACAAGCGTGTCAGCCTCTACTCCCGTGATGGGCGCGGTGACCCAGCGGTTTGGTTCGTGCGCGCCGCGAATGTATAGCTTCAGGTAATTATCGGTAAGGGCTTCGGTGAACTCTTCTCGGCCCCCGTTGTGGGTAACGTTGAGCGTGATTGCTTGAAGCGGCTTGCCCATAAAAGACTTCATGAAAGCGAGTTTTTTCTCGGCGGCGAGATCACGCAAGGTTTTGTTGCGGGCGCGGGCGATGTACACCGGGACTTGATGGGACATCGTTGCCGCTGGCGTACCCGGACGCGCGGAGTACGTGAACACGTGCAGATAGGTGAATGGGAGATCTTCGATGAGGCGTCGGGTCGCTTCGAATTCGGCATCGGTTTCGCCGGGGAATCCTACCATGACGTCTGCGCCGATGGCGGCGGTGGGCATGGCGGCGCGGATCTGTTCGATCTTTTCGCGATAATGCCAGGGACGATATTTGCGATGCATACGGCGCAGCACAGCGTCACTGCCGGACTGCAGAGGCACGTGGGCATGCTTGGCAATGCGCGGCGACGAAGCCACGAGAGCGATGAGATCGGGCGTCCAATCCATGGGCTCGACCGACGAGATGCGGAGTTTCTCAAGTTTCGTCTCTTGCAGGATGGAGCGCAGGAGAGAAACAAAGTCCGGGGCTTTGCGACCAATGTTTAGATCTCGTCCCCAGCGGCCGAGGTTGATGCCGCTGATCACGACTTCGCGATAGCCTGATTCTACGAGCGCGCTTACTTCGGAAATTACTTGCGATAACTGTAGCGAGCGGCTGTGGCCGCGAACACTGGGGATCACGCAGAAAGAGCAGCGGTTGTCGCAGCCGTCCTGAACTTTAAGGTTGGGGCGAGTTCTGGAATTTTCTGCGGAGTTGGAGCTTGTCGACTCGAAAACGGGCGCAGCGAGTAGTTCGGTGTGGGCGAAGATGTCAGAAACGAAAACCCGGTTCTCGGCGCTGAGTTCTCGATCCTTGGTAAGAGCTTTTAAAGGTACAAAGGCTTGTGAACCTACCCGGTTGTCGACCTCGGCGGCTAAAGCCGCGGGCGACTTAGAGGCCTTAATCGCAGCGCTGAAAGCGCTGCGCCACCCTAAATCAGACGCGAGACCGGAAAGCATTGGTAACGATAATTCGGCAAGTTGGTGCTTGTGGGAATTGCCGATTACGGCGGTGACGCCTGGCAGGGCGGCGATCTCTTCGGGGGCACGCTGGGCGTAGCATCCGGTGACGATAATTTTGGCCAGCGGGTTTTGGCGCTGCACGCGGCGAATGGCGGCCCGCGCGTCCTGATCGGCGGAAGCGGTAACCGTGCACGAATTCAAGATGACGAGGTCGGCTTGTACCGCAGTCGCGCGGTTGAGGCCGCGAGCCTCGAACTGACGTTCGAGAGCGGCACCGTCGGCCTGCGTGGCCCGGCATCCGAAGTTTTCTACGTGGTAGGTGGCCACTCAATCATGGTAACGCAGGCGTCAGATTCTTGCGCGCTACGATGCCTGCGAGCACACTCCACCTCCAGCGCGGGAGTCTCGCGCCAAGGCGGAGAAGCCCGGAGCCGTCACGCAGTGGCGGCGGTCCTCCTCTGCGTGAAACATTCGCGGCAGAAGATAGGACGGCCTTGAGTGGGCCGGAAGGGGACGGTGGTCTCCTTGCCGCACTGAGAGCAGACTGCACGGGTTTCTACGCGAGCGTGGTGTTGTCCATTGCCGTGCGAAGTTGGTGTGGCGAGCACGGCCACGCGCCTCGATTTGCAGGCCTTGCAGCGCTTGGGTTCGTTCTTGAATTGCTTGTCGTAAAAAAACAGTTGTTCCCCGGCGGTGAACACAAAGTCGGCACCGCAGTCGATACACTTCAACATCTTGTCCTGAAATTCCATTGAGGATGGCTCCCTTATGCCCATACTTGCGCCAGCTACCGCGGGGAAGGCGGCAGTGTGGAGCAAACACAGTTCTGTAATCCCCCTCAAACACCCCTGGACTCGGCCCGCCACGCACCTAGGACGGCGCGTGGATACAGCTTTAGCAACCCATGCCGGATGAAACGGTGGCTGTGAATAAATCCCTGCTGCAGCTCAACCTAGTGGGGGCCAGATGGAGCAGGGCCACCCCGGGACGGGGCGACCCTTTACTGCGTCAGACTTCTCCTTAAACGCCTACTTTTAGAAACTCTTCAATCCTGCTCTTTGCGAACCTTTTTGCGAGCACGCTTACGAGCCAATGCGGCTTTTACGCGCTTTTTCTCGCCGGGCTTCAGATAGAAGGAGTGGCGCTTAACCTCCTTGATAATGTCTTCCTGTTGCACCTTGCGTTTGAAACGCCGTAATGCGTTCTCGAGGGATTCACCCTCTTGCAGTCGAATTTCCGCCAAACAAACACACCCCCAGACCCGTCCTGTAGGACCGAATAGTTATTACAAGGATTTGACTGGAAGTCAAGTAGGGGGTGAAAAAAGTTGCATGAGTTGGGGACAGCCGGGACCGTTCTCCTGCCTCTTTCCTAAAGACTGCTGCTGATTCGTATCAGGGCGCGCATTCATGCGCGCCGCAAGCGACGCATGATCAACTCGCCTTCAGGCGCTGGGATGCCGTTCATTTGCTAGTCCATTTTCCGGTATTCTTGATTTCCTACGGTTTTGAACTTCCTACGGTTTTGAACTTCGATAGTCGTGCATTGGGCTTACGCGCCATGCCAGTCAAGCGCGAGATCCCTTCGACTTCGTTCAGGGCAGGCTCTTCGCTTCGCCTGAAAAACGGATACGCTCAGGAAGACGCCAAAGTATAAGAAGCCAAACTACACCCTCCATAAGGACGTGAGAAGTTTGATTTTATAGAACGTGCTTTTTCCTAGGGCAATGCCTTGCTAAAACTAATGATTTTCTAAGGCGATGCTTTTTCGTGGGGCGGGGCATCCATTTTCGTGGTAACGGATGGACCAGCTCCCAGCGAAGTTTGAGGTTTGGCAGGGCGTATCTAACCTAGTGACGGCTCGCTCTCAAAACCCCTAGGAAGGACGGCACCGTGGAATCCCACCCTTCGGCAAGCTCAGGGCAGGCTGTTTCGCAAAGAACGCGAAACATGGGGCACCCGCGGAAGCCACTAAAGGCCCTCTGTTTCTGGCCGATGAAAACTAGAGGACTGTCCGCCCCCGGAAGCTATGACCTTCTCCAGCAAAGTGATTGCGGCCTTAGTACTGAGCGCGATGGCTGGGGTAGGCTTGCTCTCCTATTGGGGCGAAGTCCGGAACGAGGAAGACCGGCAATGGGTAACCCATACGATGGCTGTGGTGGAAAAGCTGCAGGCGATTCGAATTGACATCACGCGGGCTGAAGCCGGGCAACGGGGTTATCTGCTTACCGGAGAGGAGAGCTATCTGGAAACCTACCAAGCCGGCCTCGACGAGCTTCACGGGGACATGGAAGAACTGCGGCAGCTGACCTCGGATAATCCCGTTCGACAGGAAGCGATCCTGCGGCTCGATCCGCTCATCGCTGCCAGAGAGGCAGAGTTGAGCGGTGGAATTATAGGTCGACAGAAGAGCGGGCTGTCGGCCGGGGTAGAAGTGGCCTACCGCGATACCGGTGGAAAGTGGATGCAGCAGATCGGGGAGCAGATCGGCGAGATGCGAGAAAAGGAAGGGCAATTATTAAGCAGGCGATTAGAGACGGCTGCGTCCAGCACGCGGAAGATGAAAGTGGTCATTATTGGTGGAAACGCCTTAACCATTCTTATCCTTTTGGTGAAAGGCTTTGTGATTCATTGGGAAATCCGCGCCCGCAAACTGGCGGAGCAGCACCTGAAGGAGGTGAATAGAGACCTGACGCGCCGCACGATGGAGCTGTCCGAGACAAATGTTGAGCTGGAGAGTTTCTCTTATTCGGTGGCGCACGATCTGCGCGCGCCGCTGCGGCAGATTGCAGGTTTTTCCAGGGTCCTCGTTCAAGATCATGGGCCGCGCCTGGATGCTGAAGCGCAACGCTGCCTAGAGAAAGTTGATGATGGCGCGAGAAAAATGGGACGCCTGGTGGACGATTTGCTGAGTTTGTCGAAGATCGGGCGGCAGGAACTGGAGGTGCGGCTCACGCCGCTGGACGCTCTGCTGCGGCAAGTGGTGGAGGAACTGGAGCCTCAGTGTTCGGGCAGGGAGGTGGAGTGGAGGATCGGCGAACTGCCCAGCGCGGAATGCGATCCCGGCTTGATGAAACAGGTGTTCGTGAACCTGTTGTCGAATGCCGTGAAGTATACGGGGAAGCGGGAGCGAGCTGTCATTCAAGTCGGGCAGGCGTGGCAAGACGATCGGCGCGTGATCTTTGTCCGCGACAACGGGGTAGGTTTTGAGATGCAGTACGTCGGCAAGCTCTTCGGAGTTTTTCAGCGGCTGCACAAGGCACGCGATTTCGAAGGAACAGGGGTGGGTCTGGCCATTGTTCAACGCATTATCCGCAAACACGGTGGGCGGATTTGGGCGGAAGCGAAAGTCGATGAGGGAGCGACGTTTTTTTTTACCCTGGGATCGCCTGAAACCAGCACGAGCCAGGAAATGGAACTACCGATCAAGGATGAGGTGATGCATGTCTAACGAAGTTGAGATTTTGCTGGTCGATGACAGCCCTGAAGATGTGGAGCTGACTATTCGCGCATTGCGCCGTAACAAAATCGCCAACGAGATTCAAGTCGCGGAAGATGGAGCGGAGGCGCTGGACTTCCTGTTTTGCCGCGGTCCCCACAAAGATCGATCGTTTTCCCATCCTCCGAAGCTGGTTCTGCTGGACTTGAAACTCCCCAAAGTCGATGGACTGGAAGTGCTGCAGGCTATCCGGGCCGACGAGCGAACGAAGGCGATCCCAGTTGTGATTCTCACCTCTTCCAAGCAGCAAAAAGATGTGCTCAGGGGTTACGACTTGGGAGTGAACGCTTTCGTTCAGAAGCCGGTGGACTTCGAGCAGTTCGGCGAGGCCATCCGGCAGATCGGGATGTTTTGGATGCTGATCAATCAGGCGCCTCCGCCTGGAGCGTTCCTAGCGCATAAACAGAGGGGGGCCTAAATTGAATCCAGAACGGGGGGTTATGACTATGAGCACAACTATTATTGCCAGAGAAGTTCCGCTAGTCATCGCGGACCGGAGGAAGTTTCCCCGGTATCGGCTTAGCGCACCGATTACTGTCCGATCCGAGGGTCTGCCGGAGATGAGAGGGATGAGCATAGAAATCAGCGAGGGTGGGATGTCGGCCGCGGTTGGCGTCGGCTTGAAGGTAGGCGACACGGTTGAGCTGGAGCCCGTTGGAGGTGCGGCTGCCGCGGCCGTGGTGCGACGCATTCTCGGAAGACTCTGCGGCTTCGAGTTTCTCAACCTTAGTCCAGAGCAAGCAGGGAAAGTCAGGGAAATGTCGGGAATGTTTCCGTTGTATCGTCCCAGAACGCTAGACCTTTGGAAGCGGTGAGTTCCTCGACTGTCCGCTAACCCCCATTTCCCGCGCAAAAAAAACGTGTGAGACATTGATTGGATAAGAGCGAAGGCTCGATTCGAAACCCGGTAGTCTTTGTTTGAGGACGAAGACGCTGGGAAAGAAAGGAGCCTTCGATGATGATTATAGAGTGTGATTTTCATCCCAGCTGGCAACAAGTTTCCTGGCTGGATACGGAGACGGGAGAGACCGGGGAACGAAAGCTGGTGCAAGCCTCGGGCGATGCCGAGCGGTTCTATCGGCAGCTGCCAGCGCCGGCGCTGATCGGGATGGAAGCGACGGGAAACTGTCATTGGCTGGTGGATCTGCTGGCGGAGTTGGGCCACGAGTTGTGGGTGGGGGATGCGGCGCAGATCCGGGCCAGCTGCGTGCGGCAACAGAAGAGGGACCGGCGGGACGCAGAGCACATTCGCATTCTGCTGCAGGAGGGACGGTTTCCGCGCATCTGGATGCCGTCGAGCGAGGTGCGAGATTTGCGGCAGTTGCTGCTGCATCGCTACAAGCTGGTGACGATCCGGGCGCGGGTGAAGAACGAGTTGCAGCATCTGTGCCTGAATCAGGGAGTGCAGCGCAAGCACAAGCTGTGGAGCCAGGCGGGACAGAAGGTGCTGCGCGAGTTGCCGTTGAAGCCGTGGGCGGGGCGCCGGCGGGAAGACTTGCTGGCATTGCTGGCCATGCTGGATCAGCAGATCGATCCGCTGGACCGGGCGGTGAAAGAAGAAGCGCAACGAGACAAAATGGCGCTTCTTCTACAAACTCAGCCGGGAGTGGGGGCGGTGACGGCGCTGGCCTAGGTGCTGACCATGGGCGACGTAAGCCGATTCCAGCGCGGCAAGCAGGTGGCCAGCTACCTGGGACTGATTCCCCGCGAGCACTCTTCGGGCGGGCGGCAGAAGCTGGGCGCGATCACCAAACAAGGCAACCGCATGTTGCGAATGCTGCTGGTGGAAGCGGCACAGATTGCCGTGCGCTTTGATCCGGACTCCGAAAAGAATATTTGCATCGCTGCCATCAGAAGCCGAAAGCGGTGGCCAAGGTGGCGGCGGCGCGCAAGTTGGCCGTACGAATGTACTGGATGCTGCGCACGCAGAAGCCGTATCCGGAAGTCGTTCGCATCGAGAGCAGCCCGCGGGTGCCCCTGGTCGGCGCAAGCTAGACTGCGAGATTGATTGGGCGCTCTCGCATCCCGTACAGACGGGATGTTCGCATAGAAGAATCATGGCCGACGAGCAAGGTCGAATCGATGGTTGGTGGAACGAGTTCCGCCGCGGGTGATTTAGCGTGAGATTTCCAGAGTCTTGGTCCTCAACCCTCTCTGGCAAAAAAGCGGTGCCAAAAACACCGACAGGATATTTTTGTCCTTGACACCGCCTTCGCTCTTATCGAGGGCCACCCAGCTTTGTTAACTCCTGCGCAACAAAACGCCGTTAGGCTCCCATGTACATCACGTGGACGTAGGTGCCGAGGCGAACGTTGTAGGCAAGGTACCAGCCGTCGTGGTCGGGATCTTCGTAAATGACGATATCGTCGCTGTCCCAAAGCCAGTCGCCGCAGAAGCCGATGTCGTAGGGAGCAACGCTAAAATAAAAGCCGCCGAACCAGAAACGGTTGGGACCGCCTCCCGCTAGGTGCCAGACGTGGCCGCGCCCGAAGCCGCCGGTAAAGTGGCCGTGCTCCCAGGGATGGTCGAGATGGTAGTGAACGTCGTCGCGGCCGGTGTCGTGGCCGATCCATTTGCCGTTGGAGTGAACGTGAGGCGCGTTGGGGTGGCCAGCCTTGTCGTTGAAGTGCGGAGTCTCCAGCGCTGGATGAGGTGCGCGCGCAGGTTCGGGACCGTGGGCAGGAATGTGGGCGGGTCCTCCGCCGACCTCGCCGCGATGTTGAGCGAGGGCTAAGAACGTAAATAAAAAGCAAACTGCGAGCAGTGCAAGTAGTTTCCTCATAGTGTTTCTTTGATCTTTCTCCGAGCGCCCCGAGAGGAATTTTACTTTTGGGTGGGGCGAGGGCGCAATTGGGGTGGCGAGAGGATGAGAAAAGCAGGTTCCTCACCGGGCTTACGCCCGGTTCGGAATGACAATAAACATTATGACAATAACCATGGGCCGCCCGACTGCCGATGGTGGCTTTACCCACATTGCTCTGGTGGCTTCCATTCGAGAGATTCCGGCATCAGAGTGGCATGCCGAATTCATCATCGTCGATCTTATTGCAATCCGAAGCGCCGCTGGCGATTGCGTACTATCTTCGCAAGCCCGCCGAGCCGATGCCGCCGCCGATTAAGGAACCACCGAATCCTCCGGAGAATCCGGACGCGCCGGTGCGGGAGCCTGATCCGGAGGAGCCGGAGCAGATCTCACGACTCCCAGAGAATGGCAGAAAGAAAGGCGTCAAAAGAATTCAAACGTTTCCGCCTTGCGCAGAATTTTTCTAGCGAGCCCGGTGAGAGCAACCTCGCGCAGGCTCTGCACTGCAATCCATTTCCCTCGCACGCGGGATGGTAAACGGTTCCGCCAAACTCGCACCGTGTAGTCGGTCACGGTGATCGAATGGCGGATTGAAAACAACGGATTGCCTCCGTTCGAGGTTTCGAGTTCCGGCAGTTCCCACATTCCTGGCATGAGCGATAGATCCGGTGACCTTTGCACGAGAAAAACTTCGCGGCTTCCGCGATCTCCGTTTCGGAAATGCAGGGCACAATGAATTTCGCGTTTCGTTTGCGGCACAGGCTTTGCAGTCGCCGCTAATTCTCCGCGGGTGGCGCACAATTCCACGATTGGACACATTAGACACGACGGCGCACGCGGAGTGCACACCGTCGCGCCCAATTCCATCATGGCTTGATTGAAGTCGCCGGGACGCTTCGCATCCAGCAGGTGAGTTGCAGCCCGCCACAATTCTTCACCAGCCAGTCGCGTCCCTGAGACACGTTGCAGCACCCGTTCGACGTTGCCATCGACGACTGCAATTGGCTCATCGAAGGCGATGCTCGCGATCGCTGCTGCAGTGTAGCGTCCGATTCCCGGCAACGATCGCAATTCTTCCGCGGTATTGGGAAACTTGCCAGCGTGTTCGCGAACCACGACCTTCGCCGCAGCGTGCAACATACGGGCGCGGCGGTAGTATCCCAAGCCGCTCCACGCGGCGAGCACGCTGTCCTCGCGTGCTGCCGCCAGTTTTTTTACTGTAGGGAAACGGCGAAGGAATTCGTGGTAGTGCTCGAGCACTGCCGCCACCCGTGTCTGCTGCAACATGATTTCGGAGAGCCACACGCGATAGGGATCGCGGCTTGCGCGCCATGGCAGATCGCGCGCGTGCGCGTCGTACCAGACGAGCAGGCTCTCGCGAAAACATCGCTGCGGAGGGGCGGAACGCGAACTGAAGATTGGCCGCGACTTTTTCACGTTCTTGACGCTACGCCGGGTCAGCAAGAACCAGCGGATTTCTTACACGTACCGTGCCATAGCTCCGACCGTGTTCAAAGTCTTCTGAGAGAAGCTCGGGAATACCGTGGTGCGCCGCGTACGCCCAGAGGTGCGCGTCAAACCAGGGGAGTCGATACGTCGCCATGCCGAGCAGCGCCGTCCGGAAGATGCGCTCATTGGGATAGAGCACCTGGAAATCGGCCATGAAGCCTTCCGCCTGACGGATGGCTTCCTCCTCTGGAAGCATGGGAGTTCCGTAGCCTTTGCGGCGCGTAACGACCGATACAAACTCGACCAATGCCTGGTGGGGAATTTGGATGCTATTTTCGGCGGCTCCCCTCCGCAACAGTTCACGCGCTCGTGCCCGCTTCACCAATTCGCGGGAATCGAAGCAGTAGACGAGGATGTTCGTGTCAACGAGGGAAACCACGGTCTTCGTAAAGCTCCTCACGCGTCCAGCCGCGTTTCTCGCGCATAGACGGCATGTTGTTTTTCCTAGCTTCTTCCAGTTGGTCTGCCTGAAGCCTGTCGATTCGCTCCATGTTGGCATCGAACAGCGCGAGCTTCTCTTCGACGGTCAGATCGTGCCCCGCTTTGGCTTTGCGGCGGACTAGCTCGACGCGAATGCTGTCGCCGGCTGGAATCCATTCGAGTTCGTCGCCCGGGCGGATGCCGTACTGGTCGGCGATGGCCTTGGGCACCGTCAACTGGAGCTTGGAGGTAACCTTGGGCATATCCTTACTTTATCAAGGATGGAATCCTTGCTGCAAGACTTGTGTAGTCGCGGCAGTCGGTTTGATTCTCTAGGGGTGGGCTCCAGTCAAGTCTGTTCTCAACGTCAGAACCCCCGACCGATAAGCAACGCGGCTTGATGCAGTCAAGTGACACGCTGCGTTACAGAAAGCGGACAAGACACGGTGTTGATCGCCCCTGGTAGGATTTCACCGCTTTGATTCCAAAATACTTCTTTCGTAGGTGTTCGAGAAAACGAAATTTAATTTCTACAACACTCAATCCCGCCGGCGCGTCATATAATGCGCCAACCCGCCACCGAAATACTTCTCCCTTCGGTAACGTGTACGCCTAGCAAAGGCGAAGTTGCACCGCTCACTAGAAAATCGATTGGAGAAAAGTATGCGAATCGCAGACTCGTCGAAGTGTCGCTTGCTCGTCTACGTCGCGGCAGGGATCGCACTCGCCCTGTCACTCAGCTTCCCCACCCAAATGCACGCGCAAAAAGGATACAATGCGGTGTGTACATCCAACACGCCGCCGACTAACGCCGCCTGTTCCCTCACCACAATCGACGCTAGCCAACTCAGTGGTACCACGATTTGCGAGAAAATCTACAGCGCCCTGGGCGTCCTGAACGTCTTGATTCCAGGCCACACCAATCCAGGCGGCGTGATCGATGCACGCAGTATCACGTCTGGCTTGACGTGCGCCGCAAACGAAACTCCATGGACGAGCGGGAACAGCGCCATAACGACTCCCGCCATAATTTTGCTGCCGGCCGGCGAGATCACCATCAGCACCGGATGGATCATTCCGGATCGCACCCGGGTCTTCGGAGAGGGCGAACGGAGTAATCCCAGCTCAGCCTATGCTCCAGGGACTCAGATTGTGGCAGCCTCAACCCTTACCGGGACGATGATTTCCCTGGGAAGCGCTAGTAGCTATCCGAACACCAGCCCAACAGTTTATCCTTGCGGCACACCCGGGGTGGTAAATGGTGTCTGTTTTGGCGTTTCCATTTCCGATGTAATGCTGGAGGGAAATTCTGACGCCACCCTCGTGGGCATCGCCAATACCAGTTCCCAGGAGTTGAGTTATGTAAACAACGTCAACCTCTACGGCATTGTAGGGACAGGACTCTCGATTACCACCTAACAGCCTCAACACTCGGGGCCCTATTCAAACATAGTTTGCAATCCAGCCGCCAGCTATGCCACCGCGTCCGTGTGCATAAATATCAACGGGGTCGAAGACACGCGAGGCGTACACGGGCTCACCGCCACCGTCCCGTCGTCGGGATCGACCGGTCCCACCGCGGCGGTTCTGTTGGATTCGACCAACAACACGATCGAAGACGCGCACTTTGAAGGCTTCCAGAATGGCATCCTCGTCGGTGCCAACGCAACCGCGCGCAGTAATGTCCTGTTCAACATTACAGGCGGCACCGGTGCGGGTCCCATGACCAACGTAGTTAAAATTTCGAACGCCAACACTGTAAGCAATCTCAGCATTATGGGGGTGTCGAGCAGCGGCGCGACGAACAGCATCGAAGACGATGATTATGCTTCTTCGGCCTTGTTGATCACCGACCCTTACGTCGGCCTCTACGTAGTTGGAGATCAAATCATCTCCTCGGTTTATTCACGATTCAACACGAGCAGACAGGCGCCCTCCTTGCTGTCAGGCGCCGTTACCGTCTCTGGCTCATGCTCCGGGGTCGCCAATGGAACGCTTTATTCCAACAGCGGCGGAGCTGCGGGAAGCACTCTGTACGTTTGTGTTGGTGGAACCTGGAAAAACATCGAGTAGGTCGATAACTTGTATCTTAGCAACCGGGTCCGGCTCACGCTGGACCTGGTTTTTGTGACTCCCTGCATCTTCCGCCATTGACCCGCGCTCTCAACCACGAAATAATACTTGAGCCTGGCATCCGCAACATCCGCGTGGGTTCATTCACGCTTAGCCGTATCGAGGAGTGTTATGAACGACTTCAACCGCAAGGTGGAAGACGCGTCGGCGCGCGTCAGCAAGACTGTCGCCGAGGCCGCCGAACGGATCGAGAAAGAGATCCCCGAGTTCATCAAGTACCTGAACGACGAGGTGGTACCAGCCGTGCGGCAACACTCGACCAAGGCCTTGCGCACGGCCAGCGAAAAGCTCACCGAGCTGGCCGACTACATGGAGCAGCACCGTCCGGCTCCGAAGTAAGCGGGAGCGGCATAATCTTCTACAGCTTTGCGCGGGTTGTTTTCTCACACGTCAGTTCTACGCAGATTGGCTCTGAATACATCAGTCTTACGCAGACTAGTTTTACGCCGATCGGTCTTACCAACATCAGTCTTATCAAGATCGGGCGTTCGCAGGTCGGTTTGTTGCAGATCGCTTCTCGCATGACGATTCTGATCCTCTTAATTGCGTTACTGTTCTCCTCAGCTTGCGGCCATCCCAAACAGGCGCGGGTCGATGTACCTCCGCCACCACAGCAACCGCCGGCGGCAGAAGCGCCGACTCCAGGGGCAGGAACTTCTTCTGGCCAGTCTGCCAAGCACTCCACAACAACGGAAAAAAACGACGCTGATCTGATCGAGCCTACGCTTCCCGCCGGCACGATTCCGCTGGCTACGGAAACCGGGCGGGCAAGCTGGTACGGTCCGCCGTATCACAATCGCGTGGGATCGAACGGCGAAGTTTACAACATGCATGCCATGACCGCGGCGCATCGCACGCTGCCGCTGGGCACGATCGTGCGCGTTACGAATTTGAAGACGGGGCACAGCGCGCTGGTGCGCATCACGGACCGCGGGCCATTCATCCCGGGGCGGATGCTGGATCTGTCGCTGGCCGCGGCGCGCAAGCTGGACGTTTACCTGCCCGGGGTTGCGGAAGTGAAAATGGAAGTGATGCAGACTCCGTCGCCGCTCGAAACCGGCGGAAAGTGGGCGGTACAGATCGGCGGCTTTCCCGATAGAGACGAAGCCATGAAACTCGCCGACTATCTGACCCGCCGTTATCGGACGGCGAATGTGAAACGCTTTAGTAGTCCGGCGGGCGATTGGTGGGTGCGGGTGCGCGTAGTCGACGATAATCGCGATCGTGCCACGCAGTTAGCTGCAGAAACCCAAACGACTGAGGGCGCGGTTTTTCTGGTGCGGCTGGACTAGCGTGGATTTCCCAATAACGCCCTCTTAACGGGGGGGCGCCCCTTGCAGGGCGCCCTCACGGAGACGAGGATGGCGTACGGAAGTGGCGAATTCCCTCCTGGTTGCTATTCCGAGATAACGTTCACTACGTACGTTCCCGTGTTGTAATCCAGTCCGGCGGTATAAGCCAACTTGGTGACCGGATTGACGTCGATGTAGCCGCTGCCGACAACGGCAACAGTTGCCTTCACGCTATTCGTAGTCCCGTTGACCACGGCCACGTTTCCGTTGTCGAGGGTTACGAAAATAACGTTCGAAATGTAATCCACACAATCGGCAAACGGAGGAGCGGAAAGAGCGACATTTCCCGTTACCTTTTGAGTGGCCAAATTAACGACAGGAAGATTATTGGAGGTCCCCTGATTCGTCACATAAACTCGACCGGTGAAGGAGTTTACCGCCGCGCTCTGGTTGAGCCCTCCCGGCCCTACCACGATTTGCGTTACTTTTTTGTTCGCACTGTTGATGACATCGATCACATCGCCACTCGGCACTCCAACAATTTGACCGGTGACAAAGTCAACGGCCAGCGCCAGGGTCTCTGCATTGTGGGTGTTGATGTAACCGAGGGCTGTATTGGTGTAACCGTCGATCACTTCGACCTGGTAGTTGTCATCGTCAGCCACATAAATTCGGTTCGTGACTGGATCGACGGCGATGCCCTGCACTCCTATCCCAGACGTGCCTGCGACGGGGATGGTCGCGATGATTGCATTGCTCGTACCGTCGATCACGGTGACTCCGCATGCGGGAGTCTGGCTTGAGTTGCAACCTGCCGTATATACGCGGCCAGTGACCAAGTTCGCCGCAATAAATCCTGCTCCCTGCGAGACCGACATCGTATCGATCACAGTGTTTGTGGCCCCATCGATTACGACGACTGAAGGACCTCCGATGCTTACGTAGATGCGATTATTGGCGGGATTCACCGCAATCCCTTCCGGATTGTTGGGAATTGTTATGCTGGCTACGACTGATTGAGCGTTGGAGGGGAGAACACAAGCGCAGGACAAGACGACGAGTAGCAAACCAATGCGACGCGACATACAGGAACCTTCCTGGAATTTGGGATTGCACTTCAGGGCGGGCTGAGGTGGTGCGCTTTAGACATCACAGCAAGTGAAAAGGGTTGCCAAAGCTCGGTAGTCGGGGGGCGTTGGTGGGTAGGTGACCCGAGCGCTGACAAACCTGGCGGCCAAATGGTATCGTTGGGCCGAGGTGCCGAGTGACTACCGAAGCCAGCAAAAATTGCCTTTTCTGCCGCATTCTTCGCGGCGAGATTCCCTCAAAGAAGGTTTATGAAGACGATCACGTCTACGCCTTTGACGACATCGACCCGAAAGCTCCGACGCATGTGCTGATTATTCCCAAGAAACATTTTGCGGATTTGAAAGAGGCGCAGGCTGAAGATGCCGAAGTGATTGGCCGCTGCCACCTGGCGGCTGCCGAGATCGCGCGCCGGCGCAACATCGAAAACGGATACCGCACGGTCTCGAACGTGGGGCCGGAAGCAGGGCAGTCAGTGTTTCACCTCCACGTGCATCTGTTGGGAGGACGGTCGTTGAGCTGGCCTCCGGGGTAGGAGTGTTGCTTAAGTTTTCGCGCTTTGCCTTCCGGCTCTACCGGGGGGGATCTTCCTGCTGACCGAAGTTTCTTTTTACGCGGTCGGACTTCGTGTGGCTGCGGCGAACTGCAATGCCTTCGGCAACTTTGAAGAGGGACTTCGTTCCTTCTTCAAAGTTTCGCGTTGCTTCCGGTCCCTCGATATATTCAGTCTTCATTTTTCCCATATTAGATGACACTGCCTAAGTTTCTTACCACTCAAATCGATACTTGCTCCTGTGCGAAACCCACCCTCAGGAAGACCTTGTTCGTCGTTGACATCAATCGTGCTCGTATCGCCCTGTAAATCGGAAATCGTGATTCGCAATGGCCCTCGAATGTCATAGTTCAAATCTTGGGACATCATCATCCATCCGCCAACAGTCTCTCCCGGTTGGATATTCCTTCCTAGGGCCTGGAGCATGAAGTATTTTCCGTCCACCGGGTCAAACTTTTGAACGTTTGTCCATTCCTTGCCGACATAAATCTTTGGGTCTGGACCTAAATACACTATTCCGAGCCTACGCCATTCACCTCCCAAATCCTTGGCTTCGATTTTTAGGTTCGTAATAGTCGTCCATCTCTGTTGATTATTAGTTATATAGAGTTCCATCAATGTAGTTATGCGACAAAACTGATCTGGCTCTAAGGCATTGTCGTCTAACCACCATAATGGTATCGCCCCATTAGTGACCATTGAAGTTGCGTGCGCCGCGAAGGCTGGGTTTTGATGGTTTCTGTTCCATACGTGTCTATCCCACAATAAAGACGAAATGAAGAGCAGAGTGCCAACGCCGAGAATTAAGATCGCCACTCCGCGAGGGCTCCGACTTCGTGACAATTCAGTGGTCGTGAGGCACTTCGCACACAACAAACCCAGCCCCGCGAAGAACAATGCAGCCGCCACGATGTAGTCGTTTGAATACATCGCATTTACGCCTGCGGCGAGGCAGAAGGCTGAAAGAAAACCAACTCCCCACCAAGTCCACAAATAATGGAAAACGAAG